>Ga0247837_1000248_pt1 | contig 110925 bp, 100 predicted proteins | sample LaCtaG_2_FD_187115 | JGI IMG/M metagenome (GOLD analysis project Ga0247837, IMG submission 187115) | Freshwater microbial communities from meromictic Lake La Cruz, Castile-La Mancha, Spain - LaCruzMarch2015_14.5m | ecosystem: Environmental > Aquatic > Freshwater > Lake | place: Spain... | reverse complement strand
GGTTCATTGGTCATTGCACCCATTATTCAGTTAGTTTATCAAGCCTATGGGTTCATCGGCGCCATGCCAAGAGCTAATATGGATCTTTCGCAAGCCTTAGTGGCGCCCCAAGCAACACTTATTGCAACAATTGCTACAAGTATATTTAGCGGTTCGACTAATTGGAGCATGATTTATACTGGTATCGCAATTGGTGTCATACTCATCATAGCTGATCAATTTTTACAAAAAGCAAATCGATTTCGCTTACCTGCTTTGGCCGTTGGAATCGGTTTATATCTACCACCCGACATTAATACACCCCTAGTTGTTGGGGCTATTTTGGGATGGCTCATTAATTATCGATTAAGAAAAAAATCACTTCTCTCAAATCAAGATAGTGATTTATTAACAAAAATCGCTCATCAAAAAGGGACTTTATTTGCGTCTGGATTAATTGTCGGAGAAAGTCTAATGGGTGTTTGTATGGCCATTGTAATTGTCATTAGCATTACAAACGGTGGATCAGATGCTCCACTTTCCTTGTTACCTTACTTAAATAAGGAATCCTACCTCCCAATATCGGAATGGTTGGGGCTAATTATTTTTGTCCTGTCATGTTGTTTTTTTATTTACAAAATGACCATGATAAAAAATATAGCCACTAAAAATAACTCTTTAAATTAGGTAGATAATATCGCTCAAGAAACCCTATAAAAGCGAAACGTTTTACAACACTAGATTACTTGCAGTATTTATTAAATAAAGTTTTTTCATTAAACTGGGTGAGCTTTTATTCTCGTTTAGAATAAACCATATCTAACTCATAAATATGCCAGTTGATTAGCTTAGAATAAATACAATTTCTTTTTGTGTGAAATCGTATCGTTTTAATTAATGGATCACCACATAACCTATGCTATTTTTTGGCAGCGCAACATGACGATTCAAGGGTGTTGCAAGTCAAAATTTCATGCTTTGTAAGCACCCTATTTTGGTTCGCAACACCTAATTTCACTGATTGTTAAACCGCAAAATTACGCTTTATTTTTCTTAGTTTGAACCTGCTTAAGTTTTGATGCAGTAACCTCAGTCGTTGTTTTTGAAGACACTTGTTGATCACGGCGCCTCTTACCGACTATTGGTTGGTCAACTTGTGCAGTTATTGGGCTAGCTACCGCGTTTGTTGAGACCATAATCAATCCCCCCAAATCAGGCGTTTTGGTCTTTGAATTGCTCAAAGTACTTTTTTTGATATGAGTCGCTTTTTGAATCTTTAGTTTTATTTTTCTTGTTGACTCTTTAGATGTTCGCTCATTAGTTGCAGATAAAACCTTGGTTTCTACCTTATCGCTCAATATATCAGTAGCAGGCAACGATGAAGGTGACAATTTAGGTTTAATTTTAGTAAGTTTTTGAGATTCCTCAGCAATCGCTTGGGACGCAATAGTAGGTTCAACTACTAATGGTAACTGAACAGTTGGCGAAGTTTTTTGATGCACCACTTTTTGTTTTGTATTAGGCGAGCGATGATGGGTTTTTTCTAACTTTTTGGGTTCTGGGTGAATTGCTAAAACACCTGAAGAAAATGGTGTTTGATCAATATCCACTGCTTCTGCAAGCGGCGTTTTTTCATCTACCTGTTTTTTATTAATAAAATTTTGAGGATCGGTTTTATATGATTCTCTTCGCTTCGGTGAGCGATCCGAGAAACCATATTTTTTTTGTTGTGGCAACCCCTCAGTTTGCACTGGAAGTACTGTGATATCTAACTCATCTTTGCGATCGACCCATCTTGTTCGAGATGGATAAGTTTTACGCCTTCCTCTGCCATATCCCCCACGGTTATGTGCTGAGTACTGATAATGCTTTGAGTGGCTGGCAGTATTTTTTTTCTTTTTAAAGATCACTATTAAACCTGCCAAAACTCCACCGAATAAAGTTTTGAATATTTTACCGACAACCGAAGTTCTACTTTTGGGTAAATGCTCTCTTGCTACTCCCTTAACTACTGCTTCAGGGGGTTTGGCTGACACTTCTGTTGCAGTGGTTTTTTCTTGATTTTGTGGCATTTCAACCATTTGATAGCTTGGACTATCAATAGTTTCAGTCATATCGTCTAGGCGTACACGATCAATCTTATAATGCGGGGTTTCAAGGTGGATATTGGGTACTAAAACAATATTAACCCCGAGTCTATCTTCCAAACTGTGCAACTCGGCGCGTTTTTCATTGAGCAAAAATGTCGCAACCTCTACAGGAATTTGAGCGCGCACCATCCCTGTTCGCTCTTTGGTTGCCTCTTCTTGCAAGATACGCAGGATATGCAAAGCAGAAGACTCGATCCCTCTAATAAAACCAATACCATAGCAACGCGGACAGGTAATATGGTTCGTTTCTCCTAGACTGGGTTTTAAGCGTTGCCTTGATAACTCTAGCAATCCAAAACGTGACAAACGACCCAACTGAATGCGCGCACGATCTTGATGAATTGCCTCTTGCAAGGTCGCTTCGATGGTACGTTGATTTTTTGCGCTTTCCATATCAATAAAATCAATAACCACTAATCCACCTAAGTCACGCAATCGCAATTGACGAGCAATTTCTTCAACCGCCTCAAGATTTGTTTCAAAAGCAGTTTCTTCAATATCCGACCCCTTAGTGGAGCGCGCAGAATTCACATCAATTGACACTAAAGCTTCTGTGTGATCCACAACAATTGCACCACCTGAAGGTAACTGTACACTTCTTGAAAAAGCAGTTTCAATTTGATGTTCAATTTGAAAGCGCGAAAATAATGGTACATCGTCCTGATATAATTTCACACGATTTTTATGATTCGGCATCACATATTCCATAAACTGGCTCGCCTGTTCATAAATAGCTTTCGTGTCAATTAATAGTTCTCCAATATCAGGCTGGAAGTAATCACGAATAGCACGAATAACTAAACTACTTTCTAGAAAAATTAAGGCAGGCGCCGATACAGTTTTGCTATCGGATTCATTTGGCCAAGCCGCCCTATCAATTGCCGACCAAAGCTGTAATAAATAACTCAAATCCCATTGCAATTCTTCTAAAGAACGCCCAATACCAGCGGTTCTAGCAATTAAACTCATGCCTTTGGAGGTATCTAATTTTTGCATTAATTCTTTGAGTTCTTGGCGACTTTCACCCTCTGCACGGCGAGACACACCCCCTCCTCGCGGATTATTCGGCATTAATACCACATAGCGACCCGCCAGACTAATATAGGTAGTTAATGCTGCGCCTTTATGACCACGCTCATCTTTATCAACTTGCACGAGAATTTCTTGCCCCTCGTGTAGAGCGTCTTGGATACGTAAGTTTTGATTATTTTGAATATAACGCCGAGCAATTTCCTTAAAAGGCAAAAACCCGTGCCGATCACCACTATAATCCACAAAACAAGCTTCTAAAGAAGGCTCAATACGGGTAATAATACCTTTATAAATATTCCCTTTTCTTTGTTCGCTTCCCGCTGTTTCAATATCAAAATTGACAAGTTTCTGTCCATCAACAATAGCAACGCGTAACTCTTCTGATTGTGTTGCATTAAATAGCATGCGCTTCATATTTTCTCCTTCATGCAGCACGCATGCTTTTAAAGCGAATATTAATTTTGCACGCTAGTTATTGATCAACGATAACCCTGTTTTGAGGGTTAATCGGTTAATATTTTATTCAATTCAATAAAACACTTAAAAACTTAATATTGATCAATGGGTTCTATTGTTAAACATTTAGCGCACAATTCAGGTTTTTTTATAGCAAGCAAACTGCTCACATTTTTAAAAAACTTTTCGCAGTTAACAGCACAAGCATGCTGATTAATTAACACTTAAATTAACTCTCATTACGCATTAAATCATCAAGATTTAAAGCATAAGGTAACTATTCTTGTTCACCATAACCATGCAGGGTACATTCCCTAGCATCTATAACACATTTTCACGCTACAATTAGCCACAAATATTAAAAAAGTATTTGTATGGGTTATTTTTGATTAAGCACAACCCAAACACACTCAGCGGTCTTATAACCAAATATGTGCCGCTCTTAGCTAATTAAAAGCACTCAACATGTGTTAGCAATAAGAGTATAAAGCAATATGCAAGATCAGCGCAAAACATCTGTCACTTATCAAGCGATTCATCCGGAATTAGCGGGTCAGCGTATTGATCATTTTTTATTCTGTTTACTCAAAAATGTACCCAAAAATCTCATTTATCGTTTGATTCGTACGGGTCAAATTCGTATTAATAAAAAACGAACAACACTAGATTACCGAATAGCAGCAGGAGACACTCTTCGTATTCCACCGGTTCACATTAAAGAAACATTGCAGCCATTTATTCCGCCAAAAAATTTTCATATCCTTTATGAAGACGAAGTACTCGTGGTTATTGATAAACCGGCTAATGTCGCTTCTCATGGAGGAAGCGGCATTTCATTCGGGGTCATTGAACAATTCAAAAAAATGCGCCCCAATGCAAGATATTTAAGACTTGTGCATCGCCTTGATAAAGAAACATCCGGATTACTGATGTTAGCTAAAAAACACTCAGCACTGGTACACTTACATGAGACACTCAGAAAAGGTAACGCCGAAAAACATTACTACGCGTTGGTATTAGGCAATTTTACAAATGATCGGGAAGAGGTAAAAGTACCTTTACAAATTCGACGAACAAGTGATGGCAAAAAATATGTTGAAGTGAATCAAGCGGGGCGATTTTCTCATACGATTTTTACGGTCATTAAAAGGTTTAAAGATTTTACGCTGGTTGATGCGCATATTAAAACGGGTCGCACACATCAAATTCGTGCTCATTTAAAATATTTGGGTCATCCGATTGCGGGTGATCAACGCTATGGCGACTTAACGCATAACCAAACACTGCTTGCGCTAGGATTAAGGCGTGCATTTTTACATGCTTATCGTATTACATTACCGCATCCCGTAGAAAACAAACTGCTAACGGTAGAATCATCGCTAGCAAACGACTTACAAAAAACACTAGAACAACTTAACTGCTGATGAATAATCACTCATTGATTCAGCTAGATCTGATCATTTTTGACTGGGATGGCACATTGATGGACTCGACAGATCATATTGTGCGCATCATTCATCAAGTATTTACAGAATATGGCCTTCCTGTCCCAACGCAAGAAGCAACTAAAAATATTATTGGATTATCTTTGTATCAAGCAATGGCTGAATTAACACCCAATCTTAGTAAAAATGATCACCTTCATCTTATTAATGCCTATAAACATCATTATGTAAAGGATATTGAAAAAATTACTTTATTTGATGGGGTTGTAGAGGGACTTCATCTGCTTAAAAAACAAGGTGCATTGCTGGCCATTGCCACAGGCAAAAGCCGCGCAGGACTTGATTTAGCGCTTCAAAAAACTCAATTAAAGCATTTGTTTGCTGCAACTCGTACAGTGGATGAATGCCCTTCAAAACCCAATCCAGAAATGATTTATTCGTTACTGAAAGAACTTGACATCCCACCAAACCGAGTTGTGATGATTGGAGATACTTGCTATGACTTAGCAATGGCCAATAGCGCGAGTGTTTTTGGTGTTGGCGTCAGTTATGGCGCTCAACAAAAACAAAATTTAATCACTTGCTCGCCGCTAGCAATTTTTGATAATTTTTTATCCCTACAGCAGTGGCTTCTGAAGAATTTATCCCATACATAAACAATGCTATCACTTTAAAGTTAATTCACAGATAAACCATTGTTATGCTACCCTAACCGGCGAAATTAAAAAAATAAATAATTCACGCAAACAATTCAAATGACACTAAATTCAAAATCCAATATGGTTGAGCAAATCGCCATGGAATTTCTCATCGAAAAACGTCGCACTCGACGTTGGACAATATTTTTTCGTATTTTTTGGCTCGCCATAATTTTGATTATTTTTTTTCGAGCGTCTTTATATCATTCGTATTACACAACCAATGATTTCACAGCAGTGATTGATTTAAATGAAATCATTGATAAAAATCATGATAGCGCCAATAAACTAATTGCAGGACTTGAGGCAGCTTATCAACATCCCAACACCAAAGGCATTATTATTCGAGCTAATAGTCCGGGTGGTTCACCTGTGCAAGCCGGTATTGTCTTTGATGAAATTAAGCGATTAAAGCGACAATATCCGAATATTCCTCTTTATACTGTAGTCGAAGATATTTGTGCATCAGGTTGCTATTATATTGCTTGCGCAACAGACAAAATTTATGTTGATAAAGCCAGTATTGTTGGTTCAATTGGTGTGCGATCTGAAGGATTCGGATTTGTGGAGTCAATAAAAAAATTGGGTATTGAGCGACGTCTTTATACAGCAGGGGACAATAAAGCAATGGGCGATCCATTTTTACCGAATAATCCAACACACCAATTGATATTGCAATCCTTGATTAATCGTATCCATCAACAGTTTATTCAAGTTGTTAAGGTGGGCAGAGGTCACCGTTTAAAAAATCATCCAGGACTTTTTTCTGGACAAATCTATTTGGGCGAAGAAGCCTATCAGTTGGGTTTAGCCGATGGCTTAAGCAATGCTCGCATTATTGCTGAAAATGTTATAAAAGCTAAAGCGCTTAAAAATTTTACAATTGAAGAGTCATTCATCAATCAATTAAAAAAGAATTTGGGTGGTGTGGGTGTTAGCCAAAGCAACTTGCTATTGCAAAATTTATTAAAAATAATGTAAAATTAGCCTTCTTTATTAAGGCTTTAAAATTTATTAATTAATAACAACACAGAATCCCTAAAAATATGTCAACCTCACCATCAAAAAATCAATCAATATTATCAAAATCCCTTACAGGTCGACATGTACAACTGATTGCTTTAGGTTGTGCGGTTGGTACCGGGCTTTATTTAGGTACTGCAGATTCATTAAAACTGACAGGTCCATCAGTTTTGTTGGGTTATTTAGTTGTAGGATTTATTATTTTCTTAATAATGCGCCAGCTTGGGGAAATGGTCGTCGAAGAACCCGAAGCAGGATCATTTAGCCATTTCGCCGATAAATATTGGGGCGCATATGCCGGTTTTGTAGCAGGCTGGAACTCATGGATACTTTATATTTTAATTAGCATGGCTGAGCTTGCGGCTCTTGGGAAACTGACGCAATTTTGGTTTCCGAATCTGCCGACTTGGTTAACTATATTAGTTTGCTTTCTTACTATTAATGCTTTCAATCTGATTAATGTAAAAGCTTACGCAGAAACTGAATTTTGGATGTCTTCGATCAAAGTAGTGGCAGTGATTGGTATGATTCTTTTTGGTAGCTTTTTGTTGTTAAGCGGATCAGGTAGCACTCAATCTGGAATCGCTAATCTTTGGCAACATGAAGGAGGGTTTTTCCCTGGTGGTTTATTGGGTTTTGGGCTCTCTTTGTCACCCATACTATTTGCATTCGGTGGACTTGAATTAGTTGGTGTTGCAGCTGCAGAGGCAAAAGAACCAAAAAAAGTGATCCCCAAAGCTGTTAACCAAACTATACTTATATTAATGTTTTTTTACATTGAATCAATCTTCGTATTATTAACACTGTTTCCTTGGAATCAATTGATAGCTGGAGGAAGTCCATTTGTATTGGTTTTTTCAAAGCTGGGCAATGTTTTGGCGGCAAATGCGCTGAATATCATCGTATTTTCAGCAGCTTTATCGGTTTATAACAGTTGCGTGTATGCCAGCAGTAGAATGCTATTTAGTTTAGCGGAGCAAAAAAACGCACCTCAATTTTTCGCAAAGCTTAACAAAAAAGGGGTTCCATTTCCTGCGGTATTCTTGACTGCATTGGTCACTTTTGCTTGTGTTATTTTAAACTACCTCTTTCCTGATCAAGCGTTTAGTATGCTGATGACGCTGTCAGTTTCATGCTGTTTAATTACCTGGGCAATGATTAGTTTATCTCATCTTAAATTTAAAGCAGCGATGAAAAAGAAAAATATTACCCCATCTTTTAAAGCTATCTTGTCTCCAGCCAGTAATTATTTCTGTATTTTATTTATGATTTTTATCCTATTTATAACAGCTGAGAGTGGGCAACTGGTCGCTGTAGCGCTTATTCCAGCCTGGTTATTATTTTTGGGGGCTTTATACCTTTATAAGAAAAAATATAACACAATAAAACTCTAGGAGTTTTTATGTTAGAACGCCCTATTGTATTAACTGGTGATAGGCCAACAGGATCCTTGCATCTTGGTCATTATGTCGGCTCACTTGCTAATCGTGTTGCTCTGCAAGATACGCACCATCAATTTATTTTGCTAGCCGACACACAAGCACTGACTGACAACATGGCTAACTATCTTTTTGTGCGATCTAATATACTAGAAGTGATGTTAGATTATTTGGCGGTGGGTATTGACCCCAATAAAAGTACGATTTTTATTCAAAGCATGGTGCCAGAACTAACCGAATTGTCTTATTACTATCTTAATCTTGTCACTATTGCTCGCCTTGAAAGAAATCCAACCGTTAAAGAAGAAATACGCCAGCGCGGTTTTGAGCGTGATATTCCTGCTGGATTCTTTACTTATCCTGTTTCTCAAGCGGCCGATATTACTGCTTTTAAAGCAACGGTTGTACCCGTTGGCAGTGATCAAATTCCAATGATCGAACAAACAAACGAGATCGTGCGACACTTTAACGCCAATGTTAAGCAAAAAATCTTGGTTGAATGTAAAGCATTGGTTCCAAAAATGAGTCGCTTACCAGGCATGGATGGTAAAAGTAAAATGAGCAAATCTTTGGGCAATACTATCTCCTTAAGCGCAAGCCCAGAACAAATCAAAAATGCGGTTAAAATGATGTTTACCGACCCGAATCACCTACAGATAGAAAATCCTGGAACAATTAAAAATAATGTAGTTTTCACCTATTTGGATGCTTTTGAATCAAATGTTGAGCTTGTCAAAGATCTAAAAGTACGATACAAAAAAGGTGGGTTGGCTGATACAACCGTTAAGCGGCATCTTGAGGATTGTCTGCAGGAATTATTGGCTCCTATTCGCCAAAAACGTGAAAACTATATGAAAGAAAAAGATGCGGTGACCGACATGCTAAAACAGGGAACTCAAAAAGCAAGGGAAGTTGCCGCCAAAACACTCAGTGAAGTCAGGCATGCCCTAGGATTAAATTACTTTTAACCATGTCAATCACATTAAATTAATTGAGCGTCATCAAAAGACTTAACATTTCGACAACGGTTAGATACGAAGTATTAGTTCCTCTTATCGTCCCAGACCAAAGTAGCCGGCCACTTGGTAAGTGTCATAGTTTTATTGCTAAATACTCCGTCTCATACTCTTGGGTGATCTCAACACCATAAAAATTGCTAGCAACAAATGCATTGCAAGCCGATAACAAAACAACAAAGCTCAATAAAATAATTTTCTTTAGGGAGTTGAGCATCTTGGATACTCTATCAATTTTTTTATCTGTTTTGTCTTGTGATATCAATCAGTACAACTTACCATGGCAGTGTTTATATTTTTTTTCACTACCACAAGGACAAAGATCATTTCGTCCAATACGCGGGTCATGACGCACAAGCGGTTTTTGGTTTTGCAAAACACTTTCATCTTCTAAAGCACTTGATTCAGTATCTAATAAAGATTCGCTTTTATTGTGAATGAGTTGCAGATCAATCTCTTTACTTGGTTGGATTTCTTTAGCGTCTTGCTCAGGACGAAATGTCACTGAAGTCATCATCATCACCACATTATTTTTAATTCGATCAAGCATTGCGCCAAATAACTCAAATGCTTCCCGCTTATATTCTTGTTTGGGGTGTTTTTGTGCGTAGCCACGAAGGTGGATGCCTTGCCTGAGATACTCAATCGCTGCCAAATGTTCTCGCCATTGTGTATCAAAAGTTTGTAGCAACAAATAGCGCTCAAAAGAATTCATGGCTTCTTGACCAATTAATTGCATTTTTTCTTGATATTGTTGCTTTGCTATATGAAGTACTTTGTGAATCACTTGCTCCGTATCAAGAGTCATTTCTTTTTCTAACCACGCAGCAATGGGTGCATGTATAGCGTATTCAAATTGTAGATTTTTTTCGAGCAACGGTAGATTCCATTGCTCTTCTAGCGAATTTAAAGGCATACAGGTATGCACTAAATCCGTCAAAACATCTTCACGCATTCTAGCGGTAATACTTTGCACTTCATCAGCACAAAGAATATCATTACGCTCTTCGTAAACTACCTTTCGTTGATCATTGATCACATCATCATATTCAATCAATTGTTTGCGAATATCAAAGTTTCTTCCCTCAACTTTTTTTTGCGCATTTTCTAAGGCACGTGTTACCCAAGGATGTTCAATTGCTTCATCTTCTGGCATCTTTAAACTTTTCATAATGGATGCAACGCGATCAGAGGCAAAAATTCTTAATAAAGGATCTTCTAAAGATAAATAAAAACGGCTAGAGCCCGGATCTCCTTGACGCCCAGAGCGACCTCTGAGTTGGTTGTCGATGCGACGCGATTCATGTCGCTCTGTACCGATAATATGTAAGCCACCCGCCTCCACAACGGCTTGATGCGCTTTTTCCCACTCATTCTTAGTTGCTTCAATATTTTTTTGACGCATTGCTGGAGACAATTTTTGATTATTTTCAATCAATTTAATGGCAGGAGTAGGGTTGCCTCCTAACACAATATCTGTGCCACGACCGGCCATATTGGTGGCAACGGTAATCATTTGTAGGCGCCCTGCTTGAATTACAATTTCCGCCTCTCTTTCGTGTTCTTTGGCATTTAATACATTATGTTTTAAGCCTTCTTTTTTCAAAAGATTTGAAATCAGTTCAGAGTTTTCAATGCTAGTTGTGCCGACTAAAACAGGTTGACCTTTTTGGTGACATACCTTGATATCATTAATAATAGCTTGATATTTTTCTTGCGCTGAGCGATAAACTTGATCTTGAAAATCTTCTCTAATCATTGACTGATTGGTTGGGATAACGACTGTTTCCAAACCATAAATTTGCCGAAACTCGTAAGCTTCGGTATCCGCTGTTCCTGTCATTCCAGCGAGCTTACCGTACAGTCGGAAATAGTTTTGAAAAGTAATAGAAGCCAGAGTCTGATTTTCTCGATTAATGGTGACTCCCTCTTTAGCTTCGACTGCCTGATGCAACCCATCGCTCCAGCGACGACCTGGCATTAAGCGACCCGTAAATTCATCCACAATAATCACTTCATGATTATGTTTCACATAATGCTGATCAATATGAAAAAGTAAATGAGCCTTTAAAGCAGCCATCACATGATGCATCAAATTAATATTTTGCATCGAATAAAGACTACTTCCCTGCTCAATCAAACCCATTTTTAAAAGTATTTTTTCGCAACGTTCGTGACCTGTTTCCGATAACAAAACATTGCGAGATTGCTCATCAACCCAATAATCTCCCTCACTTTCCTCTTTTTCTTGCCTCTTTAGTTGACTGGGTAACTGATTAATTCGTTGATACATATCAATATTATCTTCAGCGGCACCTGAAATAATAAGTGGTGTACGCGCCTCATCAATTAAAATCGAATCAACTTCATCCACAACAGCAAAAGTAAGCGCTCTTTGCACCTGGTCATCTCGTTTAAACGCCATATTGTCACGCAGATAGTCAAAACCAAATTCATTATTAGTGCCATAGGTGACATCAGCAGCATAAGCGGTTTTTTTAAGATGATGCGGCATTTGAGATAAATTAACCCCCACCGTTAATCCTAAAAAATTGTAAAGCGGACTCAATGTTGCCGCATCACGGCTAGCAAGATAATCATTGACAGTCACCACATGAACGCCCTGCCCTTTTAATGCATTAAGATAAACAGCCAATGTAGCAACCAATGTTTTTCCTTCACCGGTTCGCATTTCTGCAATTTTTCCTTGATGAAGTGCAACACCTCCCACCAGCTGTACATCAAAGTGACGAAGTCCTAATATACGGCGAGACGCTTCACGGCAAACCGCAAAAGCTTCAGGCAAAATCTCTTCAAGTGTTTTGCCGCTGGCTAACAATTCACGGAAAATAGTTGTTTTGTGCGACAATTGCTTATCGCTCAATTGTTGCGTGTTCGCTTCAAGCGCATTAATTTTAAGCACTGTCGCTTGATAAGTTTTGAGGAGTCGCTGATTAAAACTACCAAATATTTGTTTCAGTAACGTTGGGATCATTGGGTATTAGGTTAAAAATTAAATAAACTAGGCAAGATTTTAGCATAACCTATTCTATTAGCCATGATCTAGTTTGCTAAGGTTTACCGTATTAACAATTATTTTGGTATAGTAACGTACTAAATTCCAGCAATAAATTAAGTGCGATGTCATCCATGTCAAGCAAGAAAAACTTTGCCAACAATTAAACGTTCATTCGTATGGATAAAATACTTGATTTTTTTAAAGAAGACAGTCAGTTATCTCATCTAATTAAATTAGCTAAACAAAATTTAGCATTGGATTGCGCACTCAAAACACTGCTACCAAGCCCTATAAGAAATCAATGCAAGGTTATTAATATTCGGGACAACAAAACACTTGTGATATTCGCAAACAATAATGCGATTGCAGCAAGACTTGGTTTGCTGGCAAGTGGTTTGCCAGAACAATTGGCAAAACTTGGCTTTGGTATCGCATCAATCAAAATAAATGTATCCCCTAAAACGCTACCCCAAAAAAGCCATCAAGAACCCACTAGAATTGATAAAAAAATGACTGACTAGATAAATAAATAATCAATCAATTGATTGATCAAGTTTTTTCCAATCTTGATAAGACATCAAACCGGTCAAATAAATTGATAGCTCCTGAAGAGCTGTTTGGTATACACTTTTTTTAAAAACAGCAATTTTCTCAATTGGCAGCCAGTAATCACACCAACACCAATTATCAAATTCTGGGTAGCAACTAGCATCAAGCATAATTTTTTGATCGGATGCCAATAAAGACAACAAAAACCAAATTTGTTTTTGCCCACGATAAATATGACGGTTTTTTGGTTCAATCAAGTCTAAAGGTACATCATACTGCAGCCAACGATCAGTGCGACCCAGGACTCGAACATGGTGAGCCAATAAACCAGTTTCCTCAAATAGCTCACGATACATCGCTTGCTCAACACTTTCGCCAGACGTGATGCCACCCTGAGGAAATTGCCAAGCATTTTGATTGACTCTTTTGGCCAAAAATACTTGATTTTGTTGGTTGGCAATAATAATGCCCACGTTGGGTCGATACTGACTAGCTTGAATCATTTTTTAAAAAATTAGCTTAAAATTAATAATAATCCTAGCATTATCAAAATCTTTATCAGTGATCATGATTGGTTTGGCTGTATAATTTGTTGCATCAATATATTCTAATAAATTTGCAAAAATTTTATGACTCAAAGTCCTTATTGCGGGATTTATGCCATCTATTATGAATGAATATAGTAACTCAACAGAAAATATATTGGAAAATTTAAAAATTCCCCCTCATTCTATTGAGGCAGAGCAATCGGTAATCGGCGCTTTATTGCTTGATAATCTTGCGTGGGATAAAATTGCTGACAAAGTCAATGAAGATGATTTTTATCGTCAAGAACACCAGTTGATTTATCAAGCAATTAAGCAATTGATTGAAAAATCTCATCCAGTCGATATTGTCACCGTTGCCGAATCATTAGAAAAAAATAATGTCCTGACTGAAGTAGGTGGATTAATTTATCTTTCCACACTTGCTAACAACACCCCTTCTGCTGCCAATATTATTCGTTATGCGGAAATTGTACGAGAGCGCTCTATTGCGAGACAACTCATTTCAGCGAGCATTGCGATAGCAGAAACAGCGTACTCACCCCAAGGTCGCGATATTAGAGAAATATTAGATGACGCAGAAAATAAAATTTTTCAAATTGCTGAAAATACGCATCGCAATCGGCAAGCGTTTGAAAGTATCGCTTCTTTATTAACTGAAGCCACAGAACGTATTGATCTACTTTCTCAACGAGAAAACCCTTATGAGGTCACAGGTATACCAACTGGGTTTCGTGATTTAGATAACAAAACATCAGGGTTACAAAATGGTGATTTGGTGATCGTAGCAGGGCGACCATCAATGGGAAAAACAGCTTTTGCGATGAATATGGCAGAATATGCTGCTATCCATCACAATGCACCTGTTATCGTATTTTCTATGGAAACCAGTGGTGTACAGCTAGCCACAAGAATGTTAGGTTCTGTGGGTCGAATTGATCAGCAAGCATTGCGTACAGGTCAACTCAATAACGAAGGTTGGGAAAAACTTAATGAGGCCATTGCACAACTTTCCGAAACCAAAATTTATATTGATGAAACTCCCGCTTTAACTATATTAGAGCTACGCGCACGAGCGCGACGTATTGCGCGTCAATTTGATGGCAAAACCGGCTTAATTATTGTTGACTATATCCAATTAATGTCAGGGAATGATAGGGGCGATAATCGATCCGTTGAATTAGGTGAGATTTCTCGAGGTTTAAAAAAGCTTGCCAAAGAGCTTTCAATGCCTGTTATTGCTCTATCTCAGCTTTCAAGGCTTGTGGAGCATCGCACAGATAAGCGGCCTATTATGTCGGATTTGCGTGAGTCAGGCGCAATTGAGCAAGACGCTGACTTAATTATTTTTATGTATCGTGACGAATACTACAATTCCGAGTCTCCCTCTAAGGGAATTGCAGAAGCAATTATTAGCAAACAACGTAACGGACCAACAGGAAAAATACAACTCCACTTCCACGGTAACCTTGTACGCTTTGATAATGCTACGCGTGACTGGACTAGCGAATAATACTTTGCTTGGTCACTACATACTACTATAGTTAGGTCCACTGCCCCCTTCAGGGGTGGTCCACACAATATTTTGTGTGGGATCTTTAATATCACAGGCTTTGCAATGCACGCAATTCGATGCATTAATTTGCAAATATTGTTGACCCGCTTTTTCAAAAATCTCATAGACTTGTGCGGGGCAATAACGTTGCTCCGGTGCCCCATAAAGAACTAAATTAGTTTTAATGGGCACCTCCGTATTTTTTAATACAAGATGAATTGGCTGGTTCTCCTGATGAGCGGTATTTGCAAGATAGACAGAAGAAATGCGATCAAAAGTTAATTGATTATCTGGTGCAGGATATTTAATTGGGTCACTTTTTGCTGCTAACTGTAAACATTGGTGATCGGCATGCCGATAATGCAAAGTCCAGGGTGCTTGACCCTTAAAACAATATGTATCAATAGCAGAATAAATGAGTGCGGGCCATAACCCCCGCTGAAAGGATGGTCGAATATTGCGAGCGCGCCATAATTCATCATATAAACTACTGTATTGAAATAAATCTGTATAGCTATTCGCTTCAGATAAATGATTTGTCAATGCGTGATCGATAGCTTTGGCTGCCAATACGCCTGATTGGATGGCCGCATGAATTCCTTTAATGCGCGGTACATTTAAAAATCCGGCCGCATCTCCTACTAATACACCACCGTCAAAAACTAATTTAGGTAAAGATTGTATGCCGCCCTCAGTTAAAGCGCGGGCTCCATAAGCAATGCGCTGACCATTTTTTAGGGTTTCTCGAATAGCTGGATGCGTTTTAAATCGCTGAAATTCTTCAAAGGGCGACAAATAGGGATTTTGATAATCCAGACCGACAACAAAACCTACCGCCACTTGGTTAGGTTTTGTGTGATACAAAAACCCACCCCCATAAACTTTTTGACTCAGTGGCCAACCAATTGAATGAATGATTTTTCCGGGTTGTGTTTTTTTAGAATCAATTTCCCACAATTCTTTGATACCTAAACCGTATACTTGTGGATCACAATGAGAGGCCAACGAAAAACGCTGTATGGCTTGCTGGCTTAGTGAGCCACGGCAACCTTCCGCTAACACAGTTTGTGAAGCGAGCATTTCAATTCCAGGTTCGTAGCGATCACTTAAAGTGCCGTCCCCATTAATACCCATAGTACCCGTTACCACTCCTTTGACAACTCCTTTTTCATCATAAAGAATTTCTGAAACAGCAAAATTTGGATAGATCTCTACATGAAGTCGCTCCGCTTCTTCGGCAAGAAAAGTACACAATTCACCTAAACTGATGATGAAATTACCCTGATGATTCATCTGCGGTGGATGGGGAAATTTAATGGTGCGGCGCTTTGTCAAATACAAAAAATCACTGCTGCAAACAGGTGTGCGAGTTAATGGATATCGTTTTTCCCAATTGGGTAGTAGTTCATTTAATGAAGAAATATCTAATACCGCACCTGAAAAGCTATGCGCACCTATTGAAGCACCTTTTTCAAGGACGCAGATTGACCAATCTCGTTCATGAAGTGCGCAAAGTTGCTTCAAATGAATCGCCGTTGCAAGCCCAGCAGGTCCTGCACCAACAATAACCACGTCATAATTCATTGTTTCGCGTTGTGTGGTATTTATAGAATTAGAATCCATACTCACGCTACCTCATTAACGTCACGCAATTTAACTAGAAAACAACTGATATTAATTGAGTAACACTCTTTTACGATTGATCCAATAGAATTCTCAACATACGTCTGATAGGTTCTGCAGCACCCCATAATAATTGATCACCAACCGTAAAAGCAGAAAGGTAAGTGCCACCCATCGCAAGCTTACGTAAGCGTCCAATAGGTACCGTCAAACGACCTGAAACAGCAGCAGGGGTTAATTTTTTAATACTGTCATCAAAAGTATTGGGTACGACTTCAACCCAATCATTCGCCGAATTAATTAATTGTTCAATTTCAGGAATAGGAAGATCATGTCGCAGCTTTATAGTCAACGCTTGACTATGACAACGCATTGCGCCCACGCGAACACACAAACCATCAACCAGGATAGGTTGTTCGGTACGTTCTAATATTTTATTCGTTTCAGCGCCACCCTTCCATTCTTCTTTGGATTGACCGTTACCTAAATCTTTGTCAATCCAAGGAATTAAACTGCCCGCAAGAGGTACGCTAAAATGTTTTTTGGGAAAGGTATCACTTCTTAAAATATCCATTACTTTGCGATCAATATCACAAATGGTTGTGCTTGGGTTAGTGAACTCTGAAGCAACACAGGCATTAATAGCACCCATTCCCATAATTAATTCTCGCATATTTTGAGCGCCTGCACCCGAAGCGGCTTGATAAGTCATCGAAGTGATCCACTCGATCAAATCTTGTTGAAATAAACCAGATAACGCAATCAACATCAGACTAACCGTACAATTGCCACCCACGTAGGTTTTAATTCCCATCTTAAGCGCTTGATCAATTGCACAACGATTCACAGGATCTAAAATAATAATTGCTTCTTCATGCATACGTAAGGCGCCAGCAGCATCAACCCAATACCCCCGCCAACCTTTTTGACGAAGTAGCGGATAGATATGGTTGGTGTAATCTCCTCCTTGGCAAGTTACAATCACATCTAGCTTTACTAATTCATCAATATCATTGGCATTTTTGACAACGAAAGCTTCACCATTACCAACATCAGGACCTTTTTTAAGATGCTGTGTTGTGCTAAAAAAAACAGCTTGCATGGGCAAAGCAAAATCACGCTCTTCTTTCATGCGATCAATTAGAACAGAACCCACCATGCCACGCCAACCGATAAATCCAACCTGTCTTTTGTTCAACATATTGCTTACCTAAGATTGCAAAGAAGCATTTTTATATTCATTAATTTCATAAAAATTCATGGTTTTATAAATCGCACTATTTGTTTTTTTGTAGTATTTGTGTGTACTGTTGGTATTCTTCTTTAGTTGCAATGTAACTCGGTTTAGCTCTTATTGCAGCAAATCCAGTACTGGCTAACAATACCTTTGTATTTTTCCTCAAGCGATTAGGAAAATTTCTAATAGAAGTTGAAATAACCACCGCATTTTCTTTGACTTGAGCTTGATGACCCATACACAAAGCACAGGAAGGAATTTCGATTCGAGCGCCCATCGCACTAAACGCTTGATTGTGATTTTCTTTAGTCAGTTGCTGAGCATCCATTTTAGTCGGTGGCGCAATCCACAATGCAGTCGACGCATGTTGACTGCCCTTTAATAATTCAATGGTTGCACGGTAATGACCGATATGCGTCATACAGGATCCAATAAAAACTTCATCAATTTTAAAAACAAAACATGATAAACTTTGGCTAGTTAGAAAGTCCAAGACAATAAGCAGATTCAGTGGCCATTGTAACTTGGAGCGGGTGAAGGGAATCGAACCCTCGTCTTAAGCTTGGGAAGCTTCTGCTCTACCATTGAGCTACACCCGCATCAGTCACAATATGACGAAGGATAACAGTGTAGCTTTTTTTAGCTATTTTGGAAACCATGCCTATCGCTATTATTGGCATTACTCAAATCGATTGCTTGCTAAAGCAGTAATCATTGAAGATACTAAACAACTAAAAGTGAAATACTAAAATTATGCATTCGATGTTAAATATTGCCATTAAAGCAGCTCGTCGTGGCGCCAATGTTGTTCAGCAAGCCTTCGTTAAATTAGACGGGATATCCATTGAAAAGAAAGATAACAACAGCATAGTAACTGAAGTGGATCGAGCAGCAGAAGCCGCTATCATGGAAGTAATTTTGGACGCTTACCCAACACATACGATTCTAGCCGAAGAGTCAGGTTACCATGCTAATCAAGAAGAAGATTATCAGTGGGTCATCGATCCTCTTGATGGTACGACCAACTTTATGCATGGCCACCCCCACTACGCGATATCAATTGCATTGGCGTATAAAGGACAAACTCAGCAAGCTGTTGTTTATAATATTCAGAGAAATCAACTATTTACGGCAACACGTGGCAATGGCGCTTATCTTGATGATCGCCGCATTCATGTCAGTAAACGCGCTCATTTTGACGCATGTCTTCTTTCGACCAGTATCCCAACCTTTAATAAAAAAACAGCCGATCTATATCTGGCGATATTACGAGATATGGTTGGTTTGCAGATCAGCACGCGCAATGAAGGATCAGCTGCACTGGATTTATGCCATGTGGCTGCCGGGCAAACTGACGGATTTTTTGCGTTTCATTTAAAACCATGGGATATTGCAGCAGGGGCATTAATTGTTGAAGAGGCGGGCGGTATTGTGACAGATTCTTATGGAGAAAATAATTCGTTTAAAACAGGGCATATTGTTGCTGCAAACCCTAAATTACTTGATCAACTATTACGGTTGATGTCAAAGCATATAAAAATAGTTTAATACGCATTCACCATCAATGAAATAGCGACTAGATTCGGATAAAAATTTTTTTGTTATGACAGATCCTGCTTTTATTCATCTTCGCCTTCACACGGAATTTTCTATATCCGATGGTATTGTTCGTATTAACGAAGTCACTGCAAAAGCTCTTGAGCTCGGTATGCCAGCATTAGGTATTGCTGATCTTATGAATCTATTTGGCACTATTAAATTTTATAGTGCCTGTCAAGAAGTAGGTATCAAACCAATCATTGCCAGTGATATTTGGCTGGAAAATATCACTGATCGCAACCAGCCCAATCGACTATTATTAATTGTTAAAAACCACGAGGGATATAAACAGCTGTGTGATTTATTGACAAGAGCTCATCTAGACAATCAATTTCAAGGACGCGCAGAAATTAATCCTGCTTGGTTAGAAACAAAAAAAAATGACGGCCTTATTTGCTTATCAGGTGCTCAAAATGGCGATATCGCTAAACTTCTCAAAAAAGGAGAGTGCGATAAAGCAATTCAACAAGCAAATTACTGGTCTCAATTATTTCCACAGTCGTTTTATTTAGAAATCCAAAGAATTAATTTAGCTTCGGAAACACTGGTACAAAACACATTATGGCTTGCCAACGAAACTCATTTGCCTATTGTAGCCACGCATCCCATTCAGTTTATGCAACCAGAAGACTTCAAAGCACATGAAGCAAGAGTTTGTATTACAGAAGGTTGCACTTTAGAAGATAAACGCCGTCAGCAACATTTTGAAGTATGCCAATACTTTTTGTCCATCAAGGAGATGCAGAGCCGTTTTGTTGATATTGATTCTGCATTAAAAAATTCAGTCGAAATTGCGAAACGCTGCAATTTAACATTGCCACTTGGCAAAAACTATTTGCCCAATTTTGCGATTCCAGCAGAAATTACAATTGATGACTATCTAGTTCAAGAGGCAAACACAGGACTTATAAAACGGTTAGAAAAGCTTTTTCCTGATCCGGCACTTCGACAAACTAAACGATCCATCTTTGAAAAACGGTTTCAACTTGAAACAAGCATTATCAAACAAATGGGTTTTTCTGGCTATTTTTTGATCGTCGCGGATCTCATCAATTGGGCAAAAAATAATGGATGCCCAGTCGGACCGGGTCGAGGCTCCGGCGTTGGATGTTTAGTATCTTATTGTCTGGGTATTACTGAAATTAATCCATTGGATTATGGCTTATTATTTGAGCGATTTTTAAACGTGGAGCGTATGTCAACACCAGACTTGGATATCGATTTTTGTCAAGAAAATCGATATCGTGTTATTGAATACGTCAAGCATCGCTATGGAGAAAAAGCCGTTAGTCAAATTGCCACATTTGGTAAGCTCGCCTCAAAAGCGGTTATTCGGGATGTAGGGCGTGCTATGGCATTACCCTATAATTTTTGTGATCAATTGTCCAAACTCATCCCTTTTGCTACTAATAAACAATATACCTTGGATGAGGCAGTTGAAAATGAGCAGATCCTAAAAGAGCGACTTGCCAATGAAGAAGAAACTTCTGAATTATGGAATCTTGCAAAAAAATTAGAAGGGTTAACACGAAACGTGAGCATGCACGCAGGTGGCGTTCTAATTGCACCAAGTCAATTAACCGATTTTTGTCCACTTTATAAAGGCTCCGGTGGTGACGCAGTTCCTGTTTCGATGTATGACAAAAATGATATTGAAAAAATTGGTCTTGTTAAATTCGATTTTCTGGGTCTACGCAATCTCACCATCATGGAATTGGCGCTTCGCTATATTAAAGAATTGGATCCCTCTTTTAATCAAAATTTGAATACACTTCAGTTCAATGATGTAAATACATATCAAACACTTCAAAAAGCCAATACAACTGCTATATTTCAGGTGGAATCGGAAGGCATGAAGCGATTACTAGAAAAACTTAAGCCAGACCGATTTGAGGATATTATTGCTGTGCTGGCATTACATCGACCAGGACCTTTAGGTTCTGGCATGATTGATGATTTTATTTTGCGCAAAAAAGGACAGCAGCAGATTAATTATTTTCATAATGATTTAAAAACCTGTTTAGAGCCAACATATGGCGTCATTTTGTATCAAGAACAAGTGATGCAAATTTCTCAAATTATTGGGGGGTATACGTTAGAAGGTGCTGATACGCTATGCCGCATCATGAGTAAGAAAAAACAAGAGGCAATGGATCAACATCGTATTATCTTTATAGAGGGTGCTAAACAAAAAAATTATCCAGTTAAGCTAGCCGAGCAACTTTTTGAATTAATGGCAAAATTTGCCGAATATGGTTTTAACAAATCTCACAGCACAGCTTATGCAGTTATCGTCTATCAGACAGCTTGGCTTAAAACGCACTATTGTGCAGCCTTTATGGCCGCTACAATGTCACTTGAATCACATAATACTGATCAGCTCAAAATCCTTTACAACGATGCAAAACGTAATCGATTAGATTTTTTTCCACTAAATATTAACGAATCGTTTTATCATTTTAAGCCAGTAGATAATATTAAAATCCGCTATGGATTGGGTGCTATTAAAGGTCTTGGTGAAGCAGCCGCCGAAAAAATCGTGCAGGAAAGAGAACAAAATGGTTCATTCGCCAGCTTATTTGATTTTTGCAAAAGAGTAGATCGACAACATTTGAATAAAGGTGCTATTGAGGCTTTGGTTTGTGCGGGAGCCTTTGATGAGATCGAAAAAAACCGAGCGATGCTATTTTATAATATTGAATTATGTATGAATTTTGGCGAACAAGAGCGCATTAATGCGCAACAAGGAAAACTATTTTCTCAACTTGATCCCACCGCCCCACAAGTTACCATGAAAGAGTATCCTAACTGGTCCGAACAAGAAAAATTAATCAAGGAAAAAAATGCATTAGGTTTTTATTTATCAGGGCATCCTTTTTCTGCTTATATTGAAGATACCAGTCATTTTCTTGATATTAAGCTAAGTGAAATTACCCCACAAAATAAAACAAAATGGCTCGGCGGTTTTGTCACGCATATTCGCACCAAAATGGGTAGTAGAGGTAAAATGGCCTTTATTGAATTAGAAGATTTAAGTGCAAAAGTTGATATAGTAGTTTATGCGGAAACATGGGGAAAATTCCGCACAAAAATCCAAGAAGATGCACCTTTAATTGTCAAAGCAAAAATTAGTACAGATGATTTTTCTAGTGGAATGCGTGTAGTAGCTGAAGAATTTTTAAGCATAGGTGAGGCGCGCAGTTATTTTGCGCATTCTTTAAAATTGACACTATCGAATCATACTGATGTGACTAATCTCAAGGAGATTTTGCCGGCTGAATCTGATCCAAAAAATGGATGCGCAATTGAGGTGACCATTCAAACCAAAGAAGCAAAAGGAGAATATCGACTTGGTAATAATTGGCATGTACAATTAAGCGATAAATTGCTTGAGTCGCTTTATGAAAAGCTCGGGCGTGATGCTGTAAATATTATATGGCAATAATATTTTCAAAAAATTCTTCAGAAAAGATAGCATCTGTTGTACATAATGTGACAGAATAAGAATAGTTAATTGCCATTTTGTAAGGTTTTACATGTTGAGAAAAGCAGTCTATGCGGGTAGTTTTGATCCACCGACTAATGGTCATCTTTGGATGATCAAAACGTCAGCAAAATTATTCGATGAGCTGGTTATTGCTGTTGGAGATAACCCGGACAAGCAAAGTACATTCACTACAAAAGAACGCGTAATGATGCTAGAGCTAGCGACACGTGGCATGAAAAAAATACGCATCGAAACTTTTGATCGAACTTTTTTAGTGGATTACGCTAAAAAAATTTCTGCCAACTATATTGTGCGTGGCATTCGCAGTGCAACGGATTACGAATACGAAAAAATCATGCGATATATTAATGCCGATTTACATCCGACGATTACTACCATTTTTTTAACACCTCCTCGCGAATATGTTGAGATATCGTCAACTATGATCAAAAGCTTGATTGGGCCTAAGGGATGGGAAAAACTTATATATCAATATTTACCAAAGCCGGTTTATAAATTGATATTGAAATCCTACAAAACTGAAGATTTAACAACTATTTAACTAATTTTAGTAACTGTTTTAAGTGCTAAACAAGGAAAATTGTTATGGATCTTAAGCTCATTGGCTTACATCTTGAACTCACCCCCGCATTGCGCGAGTATGTCAATACTAAATTTCAGCGTATTGCTCATCATCTTGAATCCGTTATCAGCGCAACAGTAACTTTATCCATCGATAAACTGATTCATAAAGCTTATGCTGACATTCACATTGCCGGCAAATCAATTCGTAGCGAGGCAACTCACAAAGACATGTACACTGCCATTGATATCTTGATTGATAAACTCAATCGAGCAGTTTTAAAAAATAAAGAAAAAACAACACATCATATTTTGCATCACTGATTGATGATAACAACTGGTATTTTTAAGAACTAGGAAAACACCGATTCAAAAAATGATGGATCTCATACTCATTAGCGGGCTGTCTGGATCAGGAAAATCCATTGCACTTCATACCCTAGAAGATATCGGTTATCGCTGTGTTGATAATCTGCCCGTTGCCATGCTAAGTGATTTTATAGCGCTTTATAAAAAACTTAACTACCAGCAAGTTGCAATTGGTATTGATACGCGCTCGCTACTAAACGCTTCTGAACTCGCAAACAAAATACATCATCTATCCAAGACAGACACTAAAGTACGTCTTATTTTTCTAGATTCAAACAATACAATACTAGTTCAACGATATGCCGAAACCCGTCGCACTCATCCATTTTCACGCCACCAAAGAACGATTGAAGAAGCAATACAAGACGAAAGAAAATTGCTAAACGATATAAATGAATTGGGTCATAAAATTGACACCAGTTTACTGTCAACTAGTGCATTACAACAATTGATTTTACAGTTTGCGCAACATCATACAGCATCATTAATGCTCATTTTTCAGTCATTTGGTTTCAAATACAGCTTACCACTTGATGCAGATTTTATTTTTGATGTACGCTGTTTACCCAGTCCCTATTACACTAAAAATCTTCGAGACTATACGGGGCTTAAAAAGCCAATCATTGAATATTTTGCCAATAAACCGATTGCGGCTGAGATGATTGAGGATATTTCGCATCATATCAATAAATGGCTCCCTCATTTTTCTCAAAGCGGTCGAAGTTACCTTAATATTGCAATTGGTTGTACAGGCGGCAAACATCGATCTGTTTATGTAGCACAAGCACTCTTTAAAGAATTTTCAAACCATAAACCGCTCATTCGCCACAGGCAACTGCTCCCTGTTGATATTACTTAGATCACCTTGCTTATATGACAATTCCCGTGTGTTGCTTGATCGGCCCAACAGCAAGCGGAAAAAGCCATCTGGCACTATTGCTTGCCAAAACATTTGATGTAGAAATTGTTAGTGTAGATTCAGCGCTCGTTTACCGACATATGAATATCGGTACAGCAAAACCTTCTATTGCTGAGCGTCAAATAGTAAAACATCATCTTATTGATATGATTGATCCCATTCATTGTTATTCAGTTGCAAAATTTTGTATTGATGCAACGCACGCCATTAATGACATACTAAGTCGAGGAAAAATACCACTTCTTGTCGGTGGCAGCATGCTTTATATTAAAGCACTTGAATTTGGGCTTGCAAAATTACCCAGCGCTAATTATCTGCTACGCACTAGTTTGAATGAGGAGGCACGTTTATTTGGCTGGCCAGTACTGCACCAAAAACTAAAAAAAATTGACCCGGTTTCTGCCGAAAAAATAGCACCTTTTGATGCACAACGCATTCAAAGAGCACTTGAGGTGTATTTGTCTTCAGGTGTCCCAATATCTAAATTAATCAAAAAAAATCAACACTCTAGTCAATTTCAATTGATTAAACTAGGGCTTATTCCCGATGAACGACAATGGTTAAGGGTGCGCATTAACAAACGTTTTAGCGATATGCTGCAAGCTGGCTTTTTGGATGAAGTAAAGCAAATTCGCAAAAATTATCCGACACTGACTCTAGCGCTGCCTGCTACTAAAATCGTTGGCTACCATCAAGCATGGCAATATCTTGATGGATTAATCAACTATCAAGATTTCGTTGAGCAAACAATGATTGCTACCCATCAACTTGCCAAAAAACAATTAACTTGGTTGCGCAAAATGGAATACTTAACGGAATTAAATTGCCAAAAAACAGATGTGATTTTTTTTAAAGCAAGTCAATGGTTTTCTAAAACAATCAACAACACATAACTTTTTTAAAAACCAAGATCGCTTATAATAAGCCAAATATACTACTTTAAAAGTGTCTTAGCAATAGCCCTGGTAAATTACATGAAAACCATTTCATCGTTTGATAAATTGATCAATGCTTTAAAAGTATTGCCATCTATTGGTCAAAAATCAGCACAACGGATGGCGTTTTATTTATTGCAGCACAATCAATTAGGTGCCCAAAAACTCGCTGATGCAATTAGCGAAGCACTTAAAAAAGTGATTCATTGTAAGTCATGTAACACATTTAGTGAAAACCCACTTTGTGAAATCTGTTTAGACAACACAAGGCAACAAGATTTATTGATGGTAGTCGAAATGCCAACCAATCTCACCGATATCGAACAAGCAGGTTGCTACCATGGCAAATATTTTGTTTTAATGGGAAGATTGTCGCCACTTGAAGGCATTGGCCTACATGATATTGCTTTGGCAAAATTAATGGAGCAAATCCTTAGCCAACACTTTAAGGAAATTATTATTGCCACGAGTTTTACGGCAGAAGGAGAGGCAACTGCACATATTATTACGGAGCTATTAAAGCCACATCATCTCACAATGAGTCGTATTGCAAGAGGTATTCCAGTCGGCGGGGAACTCGAATATATTGATCAAGGAACACTTGCTCAATCTATTCATGAAAGACATATATTGTAGGCAACCCAGTCACCAATATAGTCCAATATTAGGGCATCAGTGATTTATTAAAAATAGTAATAAATCTTACGTCTTATACCATTCTTTTCCCCAGCGCAACAAAAGCCTTATTAGGTGGTTTCGCATTGTCGGCAAGCTGCACTAAAGAAGTATCATAAAGCGCTTCGAGTTTTTCAAGATTCATCACTTCTGCTGTATCACCTAAAATATGAAGCTTTGATTTTGCCATCAAACCAACACGATCAGCGTGCCGTAATGCTAAATTCACATCATGAAGTACCACCAATACAGCAATACCGATTTGATGAGCAATATATCGTATTTGAGTTAGTATCGCATCAGCAGCACCAATATCGAGTGAAGCTGTAGGCTCATCCAGTAACAAATAACGCTGATTTGATTCTTTATTAAGTAGCTGCGCAAGAGAACGTGCTAATAATACGCGTTGCGCTTCACCACCTGAGAGTGTATCGCTCTCACGTTCCATTAAATCACTAATGCCGACTAGCGATACCGCTTCTTGTATAGCCGTTTTTTCTCCATGTTGATAAATACCCATCTCCACCAATGTGCTTACCCTAAAGCCAGCCGGAAGTAATGCGCGCTGCTCTAATACAGCACGTCTTGTAGCAAGCTCCTTTGCTGAAAAACTGCTAATCGGCTTATTGTCGAGTGTCACAATACCTGAATCAGGTTGATCTAATCCCGATAAAATCGATAGTACGCTACTCTTACCGGCGCCATTAGGACCCAATAACACTAAAAGTTCCGCTTTTTGTAAAACAAGTGTTACTTGATTAACGCGATGTTTAAGCGATACATTACTCAGCAAGAGCATTAGCACTCCTACGCTGCATTCTAACCATCAACCATAAAAAGAAGGGGACACCGGTTAAGCTGGTGATGACACCAACAGGCAACTCTATCGGATAAATAGCTAACCTTGCAATCACATCGGCGCAGCCTGTTAGCAACGCACCAATTAATGGCGAAAAAAATAATATTTGTCGCGCATCACCGCCAATGGTCACACGACACAAGTGTGGCGCCATCAGTCCTATAAAACCAACCATGCCACATTGAGAAACAACCAATGCCGTTGATAAAGTCGCTAAAGCGACTGCGCTAAATCGCCATCGAATTAAAGAATAGCCCGTGTAAAAAACAGCGTTTTCGCCTAATTGCAACAAATTAAGATAACGCCAATGGTGCCACAATAAAAACCAAATGATCGGTAAAGCAATAATGAGTGATAAGGCAGTATGCCAGTTACTGGCGGAAAAGCTACCCATTAACCAAAACGTTACACTATGTAATGCGCCGCTTGGTAACACAGTCATCAAGAGCATCAAAAAGCTACCCGTTAGGGCATTAATAGCAATACCAGCCAATATCAAACGCGTTGATGTATAAGCAGCGCCAGCTAGACACCAAACGATCAAAAGAGCCATAGCTGCCCCACTGAATGACGCAATGGAAACAATCAATGGAATCGCACCGAGCTGCAAAGCAAGAGCTGCTGATAAAGCAGCACCTCCTGAGATACCAATCAAACCAGGCTCTGCGAGTACATTGCGAAATTGATATTGAACGGTGGCACCCGCGCAAGCGAGTAATCCACCCGAAGCCAGCGCAGCAATTGTTCTGGGTAAACGAAGCTGCATTAAAATAGGCATCTCTTTGGCATTCAAACTTAAAATACCATCAACACCATCTAAAAAAAGACCTAAAAAAAACACTAAAACTACCGCAAAACCAATACCTAATAACCGATAAATAGACATGTAATTTCTTAAGGAGTTTTAACCAATTACATCTTGCATACTATACAAACCAACTGGCTGACTCACAATCCAGCGCGCAGTGCGCAGCGCACCCTTTGCAAACGCAAGTCGACTATTTGCTTTATGAGTAATCTCAATACGTTCGGCGTTTTCAACAAACCAGACTGAATGCTCGCCTACAATATCGCCTGCCCTAATCGAGGAAAAACCAATGGATTGTGGATCCCGTGCACAATGGAGTGTTTGTCGCTCATAAACAGCGCATTTTTTAAAATCACGCCCTAAAGCATTGGCGATCACTTCTCCCATTTTGAGTGCCGTCCCAGAAGGCGTATCAATCTTATGATGGTGATGTGCTTCCACAATTTCAACCTGATAGTCATCCCCCAATGTACGTGCCGACAAATCAAGTAGTTTTAAGGCAAGATTAATTCCTATACTAAAATTAGGCGATAGAACAATTGCAATATGCGAAGCCGCTTTTTGAATAATGGATTTTTCGATATCAGAAAAACCAGTGGTACCAATTACCATGGGTACATTATGCTGCACACATGCATCAAGATAGGTTAAAGTAGCACAAGGAGCACTAAAATCAATCAAAACATCAATATTCGCTAATACGTCATTAAAATTGTTGGTTGAGACAGCGGTACCAGCTAAATCTGCGGCGTCAAGCAACTGCTGACTGGGCGTTTTTTCTATTTTTTCAAAAGTAGCGCCCAGTACAAAATCAGATGATGACAAAACCTCTTGAGTCAATATTTGCCCCATACGACCTTTTGCGCCCGCTATTGCAAGTCGTAAAGTCATCTATTTTTTCCCAATGGCGCTTCCGTTTGAGTGATAGGTAGCAGAACTTCAGACTGTGATTTTCCGGATACAAATCGCTCAATTTTTTTTAATAAACCATTTTCAAAATAAACAACAATACTTTCTTGCTCTAGAATTTTTCCACCACAAGCAGCAGAATAATGATAAATCCAGCGATCAGCATTCAGTGTATCAATCAGCGTCTGAGTACCTAATAAATCCTGCACTTGAGTGCTTGTCATATCCAATTGAAGTTCATTGATTTGATCAATAGTAATTTTTTGGCCTTGCGTTACCTTTAACTTGTAAGGTAAGCCACAATTTTTAGTAGAGTTAAATGCGCAAGCACTTAACAAAAAAACACAAAAAAATAGTAATAAACGCATAGCCCACTAACCCGTTGAAATAGGAAAACATAAAGAAGTAATCATTATACATGCACCAAAAACACAATAGCGATTCAACGCTAATCTTTCTGCTTTATTTCTTCAATCGTTTCCGTAAATTCATCAATACCTTGAAAGCTTTTGTAGACCGAAGCGAATCGTACATAAGCTACTTTATCAAGTTTAGCGAGCTCCTTCATAACCATTTCACCCAATAGTCTTGAGGAAACCTCTCGTTCACCTAACTGTAGTAAGGTATTACGAATTACATTAACCGCCTGGTCAATAGCTTCAATTGGCACCGGTCGCTTGTGTAGAGCTCTAAAAAAACTTATTTTAAGTTTTTCTAGATCGAAGTTTGATCGATGGCCGTCCCTTTTGATTACATGCGGCATACGTAATTCAGCCACCTCAAGCGTACTAAAGCGTTTTTTGCAAGACAAACAGCGGCGGCGGCGGCGAATCGTGCAGCCATCTTCACTCATACGCGAATCACTCACTTGCGTGTCGTTATAGCCACAAAAGGAACATTTCATAAAAATTCCTTAAAAAAACTACCAAACGAACTCCAAAGAAACGACAATGATATCGACATTTATAGTAATTGACTTTTATACAAAAAACAAAACAAACCTATTGCTGCAACCAATAAAGCTATTGTCATCATAAGCAATTGGTTTTGCTGTTTTGTTTTTTGCAAAATTGCTTTAAAAAGTTGGTCCGACTGAAGCAGTGTATCGCTACGAAACAATAACCACTCATGGAGTTTTCTTGGTATAGCTGGCAAAATATACGTCCATTTTGGTATTTCTTGTTTAATTTCTTTTAAAAAACTACGCCAGCCTATTTGCTCATTTACCCATTGACTTAAAAAAGGTTTCGCAACACTCCACAAATCCAACATAGGATCTAATTCGCGACCCAAGCTCTCAATATGCATAAACATTTTTTGTAATAAGATTAATTGTGGCTGAATATTGATCTTAAAAGTGCGACCAACTTCAAATAGACGCATCAGCAATAAACCAAAAGAAATTTTTGATAAAGGCTGTTCAAAAATCGGCTCACAAACTGTTCTAATAGCTGACTCAAATTCGCTTATATTACTATCAGCAGGTATCCAACCACATTCTACGTGAGCTGTTGCAACACGATGATAATCACGATTAAAAAAAGCCAAAAAATTAACAGCAACATAGTGTTTGTCATGTGCATTTAGGGTTCCTACGATTCCACAATCTAATGCAATATATCGCCCATCATTCGTGATCAATACATTGCCCGGATGCATATCCGCATGAAAAAATCCATGTCGAAATACTTGAGTAAAGAATATATTGATACCCAATTTGGCCAGTTTTGGCAGGTCAATATCCTTTTTGTGTAGTTTGTTAAGCTTTGAAATCGGTATACCAATCATCCATTGCATCGTCATCACTTCGCGTGCGCAATAATCAAAATAAATTTCGGGTACAAGTAGTGTGTTTTCATCTGAAAAATTTCGCTTTAACTGGCTAGCGTTTGCCGCTTCTCGCATTAAATCCAGTTCACCATGCAAAGATTTATCAAACTCCAAAACAATTTCATGAAGATGCAAGCGTCGTACATCAGGTAATAATTTACCCAATAAACTCGCTAAGCGATACAGCACAGCAAGATCTTGCTCAATAACCGATTGGATATTTGGGCGCAAGATTTTAATAGCCACTTCATGGCCACGCTTACCATTAGCTTTACGCAACCAAGCGTGATGAACTTGCGCAACAGAAGCACTGGCTACAGGTATTGGATTAAAATCAACATAAAGTACTTCAGCGGGATGCTTTAAATGTTTTTGAATTTGCTCATACACTAATTCTGTGGAAAATGGTGCGACATTTTCTTGAAGGTTAGCTAATTCTTTAATATATTCAGCAGGCAATAAATCAGGCCTAATAGATAACAATTGACCAAATTTTACAAAAATAGGACCGAGACTCTCTAGCGCAAGACGAAGTCTATGTTGCAACAATTTTTGATGAGTTTGACCAGGCAAATAACCTAAAAATTTTAATGAACGTGATTTTGGCCAATAAACACTCAATATATCCAACAAGCCAAAGCGATAAAATGTGGAAACAATGTACACAAAACGAAATAAGCAATTTTTCATTTTATTTTTAACCTAATTCACCTATTAGCGAAACAACCGCTATACATCTTTTAAATGATCAGTCGGATTTTCTTTGATAAATAATTTAAACCCTCTATGTAGCGCCACAATACCAGCTTGTAAATTAAAGTAATCAACCTGCGAAAAACCCGCCCTAATCATCATCATTTTTACTGTTTCTTGATCCGGATGCATCTCAATAGATTCCGCTAGATAACGATAACTTTCTTCATCTTTCGCAATAATTTTTCCTAAAAATGGCAATACCTTGAATGAATAAAAACGATAAAATCTCAACAAAGGTTTCCAAATTTTGGAAAACTCCAATATTACAATACGACCCATGGGTTTTAATATACGATATACCTCGCTCAACACAATAGTTTGTTGGTTCATATTACGAAGACCAAACCCAATAAAAACACAATCAAAATAATTGTTGGGAAAAGGCAATTTTTCTGCATCAGCAGCTATTATTGGTAATATAAAACCATTGTCTAATAGACGATTTTGACCAATTTGAAGCATTGACAAATTAATATCTGTGCACCATATTTCTGGCTTTTTTGCCATTTTTTTGGCTAAACTAAGTGCCAAGTCTCCTGTACCGCTTGCAATATCTAAAATACGCTCATTAGGTTTAGTGACCGACACGAATAATGCAAAAATTTTCCACAGGCGATGCAATCCGCCTGACATTAAGTCATTCATCAAATCGTATCGACTGGCCACTTGATGAAATACATTTGCAACTCGCTTATTTTTCTCACGCTCATCAACCAGCTGAAAACCAAAATGTGTTTTTTTGTTCATCGTTTCTGTAATAGCTTTATATGATTTTAACGCAGTATATTTTAATAGACTATCCAAACAATATAATTAAACCATTATAAACAACTCACCCAGTATAAATGAGACTTTCTTTTGTCATTGCTGGACAATACATGGTGTACTATGTCAGCATTGTTTTAGTTAACTTCAAAATCTCATTCAACTTTCTTTCTTGCTTGGTATAATGTCTCTCTTTAGTTTAAATTTCACTATTGAAGAGCATACTTTATGGATTTAAAAAAAATCAAGAAGCTCATTGATTTGGTTGAACAATCAAAAATTTCAGAGCTTGAAATTACTGAGGGTGAAGAAAAAATTCGTATCGCTTGTAGTGCTCCTACTTCTTTTGGTTCGCATAATTTTGCTACCGAAAATAATCAAATAGCTACCCCAACAAAAGCCGTGGAACCCATTAGTCAAGAAGCCGATAGCTTAACAGCATCAATCAATGAGGAACGCAATCAAGCCAATACCATTAAATCGCCTATGGTAGGGGTTTTTTATCGCGCCTCATCGCCCAATTCCCCCGTATTTTCTGAAATTGGTCAAACTGTCAAAATAGGTGACACACTTTGTATTATTGAAGCGATGAAGCTAATGAATGAAATCAAATCAGACCGCACCGGTATCATTAGAACTATTCTTGCAGAGGATGGAGAGCCTGTCGAGTATGGAGAGGCTCTATTTGTCATAGAGCCAACATAAAACAATATTTATTCTTAGAAAGTAACTTATGTTTGAAAAGGTACTTATTGCAAACCGTGGTGAAATTGCTTTACGCATTCAGCGTGCTTGTAGGGAATTGGGTATCAAAACTGTTGCTGTCTATTCAGAGGCTGACTCTGAGGCAAAATACGTTAAATTAGCTGACGAAGCAGTTTGTATTGGCCCTCCTCCTCCGGCAAAAAGCTATTTAAATATTCCCGCTATCATTGCTGCAGCAGAAGTCACCCACGCACAAGCTATTCATCCTGGGTACGGGTTTTTGTCAGAAAACGGTCATTTTGCAGAACGTGTTATAGAATCCGGATTTGTCTTCATCGGGCCACAATCAAAAACTATTCATCAAATGGGTGACAAAATCGCCGCAAAAAAAACAATGGATGAATCGGGTGTACCAACCGTACCAGGCTCTGATGGAGCTTTACCTAACGATGAACAGATTATATTAGCAACAGCTAAAAAAGTTGGCTACCCTATTATTATTAAAGCGGCAGGTGGTGGTGGTGGTCGCGGCATGCGTATTGTGAATCATGAAAAAGATCTTATTGCTGCTATAAATACAACGCGCAGTGAAGCAGATGCGGCCTTTGGTAATCCCACTCTCTACATGGAAAAATGTTTACAAAACCCAAGGCATATTGAAGTACAAGTTTTAGCCGATGAGTATGGCAATACTATTTGTTTAGGTGATCGAGATTGCTCTATGCAACGCCGACACCAAAAAATCATTGAAGAAGCACCTGCGCCTAAAATTACTGACAAACAGCGACAAAAAATTAGCAAAGCATGCATTAAAGCTTGCAAAAAAATGGGCTATATCAGCGCCGGAACCTTTGAGTTCTTGTATGAAAATAATCAGTTTTACTTTATGGAAATGAATACAAGGCTACAAGTAGAGCATACGGTTACGGAACTCATTACAGGTATTGATATTGTACAAGAACAAATTCGTATCGCGGCAGGCGAAAAATTACGCTACAAACAACGTGATATTCGTATCGCGGGTCACGCTATCGAATGTCGCATCAATGCAGAAGACCCCTTTACTTGTTTACCGAGTCCTGGAAAAATAGAAAATTATCATCAGGCAGGTGGTTTAGGTATTCGGATTGACTCACATATCTATCAAGGTTACTCGGTTCCCTCGCATTATGATGCGATGATTGGAAAATTAATTGCATATGGTAGCTCAAGGGAACAAGCGATCGCGCGTATGAGTATTGCGCTTTCTGAGATGGTTATTACAGGCATCAAAACAAATGTTCCGCTTCATCAAGCCCTATTAAAGGATGAATCATTTATCAAGGGCGGTCTTAATATTCACTATTTGGAAAATTGGCTAACCAAATTTCAGGCATCCTAGGAAAAAGATATATCGGTAAAATCAATTAGATGGTCGGGATGAGAAGATTTGAACTTCCGACCCTCTGCACCCCATGCAGATGCGCTACCAAGCTGCGCTACATCCCGACAAATTAAGTCTAACTAGATTAATGCAATACAAGCATTCTTTCAAGCTCTACTATTTATAACTCATTACAACTAATTAGCAAAAGTATGCTTAACAAACTAATTGTTATTTGCGATAAGTCATTGCTTCTACTGATTTTTTAAAGGTTTTACTAGCGTGAAATGTAACCACACGTCTTGCATGAACAACGCAAGTTTGACCTGTTTTTGGATTATTACCTGGTCTTGCAGGTTTTTCTCGCAAGCGAAAACTACCAAATCCAGAAAGCTTAATGGGTTGACCTTGTGCCAGTACCCGTCTAATTTCTTCAAAAAAAATCTCAACAATTTGTCTAGCTTCACTTCTAGTAAGTGCCAATTTTTCTAATAATAAATTAACGAGCTCCACTTTAGTTAATGCCATATCTTTAGCCTTTGTTTTGCTTCATTAATTAAGTTTTTAGCTACGTAAACTTGCCCCTTGTTGCTCAGCAGCTTTTAATAAAATAGCCATTGCTCGATTAATATCTTTATCCAATAATGTTCGATCAGTCGCCTGTAGATAAATGTGATAGGCAATACTTTTTTTATTAAGCGGTATGCCTTGTCCACTATAAACATCAAAAAGCTGAATGGATTGCACGATATCAGGTGCATTGCTTTGCATAGCATCTAGCAAGGTTTGTGAAGAGCACGCTCTATCAATAACCAGCGCCAAATCTCGCTTAACGGGCGGAAACTTAGAACAGATGCTTGTAACAGGTAGGGCTTGAGTACAAAGCACTCGAAAATCAATTTCACTTACAATGGGCGCAGAAGACAATTTATAGTATTTGACGAGGTGAGGCGATAATTCACCTAACACACCGATAACCTGATTATTAAACACAATATTTGCGCAGCGGCTGTGATGCATCGCGGGATGCTTTGCAGGAATAAATTGCGCATTTTTGGGCACCATAAGCGCTTCAATGTCTGATTTGACATCATAAAAATCAACTATTTCTGATAAACATCCCCACTGCTCTGGATAGCGATACCCCCACGCTAAAAGTGCTAGCTTTTTTTGTTGCTGGTTTGTTTGGCTAAATACATTGGCTATTTCAAATAATCGAACACGTAAATGTTGGCGACTTATATTCTCTACTAAAAGGGCTACTAAGCTACCCAAAAGGGTTGAGCGCATCATATCAGCTTGACTATCAATTGGATTTAAAATCCGAATAGGATTCACGTTAAGTGAAAAATTTTTTTCTAGGCTTTCTTTTGTAAAAGCATAGCTGATTGTTTCTTGATAACCTCGCACTGTGAGCAAGCGAGATAATATTTTTGGTTCTTGCTCACTCTTAAACCGAACAGGCATATAAAAAGTTGATGGTGTTGGAATAGCTGGAATATTGTCATAGCCATAAAGGCGAGCAATTTCTTCAATCAAATCTTCTTCAATTCTAATGTCGGTGCGAAAACTAGGTACTTCGACTTTAAAAACTTCATTATCCGCCACAAAACGCAAACCCAAACGTGACAATATCGCAGCAATTGCTGAATGATTAATTGTAATACCGAGTAACCGATCAACTTTTTGACAGCGAAGTACGATTGGTTCGTAAGCAAGTATCCCCCCTTTTTCCTCAATAATAGGACCTGCATGACCACCAAAAATATCAATAATTAATGCCGTTGCTCGCTCAATAGCTTCATATTGCAGTGTCGAATCTACACCTCTTTCAAATCGATAAGCTGCTTCCGAAAAGATCCCTAATTGTTGAGCTTTATCAGTCACTGTTAGCTGATTAAAAAAAGCGGACTCTAAAAATATATCCTGCGTAGCGGCTGTAACGCGACTCGCCATACCACCTATAACACCTGCTAGTGCAAGTATCGCTTTATCATCTGCCACAACTAGCATATCGCTATCTAACTGTACAATCTGATCATTTAAACAGTGTAATGATTCTCCTGGGTTAGCCATTCTTAAGTGAATAGATCCCCTAATCTTAGCCGCATCAAATAGATGAAGAGGTTGTCCAAGCTCCAGCATCACATAATTACCGATATCAACAATGGTTGAGGTAAACGGCAAACCGCAACAAGCCAAACGGTACTTCATCCAATCAAAGATACGACCATCTCGTAAATTAACCCGCTTAATCAAACGCCCAACATAGCGACCACAAGCATTTCTTGCTTCAATATGCACAGGAAAAACCTGAGTATGTTTATTGGGGGTGGGCAATATTAATGGTGCTTGGTAAGGTTGATCAATAAGCGCTGCAATTTCTCTTCCCAATCCCTTTATAGACAAGCAATCCCCACGATTGGGCGTTATTTTAAAGGTTAATCGCTTATCTTTTTTTAAATCCTTCACTAAAGCCATTAGGTTGCAATCTACTGAATCAATTGCTTCAACTTCTAGTCCCGCCATAGTCAACAGCTCCGCTAACTCCTCACTCTCTAGAGGGGGATTAATCCAGCTTCGTAACCAACTTTCAGGAATTTGCATGACTATTCACAATAGATTTAACGAAATTGCGAAAGAAAACTAAGGTCATTTTCAAAAAAATACCGTAAATCATTAATACCATATCGCAACATAGCAAATCGATCTAAGCCAATACCAAAAGCCCATCCCGAGTATTTCTCTGGATCAATACCAACATTTTTTAGTACATTTGGATGAACCATTCCGCAACCGGCTACTTCTAACCATCCTTTTCCACCATATACATCTATTTCTGCAGAAGGTTCAGTAAACGCAAAAAAAGATGGGCGAAATCGAACGCGAAGATCTTCTTGATCAAAAAAGTGGCGCAAAAAATCAATCATTGCCGCTTTTAATCCTGCAAAATTAGCATAGCGATCAACCCATAATCCCTCAACTTGATGAAACATGGGTGAGTGCGTTGCATCAGAATCCACACGATAAACTCGTCCTGGCGCAATAATTCGTATAGGAGGCTGATGAGTTTCCATATAACGAATCTGAACAGATGAAGTGTGTGTACGCAACATCTTATTGCCTTCGACATAAAAAGTATCGTGCATCGTGCGAGCAGGATGATGAGGGGGTATATTTAATGCTTCAAAATTGTGAAAATCATCTTCAATTTCTGGTCCATCGGCGACTTCAAAACCCGCTGACGAAAATAAGCTAATAATACGTTCCAGCGTCAATGTAATAGGATGCAACCCACCACTTTGAAAGCCTCGACCCGGTAAAGTCACATCCAGTGCCTCACCGGCTAATTTGGCTTGTATTTCTGCAATATTCAGCTGATTTTTGCGGGTGTTATAGCAGTTTGTTAGGCGTTGCTTTGCAAGATTAATAGCTATACCACAAGTTTTTCGATCAGCTACAGGCAAGCGTCCAATTCCCTTTAAGAGCTTGGTCAGCTCACTGGCTTTGCCTAAGTAATTTGCTTTGATTTGTTCAAGCGCATGAAGATCATTTGCTGAATCTAATGCAGCAACACCCGAAGAGATAATTTCACCCACTTCCTGCATAGACATCGCTTTCTAAATAGCAAACCAAGTCAAATGGAAAAATCAAACAATTAGGCGCTAGATCGCTAAAGCAGTTTTTGCTTTTTCAGCAATCTTTGCAAAAGCAAGTTTGTCAAAAACAGCCATATCCGCTAAGATCTTGCGATCAATACCAATAGCAGCTTTTTTAAGACCACTCATGAATTTGCTATAACTTAGGCCATTCTCAGTAGCTGCTGCATTAATACGGATAATCCAAAGTTGACGAAACTGACGTTTCTTTTGACGTCTATCGCGATAAGCATATTGACCAGCCTTCATCACCGCTTGCTTAGCAATACGATACACATTTTTCCGACGACCACGAAAACCCTTGGCAAGCGCAAGTATTTTTTTGTGACGAGCGTGTGCGACTACACCGCGTTTGACGCGTGGCATAATTCCCCTCCCTTAAGCATATGGCAACATTTTGGCGACGGATACTGCGTCGCTCTTATGTATCATTGTGGTACCACGCAATTGACGTTTTGCTTTAGTTGTTTTTTTAGTCAAAATGTGGCGTTTAAATGCGCAAGAACGCTTAACGGCACCGCTCCCCAAAACCCTCAAGCGTTTTTTTGCGCCTGATTTAGTTTTCATCTTTGGCATAAAACATCCCGCTCTTTAAGAGCTTTATATAGAATTTATTTAGATAAACAATTTCGATTGAGTACAAAGATTATACCTGATTATTTGGATTTAGGTAACCTGTCAATATGCTAAGGACGTGCGGTATATTTAAATCATTAATCCGCTACTTTAAAAGGGGGTGATATATTTGGCAATCCTAAAGCTTTTTTTTAGCAGACTTTTATATTTCGCCAAGTAACAAAGCATGCTTTATCCTCTTCTTTCAGGCTTGACTGTTTAGTTCATCTATTCAAAATATGGCTAAGGTTAGGCTATATGGACAGACATTGTGTTGGCAGGTTTTCATTGCTCGAAACAGTTTATAATAAAAAGTATTCGCTATTTTCTCTGGTTTATATCATGACGATCGCATTTACTGATTTGGCAACACAATATCAGCAACTTAAAACCGTTATTGATGCACGTATCCAACAAGTTTTGGATCACGGGCAATATATTTTAGGCCCCGAGGTTGCTGAGCTTGAATCCACTTTAGCTAGTTTTGTCCAAACAAAGTATGCAGTTGGCGTATCAGATGGCACCACTGCTTTACAAATGGCACTGATGGCGCTGAATATCGGATCAGGGGACGAAGTGATTACAACACCCTTTACTTTTATATCAACTGCAGAAACAATTGCTTTATTAGGCGCCACCCCTGTTTATGTTGATATTGATCCAATAAGTTATAACATGGACCCAAAAAATATTGAATCGGCCATCACGCGACGCACGAAAGCGATTATGGTGGTGAACTTATATGGGCAATGCGCTGATTTTGATGCGATCAATGCAATAGCAAAAAAGCGTGATTTAGTGGTTATTGAGGATGCTGCGCAAAGTTTCGGTGGGCAATATAAGAGCAAGCGATCGGGCAGTTTAGCAACGATAAGCTGCACAAGTTTTTATCCTGCAAAGCCATTAGGTTGCTATGGAGATGGGGGAATGTGCTTTACCAATGATACAACGCTAGCGCAGCAATTGCGATTAATACGTACACATGGTCAATCTGAGCGTTATTACCATACTATTTTGGGACTAAATGGTCGATTAGATACACTGCAAGCTGCCATTTTATTGGCTAAATTCCCTTCTTTTGAAGCAGAAATTATGGCGCGCCAACAAGTAGCTAAAAACTACAATGACTTGCTAAAGGGGTTTGTTGAGATTCCTAAGGTGGCATCAAATTGTCTGAGCGCTTATGCACAGTATACTATTCAAGTCAAAGATCGCTTGCGTGTGCAAGCAGCACTTAAAAAGCAAGGTATTCCAACAGCCATACATTATCCTATACCATTACATCAACAACCAGCATTATGTATTGCCCAAAAATCATCTCGTACACTTGTTCATGCTGAAAAAGCTTCTGCTACCGTATTAAGTTTGCCCATGCATCCGTTTTTAGATACTGCAACACAACAGTATATTGCTCAAGCACTCAAAAAAGCAGTGGAATATGATGAATAAATTTTTTAGGAAAATATGCACATAATCACTCACAACATTGGGCAACGATGAATCGTCGACCTTTTTCTAAAAACCTTTCTTGGTATTTTATACGTGCGGTTGCCGCTATTTCGAGTGGCGCTTTGATCGGACAGGCGTTAATATTTTTTGCTTTAACCATTTTAACAAAGCTTTATGATCCTAGAAGTTTTGGTCAGCTTGCGATGTATACGGTTTGCTTTTCAAGTTTACTGGCGCTGATGACGGGGCGCTATGAACTAGCTTTGATGTTGCCAGATACGGAAAAAAGAGCAAGTAATTTGCTGGCTTTAACGCTGGCAATTAACAGCATAATGGGATTATTGTTTGCGCTAATGATCCCTGCGGCAGCGAGCATCTTAGCCGATTTGGTACATGAACCCGCAATGGTTGGTTGGTTTTTATGGTTGCCACTTGGGCTAGTGTTAACAGGGGCTTCGCAGGTTTTTTTTCAATGGAACAATCGACAGCACCGTGATTATGCTAATTTCTTAGCACCTATCGTTCGCGCCATATTAATGGTCATTACACAAATCGTGAGCGGCTACCTCGGTATTGGTGGTATAGGATTGTTGATAGGCCATATAGCGGGTCAATTAGCTTTGCTGATTATCTATGCTTGGTATGATATGATGCAACGCTTTCCTTGGCAAAAGCTATCCACTTGGGCCGAGATGAAAATTGAAGCCAAAACATATATTAAGTTTCCTTTGATTGCCATGCCCCAAACTTTCATTGGCGGACTCCAAGATTTCCTATGCTTTACGTTAGTTGGAATACTTTCTGGTTCATGGATGATGGGTTTGTTGGGCTTAATGTTCCGTGTCGTTCGGATGCCTGCCACCTTAATCGGTACAGCTATTGCACAAATTGCCTATCGAGAAATGAGTGCATTACACCATACACAGGGCAATCTTGTGCATTTTTATCTTAAACTGGTATTAATCTTGTTCGGTCTATCGTTGCTTCCTGCGCTACTATTAGGATTTTTTGGTCAGCCTTTATTTGTTTGGGCATTTGGGGAAGTTTGGCGGGGGGCGGGTGCAATGGCAGCAGTATTTTCTCCTTATATGGTCGGTCACTTTTTAGTAACTTCGTTGGGTATGCTGCCACTGATATTAGGTAAACAGCAGGTTACCTTTTATTTCACGGTTTTTAGCTGCCTACTACATATTGGCACACTAATACTGGGTTGGTATATATGGCAAGATATACGGCTTGCTTTGTATTTACTTGCCACTTTACAAGGTGCTTTTTTTGTTGGTTATTTAGGATGCTTATATCGTATGGCGAAGCAGGCAACACTGAGCTATCAAATATAACGAATGATATATTGCTCACTTAGCCTCTCAAATATCATCAAGGTTTAGTGATAAGTATTTACTGGATTGCTATTTTGGATATTAGGATGAATCATGTATTTTGGTTAAAAATTTTTCATTTATGAAATAGCTCGGGAAATATATTTAAATCATTAATTAACTACTTTAAAAAATAACAATTTGATAGAAATACCTAGTGGCCCAATAATCATAATCACCCTAATCAATCGTTGAGCTTTATTGATGATCAGTCGCGTGCCAATAGATATCACCAAACATAATAAAATATAACAAAGAAGCGGAATTGCTCGCTCAGTTCAATAATTTTGCATGCGCAGTTGCCGACAACAAATTAAAACCAAGCAGCACCACAAAAGTCATGGCCATAAAAGTACCTGTACTTGGACCAAAAAAACCAAGCGCAGGACAGGCAAAACTCGCAAATACCCAATGAGGGATTTTGCCCTTTTCATTGGCGATACCAAACTTTGGAGTAAAAACAAAATAAATGGCAAAACTAATGAGAAGTACGGGAATAATTTTGGTCAGTATACTCACATCAATAGCCATTAATACAACAGCAACTGCAATAGCAGCAATCAATGCAATAAAAAATAATAGGATATGAGAAGCAAATTCCATAATCAATTTCCAAACGAGCTAGTACTAAATATTTGATTCAAGAAGTTATGGATCGAAAACACGTTGATGGATATTTTGCAAATTACGATAATTACATAAGGAAGATTGCTACAAAAAATCTCTAGAATGTAACATTCTGCGTTTATTTAACAATAAACGTTTAAGATGTTATCTATGACACCAAATGAAATTTGTTCCGGAATTCAATGCGCTAGTTATTTTTTAGGCGCAATCACCATAACCATCTGACGCCCTTCCATTTTTGGAAAGTATTCAACTATACCATTTTCTAATAAATCCCCCTCAATTCTCTTGAGTAAAGCTAATCCAAACTGCTGATGAGCTATTTCTCGTCCACGGAACCGTAGTGTAATTTTAGCTTTATTACCTTCAGACAAAAAACGCACCAAATTTCGAATTTTGATTTGATAGTCACCTTCATTTGTGCTGGGCCGAAACTTGACTTCTTTGATTTGTACCTGCTTTTGTTGCAGTTTAGCTTTATGTTTCTTTTTGGATTGCTGATACTTGAATTTACCATAATCCATAAGTCGGCATACTGGAGGGGTAGCAGTTGGAGAAATCTCTACCAAATCCACTGTACGTTCCTCTGCAATACGCAATGCTTCTTCTAAAGTCACAAGGCCAAATTGCTCACCCTCATTACCAACTAGGCGAATTTCCTGCGCTGTAATCTCTTGGTTAATACGCGCATCACGTTCTTGAGCGATAGCTAACTCCTTTTATTGTTAGTATTACAATAGCTTAATTGAAGATTGTTTTTGTAAAATAGCTAGCAATGCTTCAACAGTCATCTGTCCCAAATCTTTTCCTTGTGTGCGAACAGCAACCAAACTACCTTCTTTTTCTTTATCGCCTACAATAATTTGAAAAGGTCTTTTTTGCAAACTATGTTGTCGAAGTTTGTAGCCAATTTTTTCATTTCTCACATCTAACTCACAACGAAAACCTGCCGTTTTCAGTGTATCAAAAATTGTTTTAGCATAGGTCTCTTGCTTTTCAGTAATCGTCATCACAACAACCTGAATGGGTGTTAGCCAAAAGGGGAAAGCTCCCACATAATGCTCAATTAGTATCCCTAAGAAACGCTCCAAAGAACCAAAAAATGCTGTATGTAACATAACTGGGCGACATCTGGCATTGTCTTTTGCAATATAACCAATATCAAATCGCTCAGGTAAGTTCATATCAATCTGTAATGTACCACATTGCCAGTCACGCCCAATTGCATCGCGGATAACAAATTCAATCTTAGGTCCGTAAAATGCACCCTCTTTTGGGAAAATTTTATAGGTCAAACCCATGCTTACCAAAGCATCCGCAAGCGCATTTTCTAATTTATCCCAAACGGCTTCGGAGCCAATCCGATTATCGGGTCGCGTAGATAGCTTAATCAGAACATCCTCAAAACCAAAATCTTTGTAGATATCAAGGATTAGCGCAATCACCTGCTGACATTCTTTGGTGATTTGCTCTTCCGTACAGTAAATATGCGCATCATCCTGTGTAAAATGCCGAACCCTCAAAAGACCATGAAGTGCTCCAGATGGTTCGTAGCGATGCACTTTCCCAAATTCAGCCATACGAATAGGAAGATCACGATAACTTTTAAGTCCCTGCGTAAACATACAAACCGAACCAGGGCAATTCATCGGCTTTAAAGCAAAAACGCGCTCGTCCTCTGTTTGCGTCACAAACATATTTTCGCGGTAATTAAACCAATGACCCGAGACCTCCCAAAGCCCTCTATCCATCACATCGGGTGTATTAATTTCTACATAACCTGCTTGTGCTTGTCGATGTCGCATATAGTTAATAAGCGTTTGGAATAAACACCAACCCTTTGGATGCCAAAATACCGAGCCCGGCGCCTCTTCTTGGAGATGAAATAAATCAAGCTCTTGTCCGAGTTTTCGGTGATCACGTTTTTCGGACTCTATTAGCATATGTAAGTGGGCATCTAGATCATGTTGGTTCGGCCATGCTGTGCCATAAATACGTTGCAACATTTCATTCTTACTGTCACCGCGCCAATAAGCGCCCGCTAGTTTTGTAAGTTTGAAAGCGCCCAGTTGACCTGTAGAAGTCACATGAGGTCCGCGACATAAATCCGTAAATTGACCATCGCTATATAATTTAATCGCTTCATTCGGAGGTATTGCATCAATAATCTCACATTTATAGTGTTCACCGATACTTTGAAAGTAAGCAACCGCTTCTTCTCGAGTCACCGTTTTATGATCGATTGGCAAATCTTGCTGGACAAGCTCAATCATCTTTTTCTCGATAGCCTTAAAGTCTTCCATCACAAAAGAGCGTTTATACGAAAAATCGTAATAAAAACCATTATCAATCACAGGGCCAATCGTAAATTGAGCATCAGGAAAAAGTGCTTTGACTGCATGTGCCAATAAATGAGCGGTCGAATGCCGAATAATTGCCAAACCAGCTTGATCTTGAGCAGTCACAATAGACAATTTTACATTGCGATCAATTAGAACGCTAAGATCCACCAGTTCACCATCAATATTTCCAGCAATGGCTTTTAAAGCAAGATTTTTGTTAATGGAATGAAGGGCAGATATCACAGTAACGGGATGGTTAAAACGATAGTCAGTCCCATCCGAAAATTGAATAACAATCATAATTTTGAATAGCTTATTAAGTCACTCAGCATTTGGTTTTTTTAGATTAGCACTTAAGGTCAATGAGCTCTTTTTTTCTATGACTAGCCAACACTCGCCAAACCCATTAAGTTAAAATAGTTAATAAAGATTTGGTAGGCACGATTGGATTCGAACCAACGACCCCCACCATGTCAAGGTGGTGCTCTAAACCAACTGAGCTACGCGCCTAAATCGCTCCATCATCTGATTATACCTACCAAATGCTTCGCTTCACAAGGCCATTTATTCAGTTGGCAAGCAACAAATGATTTAATGCAATACATCTTTGATTTTGCCAGACTCCGCAATATCTTTTTCAGCGACTTGCTGACTATGCAATCCATTAAATAAAATATTCAAAAGTACAGCTGACAAAGAGGCTAACAAAATACCGCTTTTCAAAAGTGGGGCTAGTACCGGAGGAAGCTGTAGAAAAAAATTAGGAGCAACCACCGGGATCATTCCGATACCAATACTAACTGCAACAATGTATTGATTCGCACGATTTGAAAATAAATCAGCGCGAGATAAAATACGAATACCCGTTGCAGTCACCATACCAAACATAACAATACCCGCACCCCCTAATACAAAAACTGGGACAGAAGCCACCATATGCGCAATTTTTGGAAACAACCCCAAAAGCAGCAAAATAACACCACCGGCCGCACAAACCCAACGACTTCTAACACCTGTTACAGCAACCAATCCGACGTTTTGCGAAAATGAGGTATAGGGAAATGTATTAAATATACCCCCAATGAGCGTACCCAAGCCATCAACACGCAAACCTCTAACCAGAGCCTTATTATCAACAGGTCGACCAACAATATCTCCTACTGCTAAAAACATACCACTTGATTCAATAAAAGTAACCAGTGTAACCATAATCATCGTCACAATTGCCCAAAAATTAAAAACCGGTAGACCAAAATGAAAAGGCAAAATGAAACTAACGGTGGCAACTTTTGTCAGATCAGGAAAAGCAATGTCACCAAACAGTCCCGTGACAACAAATCCAAAAATGATACCGAGTAATACAGAAATATCAACCCAAAATCCCTTAGCAAATTTATTGAGCACCAAAATAAACAACAACACAAGTGTTGAAATCAAAAGATAAAATGGATGTCCATAATTTGGATTCCCAAGACCGCCTGCCGCCCAATTAATCCCAACGCTCATCAAAGAAATACCAATAACAGTAATCACCGTGCCGGTCACCACGGGCGGGAAAAACCGAAACAGTTTACCCACTAAAGGCGCAATGAGTATCCCGACTATTCCGGCAACTATTACGGCACCATAAATACTTAATAAACCAAGATTGGGATCACTGCCAATTGCAATCATCGGTGGGACTGACGCAAAAGTCACCCCCATCATAATGGGTAAACGAATACCAAAAATGCCGATACCAATTGTTTGAAGTAGTGTAGCAATACCACAAGCAAATAAGTCAGCATTAATTAAAAAGGTGATTTGATCTTTAGGTAAATGCATGGCGCTTCCCACAATCAGTGGCACTACCACAGCACCCGCATACATAACGAGTACATGCTGAAGACCTAAAGTCAATAAGCGTGGGGCAGGTAAAATTTCATCAACAGGATGAATCTTGTTAGCAGTCATAATCACTTTGCCATTAAAAAATTAAGAAAATAGATCACTAATAATTAGTAAAAATACGCCCCAATACTATTGGGGCATATTTTATCACGTCTTAAATAACTACCTTTGATAAAGATCCAATGGATTCATTGTGCAGCATTTAATATGAATACCTAGCAATGATAAGGATTGCTATCTTCCTAATAATGGGAACTTGAAAAACAAAAAATTAGCTTTAATCAAAATATAGTTTAGTGGGACCTGTTATAAGTTCCCCCACTACAGCGGCTTTGATAAATCCTGACTGATGAAATAAAGCAAGAACATCTTGAGCTACATCTGGTAAAACAGAAACCATTAATCCACCACTTGTTTGTGGGTCAAGGGTTAGGCATTGTTGCCAACTCTGTAAAGATTTTGCGTAATCAAGGTTATGACCAAAGCTTTTATAATTTCGTTCAATAGCGCCTGGCCTAATACCCTGTTTAGCATAAAACTCAGCAGCTAACAAAATCGGTAATTGCTCAAAATGAATATGGGCAGCTAATCCCGCACCTTGAGACAATTCGAGTAAATGCCCCGCTAAACCAAAACCAGTGATATCTGTCAGTGCATGAACACCCTTTAATGAAGCCAAATCTTTGCCTACTTTATTAAGTTGGGTTGTAACATGAATCAGTTGCTGATAGTCCTCTGGCTTCAATACACCTTTTTTGATCGCATGTGCCAATATACCAATGCCTAAAGGTTTGCTAATAATCAATACATCACCGGCCTTTGCGTCACTGTTGCGTTTAATTTTTTGGGGATGCACAAGTCCGAATACAGCCAAACCATAAATTGGTTCTAACGAATCAATTGAATGTCCACCTGCTATCGGTATACCCGCTTCTTGACAAACGGCTTCACCGCCGGCCAAAATCGCTTTGATCGTATCAGTAGAGAGTTTGTCAATAGGCATGCCGACGATTGCCAGCGCCATCATTGGCTCGCCACCCATTGCATAAATATCAGACAAAGCATTCGTGGCCGCTATTCTTCCAAAATCAAAGGGATCATCAACGATTGGCATAAAAAAATCAGTCGTTGCAACAACAGCTTGATGTTCATTGATTTGATAAACGGCAGCATCGTCCGCTGTGCAGTTTCCTACTAACAGTTTAGGAAACATTGCCAGCTTGTCATGCGTATTTACAATAAGCGTTTTTAATAAAGCGGGTGCAATTTTGCAGCCACAGCCCCCACCATGCGATAATTGAGTTAATTTATCTTTGCTAGATTGGGATACAAACATTTTGTCTACATCCAATTTTTACGACTCAGTTAATATAACACAGCTGCATCGCTTTACCGATATCATTGATGTACGCTCCCCTATAGAATTTGCAATAGATCATATTCCAAATGCACGCAATTGCCCGGTACTAAGCGATTTAGAGCGCAACCAGATTGGAGCAATCTATAAAACCTCTCCATTTTTAGCGCGCAAACTAGGTAGTGCATATGTTGCGCAACACATTAGTCAATTGATTAAAGAAGATTTTGTTCAGTATGACCGCAATTGGAAACCCTTGGTTTATTGTTGGCGCGGAGGATTGCGTAGTCGTGCACTGACAATTACCATGAATCAAATTGGTTGGAAAGCTTGTCAGTTAACAGGGGGCTATAAAACCTATCGCAAATCTGTGTTGGATACACTCACTCAATTACCACAACACTTTACTTTTCGGGTAATTTGTGGTCCAACAGGTAGCGGCAAAAGCTTGCTACTTAAAGCACTCGCTCAATTAAATGCTCAAATTGTAGACTTAGAAGAACTTGCCAAGCACAGAGGTTCTGTCTTAGGTCTACTAGGAGATGCTATACAACCAACACAGCGTTGGTTTGACTCAGTTCTTCTAGAGGCACTAAAAAAATTTAATCCATCCCACCCTATTTTTATAGAAGCCGAGAGTAAACGCATTGGCAAAATCTGTCTACCTGATTCACTTTATCAATTAATGCACCAAAGTCAATGTATTTTTTTGGAAGCCCCCATCAATGAGCGCGTCAATTTTTTACTAAAAACCTATCGTTTTTTTATAGATCATCCAATTGATTTGCGCAAAAAACTTGCTCATTTGACACCGATAAATGGCCACGCAACAATTGAAAAATGGCAAACACTCATACGATACAAAAAATTTGACAAACTAGTAAGGGAACTCTTGGTCACCCATTACGATAAACTTTATCAAAAATCTTTAGGTAAACACTATCAACAAATTGATCAAGCGCAACATATTTTTTTACCCAATATTCATCAAGAAACGATTGATCAAATCGCACTCACGCTTACTAAATAATCAAGCAATTATCGATTTTACTCGCCCCAAGTAACTTTGACTCCATATGATTGGCAACAAAACATAGTGTTGCAATACATATCACCTCTCAGAATAACTTATAATAAAAGATATCCATTAAATTTTGCCAATAGTCACTGCGATTATGACCAAGACGAATATCACTCGCACTTTATTACTCATATTAGACGGTTTTGGTCATCGTTTGCGCGGACAAGATAATGCAATTTTAAAGGCGCACACGCCATTTTTAGATCAACTTCACACCAAACAGGCTTACGGAACGATTGGCACATCAGGCTTAGCAGTCGGATTGCCTCGGGGTCAATTTGGTAATTCTGAAGTCGGTCATATTCATATTGGCGCAGGTCGTATTGTCAAACAAGAAATGAGCCGTATTGATGAAACCATTAAAAACAAAACGTTTACCAAAAATCCCGTATTCGTCAAAGCATTTGAATGCGCAAAAAATCATGCATTGCATATTTTTGGTTTACTATCCGATGGTGGAGTACATAGCCACGAAAAACATATTCATGCACTCATTAAGGCAGCATCTGAATACGGCGTTAAGCGAATTTACTTTCATGCTTTCCTAGATGGTCGAGATGTCCCACCCAGAAGCGCCACACGTTATCTGAACCGCCTTAATCAAGTAATCCATACTACCTCGAACGTGCATATTGCCACGGTATGCGGGCGCTACTGGGCTATGGATCGAGATCAGCGCTGGGATCGAATTGAACGAGCCTATCGACTCATTGTGGAGAGCAAAGCACTCTATCAATATAACTGTGCGATAGAAGCTATTCAGGCAGCTTATGCAAGAAATGAGAGTGATGAATTTATTCAACCCAGCGTCATTGGAAAACCGCACCCAATTTTGTCACAAGATGCGGTCATTTTTATGAATTTTCGTGCGGATCGTGCCCGCGAGTTAACAGAAGCAATCACAGCGCCCTTCTTTAATCAATTTGATCGGCAATCGATTCAATTAAGTTGCTATGCAACGCTCACCGCTTATGGGGAAAATTTTCCTCATCCTTGCGCCTACTTTACTGAGCATATTCAAAATGGTCTTGGAGAATATATTGCTTCACAGGGTCTTAAGCAACTCCGTATTGCTGAAACCGAAAAATTTGCTCATGTCACTTATTTTTTTAATGGCGGTCAGGAAACACAATACCCGCTAGAAGAACGCATATTGATCCCCTCCCCTAAGATTGCAACTTATGATTTACAACCACAAATGAGTGCGCAAAAAATTACCAGTCAGCTGATAGAGGCAATTATCAGTCAGCAATTTGCACTTATTGTATGTAATTTTGCTAATGGCGATATGGTTGGTCACACTGGTAATTTTGAAGCAGCTATTAAAGCAGTCGAAGTGTTAGATCAATCTCTTAAGCGTTGTGTGCCTCAGATGCTAGCCAAAAAGGGGGAAATCATTATTTGTGCTGATCATGGCAATTGCGAACACATGTATGATACGCATAACCAACAACCTCATACCCAACATACGACAAATCCCTCACCATTTTTCTACATAGGGCGACCTGCTCGCATCAAAAAAGGGGGATCACTAAAAGATGTGGCACCGTCAATACTTGATATAATGGGATTAGCTCAGCCCAAAGAAATGACAGGAAGGTCGTTAATCCGATGGCTATAATAATCTATTTTAGATGGATCACCATCGCTATATTGTGCTTAATGGCTAATCCTTGCTTTTCGGATTCTTCTGCAAAAGATCCGCAAAAAAACCTGCAAAAGGTTCGCCAAGAAATTAATTCTTTGCAAAAAGAAATCTCACAGCAAGAAAGAGCAAGGCAGGCCGCTAAGCATTCTATCGAAATGTCTGAAAAAGCACTTCAAAAAACTCGCTCCCTTGTGAATGCTTTGATGGCGCAGCGCACAACCTCGCAGCAAAAATTATCAAATCTTTACCAAAATCTTAAGGCACTACAAAAACAAATAGACGGCGTTTATGCGCACATCGCTGTTGTCCTACAAAAGCAATACCTTAATCACCGCAAAATCTCCGCCATACAATTGCTCACTGCGCAAGAAATGGGACAACAAACCCGAACCCATACATATTATCAATATATTGCCAAGGCTCAGCAAAAATTAATACAGCAGCTACAGACACAACAAGTGGAGCTGGCGACGCTCTCTGGCAAAGTTAAAGTGGAATTAAAACGATTGGATGTCGTTGCAACTCATAAAAAAAATGAAAAAAATAAATTAGAGGTTAAAAAAAATGCCCATCGCTTACAAGAGAAAAAACTGGCTAAAAATATACAAACTAAAAAACAAAGCTTGGCACAACTCTTAGCAAATGAAAAACAATTAAGTGCATTAGTAACAAAATTACAAAACCAAATCAATCATCAGACGCAAAGTACTAGAACACAACAAAAAACACCGATTTCTCAAGAAAAAACAAGTGGCAATCAGATCGCTGAGCGCGTTCAATCAGTTGCCGATGCCAGCGCTGCTGGAAAAAAATTCCTATCGCTCAAAGGTAAAATGAAATTACCAATGGCAGGTCATATCACGGGAAAATTTGGTCGACCTAGAGGTGCTGAAGGCGGAACTTGGAAAGGCCTTTTTATCAGTGCCAAGCCCGGGCAAAATATTCACGCAATTGCCGACGGCAAAATTGTCTATGCCGGTTATTTAAAAGGATTTGGGAAACTCAGTCTTGTGGATCATGGCGGTAACTATTTTAGTATTTATGCAGGTTTATCGGCTATTCATACTGCAATGGGAAAAAAAATACGCGCAGGCGATATACTAGGTCAATCCGGTACATTAGAAAGCGGAGAAATAGGTCTATATTTTGAAATACGGCATGAATCAACACCTATCAATCCACTGAATTGGGCAGTGCTCTAAATAACTGAAAATGAGATTAAGTTAACAGCAATCTGAACTGTAAACTATAAGTATGGCAAAAATACGTCTTTCTAAAATCATTCTTATCAGCTTAAGTATGCTAACAGGTAGTTTGTTGGCGCTTGGCATCCAATTTGCGCGTAGTAACGACACTGAGCTACCTATGAAGGAGCTTCGTACTTATGCGGAAGTGCTTGAATATATCAAACAAGCTTATGTTGAACCAGTAGATGACAGAACACTGATTGAATCATCAATCAGTGGAATGCTCTCTAACCTAGACTCACATTCTAACTATTTTGATGTCGACGCTTACAAGGATCTTCAAAAGCATACACAAGGTGTTTTTGGTGGCATCGGCATTGAAATTAGTGATCGCCAAGAAAATGGCATGATTCAAGTAATCGCACCGATTGACAATACGCCTGCATATAAAGCGGGTATTAAAAGCAGTGATTTTATCATCAAGGTAAATCACAAAGCAACACAAGGTATGACTTTAAATGAAGTGGTAAAAACCATACAAGGCAAACCCGGTACAAAAGTAACCCTCACTATTGTGCGACAAAACATCGCGCACCCTCTTACCTTTGTCATTGAGCGAGCCATCATTAAAAATGAAAGCGTGCACGGTCTTTTATTGGATAAAGATTACGGTTATATCAGAATCGCGCAATTTCAGAGCAATACACATCAAGATTTAGTGCAAGCAATCAATGCTCTTTATCAACAACACAAAGAACCGCTCAAAGGATTGGTGATTGATTTAAGAAGCAATCCTGGTGGGCTTTTAATCTCAGCTATCGGCGTTAGTTCCGTCTTTTTACCAAAAAATAACTTGGTCGTTTATACCAAAGGACGCAATCCTCATGATACTGAACGGTTTTACGCATCACCAACTTATTATTTGACAGATCCTAAAGAACCGGATCCTAACGTATTACTGCCAAAATCCGTTCAAACAGTTCCAATTGTCATTTTGATTAATAGTAGTTCAGCTTCTGCCTCAGAAATTGTTGCTGGGGCTTTGCAGGACTATCGAAGAGCTCATATTATAGGCACGCAATCTTTTGGCAAGGGATCGGTTCAATCAACTATCCCATTATCTAATGGAGGAGGTATTATGCTAACGGTTGCTTACTATTTTACACCGAATAACCGCTGCATTCAGGCAGAAGGGATTGTGCCTGACAAAACAGTCGCAGATCAATCTAATACTTTTATGGTTGATCAGTATGCTATTCGAGAATCTAACTTAAATAAACATCTTGCGAACCCTCAAAATCCCCCCATCAAAATAAATGAAAAACCCGCATTACAGTCGGCAAGTAAACCTAATGTTGATTCAAAAAACGGCACAAAAATACCCAATGCTGAAAATGACTATCAACTCAATCAAGCACTCATATACTTAAAAACGAATACAAGGCACTAAACGCTTATTTAGTCAAAAAATAACGCTTTTTTTGGGAGAACTTGAAATGACTCGATATGTCAAATGCGTCAAACTAGGTCGCGAAGCAGAGGGATTAGAATTTGCACCACTTCCTAATGAATTGGGACAATATATTTATGATAATGTTTCTAAAGAAGCATGGCAAGGCTGGTTAAGCCACCAAACTATGCTGATCAATGAAAATCGTCTAAATTTATCAGACACTAAAGCACGCGAGTATCTTAGCCAACAACTAACACTTTATTTTAAGATAGATAACTCCACGAAACATTGAATGTGAAAGATTCTCATCACCCATTCTCGGTTAGCTAATTACTTTAAAGATAAACTGATTGGGAGCTATTCAAGCTTCCCCAAGCAAAAAATGGTTGATCAACTTATAGTTGACTAAAATAGTATGATATAGTAAGCTTGCCTTATTGCGATAATGGTTAGAGTGAACAAAGGAAAGGCAATGCGTTTGACAACCAAAGGTCGTTTTGCTGTAACTGCTATGCTAGATTTAGCATTACAAGAAAATAATCATCCTATTTCTTTACATGCTATTAGCGAACGACAACATATTTCGCTCTCTTATTTAGAGCAATTGTTTAGTAAATTGCGCCGAGCAGGTTTAGTGGGGAGTATACGCGGATCGCATGGAGGCTACATTCTAGGAAAAACAGCAAAAGATATCTCAGTTGCAGCCATTATTGAGGCAGTTGATGAATCTATTGATAACACTAAATGCTATGGACGCAAAGATTGTCATGGCCCCAAACAATGTTGCATTACCCATGATCTGTGGATTTCTGTTAATCATGTTATTAACCACCATTTTACGCATATTTATTTGGCGGACTTAGTAGAAAATCATCAGCAAAACAATATAGAAAATTCAAACATATTTGGCCATCTCCAAGCACAACAGCTGAGTTGAGTCTTAGAAAAGTTTTAAAAGGTACTGACAAGTATGAACAAAGAATTAACACTGCCCATCTATATGGATTATGCAGCCACAACACCCATTGATCAACGTGTTGTTGCAGAGATGATGCCCTATTTAAATGAGCAGTTTGGTAATCCAGCCAGTCGCAGTCATGCTTTTGGTTGGCGCGCTGAAGAGGCGGTTGAAAAAGCGCGCAGTCAAGTCGCTGATTTACTCAACTGTAATAGCAAAGAAATTATTTGGACATCTGGTGCTACAGAATCAGATAACTTAGCTCTTAAGGGAGCAGCTTATTTTTATCGCTCTAAAGGAAATCATATTATCACCATCAAGACAGAACATAAGGCAATACTTGATACCGCTCGATTCCTTGAAAAATCTGGTTTTAAAATCACCTTGCTTGATGTGCAACCCAACGGGTTGATTGATTTGAATGTCATTGAAGCGGCTATTCAATCCGATACGATCTTAATATCAGTCATGTTTGTAAACAATGAAATTGGTGTGATTCAAGATATTCAAGCCATTGGTAATCTATGCCGACAATGCGGTATTATTTTTCATGTTGATGCCGCACAAGCCGCCGGCAAAACCATCATTGATTTATCAACTCTCCCAATTGATTTAATGAGCCTAACGTCGCATAAATTATATGGCCCCAAAGGAATTGGTGCACTGTATGTGCGCCGTAAACCACGCATTCGCTTGGAAGCTCAAATGCATGGCGGGGGGCATGAACGAGGATTCCGTTCTGGCACACTACCAACTCATCAAATTGTTGGAATGGGTTCGGCTTATGCATTAGCGAAAGAAGCAATCGCTATCGAAATACCAAGACTAACTGCTTTACGTAATCGTTTATGGAAAGGCCTGCAAACCATTGAAGCAGTGTCTTTAAATGGTGACTTGGCATATGCAGTGCCAAACATACTCAACGTCAGCTTTAACTTTGTTGAAGGGGAAAGTTTGATGATGGCAATCAAAGATTTAGCTGTCTCGTCGGGGTCAGCCTGCACCTCTGCTTCATTGGAGCCTTCTTACGTATTACGCGCATTAGGAAGAAAAGATGAGCTAGCGCATAGTTCTATTCGCTTTAGTATCGGTCGCTTTACAACAGAAGCTGAGGTTGATTATGCTATCACCCTACTACGAGAACAAGTTGCTAAACTAAGGGAGCTTTCGCCGCTTTGGGAGATGCACCAAGAAGGTATTGATTTATCGAATATCAAATGGACTGCCCATTAATGATAAGGAGTTCATAATGGCTTACAGTAAACAAGTGCTAGATCACTACAAAAACCCTCGAAATGTGGGTGCAATGGATAAAAGTGACGAGATGGTAGGCACCGGCGTGGTCGGCTCACCCTCTTGTGGCGATGTGATGAAACTACAGATCAAGGTTGGAAAAAATGGTGTGATTGAGGATGCTAAGTTTAAAACATATGGCTGTGGCTCAGCTATTGCATCCAGTTCATTGGTCACTGAATGGGTAAAAGGCAAAACACTTAATCAAGCCCTCGAAATTCGTAATACAGCAATTGTTGAAGAGCTGGCTTTGCCTCCTGTTAAGATCCATTGTTCTGTTTTAGCAGAAGACGCAATTAAGGCAGCTATATCGGACTATCAAAATAAGCAGGGTTCAGAAAAAGCTGAGTAAGCTAGTTAACTCGTTTAAAAGGAGGCGAAAAAAATTAATGAGTATTTTATTAACAAAAAAAGCAGCAGAGCATATTGAAGTAGCGCTTCGAGAAAGAGGAAAAGGAGTTGGTATACGCTTGGGTATTAAAGCGACGGGTTGCTCAGGTATGAGCTATAAACTTGAGTTTATTGATAAAGCACTTCAAGACGATATTAAATTTGAAAGTTTTGGAGTGGCCGTCTATACAGACCCCCAAAGCTTGATTTATTTAGACGGCATTGAACTGGACTATACAAAAGAAGGGTTAACTGAAGGATTTAAATTTAATAACCCGAATGCAAAAAATAGCTGTGGTTGCGGGAAAAGTTTTCATGCCTGAGCAAGGTAAAACTAATTTATTAGCACTTGATTTTTTTGCGCTATTTCAGGAGCCTTGTTGTTTTTTTACTGATCCAGCCAAATTGGTTCACAAATATCATCAGTTAGTTTCAACTACCCATCCAGATCGCTTTACGAACGCAACAGACACTGAAAAAAAATATGCTTTATTGTTAACCGCTCGCATCAATGAAGGCTGGAAAACACTTTCACAACCCTTAGAACGTGCATGCTACTTGTTGTTGCTGCGGGGTATTGATATAAAAAATACAGCTGATATTGCCTTACCAAAAGACTTTTTTGTTGAACAAATCACCTGGCGCGAATCAATTGATGAAGCGCGATATAATCGGCAAACACTAAATATATTATTAAATCAATTAAAAATGCAGGTACTAGCGCTAACAAAAACACTGGATCAAACCGCCAACAAAGATCTTCGAGCAACTGCTTTGTTGGTTAAGAAATGGTGCTTTCTTGACAAATTAATCCAAGAGATTAATGGCGCCAAAAAATACTAGCAACATATTAGTGATGTTTATTTCTATCTTAAACCAATAACCTTTATTCATGGCACCTATTTTGCATATTTCGGAACCCGAAGCCACCCATACCCCAGTAGTACGCTATGTTGTTGGTATTGACTTAGGTACGACACATTCGCTGGTTGCAATTATCCAAAATGGGGTAGCCACTTGCTTAGCAGACGAAAAGGGGGAAGTGCTATTGCCGTCTGTTGTGCATTACTTACAAAACGGTTCACATGAAGTGGGTTATCCAGCTTTACAGGCACAACAAAATGACCCTTATAATACCATCGCTTCGGTTAAGCGAATGATGGGTAGAGGCGTCAGTGACCTTAAAAAAACAGATATATTGCCTTATCGGTTTGCAGATGAAAACGGCATGCTAAAAATTTTAACTTCCACTCACCCGAAAAGTCCCATCGAAATTTCAGCTGCCATTTTAAATGTTTTGCGTATTCGCGCAGAAAAAGCATTAGGGCATCCGCTTTATGGGGCTGTTATCACGGTTCCCGCTTATTTTGATGACACAAAGCGACAAGCGACAAAGGATGCTGCAAAACTTGCTAGGATTAATGTATTACGACTCTTAAATGAGCCAACTTCTGCTGCAATTGCTTATGGGCTTGATCAAAAGCGTGAAGGTTTATTCCTAGTCTATGACTTAGGAGGAGGAACCTTTGATGTCTCTATTCTTCGTGTATCAAATGGTATCTTTGAAGTTATTGCCACAAACGGTGATGCATTGCTCGGCGGCGATGATTTTGATCAACGAATTTATTGTTGGATATTAGAAAAATTAAGTTTATCCCAATTATCTATTACGGATATTAATTGCTTGTTAGCTAAAGCAAGAAAAGCTAAAGAAGTACTATCTCATCATTCTGAAGCTTTAATTAAAGCAACACTATCCAACGGCAAAACAATTCGCCTTACCCTCAACATAGCGACTTGTAAACAAATCACTAAAACGCTTATTGATAAAACGTTGCTCATCGTTGACCAAGCGCTTCATGATGCGAAACTTACGATACCCGATATTGACGGTGTGATTATGGTAGGCGGCTCAACTTATATGCCATCAATCCAAGAAGCCATGCAAAACCATTATCAACGCCCATTACTCAAAAATCTTGATCCAGAAAAAGTGGTTGCACTTGGTGCTGCTTTACAAGCTAATCTACTAGCTGGTAATCAAAAAACCAACTGGCTACTTTTGGATGTGATCCCTCTTTCTTTGGGCATTGAAACAATGGGTGGACTGGTTGAAAAAATTATCCCTCGCAATAGCACTATTCCGATTGTTAAATCACAAGAATTTACAACTCATCGAGATGGACAAAGCGGTATGATTATCCATGTACTGCAAGGCGAAAGGGAGCTCGTGTCAGATTGTCGATCGCTTGCGCATTTTACATTACGTAATATCCCACCCATGAAAGCTGGTTTAGCACGTATTCGCGTCACCTTTCAGGTTGATGCCGATGGACTATTATCAGTAATAGCACAAGAATTATCTTCTCAAATTCAGGTCAGTATTGAGGTAAAACCAACTTATGGTTTATCAGAGAGCGACAAAAAACGCATGTTAAGCGAGTCATTAACGTATTTACATGAAGATATCAACGCTCGAAGACTACAAGAATCGCGGTTAAATGCCGAAACATTATTAGGACATGTCAAAGAGGCTATTCGGGAAGATAGCAATTTATTGAGTGACGAAGAGCGTATCCAGATTTTGTCAGCAGTTAAATATCTAGAAACCCAACTTAGCAATTCAAAAAATGCATTGCAAATTAATGATGCACAAGCAAAACTTGTTAAAGTAACCGATCGCTTTGCTTCGGTACGCATGAATCATAGTATTCAGCGTGCATTACAGGGTCGGTATATTGATGACTTTAAAATAAAGGAAAATGGATGATACAAATCACCATACTACCACACCCTGATATCTGCCCAAATGGTACAAAAATTCAGGCTATTCAAGGAACTTCTATCTGCGAAAATCTGCTCCATAATAATATCCATATTGAACATGCTTGTGAGATGTCTTGTGCTTGCGCCACTTGTCACGTCATTATTCGCGAAGGATTTAATTCATTAAAATCTGCCGAAGAAAATGAAGAGGATTTACTCGATAAAGCGTGGGGATTGGAAAATAACTCTCGATTATCTTGTCAGGCAATTGTTGGATCTAATGATTTGACCATAGAAATTCCTCTTCACACGGTAAATCACGCCCAAGAAAAAACTAGTTTGCTTAAAATAGCTATTCGATAGATAAAGCTAGTTGTATCCCATCAATCTTGATTTTTATAGCAACGATTTTGATAGGATAGCTCCTATCCATTGACTTTATTAACATGAAAATAAATCACGACCCAATATAAACTTAGGCTCATTTATATGACATGTCTTATAATGCTGGGTCACTTCAATGGATGTGACTACACCTAAGAAAATGGAGACGTGCCAGAGTGGTTGAATGGATCAGTCTTGAAAACTGACGAGGATGCAAGTCCTCCGTGAGTTCGAATCTCACCGTCTCCGCCACCCTTGATTCTTTAGCTAGCACTCTCTTAAAAAGAGATCAACAAAGTACACTAATAGAACATACCTTAAGTTTTAATCTCATTACATCACAACACTTTTTTCTTCCTAATTAATCGCTAAAGAGATTAATTGGTTTAAGTTTCTTGGCTTAGGATGGCAACACTCAATATCTGAATTTGGATAATGGAAAAATTTTTATTGTTAATTTGCGCAATTTCATAAACATATCTGGAGGTATCCATTGTAAGAAAATAAAGTTTTTCATCATTTTTTTGTAGCGTCTAAGTAGCATCTAATTAAGTAAGCGAATTAAGCCAAAAGTTAGAAATTCAAATGAAAAAACTGTCCTATAGGAAACTTATTTTTGTTTAAGGGAAAACTGACGATTCCATTGATAGCAAGACCAAGGAAAAGATAAATCCTTTAAATCAGAGATTTGTGTGGGAATTAATTGAGTAATATCTAACGCATTCTTGTATTTTGCAAACACAGTATCCGTATACGAATGTCCAGTATCCGTTGCAATAAAGGCAATTTTTCTATTTGGTCTTGTCTGAGTTTCCCGATTAGCTACTAAATAAGAAGCGCCTGTAGCCAATCCAGCAAAAATTCCATATTTTTTAAGCAGATTCACAGCAGCAGACATACTGTACTTGAAAGCTATCCAATGGATCCAATCATAAAGTTCATGCTTAACATTTTTGAAAGGTATACTGCTACCAATACCTGAGCTCATTATATCTGGATCTTGAATACCATTATCATAAAATGTGATACTGCCAAAAGGTTGCACACCGATTAGCTCAATAGAATTATCAAATTTTCGTAAGTGTTGGGCGATGCCACCAGTAGAACATCCAGTCCCAACGCCACCTATTATGCTAAGCTTATTTGTCCCAATTGTTTCTTTAATGAGTAATGCAATCTCTCGATAACCATGATAGTGAATATCATCATGATATTGTTGCATCCAGTGTATATGTGGATTTTTTGCAAGAATTTTCTTGATACGTTCTACCCTTTTTCGCTGGTCAGCTTTTAATGTCTTAGCAGATTTTATTTGTTCGACTGTAGCACCCAATATTTTCAATTGAGTTATCAGTGTACTATTTACTGCAGTTGAAGCAATAATATGGCAATTTAAGCCATATTGGTTACAAACTAACGCCAGAGAATACGCATAATTTCCGCTTGAGCTATCAATTAAGGTGTCACCTTTTTTTATAATTCCATTTTTTAATAATCTTCTGACAGCCTCTAAAACAGAAAAAATTTTTAATGATTCAAATCGAATAACATAAAAATTCTTGCCTAACTCAATAACACTAGGAAATTTGATGGCGTCAACGATATTTTTGTATTGAACGTATTTCATTATTGGGTCCAATCATAAAAAATTATGATACAAGTTACTAATACAAAAATCAGCCGTAAAATCTAATCAAAGGATATGGTTAGTCAATATACTCAGGGTTCAAATCTACATCAAATTTATTTATCTAGCTCCACTAAACTTTGCTAGGTAAGAAGAATACTGGACCAAAGAATTTCTTATTTTTTGGGACTATAAGACAGATATCGAACTTTTCCAGCTTCCCTCCTCAACACCAGCAAACTCGCTGCCTATGGATATTTTCCTTAAGATATCCATTGCTAGAGCTTTAAAGTTATCAGGGTCAGCAATTAAAGTATTCGGCTTATTAATTCCACTAGTTAAAACAACCACCTGGAATTTAAATCAGCTTTTATCTATAAAAAATAATTGGGAAACTATTGATCAACAAAAGCACGCTCAATTACATAATCACGCTGATCGCCAATTTTTTTGGAAGCTTCCATACCGAATTGATCTAATATCGCCGAACAATCTCTCAGTACACCTTGACTACCACATATCATAGCGCGATCTAGCCTAGGATCAATAACAGGCAACCCAATATCATTGAATAGTTTGCCACTGGTCATGAGTGAAGTTAATCGACCTTCATGGCGAAAAGGTTCGCGCGTCACTGTGGGATAATAAATGAGTTTTTCGCGAACTATATCACCAAGATATTCATGACGAGGTAACTCTTCAGTAATAAGTTTTTCGTAAGCTAATTCATCTTGATAGCGCACCCCATGCACCAAAATGATTTGATCAAAACGCTCATAAGTGTCAGGGTCTTTAATGATGCTTAAAAAAGGCGCAAGACCCGTTCCAGTTGAAAATAAATAAAGATTGCGTCCTGGTCGAAGATCAGTAATCACAAGGGTACCAGTTGATTTTTTGCTAACCACCAAACAGTCACCGACCTTTAAATGCTGCAAATGCGATGTGAGGGGACCATCTGGCACTTTAATGCTATAAAACTCTAAGAATTCTTCGTAATTTGCACTAACAATACTATATGCTCGCATCAGTAAATGGTCAGCAATCTTAAGACCAATCATAATGAACTGCCCATTTTCAAAGCGCAGTGATGGATCGCGTGTTGTTGTAAAGCTAAACAATGTACTATTCCAGTGATGTACACTTAAAATGCGCTCATCAAAAAAGTTGGGTGTAGTCATAATCAATCGCTTCGTTCACTTGGTTTATCTGAGAGAAAACTTGAATCAAGACTCGCTTCAGTATCTGACTTAGTAGCAATCTGATCTGTATCGGGTCCATAAATTACTGCCATAAAAGAACGCAAGATTTCCTGCTCAATAGTATATAAACGATTAAAGGGCACCACAACACGCAAAACACATTTATAGTGCTTCGCGTCAACTGGAAAAATCGCAATACTCGGTTTAGCGGATGGGATGCCTATAAAACGACGTTTTTCATTACGGCTAATATGGTGATAAGCATCCGTAAAAAATGGCGCACAAATCTCTTTAGCAATATTAGTAAGTACCGCACTAACTCGTTCAGTACTAATTTGATTCTCAATAGGAATCGTAATGGCATGAGCAATATACTGGCCCATTGTATGACCTTTAACGAGAGGATACTCCAGCAATAAACTATTGGGTAAACTAATAATGCGTCCAGAATGTTGATTGACAAAAGAATCGGGGCCAATTTCCATAATCGTTGTTGAGAGCATCGTAATATCAATCACAATACCTCGATAAGGCCCTGTTTCTCGATAAGGTCCCAATTCAATAAGATCGCCCAACGAGTAGCTATTAACAACAGCTCGAAAAAATGAACCCAATAAGCACATAATAAGCTCTTTGGTCGCAATCACGAAAGCTGCAGCCACCGCAACAAGTGAAATAGCAAACGCGGCAAGGGTTCTTGACCAAATAACAATCATGCCAACAAGCGCTAGCAAAAAAAGAGAGTTTCTTAAATTGACTGACCAATATCGCTTATTGTCGGTACTTATATTCTTATTCAGCGACAGGCCATGTATAATGAGCGCACGCACAAAAAACAACAATAAAATAAATAGAACCGATTTAATGAGGCGACTTGTAGAGCCACTAATGGCAGTATGTAGCCAATGATCTAATTGATTCCAATCAAAAATATCGCGCACGTTGTTGGTACTCAGATTGCATTAAAGTGATTTAAATATAGTCACTTGACTGTGATATTGTAACAAAATTGCCTAAACTCAGGCGATCCAATGTATTTTATTGTATAGCCAGTATATCATTTGCTTTTTTTAAAACGGATGGATTAAAAAACATATGCTAAAAATTGGATTCATTGGTGTAGGGAATATGGGAAGCGTTATGATAGCAGGTATCAAAAAAACGCATCCCACAGCACAGCTATACGCTACAGATCCTAATCAAGCGAAGCTACAAGCCGTCACTCAGCAATATCACATTGAGTCTTGCCAGAGCTTACTCGAAATTGCCAAAAAAAGCCATTACATCGTCGTTGCTGTTAAACCCCAGTCTTATGATGCGGTTCTCACGGAACTTAGACCTCATCTTAAAACACAACAAATTGTTGTGACTGTTGCAGTTGGGTACTTGCTCAGTCGCGCAATGCGCTATCTAGGCAATCAAGCAAAAATTATCAGAAGCATGCCTAACATACCCGCATTAGTCGGCGCTGGCATGAGTGCAATTGTTGCCAACCAAAATATCACGGACGAAGAAAAAAAACAAAGTCAAACTATTTTTGCTAGCTTCGGCAAAGTTTTATGGCTAGACGAAAAATACTTTGATATTTTTTCTGCGATTAGCGGCTCTTTGCCCGCTTATATCTGTATTGTGATCGAAGCGCTCTGCGATGCAGCAGTGGAACACGGTCTACCAAGAACACAAAGCTATGAAGTGATCAGTCAAGCTATATTGGGCTCAGCAAAATGGGTACAAGTCAGTGCTCAGCGCCCCGCTATGCTCAAAGATCAAGTTTGCTCGCCAGGCGGTACAACCATCGCAGCAGTTGCTGCGCTTGAGAAAGGCAAACTGCGCAACACACTCATTAACGCAGTTAATGCATCGATGGTACGTACTAAAGAACTGAGCGAGCAAAAAAATGACCTGTTTTTATAAATGGGTATACAAAAACCCCAAACAGGCGCGTCGGCTTGATCGGAATTGGATTGTAAAATTACTCTTATTCTTTCAAGATCAGCGCTTAGTGCGATGGTATCTTAGCCATGTAAAACAAGGTGCTAAAGTTTGGCAAGTTGCCAATGTTTATGGTGATTTAACTTGTAAAGTTGCACAAAAAATTGGTTCACAAGGTTTTTTTTGTCTCACCGATATTGCAGCTGCACAGATTCGTCGCTGTAGACTTAAATTAGCGCCATACTCTTGGGTAAAAATTATTCATACGGACGCTGCAAAATTTACGAGCGAATTATCCTATGACCTCATTTGTAGCTTTTTTTTGCTGCATGAAATTCCAGATAGCAAAAAACGCGAAGTAATTGACAATATGCTGAATCAATTACCCAAAGGCGGTCAAGCTATTTTTATTGATTACCATCGACCCTCGTTATGGCATCCGATTCGCTATATTTTGATACCTATTAATTTCTTTTTAGAGCCTTTCGCCAAAACCTTGTGGCAGCAAGAAATTCAGGATTTTGCAAGTAATGCAGCCACTTACGTTTGGACAAAACACACTATTTTTGGTGGTGTTTATCAATGTGTTACTGTCAACCCAATTGATAATACTCAGATCGTTTCAACTAAATTGCTTTAGTTGAGGTTTTTGGCCATTTGCACCATACAGTTTTGAGATATTCAGTTGATTGTATAACCAGTCATATAGTATGATGATTAGCTCAAATTGCTGAACAATGGTAACTTTTCATCGAACCGCACAGGGCGACAATTTTGGTTGAAAATACCAAACCAAGCACTCACCAAGCTCCCCAAATAAGACGCATTCTTAAAACCCGCCATTTATCGATGGTTGCAATCGGTGGCGCAATTGGTACAGGGCTTTTTGTCGCATCCGGAGCCACTATATCTCAAGCAGGACCAGGTGGTGCCATCGCTATTTATGCGATCGTTGGCATCATGATCTATTTTTTAATGACAAGTCTTGGTGAGCTCACAACCTATACCCCTGTATCAGGCTCATTTTCAAGCTTTGGATCGCGTTATGTGGATGAGGGATTTGGCTTTGCAGTGGGCTGGAATTATTGGTACAACTGGGCAATTACAGTCGCTTTTGATCTTTCAGCAGCACAGCTAGTAATGAAATATTGGTTACCCAATGCACCCGGTATTTTGTGGAGTCTTTTATTTCTTACCGTAATTTTCCTATTAAACTACATATCAGTAAGAGGCTTTGGTGAGGGGGAATTTGTATTTTCTTCAATCAAAATAACCTTCGTGACACTATTTTTAATAGCAGGTCTTTGTATGATTGCTGGCATTTTATTAAACGATCAGCAAGATACTCTCTGGCAAAATTTCACTCTTAGCGAAGCACCTTTTGTAGGCGGTATCCCTGCTATGTTAAGTATCGCAATGATTGCGGCATTTTCATTTCAAGGCACAGAGCTCATCGGTGTGGTGGCCGGTGAATCCGAAAATCCCTCCAAAAGTGTTCCACAGGCCATTCGGAAGATTTTTTGGCGAATTTTGTTATTTTACATATTGGCCATTTTCATTATCAGTGTACTGATTCCTTATACAGATCCAAATTTATTAAGGAACAACACAACTGATATCGCAGTAAGTCCTTTCACACTCGTCCTCAAAAGAGCGGGATTAGCAAGTGCAGCAGCGGTGATGAATGCGGTGGTGCTCGTGTCTGTTTTGTCTGCTGGCAATGCAGGTATGTATGCTGCCACAAGAACGCTTTATGCGCTCGCTAAAGAAGGCAAAGCACCCCGCATGTTCGCAAAGCTCTCCGCCAACGGCATTCCTCAAAATGCACTTTACGCAACAGTAATTGTGGCAATGCTTTGCTCATTAACTGCACTCTTTCCAGAAAAAACGATATACATCTGGCTACTAAATCTGTCAGGAATGACCGGGGTTATCTTATGGTTGAGTATTGCGATTTGCCACTATCGTTTTCGTAAAGGTTTTTTGATTCAGGGTCACACATTGAAGGAATTGCCTTATTGCGCAAAATGGTTTCCGGGTGGGCCTATTTTTGCGCTCATATGTTGCTTTTTAATTATTTTAGGTCAAGGTTTACAGAATATCCTATCAGGCCATATCAATTGGCTATCACTTATTGGTGCTTATATCAGTATCCCACTATTTTTAACGATTTGGCTCGTTCACAGAATCTTGTATAAAACACAGACGGTTTCCTATCAGGAAATGAATTTCACTCGCCCATCGGGTCGTTAAGTATTATTTTCCAGCCACTGTCATTGATTTGATCAAGATTGATCCAACTCGCAAGGATCCCCATATCACCGCATCATTAGCAACCGCTACAATATCTTGCAGCATTTGCCTTAAATTGCCCGCAATGGTAATTTCTTCAATAGGATAAGCAATTTTTCCTTTTTCAATCCAAAAACCAATAGCGCCTTGCGAATAATCTCCCGTTACAAGATTCACTCCATCTCCCATTAGCTCCGTTACGATAACACCTTGAGTCATCTCTTGAATCAACTCATCTAACGTCGCATGGCTATGCTGTAAAATAATATTATGTGAGCCACCTGCATTACCTGTACTTTTCATATTAAGCCTACGCGCCGCATAACTATCTAAAAAATAGCCCGCCACACAACCTTGTTCAATGATTGATCGTTGCGTAACAACCGCACCTTCTGCATCAAATGGGCAACTACCTAAACCACGCAATATAAAAGGATCCTCAATCAAATTGATCCAATTAGGCATGAGTTTTACGCCTAAGCTATCCAATAAAAAGCTGGATTGCCGATAAAGCTTATCACCTGACAAAGCTTCAATTAAATGCGCAATAAGGCTACTGGAAACCGGAGAAGCAAATAAAACAGGATATTGACCTGTTTTAATTTGTTTCGCACCCAAACGTTGAATAGTACGATTGCCAGCCATTTTGCCAACTTGGTCAGCAGAGGCTAATTCATCTGGGCAACTAGCAAGACTCATCCAACTATCTGATTGCATGGCACCATCTTGTTCTGCAATAAATGATGCTAATATGCGATGGCGACTTGTTGGGTAACCCGCACAAAATCCTAAGCTATTAGCGTAAATAAATTGATGCGTTAATGTTGAAAGGGTAGCACCATCCGAATTAACAATTCTTGAGCTAACATCTTGGCCTGCTTTTTCGCAAGTTTTGGCAAGCGCAACTGCTTGATTCACATCCACCGACCAAGGGTTAAACAAATCTAAATCTACCACAGATTGACACAACATGGACGGTGCAATTAACCCAGAAAAATCATCCGATGCAGTAAAGCGTGCAATATCAAAAGCAGCATCTACGGCTCGAGAAAGCGCTTGAATAGAAAAATCAGAACTACTGGCTTGGCCACGTCTTTTACCAATATAAACGGTAATATTGATCTGTTTATCTTGATGGTATTCAAGTGTCTCAATCTGCCCCAAACGAACAGTAACCGTAAAGCCACTTCCTTCGCTCACCTCCGCATCGCAAGCGGTTGCTCCTTTTTTAAGGGACATCGCAATTAGTTGCTGCGTAATATCAGATAGTGTTGCCACATCAAAATAAAACGAATTTTTTGTCATATCAATTAATTGGTTAACATTGACTATTTAAGTACATACCATTTAGACGCTGGGTAAATCATACCACTGAAAAAAGATGAACAAAGCCTTTACTTACGCTTAATCGTTCAGCTATCCTTTTTGTGGCACAATAATGCTATAGTTATGGAGGCTAAATTTGCTCTTAATATTGAACAATTAATTGACAAAATACACAGTGGACAAAATACTCATTCTTGATTTTGGTTCTCAAGTCACCCAACTAATTGCGCGTCGTGTGCGAGAAGCAAAAGTTTATTGTGAAATTTATCCGTTTAATACACCCATTAAAGCTATTCAGCATTTTGCTCCTAACGGTCTAATTTTATCAGGAAGTCCAAGCTCAGCACACGAAAAGAATAGCTATCAAGCCGATAGGGGTTTATTTGATATGAATATACCCATATTAGGTATCTGCTACGGGATGCAGTGGATGGCCAAAGTATTGGGTGGCTCTGTTGAATCAAGCGCTATTCGGGAGTTCGGATTTGCCGAAATAGTCGTTTGTCAGCCCTCTCGACTACTTGATGGGATAACAGAAAATCTAGAAAACAACCCTTCCTTGCTTAAAGTATGGATGAGTCATGGCGACAAAGTCATTGCAGCACCTCCTAATTTTTCTATTATTGCAAAAAATAAAGATTGTCCAATTGCTGCAATGGCTGATGAAAAACATCAGTATTACGGCATTCAATTCCATCCAGAAGTCACTCATACCGTAAAGGGTCGCGAAATTTTAGAAAAATTTGTGCGAGTTATTTGTGCGTGCGAATCAACATGGGATATGCCAAACTATGCCGAAGAAGCCATAGCAACAATACAAAAACAAGTGGGTCACGAAGAAGTCATTTTAGGGCTTTCTGGCGGTGTGGATTCGGCCGTTGCTGCTGTACTCATTCATCGCGCAATTGGTAATCAATTAACTTGTGTATTTGTTGACCATGGTCTTTTACGAAAAAACGAAGCAGACGAAGTCATGCAAACACTTCAAAAAAATCTTGGGGTGCATGTTATTAAAGTCAACGCTGAAGAGAAATTTCTTCATCATTTAGTAGGCATTACAGATCCGGAGCAAAAACGAGCAATTATTGGAGAAGATTTTATTAAAGTCTTTCAAGAAGAAGCTAAAAAACTACCCAATGCTCACTGGTTAGCACAAGGCACAATTTATCCTGATGTGATTGAATCGGGCGGCACAAAAACAGGCAATGCAACCGTTATCAAAAGCCATCATAATGTCGGTGGATTACCTAAAACATTAAAACTAAAGCTGTTGGAACCGTTGCGACATCTCTTTAAAGATGAGGTACGGGAATTGGGTATCGCATTAGGATTATCACATCAGATGGTATACCGCCACCCATTTCCTGGACCAGGTCTTGGGGTACGCATTCTTGGCGAAATCAAAAAAGATTACTGCCAACTTTTACGGCAAGCGGATATAATTTTTATTGAAGAGCTTCGCCTTGCTAACTGGTACGATAAAGTCAGTCAAGCATTTGCAGTATTTTTACCTGTTAAATCGGTTGGAGTTATGGGTGATGGTCGCACTTACGAATATGTTATTGCATTGCGTGCTGTCAAAACAACAGATTTTATGACAGCCGATTGGGTAGAGCTTCCTCATGAGCTACTTAATAAAATATCAAGACGCATTATTAATGAAGTCAATGGAATCAACCGAGTTGTGTATGATATCTCGAGTAAACCGCCAGCAACAATAGAGTGGGAATGAACCAAGGGTTAATTGTGATTGACACCCGCTTTTCAGAGAAGCCCTGCATTGATCGTATTGATCAACAAATGGCTCATCTCATTACTTCAAACAACCAACTCAATGAAAATAAAGTCGTACCATTGATTGCTTATACAAAAAAATGGGCAATTGAAGTAGATGGGTTTTCTGTGGTTTAGCTTCTACAGTATCAGATAAACTATTTTCAAGCTAAAATTCTATTTTATAGTTTTTTGTACTGACTATAAAATCAACATCATAAAAACAAACTTTTTGAAAAATTGCAAGTTATTCAAATCGAAATTGGATAACATCCATAGCACTCTCTAGCCTATCGAGCTCGGGGTGCCATTAGCCAAATAGGCGGCGAGATGATTCGGTATGCTTCGAATAAAGTCGGCCGTGCCCTTGAAAAAAAGCAACTGATTGCATCGAGCGAATAGGGATACTCACCCCAATTATTTTGCGTGCTGATCCATATACTGCTTAAGCACTTCACTGACTTTAGTTTGCCATCCCTTGCCAAGGGAGCGAAAGTAAGTCACTGTATCATCCGATAAACGAATACTTACCCGTTTTTTTGGGTGCTTTACTTTGGGTCGCCCGACTCGTTTGAGCATTTGTTGAGCCACTTTGTCTCCGAATACGGCTGGCAACACTTCGCTGGCCTTTTTTGCGCCCGCAAAGTCTTCTGCTGTCCATTCAGGGTTATCCGGATCCTCAGCGATTCCCTTGGCAATTAAGGCGTCTTCTTCAGCGGTTGGAAGAATTAATTCATTTTGATTGATTTTTAGTAGGGTTTTTAAGGTTGCCCCTGTTTTATCAGTGCGCTGCATTTTTGCGCTCCCATTGTTTTAATGAAATACATCTTATCCGGCTATATCAATTTATTGATCTCGCTTATTCTAGCTTTTCGTAAACTAATCGCATGGATTGTATTGGCTCTTGGGGTAAACACTAAAGCATATAATTGCCGATCAATCACACAAAACGCCCGATAACGACGCTCTGGATAGTCATATCGGCAATCTTCTTTGATAACCGCATTCGACCAATCCCATCGCTTAATCAGCGTGAAAGACAAGCCATGCTTTATTTTGTTTGAAGCGTTTTTTGCGGAATCAAAAGTGATTTTCATTAGGGAAATTGTATAGACAATAATAATTATTGTCAATACTTTTTTAATCGTTTATAAGCGCGGTAAGCAACTGATTGCATCGAGCGAATGGGGATACTCACCCCCATTATCACGCGACATGAACCTCTAAATGCTTACCCAAAGCAGACAATGCCGCATGAATCGTATCAATCTTAGTGTGGTGAGAAAGATTCATCAGACGCTGTATTTCCTGTGGTTTAACACGCATACAGCGCGCCAAATCAATCGGCTTGATCTGCTGAGCAATCATTTCATTAAGCAGCAAAATCTTTGCAGCAACACTGGGTGGCACTTCAATTAAACGCTCTTTGGTTTGGGGTGCAGAAGGCACAGGAATCATTCGGCGATCTTCAAAATAAAAATCAAACGCGGTGATCAAAGCATCTTGCGCCATATCAATGGCTTCGGCTTCATTGCTGCCTTGAGTAATCGCTTCTGGGATATCACGAAATGTAACAACAATGCAGTTAGTTTGCGCTTGCTCAAAAACCGCTGGATAAAACATAGGCTATTCTCCCCACTGATACGATATTCACTGTAACTTTAATTGCTTCTTTATTCGATTGATAAGACAAACTCCAAGCTCTTGGTTGGGATGCCTAGGAAGCGTGCTTTGCTGGCCATTGCAATATAATTTAATATGTTTAGCCCCCTCTTTAAAGACAACATTTTTGCTTACTAATCATCGAACAAACTCACTTTGCCTCATCACTCATGCCCTTAAAAACAAAGCCATATTGATAGTCATCACAATAAACAATTTTGTTTACTATTTCAATTGTTTTTTAGATGCCCTTTAAAAAACCAACGACGACTCATCAATATTAAGGGCTTAAGCGACTTGCCGTAAAACACGAATACGTGGCTCAATTTCTGCTTTATAGTGTGGTTTTGAGCACTCCAAGTCATAATCTTTTTGCAAGTTTAACCAAAATTCTGAAGACATATTAAAGAAAGAGCCTAACCTAAGTGCCGTGTCAACCGTAATCGGTCGGCGTCCATGGATAATGTCATTGATACGGCTCGGCGGCACATCAATATCAGCCGCCAAACGACAAGCCGTCAAATTCATTGGCTTCATGAATTCTTCTTTTAAGATTTCTCCAGGATGGATCAGATCAAGTTTTGCTCCATCAGGTTGCAACTGTGTCACTTCCATTTCAAATTCCCCAGTTTTTTGAGTCCCAATTGCTTCACAATGCAGTCTATTGCTTTGACATCCTCAATAATCTAGTGATAATCGATTATTTTGACTTCATGCGCACCCTTGTCTAGCCATACGAAGCACAAGCGCCACTGATCATTAATACGAATGCTATACCAATTCTTGCGTTGCCCTTTTAACAGTTCAAGTTTATTGCCGGGCGGTACTTTTAAATCTTGCAATATGCTTGACGCTTGCAACATGTTGAGTTTACGCCTCGCAACACGCTCAATATTTTTAAAGCGTGTAACAGGACGCCTCTTGAATAAGGCTTCTGTGTCTTGACATGCGAAAGAATGTATCATGATACATCAATAATATTCCAAATTTCAGTTTCTATCAAACAGAATATTAAATATTTTACTAAAAGTATTGCAACAATATCTTTAGGCATCAAAACTTGATCCACGCTTGTTTGCTTTGCCTGCGACCCCTTAGAAATCCAACTGGGACTCATCAATATTCAGCGCTTTGGCGACTTTGACGCGACTGGATTTAAGGAGTTCTGTTTTTGCTTCTAATCGCGAAAAAGCGCTTTGGATCATGCCGATCCGTTTGGCCACTGTGGCTTGTGATAAACGAAGGTATCGACGCCATGCTTTGGCAAAAGACATATCTTGTAAGCAAACCATTTCGATCACAGCATGCGGAATGCTCGGTTCTTTGATTGCTTGAGAATCCATATCCACAAAATGAAGCATTTCGCGAACTCAGTAACGGCTATACTCACCAGCATTTATAAGCTAAGGGTAAGACCAATAACTTTATCACGATAACAATATCCATTACAATCAGCGCCTTACTACCCAGCTAGCATTCTTCAAATAACATAAATCCATAAGCGCCATAGAAAGTACAACGACTATTTTGTCTTTTAATTTCATAGCCATTGCGTCCTTTATTGATTGTATTATTCTTGCTTAAGTGATATCCCCAGACAGGCTAGCCTGCAAGCACCATAATAAGGCGCTCCAAATGCGGGCAGACATGCAAAATGCACGCTCCACTACCCCCTCCGAATATTCTAGATGATTTTTCAGGTTCTGATTGTTGTGCCGGTTCTACTGTTGATATTTCTTCGGCTGCCATAGCAATAGGTGCTAGCCCAATCACACAAAAGATCAAACAAGTATTGAGTAATTTTTTTAACATAAAACTCTCCCAAAAAAGAAGAGCTAACACTGCCGTAATTTACTTGTGATTTTTTTTAATCAATTTAAGTAAATACTTTCACTAAAATTGATAACGCACATAGGATTAGTAAAATTGCTAAAAATATGTGGATTATTGGCAAATATTTTTCATACAACAATCGAATGGTCTTTTTATTAAAAAATAAAGCGACTAAAGAAAACCATAACAAGCTTTCCAACCAAACTAATATAATGGCAATACTTTTAAGAAAATACCCAATATTCCCTGACGTTAGTATTAACGAAAAGATACTAGTAAAATAGAAAAAAGCCTTAGGGTTGGAAAGATTAACCACAATACCACCCCAAAACGGATTCGTTTGCTTATTGGATATTTGATTAAGGGTTTGTTTGCGACTAACAAATAATTGATAGGACAAATAGAATAAATAACCAATGCCACTGATTGACAAAATATATTTTAGCAAGGGGTATCGTTCTACGATACCTCCAATACCCATGATTACTAAACATGACCACGCTAGAATACTGATGCTTACCCCTAATGCAGCTAACATCGCTTCTTTTTTGGATCGAGTCACAGCGCTAGATAGCACAAAAAGAAAATCAGCACCGGGCGAAATAAGCGCTAACAAATGCACCATTAAAAGAGTATAAAGCATTAAATAGTCACCGAATAAAATACACCGCTATAACCACCGCAAGCCAAAACTACCAAATCGTCGGCCAACTGAGCTAGCAACACAATATCAATTTGATTCCCCTAAACTTTATAACGCACTGGTTAGCTTGCTCTATTGAATGGCTATTATTACGCCACAGCATCACTGGCAAAATAAAACCGAATAACTTTTCTTTTGAGATCGCTACAATTTCTGTATATCTTATGATCTTTCTGAGGACTATTAACTGTTTTTTGAGCGCGATTAATCAACAATATACTCTCATAAAATATAAGTCACCACAAAAATATTGGCGGTATATGACTACAAAATCAACCATCTATTTTCTATCTTGAATCCAAAGAACTTTGCTGCGAAACAGTGTGATAAATAAATTTAAGTATATCACGAGCAATATCAATTTTTGGAGCTATCTTGAGTTTTTGTTCCTGCGTTCTAGAGATAATATATACTTCGTTTTTATCACTTTCAAACCCAATCTCTTTTCTTGAAACATCGTTAGCAATAATTAAATCAATATTTTTATTTATTAGTTTGGCTTTGGCGTTTTGCACAATATGATCTGTTTCAGCTGCAAAACCAACTGTGAAAACACGATGCTGTTTTGCGGCATGCGCCAAAATATCAATGGTAGACTCTAAGACTAAGACCAATTGATCGCTGGGTTTTCGTTTTATTTTTGTTGATGAATAGTTAACCACACGATAATCTGATACAGATGCGCAACTAATAAAAATATCTTGATTTGCAATTTCACCAGTTATCATTTCAAATACATCTGATGCAGTAGTAGCAGCCATAAATTTCTTGCAAGTCGGGGGTGTGGGTAAATGACTGTTGCAACTTACTAAAGTAACATTAGCTCCCCATATGGCTGCTTGAGCTGCCAATGCATAACCCATTTTACCGGAACCTTTATTGGTTATAAAGCGTACCGGATCAATTGGTTCGCAAGTAGCGCCTGCAGTAACTAAAACATTAAAACCCTTTAAAAATTGCTTTTGATTCACATCAACGATATGACTGAGTATTTCGTCGATTTCTAACATCCTGCCCAACCCAATACTCCCGCAAGCTTGTACACCATACCCAGGCTCCAAAACTTCTATATTTCTCTTCCTAAGAAGAGCAGCGTTCGATTGAGTGGCTGGATTTTTCCACATATTGGTATTCATTGCTGGAAATACAAAAATAGGAGCTACTGAAGCCAAGCATAATGTACTTAATAAATCATCCGCTAAACCATGAGTAAGTTTTGCAATAAAATTAGCACTCGCAGGCGAAATCACAATCAAATCCGCCCATTTTGCTAATGTAATATGTAATATAGCTGAATCCGCTGAGTCATCAGTCCAGCCAGTATAAATTCCTTTTATATTCAGCTCTTGAAAAGGAAGAGATGTTACAAAGCATTGCGCATTCTTGGTTAATACGACTTGCACATTAAAATCAAACTCAATCAATTTTTTAATAAGTTTTGGGATTTTATAAGCCGCTATGGAGCCTGTAATACCCACTACAATATTTTTCATACACAAACCCGACAATATTTATCTTGGTCGCCTCGCTCTTTCCTCAGTGACTTAATGAGAATCAGGGCATCGCTTTACAATTGCTAATAATGATCATAATGTTTGCTTTGTTACTTTGAGCTCTCTAGTTGCATATTCGCTATTTTAAAAATTAATGCACAAAAACCCAGTTGCTAGCATTGCTTTAATTTTATTTGGATTATATGCTTTTTATATCTAGATCATACTAGTTGCTTCGGATAAGGATTTTTGTAGGACATCATTTTGCCAAAAACAAGATTTAGACGGCTTAACACAATTCTATTATGATGGCGATTTATACCATTACTAGCTATTTTGGTAAGTAAGTTGGCTTTTTTGATCAATGAGTCATAGGAAATATTGATGAAAACATTAAAATTAGTTGGGTTATTGTGTATATTGAGTCTTAGTCTACAAGGATGTATTTATGTAAACGACTGTAAGGTAAACAAAAAAAGCAAAACTACTGCAGTGCTTTTTGATCAGAACTTATCCATTAAGACTCAACGTCTCGCCACTGAGAAATATAGTGAAAGATGCGGTATTTGTGTCCCTTCTAACACTATAAAGCCCTCTAAAAAAGGAGAGATCGTTAAAGAGTGCTCATTCAGAGAATGCACCAATAGGGATCCCCAAAAGAATCAGCGATTGGAGGATGGCAAAGTGTTTGTACATGTGCGGCTTACTCCTTTTTTGGCTTCGCTATTAAACACTAAAAATCCAGTCGTTTATCGAGAATATGCGGATAAGCCGGGTCAGTTTATTTTGGCACCTTGGGAAAAAGTACCCCTTAAGTCATTTGGGTTTTGGTGACTTTGTTACAAACCATCAACCCCTCTTAGTGCTTCATCAATCACCCAATAAAAAACCCCCCATCTTTCGATGAGGGGTTTTGTGTGTGACTAGGTTCTTTGCAATTAGAAGCGGTAGTTTAAACCAAAACCTACAGCTGCAAAACCAAGCATAGTACCTGGTTTGTTTTCTTCGCTTGCTTTTGCTTTTTCTGGTACTAAGGCCTCACCGCCAAACCCAATACTAATTGTATCGTTGAAGCGGTAACTCAGGTTTGCCACAATGAATTTGCTGAATTTTTCATCGTTACGCGCAGGAATACCGGCAAAGTCTTGTCCTTGGCTTGCTAATGCGGCTGTTTTGGACAGTTTAGCACCAATAGCGGCGGACAACTTACCATCCAACAAAGCGGTGCAAAGATTTAACCCGAATTTTTGAGAAACGAGCACCACCCCTTTGACTGTGTCGTCTTTGGCATCTTTCTCAAACTTGTCGTAGTCAGCAGCGACTTTCGCTGTTCCTTGGACAATAATTGGGAAGCCTGCTACTTCGGCTACTTGCAATGCGTAACCCACACCAAGATCTCCGGCCACGGCACCATTTTTGTAACCGTAGTAGTTTTTTACGAGCTTGTTTGTTGATTCCTCTGGTACTGCTGGTACTGCAGCCTGCGCAACAGTCGTGACCAAACTTTCTATCTTTTTGGTTGTAAAAAGATGAGTCATTTTGGTGTAGCGAATCTTACCTTCTACAGAAAAACCTAATGGGGAGTCTGCATTCGCTTTATAAGTGGCGAACAATCCCCCTCCGAAACCACTGGATTGGGCAACTACACTGGGTTTGAAAGCTTTTTTTGCTGCTACGTCAGTTGTTTCCTTGCCATCTTTGTCAAAGGTTAGGTGGAATTTGCTGTCAAATCCAATGACACCATAACCACCGAAGGCACCCAATACTAATTTGTCAGCACCGTTTGGGCTGGATTCAGTACCGGTTCCTAAGACAATTGCTTTGCCACTGAGCGTTAGGTCAGCAAGATTGGCGCCATCTTTAATAATCACGGTGCCAGAACCACCACCTGCTTGTACTGATACAACCCCATCAGTCACACCGGCTGTCTGAAAGTTAATCAAATCTTTACCGACCTCAAGAGCTCCTGCGAAATATTGACCTAGGGTTGTTGGAGCCTGAGTAGTAGAATCGAAAAGTACTTTTTCTAATTCCTGAGCTGCAATATCATCTCCGGATTTACCTTCAGAGTTTTTCTTCTCAAAAGGATCCACTGTAAAATCAGTTTCGATATCTGCTTCTGTGCCGTAAGTGGCAGCGTCAGGCAATGCAGCATTTGCTGCGGCTGCGGCTGCGGCTGCGGCTTCAGCAGCAGCATCAGCATATACCCCTACTGACACCAAGGCTAAAGGAACAACCAACCCAAGTCTGATCAACTGACTTTTAAGGGAAGTTTTGTTTGAATTCATTCTGTATCCTTACAAAAAAAACATAAATAAATGCTTTATTCGAATAAGCACCACATCAGTTTAAAAGCATTAAATACTCTTAAAAACAAAGTGGTATGGGGATTATAGCTAATTTTTGAGGAAAGTGCACTTTTTTTTGGTGGGTGATGACTATCTAGATACGAAAATGCTGGGAATATTAGATTACAAGGCTCCTCAGAAGAATATGCTACTATACATAATGAGCATTTTTTGTAATGTTTACTAACTAATTTGAATAATTATCTTGATTATGTTTTATGCATTTATTAGTCACAATAGTCAGCGTGTCCTTGCTAACAGCGCTAACAACTAGTTACGTTTTCATGCCTTGGTTAAAGCGAGTTTTAGATCGTTTGACTAGTCAGCCATTGGCTCAAGCATGGCAAAGATGTCTTAATTGGGCGATTATTTTGGTTGGATTGCAAGGTGGCATCCATATTTGGGAGCTTGAAAACCTTGCTTTGTCAAAAAAACAAATCCCCTTTAATACCAATCCAATGTATTGGATTTTAGAAATTTATCGAGCGTTTATTGATACAGCACAAAGCTGTATGTGGGTTATTATTCTTTTTTTGCTGGTTGCCTTTGTTGTCGAAGCCATCGTGTTAGCATTGCATCGCAAAAACAAGCAAACTTAACCTAATGCTAACCAAAAATCCGCATTTAGTTGTTCAGCAGAAAAAAGTGCTGACTGGTACATTGCTCAAATTTCCCTGTATTTTCACTATTAAAGTAATGGCGTTGCATCACAAAGAACTAGCAAGCGACCTATATCGTATTGTTCAGCAATTCTCGCCCAATCTATCCCAAAACGATATTCAATCAAGACCCAGCAGAACTGGAAAATATCTCGGCATTACTATTACCATTAACGCCACTAGCCAAGCTCAATTGGATAAAATATATCAAGCACTGGTTCGTCATTCTTCAATTAAGATGGTTTTGTAGCACTTTTAGTATTCCTGAATGATCTTACAAATTATTTGGCTTGAGTCGGCTTGAGCGCTGGCTCCCTCATATTTAGACGTCGTTTAATGGTACAATACTTTTTAAGTCTTCTTTAGAGACAGATATTGAGCTGATGCATGGCAACTTTCCCATATTTTTCCTTTAAACGCTTACTGATCTTACTAGTCAGTATTGTGTTATCCATGGTAATGACTATTTCTTTGTCAGCTTTATGGGTATTGCCTCATGTTGACCGCTATCGACCTCAATTAGAGCATTTATTATCCGCTCAAACAGGCTATCAAATTAAAATCGCGAAAATTGCTGGCAATTGGAGCGGTATTGCACCCCAATTCACCCTCGATCAGGTCACACTATCAGATCAAGAGCATCAGGTGATTGTTAAGCAAATCGTTTTGATCCCTTCTTGGAAAAGCCTCATTGCATTTGAGCCTGTTTTCGCAAATATTAAGGTTAATTTACCGCACCTTACAATCTATCGAGACAAACAATCTGACTTATGGATTAATCAATTGCCTATTCATATGATAGGACAACATCGCCTCGCTAATTGGCTATTGGGTCAAAAAAATATTGAATTGCGTAACGCATCCATCAAATGGCAAGATGATTTTCAAAAAACTGAACCTATTTGGCTTTATGAAACGGTTGCCACTTACACGCACACACCGATCGCTCAATTATTCAGTTTGACGACAGCCAAAATTAACAAAATAGGTCGTCAAATTGCATTAGAGGCGGTTTGGCGTGGCAAAGATGTTGCTTATTGGAAGCGCTGGTCAGGATTACTCAGTGCCTCCGCAAAACATCTGCGGGTGGGCTCCTGGGTTAGCGCAATCACTAAAAACAATATTATACAAGATGGCAGTGGAAGCTTATGGGTCACCTTAAATATCAAGCAAAACAAATTAAAAAATATCCATGCAGCTTTTAATATCAATTCAATAGCACTGAAGTTGTCATCCACTGCAATGCCGATCACGCTTAAAAAAACCCTTGGCCATCTTTCATTTTTTTGTCAAACCGATCAATCCTATCAAGTATTTGGCAAGTTTTCACAGTTGTCGGCAGATGGGCTATTTTCTTTACAAAATAGCCAATTGCGCATTCATGTTTCCCCCCAAAACAAAATTAAAGAAGCTCAGCTCAGGATTGGGCGCGCAACGATCTTTTCGCTGAATCAATTAAAGTATTTACCCAACATCGGTTTAGCCCCCGCTGTGAAAAATATCGCCGCAAAAGGCTATATCGCCAATGCGCTACTTGCCTGGCGCAATATATCAACACGAACCCCAACATTCTTAATTGAAGCAGATTTTGCCAAATTCAGTGGTTGGCTCAATCACCAGCAAGCGCAAGTGCGCAATATAAGTGGGCATATTTTTGTCACTCAGCATCAAGGCAAATTAGTGCTTGATAGCCAAAATAGTCAACTTATTTTGCCAACAATTTTTACAGATCCACTTCGCTTTACACAGCTCTCATCAAAAATTAGATGGCAACAGCCTAATCAAACGCATATTCAGCTTGAAAGGCTATTCATTGTCAATCAAGATTTTCGTGCAAACTTGGCCGGTCAATATGACTACCCTCACAAAGCAAATTTGGTCTTAAGTGGCACATTTGACCAGGTCAAAGCCCAAAGTATCACGCATTATCTTCCCAAAAAAATGCGTCTGTCATTTAGAAAATGGTTTAGTCAGGCTTTAAAAAGCGGCACTGTCAACAAAGCGAAATTTTTGATTAAAGGTAACCCGCTTTATTTTCCTTTTGTGAATGGCAAGGGAGGTGAATTTAAAGCAGAAGCGATAGGTCAGAATATTCGTTTTAATTTTCATCCAGATTGGCCAATCATGGATAATATTGACGGCAAGTTAAGCTTTCGTAATGCGTCGCTACAGATTCAAGCCAAGCGCGCAAGAATCGCTAACATTGAGTTAAAGCCAGTTAAAATAGCAATTCCTAATGTGACTTATCAGCCCACCCTATTCGCTTCAGGGCGTGGAGATGCAACCCTTGAAAACTATCTTCGATTTGTCGAAAAAATACCTCACCAACCTCGGTTAACACAATTCATTGAGCATCTGCATGGCAAAGGCAAGGCATTGCTTGATTTGTCACTACAAATTCCTATTCCAAAAAATGTCAGACACAAAGCAAGCTTTTTGGCACATGTTGCTTTAAAGAACAATGCCATTTACTTCACAAACCTACCCATTCCACCGGCTGAGGATATCAAGGGTGACCTGTATATCAATAAACAGGGCATTCAGGCAAAAAATATCGCCCTGGCAGCACTGGGTGGAAAATGGCAATTAATGGCTCAAGCAAACCCCCAAAAAACACAATTAGTGACTATAAGAGGTCAGGCCAACAACCAAGCCCTTGCCAAACAGTATATTGACTTTTTGTCACCTTATATTAAGGGAAAATCGCCCTATCAAATTGTCGCCAGAATCCAAAATGGATTAAAAAATATCACTATTCACTCTTCGCTTAATGGAGCCGCTCTTTCTTTGCCGAAACCTTTGGAAAAAAAAGCAGCTAGTGATTGGCCTTTAGCACTCACCCTACATTCGAACCAACCTAATGGCTGGCTCATTGATTATATGTTACCAACCCAAAAAATTAGCGGGGGAGTGGCAATTGATAAAAAGGGTTACATTCATCAAAGTTTGTTGCAATTAGGGACACTCAAAACAAGCTTGCTGAATGAGGGATTTTCTCTTTTTATTGATACAAAAAAAATAATGATTGATCCATGGCTTAACATGATAGGTCATTGGGCAGGTAAAAAAAATATTCAAAAGCCCGTTGCGATCCATATTAAAGCCAATCAACTTGTTTTGTTGGATGCAGTATTGAACAATTTAAGATTTAAAGCGCTTCACAATGGCCATCATGGTTGGACTGGCGAATTAACCTCAGCAGAATTATCCACAAAATTTAGTGTTCAACAAAAACCCAATGCACTGTATGCTCGCCTAACAAAATTCAATCTGAATAATCTTGATGTTTTTAAAAAATTATTAACAAGCCCAGACCAAAAATATCGCCCCACATTAGGTGTTACAAGTGCCCATATTCATATTGACAATTTTTACCATGGAGGAAGGAATTTAGGGCAGCTTGATTTGTCAGCACAACAAAAAAAATATTGGCAAATTAAGACCATTAAACTCATTAATCTGAATGGGGTTTTAAGTGCGCAATTAACACCATCCAACAACAACACAAATAGCAAATTGATGCTAGAAACAAACAATATAGGTAAATTGTTAGCACGTTTAGGTTATCCTCATATGATCGAAGGCGGTTACGGCGCTTTGCGTGGCTCACTTTCTTGGTCAAATAATATGACTTTATTGAATAAACAGGATATTACCGGTTCTGTAACACTTAATCTTTACAGGGGTCGTATTACCAAAGTCAATCCCGGGATATCCAATTTTTTTAATCTATTGAGCTTGCAGTCAATACTTCGGTTTGTGCGACTTGATTTCAGTAATTTTGCCAGCGGTTTTGCCTTTGATCGCTTCAAAGGAACTATTGTGCTTAAAGAGGGTACATTACAAAGCAATCAACTGATGATTAGTGGCCCCACTGCTGATATAGCGATCAATGGCTTACTTGATTTTAAACATAATCTGCTAGACCTTCACGTTAGGATAGCACCTCATATTTTAGACAGTGTAGCACTGGCAACGGGAATGATAGCATTGAACCCATGGGCAGGTATCGCAACTTTGTTTAGTCAGCAAGCATTAAAAAATCCATTAGAAAAAATATTAGCAATCGAATATGAAATTTGCGGATCCATTGATCACCCAATCATCAAAAGAAAATAAATGCCGCAAGGATATAAGCAAATATGACTAATCAATTTATTGCTTCTGCCATACAAATGGTTTCGAGTCCTAGTCTTACCGAAAATCTTTTGAACGCAGAACATCTTATTGATCAAGCGGTCGAACAAAATGCCAAACTGGTTGTTTTGCCTGAATGCTTTGGTTTAATGAATAAAGTGAACCCAAAAACCTTATATTGCGAAGCGCTTGGGGAAGGCACCTTACAAATAGCCCTTTGTAAAATAGCAAAACGCCATCAGATTTGGATTGTGGGCGGTACATTGCCTCTTAAAGCAAATAACCCACATCTTGTGCGAAATAGTACACTACTTTTTTCTCCTGACGGATCCATTGTTTGCCAATATGACAAAATTCATTTATTTAGCCTGTCCAAACAAAATGAGCAATATGCCGAATCCAAAACTTTTGAAGCCGGTACAAAAGCAGTCGCCTACAAAACTCCTTTGGCTCACCTAGCATTTGGTATTTGCTATGATATTCGTTTTCCAGAGCTTTTTCGAGATCTTCTTCCTTTTGATATCCTAGTTATTCCGGCCGCATTTGTCGAAACAACCGGTAAGGATCATTGGGAAGTTTTACTGCGGGCAAGAGCAATTGAAAACCAATGCTATTTGATCGCCTCTGCTCAAGGGGGACTTCATAAAAATGGTCGCGCCACTTACGGCCACTCTATGATTATTGATCCGTGGGGTCATATTTTAGCAAAACAACCCAAAGGTCAAGGAGTTGTCAGTGCAACCATTGATTTGGAGCGCTTGATCAATATCCGACAAAAATTACCGGCTCTACAAAACTGCTCCTATCAAAATCTACTCAATCAATCGCGCCGCCCATCTGATTGATGACGAGCTTTAGGCAAAAAAAGCGCTTCGAGAGCTAAAAGAAGTTTTTCATCGGGTCGATCAAACCAAACACCACTACCTTGTTGATCCAGCCCTCTTAAAAATAAGTAATAAACTCCGCCAATCGCTAAAGGCAAGGCTCGAGATCGTAAATAGGCTCTCAGCGCAATCAAATAAATTAAGTACTGTAAATAGTAATGCTCACGAGCGATGATACAAAGTAATTTAGATGCCTCATAATCTTGAGTGAACTCACCTAAATAATGCAATTTGTAGTCAACCACATAAAAATTGTTGCCAAACAACACAATAAGATCAATAAAACCCCTCAAATACCCCTTCACCTCCTCAAAATCCAGTGTACCAGCGGCCTCTTTAAAAGCGGGATGTAGCTTATAATCTGGATGGGTCAGAATTTTTTTTAACGCATCGACCTGAAGCGGTAAAAGGGGTAACAAAAACTCCATTTCGGCTAAACGGTTGCCTTTAGCAATACTGCGTAGAAAAAATGCATTCCTAAGCGGGACATCTAAAACACCCGATACCAAATCAAAAGCAGCTTGACGCCAAACAACTGGATCAAAACCATTTTTTAGCAAAGCCTCATCAATCGCAGGATACAACGCGTGATTGGGTTGAGAAAAATCAATTGCTTCAAGTATATTATGCAGGCATCGACCCGCTCGACTGCCTTTTGGAAAAACGGTTTTTGCAGATTTAGGTGCTATTTCAACTAAATCGGTTTCGCGCCCCGGCCACCGGTTTTGCCCATTTCTTCTGTATACCTGTGTTAATCGACTAAAACTAGCCACTTGCCAGGCGGGCAAAACCACAGGGGGCGCTAGTAATAAAGGGGGTACAGGATGTGCTTTATTTTCAAGTAAAGGCACTGGCATCAACAAATCACTTGGCATCAAAAACATCTGTTGGGGATATTCGTGAATCCAATTGATTAATTCGCTCTTTAGTTGGTTTGTGGTGCACACAAATTCTTGCTGCATGGCTTCAAAACACGAATAGTTTTTTGCATGCAACAGCCAGGTAAGTGGAGATTTTTTGATATCTTTCACATTGCCCCAGCAAACCTCTATTCTTAATTTAGCTCGCGTCAGTGCTACATAAAGCTCGCGAATATATTCGGCAAATGCTTCGCTTTGTGCTTTTTGGATCGTTTTTTCATCCGCCATTATCTTGGTAGCAAGATAAGCATTGCCATCGGTGTGATGTAGCAAAAAAGGATCCGTTTTTTTGTCAGGGTGGGTATGCCATAAAAATGGACAAAAAACGATCGGATATTGCAGACCTTTTGCCGCATGAATCGTCACAATACCCACTAAATCCTGGTCACTTGAAAGACGCTCATAGTGGCTTTCATCCGCCAAAGGTGAAATCAAGCACTGCCTAAACCAGGCTAAAAGCGCATTCATACTCAGCCTTTTTTTTGAAGCTTGCTGTTGAGATAGCTCTATTAAATGCGCCAAATTCGTTAGCCGTCGCTCGCCATCCTTTAGAGCTAATATCCTTGAAGCAACCTCATCAGAGGCCATATAAAATCGCCATGCTGCCATGACACCATGGGTTAGCCATTGCTGGTGACTGTCAAAAAAAAGCGCCTGATAGCAACTTCGCGCTTTATCATTTAATTGATGGATAGCTAAGGCATCCAACCCTACAATTGGTGTGGCAAGCCCAGCATAAAATGCAGATTCATTACCGGGATAGCACCAAGCATTTAATAAAATAAGCAAATCATTCGCCTCGCGACTTTTAAATACACTCCGACGCGTTAATGAAATACTCGCAACCCGATATGTTGCTAGCGCATCTCTGATCGCATCGCCTTGCTTATGAGTTGCAACTAATACAGCTATATCAGCCCCAGTCAATGCATGTTCGCCTACATCATCCTGAATCAAAGGTTTGTCAAACAGCAATGTGGCAATACGTCGAGCCGTTAATTGCACCGCACGATCCCATGCTTGCTCAATAGATACTGCCATTTCCGAATCGTCATGAGATAGCCAATGCCAAACTATCGCCGGATAACCGTCAACTAGTTTTCCATTTTTGATAGCAGATTGCGCGGGCAGAAATGGAATATCCAGCAAAAAAGCTTTTGGTCGACCAAATAATGCATTTACTGATTCCACAATAGCGGGTGTTGAACGATAATTTTTGGTCAGCGTGTAATAGTGATCCACGTGATTTCGTGCAAGAAAATAAGTAAAAATATCAGCGCCACGAAAACCATAAATGGCTTGCTTGGGGTCACCAACCAAAAATACAGGTCTTTTATGTTTAATAAACGATCGACAAAAAATATCGTACTGCATCGGATCGGTGTCATGAAATTCATCAATTAATACCGCCTGCCAAGTGTTAGTTATTTCAGCAGCTAATCGGTCATTATTTTTGACCAGCCGCATCAAGTCAGCCACTAAATCATCAACACGACGCTGAGTCTGATTGATGGGATTGGCTAATTTCTCGTCAATCCAGTCAATCATATGCATACGTAAATGATCAGCTGCTTGTTGCTGAAGATTGCGCATTATTTGATCGCGATTTAATAATTGAGCCACTGCTAAAAAAAATGGGTGGCAAAAAATAGCAACCGGATCAAAAGAAGTGGCTGTTTTTTTAATCGAGCTTTGCAATACTTCGGGTTTTAATCTAGCAAGCTGTTTTCTTATGTCGTCAGTTAATAATGTTTTGCCTTGCGAAAAAAACCTCCGAACTGCTGAGGAATCGAGCCATTCAAATAAAGTGCGATAAGTCAATGGATGGTAGATATTTTGTTTAAGATGCAACTGATAACCCCAAAAAACAGCAGACCCTTCATTCAGTTCTACCAAAACAACTTGCCAAGCTTCTTGTAATGCTACTTGTGCCGCACCCAAATCAACGGGCAAAACTGCTTCTTTTTGTAAATAGGGTTTACCAATATAAGGCCTAATATCTTTAAGGGCACTGTCCGAATCAATCCTATACTGCATCACTAATTTAGCAAGATCAGCATCATATACCACATAAGTTCGCCAAAAATCAGCAGCCAAGCTTTTTAATAAAGGCGTATCGTCCTCTATCGTCGATTCGGAAAGAGGTAAGGATGCGGTATCAATGACATAGTTGGATAAAACGCGTCGGCAAAAGCTGTGAATGGTATAAATAGCAGCGCGATCAAATTGATCTAGCGCCTTTCTAAGGTGGGATCGGGCAAATTTTCGATGGGATTCGTCGCCACAATAAGGCGCTATTAACGCCTTGATATCTTCATCGCAAGCGCCATCTAACCCATCAAGGGAACGCGTCATTTTATCCTGAAAACGCTGGTAAAGCTCCGCTGTTGCAGCGCGCGTAAAAGTCACCACGAGAATTTTGTCAATTGTCAGCGGCGCATTATTCGCATCACCTAAGAGTAGACGCACAAAGAGCGTCGCCAAACTCCAGGTTTTTCCGGTTCCAGCGGACGCTTCAATCAGATTAATCCCTGACAGAGGTGCCCTCAACGCATCAAAAATTTTTTTATTCATTTTTTTGATTAATCAGTACATGAGCAAGCGGCATTAAAAGTGACTCAATCAACTGCCAAAATACCTTGTCATCCAGCACATTATCATGATGAAAAACCAGCTTTAAAACCGCATGATTCGATTCGGCAAATCCGCTATAGCTTGATATCCATTCATCAAGCGCACTTTGTTGAGATTGTTGGCGGGATTTGCCACTGGCTAATGCACGAGCTGCCCTTAAACTTGTACGCGGGAAAAATGGCAGAGGCTCATTTAAACCCCGCAAATACCATGAAACCCACTCCTTTAGGTGACGCATGGCATCTTCTTTTTTTAAAGGTAAAAACCGATAGGATTGATTAAAACCAATGAGGGTAGTGTTGGGTAAAAAATCATTTTGATTTATTGCATTGATCACCAAATGATTGAGCCAAGCTTTAATCGCATCTTCGGCAGAAAGCTTAGCGTATGGATAAAAACAAAAGAGCCCGCGAGGTTGAATATGATGAAAAGCGCCAACCAAGTATTGGTTATTGCTAAAATGTATCTCATAGGGCAAAGCACTGATGGGTTTTTCAAAAATTCCTTGGGGTAATACAAGATTTTCAATTGCTTGCCGTAGGTTGTCATGCCACATAGCGCCTAATTTTCCCGGCGGCAAAATACCTGAGGCTATTGTTGATTCACTCAGAACTGCCAAAGATTGTTGTGCCAAATAATGCAAAAACCAATTGAGCTGCAATTGATATCGAGTACGACTATCTAATGTTAAGGGCTCGTGCGCTACAAGGGCCTCTTTTTTGTAAGCTAACTTAATGTGTAGTCGCGTGTGTAACCAAGCTTGTATTGGCAAGCGCCAAAAGCGCCAAAAATCATCCAATAAAATTGGTTGTATTGTGCTTTTCGTATCCGGCAAAACCGATAAAAATGGGGTCTTTTGGTGATCAGAAATCATATTGTGATTACGATAAACCATATCAAAACTGATGGGTCGCACATACCCTCCATGGCGCTCATCAGAAAAAGGCTGTAGGGGATGATCCACAATTAGCGTATTTTTAAGGGATATTACTTGACCAATTGCTTCTTGCGATGGATCAAAAGAGCGAGATAACAAATGCATCGGATTCACCAATTTTTCCAGCGCTTCGAGCAATTTTTCAATAAATACCGAAGCCGGTAAAGAGTCATGGCGATATTGCGTATAACCGACCCATGATAGATAAAAAATTTTTCTTGCGGACAAAAGTAGCGTTAAAAATAAATAACAATCATCGTCTCGAGTAGTGCAATCGGTATAGCGGGGATGTTGTGCCATGAGATTAAAGCGTGTCATTGAGCAAGGCGAAGGAAAGCTTTGGTTATCCAAGCCAATCAAGCAAATAATTTTAAAAGGAATGCCACGAGCCATATGCATGGCACTGAACGTTAGGGTTCCGCCCAAAAAATCCCGTTGGGTAGCACAAAACAAGTTCTGTTTGAGCCAAGCGCGAAAAACCGGTAACCCAAATTGAACAGATTGGTGGGACGCTTGACTTTCAATCAGCACTGATAAGATTTGACTCATCGCATCAAAGGAAGCATTTTCAGTCTCATCAAGAGCAAAAAATGTATCGCATACCCGATTCAATCTTTGAGCCCAACCCTGAGCATCCGTCGGTTTTTGCCATATCGTTGCCAATTGGTTTAGTTCATCAAATAATTGACTTAATTGAGCAATTTTTGGCAAATCAGCCAATCGAACAGTTGCCGGTAAAAGACCCGCAAAAAGCGGTTCTGTATCCGTTAATAGCGTGCTAGGTAAGAGTGCACCTAAAAGCAATCGATCAAGACCGAAACGCCAGCTTGAAGCAGCCTCTTTTGGAAAACCGTAATCACCGCGATGCGCTGCATCGCGCCCCCAGCGAATCATGGCTTGATCAATCCAATCATTCAATTGATCTAAATCATTTTCTGAAAAATTAAAACGCCGACGAAGCGCAGCGCAATGCAATAATTGAAGCACATCACTGGCCACAAAACGGCTATCAACTAAATCAACCAATGCCAGCAGAGTCGACAATAAAGGGGAATAGGTATTTGTGATTGCTGGGTGCATGACTTTATAAGGAATATGACCTTTGTCAGTCGGTACACTAAAAACCGCATCAATAAATGGAATATAAATCTCTATATTGGGTGCGAGCACCAAAATATCCGCTGGGGTTAAAGTCGGATCACTGACCAAATAGTTAAGCAGTTGATTTTTTAATATTTCTAATTCACGAAGAGGGCTATGAGCAACCTGCAGCGCAATTGACTGATCGGTCGCAATGCGATCATCCCTCTGTGAAAAATTGCTTGGCATCAAAATATTTTTTTGTAACTTTTCTAATAAAGTATAACTTGTTACTTCTTGAAATAAATCCTTAGGAGCAAGATGTTCATCTAGAACAATTGGATTTAAAAAAATACTACCCTTGCGCCCTAATTGCTTCAATAATAAATTGCCTGCGCTGAATATCGATAATTCATCAATTGGCAATGAGGTTTGTGGCATATCGCACCAATATTCGCAGCAAGGATTAAACAAAAAACCATATACATCGATAAAACTGGCAAGTTGTTTAAATAAATTAAAATAAGAAGGCGCCAGATGCATGACGCCAAACAAGGTAATTCTTGTGGGTAACGCGTCATAATTGAGTTTTTCTAACCGATCAACCAGCTCTTCAAGATTGTGCGGGGAAGATGTGTGCTGTGTTAACTGTTTCCACAAATAAGCTTGCCATACTTCGTCATGACCCAAATCCAGCGTTTTACCGTTTTGCCAAGCATTCAACCAATCCAATCGATAGACTAAATAAGATTCAAATAAATCAGCCAGTTTATGCGCTAAATGAAAATGTGATTCTTCTGCCATCAAGCAAGACTCTTGTGATGCCATAAACTCAGGCATTTCAAAAACAGTAGGCAGCAACTCAAATAGACGCCACCTTAACTTGTCATGCGTAAAAAAATTGGATTCTGATAAGCTATCAGATGCATAAGACATTAATCGATAAGAAAATTCAGCAGGAGTGACAAAATCAAGGTTGGCCGCAATACCATTTTGCTGAACCAACGTTAAGCTCAGCCAACGTCTTATTCCCGCAGACTGAATAATAATAGTTTCAGCTTGAAAAGCATCGCTCAGAGGAATTGCTTGAATAAATTTTGCAAAAAACGCCGCTAAGTCTTCAAGTCGATTAGATTGATAAAAACGAAGCATTGTTTTGGTTGTGATTCAAAAGAAAATTCACCACTTAAGAAGCAATCCATTAATCGTTAAACATCGCTAGCCACTGCGTATTTTGCTAAACCAAATCACCTACTCGCCAAACACCCGAAGAACCACCGGATTTTTCTGATAAATGAACCGCTTCAATTCGCATACCTCGATCGGTTGATTTGCACATATCATACAACGTTAATAATCCTATACACACTGCTATTAATGCCTCCATCTCAACCCCTGTTTTATCTTGTGCTTTTGTCGTGACGGCTATTTTAATAGCACTTCGCTGGCGCAAAAATTCAAAATCAACCACCACTTGGTTTAAGTTAATCGTATGACATAACGGAATCAGTTCAGCACAACGTTTACTTGACATAATAGCTGCAATTCTAGCCGCACCGAGTACATCACCTTTTTTGTGCTGATGATGGCGAATTAAATCCAGTGTTTCTGGCTTCATGGCAATTAATCCTTCCGCCTTTGCAATACGAACAGATAGCGCTTTATTTCCCACATCAACCATATGAGCTTTTCCTGATTCGTCTAGATGGGTTAACGAATTTGCCATACGATTAATCTGCCTGCTTGCGCAAAAATGCGGGGATATCGTATGTTTCGTCAAATGACTCGGCCACATAACTATCGCTCGCTTGCGCAGAATTGTGGCGACGCGCTTGACGCATCACGGCAGGCATATCAAGATTTCCATAATTAACCACTTCAGCCGGTTGATCATCTGTGCCCGTTTTAACGATTTTAATATATTCTGGTCGCTGATTTCTGGTGGAGGATTTTCGACCTAATCCTGTGGCAATAATCGTCACACGAATGGAGTCATCTGTCATATTTGCAATTTCTGCGGAACCAAACTTAATCTGGGCATCGCTATCCACAAATTGGGAAATCATGCTCATGATTTCTTGATATTCACGCATTTTAAGTTGATCAGGTGCAGTAGATATATTAACCAATACCCCCTTAGCCCCATTGAGCGTGATATTGTCCAACAAGGGATTATGGATTGCTTCTTCAACAGCCAGTCGAGCACGATCAACACCAGAGGCTTCTGCAGAGCCCATCATCGCCATACCCATCTGACTCATCACTGATTTGATGTCGGCAAAATCAACGTTAATTAAACCGGGGCAGGTAATCACTTCGGCAATACCAGCCACTGCATTGCGTAACACATAATCAGCTTTTCGAAAAGCGTCTTTTTGTGTTACCTCATCGCCGAGCGTTTCCATTAATTTTTCATTCGGAATAATAATCAGTGAATCCACTTGCTTTTTGAGCATTTCAATGCCCGCATCAGCAATCTGGCAGCGCTTACCTTCATATAAAAATGGGCGCGTTACAACAGCAACCGTTAAAATACCAAGGCTTTTTGCCACTTCGGCGACCACAGGGGCTGCACCTGTTCCTGTGCCCCCTCCCATCCCGGCTGTCACAAAAACCATATCCGTATTATGCAAAATATCGGCAATGGCCTCTCGACTCTCTAAGGCAGCATTGCGACCCATCTCAGGATCAGAACCTGCGCCTAACCCATGAGTAAGACCGCTACCCAATTGTAGTTGTTTGGCGGCTTTACTTTTTCTAAGTGCTTGCAAATCGGTATTCGCTGAGATAAACTCAACCCCTTTTAGCGAAGCTTCCACCATGTTGTCAATGGCATTGCAGCCGCCGCCGCCCACACCAATGACCTTGATAACAGCCCCCAACACACTATCTGATGTCACATCAAGCTTTGTGCTCATATTTATACCCCCTTACTAACCAAACATGGCTTTATTTGATTGCTCACTTATCACTTAAAAATTTGTTTTGACGCTAAAAATTATTGGTAAACCATACCTTCATGCGCTCTAGTAAGCCACCCACATCACGAGGCTGCTCATGATGAAGCTGCGATTGACTGTAGCCATACATTAACAACCCAATACTCGTTGCAAAACGAGGGTTGCGCACCATGTCAGATACACCGCCTACACATTTTGGAATGCCAATCTGAACAGGTAAATTAAATACTTCTTCGGCCAAATTAGCCATCGATGGTAGCAGTGCAGCACCGCCCGTTAACACAATACCCGACATTAAACGATCCTCAAAACCGGAGCGTCTTAATTCATTGCGTACTAATTGAAATAATTCTTCTACACGTGGCTCAATCACCTCAGCCAAAGCAACTTGCGACATTTTGCGTGGCTCACGATCGCCAATACCAGGAATCTCAATAACTTGATCGGACAAAGCCTCCGCGCTTTTTGCAATACCGTGAAGAATCTTAATTTCTTCTGCTTCTTTTGTCGTGGTTCGTAGAGCAACCGCAATATCACTTGTAATTTGATCCCCTGCAATCGGAATAACAGCCGTATGACGAATAGCACCATTGATATAAACAGCAATATCTGTTGTGCCGCCACCAATATCAATTAAACAAACCCCCATCTCTTTTTCATCTTCTGAAAGCACCGCAATAGCTGAAGCCATTGGCTGCAAAATTAATTCAGCAATTTCGAGTCCACAGCGACGAACACATTTGGTGATATTTTGCACAGCTGAAATAGCACCCGTTGTAATGTGAATTTTAGCTTCCAATCTCACGCCACTCATACCAATGGGCTCTTTAACACCCTCTTGGCCATCAATACTATATTCTTGGGTAATCACATGTAGCACTTCATGGTCGGGAGGAATTGAGACCGCTTTTGCGGTTTCAATCACGCGATCAATATCTTGTGGGGTTACCTCTCGGTCTTTAATAGCAACCATACCATGCGAATTCATGCTCCGAATATGACTGCCTGCAATCCCCGTCAATACACCATGAATCTTGCAATCTGCCATACGCTGTGCATCTTCAATCGCTCGCTTAATTGACTGGACGGTGGATTCAATATTGACCACCATACCACGCTTTAATCCATGAGATGGCACCTGCCCAAACCCAACGATTTCGAGGACTCCCGATTCCAATACATCGGCAACCACCGCAACTACCTTAGAGGTTCCAATATCTAGCCCCACTAACCGATCTTTAATTTCTTTAGGTTTATTCATGTTAGCCACTCCACGGTTAACTGTAGGCCTTATTTCGATAAAGCATTTACTGCAAATCCGTCAAGGTATCGCATATCAACATAGCGAACCGATGTATTTTTATTGAGTATATCGGGCCAATGTTCCGCAAAAAGCGCCACGCGTTTTTTTAAGAGATTTTTGTCGCAACCACCTAATTCCAAGAAGACATTATTAGACAATACAATTCGCCAAGCACCTCGTTGCGTTAATTCCACCCGACTTATTTCCAAACCCAACGGTCTAATTGATTGAATTAAACTAGGCAGGATTGTTGCCATTATTTTTTCGCTCCTCGCAGGACCAACCAATATGGGCAAGCGTTCATTCGTTGCTGCGTCAAACCACTCTCCTGTTGTATCGACCAATCCATTGTTATCCCAGCGAGCAATTGCTTGGTGCTCAACAATATCAACAGCCAATTTATCTGGCCAACGACGATGCAAATGCACTGCTTTAACCCAAGGTAATTTTTCAAAAGACTGGCGAATCTGATCAATATCAAGCGTAAAAAAAGTCCCTCTTAACTCATTTTTAGCAATATAGCGCAACTGCTCTTGGGTTACCTTTTCCAAATGCCCTTGTATATCAATATACCGCACCGGAAAAAACGACGAATTGATCAGCCAATTCGCACCTGCTAGTAACACCAAAAAACCCGCTAGCCATAAGAGGGTATTTGCCAATCTAAATAAGCGCGTGTAATTATCCCACATATGCCATTTTTTTTCTTTCTATATACAACATTTTGTTGTTAAATGCTACCCTATTTTACGAAAACTAGGCAAATAATTTACCGATACCCAAAAGATTATCAACTCAATCTTTAGTCGTTTTTTGTCATGCCACCTGTAATCCTTAGGGCAGTCTTCATTGTCTACCCGTCACATGTACCCCCTAGACATCACTACGGGAAACCTTTGATGCCAACGGTGTGAGGATTTTTTGTTTTTGAGGATAATTTGCTCAATGGTGTAGGTGTGAGTCACACGTGCAGCATTTGTTTTGCTATTGCTAAAATTTTGCTAGGTATACCACCAATAGAGCCCGCACCCATAGTAACCACCACATCACCTGGTTTAACAATTTCGAATAGCTTGTCAGGAATTGCATCAAGCGATTCAACAAATAATGGCGCTATTTTGCCCCCAATACCAATGGCTTGAGCTAACGCTTGACTGTTTGAGCCAATTAAGGGCGCTTCGCTGGCCGCATATACTTGCGCTAATATTAATACATCAACTTGGGATAGAGTGCGGATAAAATCTTCAAATAAATCCCGGGTACGCGTATAACGATGAGGCTGAAAAATTAAGATTAGGCGCTTTTTTATGAAGGCCTGACGAATCGCCAAAATAGTAGCCTCGATTTCTACTGGATGATGCGCATAATCATCAATGAGTGTAAATTGACCTTCCTGAATAGCGATTTCACCATAATACTGGAATCGCCTATAAACGCCCGAGAAATTTTCAAACGCACTTTGAATAGCTAATTGATTAACGCCGCACTCAAGTCCGACCGCAATAGCAGCCAACGCATTAAGCACATTGTGCCTGCCTAGCATATTTAACTTCACGTGAAAACCCGCTTCAATCTCATGGCCATAGGCATCTTTTACCACCACATCAAAATGGGTTTGCATGCCTACTGATTGAACATGTTCGGCATAAATATTGGCTCTGTCACACAATCCATAGGTTGTAACGGGTCTTGTGATACTGGGTAAAATCGCAATAACATGTGGATCCTCTAAACACAATATCGCCCGGCCATAAAAGGGCAGCCGATTTAAAAAATCAATAAAGGCTTGTTTGAGTTTATTAAAATCATGGTCGTAGGTATCCATATGATCCGAATCAATATTTGTCACGACCGATATGATCGGATTCAAGTAAAGAAAGGACGCATCAGATTCATCGGCTTCAACCAAAATAAATTCACCTAAACCAAGCTGGGCATTCGATCCAACCGTCAAGAGCTTGCCACCGATGATAAAAGTGGGGTCGAAATTAGCGGCTGCTAATACAGAGGCGGTTAGACTCGTTGTGGTGGTTTTTCCGTGCGTACCGGCAATTGCGATTCCCTGCTTAAAACGCATTAATTCAGCAAGCATCATAGCGCGTGGCACAACCGGAATATGGTCGCGAATAGCCGCTTGCCATTCTGGATTAGTCGCTTCAATAGCGCTAGAAACGACTACCACATCAGCTTTTTTAATCCATTTTGCCTTATGCCCGACAAAAATGGTTGCGCCCATCTTACTCAAGGCTTTAACTGCCGCACTATCCACAATATCAGAGCCTGATACGCAATAACCAAGACGCAAAAGTACCTCGGCAATGCCTGACATACCTACGCCACCAATACCGATAAAATGAATATGCTTAATTTTATGTTTCATCCCTTATCCACTTATTTATCCAGCGAACCCAACCCCAAAAAACCTTTTGGTTTTTTGTAAAATCACAGGCGCTATGAAGTGCATTTAACCAATAACTCAGCAATATCTGCGATACGCTGATGTGCGCTAATGAAAGCGGTGGCGCGAGCTAAAGAAGCCATTTCAAGACATTGTTTGCGAGTTAATGCACCGAGCCACTTGGCTAAATTTTGTGCCAAAAATTCAGATTGCGGCATAATCAATGCGGCATTTTTTTCAGATAAAAGGCGCGCGTTACTTGTTTGGTGGTCATCCACAGCAAATGGGTAAGGCACCAATAAACTGCCCACACCAGCGGCTGCAAGCTCTGCGATAGTTAAAGCGCCTGCACGGCATAATACAATATCAGCCCTTGCATACTCATCTGCCATATTGTCGATAAATGCACGACAATCTGCCTTGATATTTTCTTGTGCATATTGATTGTTCAATGCATCAATTTGTTGTGCACCAGCTTGGTGAACGATATAAGGTCGCTGTGAGGCTGGCAATAAAGCAACAGCTGCTGGCACAACGTCATTAAATATTTTTGCACCGAGACTACCTCCAATCACCAACAAACGCAAAGCACCTTGCCTTGCCGTAAAACGCTTTTGAGGATCAGGTAGTCTTGCAATATCAGCTCTCACCGGGTTACCAACCAATCCATCTGGATTAGAAAAAACATGCGGAAAAGCATATAAAACCCGGTGCGCAATTGTTGACAATAATTTATTGGTCAACCCAACGGTTGCATTTTGTTCGTGAATCATAAGAGGCAACCCTTTGATGCGAGCAATCACAGCCCCTGGGAAAGTAACGTAGCCACCAAAACCGATAGCAATATCAATATGCTGGCGCATAAAAATTTTCCAGGTATCGCAAAATGCTTGCGCCATCATCCATGGCAGCACCAGTTTTCGCGACAATCCATTGCCACGCAGCCCTTGAATACGAACGCTTTCTAAAACAATACCATGCTGTGGTATTAGTCGGTTTTCCATGCCAGTTTTTGAGCCCAACCAAATAATTCTCCAACCACGACTGCGTAATTCGTCAGCTACAGCAAGCCCTGGGAAAATATGACCTCCTGTGCCGCCCGCCATAATCATCGCAGTATATGTTTTCATGATGACGCCTTATAGTAACCATGCATAATCCGTTTATTTTCCCAATCCACCCTTAAAAGTACGGCAATAGCGACTAAATTGGCGACCATGGCCGAACCCCCAAATGACATAAAGGGCATTGTCATCCCTTTTGTGGGCAAAATACCCATGCTCACCCCCATATTAAAAAATGCTTGCAGACCAATCCAAGTACCAATTCCTTTAGCAACCAACGCACTAAAATAACACTCTAATTTTCTTGCTTGCTCCCCAATACGAAAAGCACGCAAAGTCACCCAAGCATAAAGCGAAATTAACAAACAAACACCAACAAAACCAAATTCTTCTGCAATGACTGCCATAATAAAATCAGTATGCGGTTCAGGTAAATAAGCTAGTTTTTGAATCCCACCCCCTAAACCAACGCCCAACCATTTACCTAACCCAAACGCAATGAGCGAATTGGTTAATTGATAACCTTTATCAAAAGGATCATCAAAGGGATCCATAAAACCAAGCACGCGTCGCATACGATAAGGCTCAAAAATAACCAATGCAGTCAATAAAAACGATACTAATAGCATTGAGCTACCAAACACCCAGCCATTAATCCCCACCAAAAACAATAAACAAAAAATAGTGGCGGTAATCACAACCAACGCACCAAAATCAGGCTCCATCAGTAAAAAAATGGCAATAAGTACCATAATTCCTAAAAGTGGCAAAAAAACCTCTTTGATATTATCCAGTGCTTGATATTTTTTAACCAAATAAGCAGAGACATAAAAAATTGCAGCTAATTTCATTAATTCGGAAGGTTGCACATTAAAAAAAAATAATGGTATCCAGCGACGTGACCCATTAACGATATGCCCAATGCCAGGAATCAACACTAAGAAAAGCAACAAAAACCCTGCCCAAAAAATATGCTGTGCATATTTTTCCCATAAACGCATGGGAATGCAAAATGCAAAAAAACCGATCAAACTAGCAACCAAAATAGAAATCGTATGATGATATAAAAAATAATAGGAATGACCATAGGTCGAAAAAGGACCGGCAACCGTGATCGACGCAGAATACACCATAATTAGACTAAACGCTAAAAGCGTCAACACCACTAGCAAAAGTATTTCATCATACTTCTTAGCGCTCACAAAATGAGGTCGTGTCAATCGCTTTTTTAGCATGTTTTATGCGCTTTTTTCAGACAAAACACTGTGTCACAAAAAACTTGCGCCCGATGCATATAGTTATCAAACATATCAAGACTTGCGCAAGCAGGAGACAAGAGCACCACATCACCTGATTTTGCCAAAGACGCTGCCATATAGGTTGCATTTTCAAGTGTATCGCAGTGCTTGATCGGCAAGTCAAGACCATCAATAGCCAGATGAATTTGTTGAGCGTCTTGGCCAATTAATACAACCGCACGCGCAACTTTTTGGAGTACTTTTTTAAGGGGTGCAAAGTTCTGATTTTTTCCGTCGCCCCCCGCGATCAAAACCACCTTTTTTTTCATACTCAATAGCGCCGCTTCAGTAGCAGCAACATTCGTGCCTTTTGAATCATCAATATAGTCAACACCAGCTATTTGACTCACCCATTGAATACGATGCGATAAACCGCTAAATGTTTTAAGGCTCTCCAGCAAGAGCGATCGAGGTAAATTAAGCGCTTCACAAAGGGCTAAAGCGGCCAATATATTCGCAATATTATGTAAACCCTGTAGAGGTAATTCTGAATAATGGAGCGTTTTTTCGCCGGTTAGCATCAAATAACCCGCTTCAGATAAGGCGTAATCGCTCGGTTGATTCAGCGAAAATTGGCGGACATCTCTATTTTTTCGACGCATCGCACAACAAAGCGGATCATCCCCATTAATCACTTGGATACCCTGCCCATTAAATAGCTTGGATTTACTCGCGGCATAACTGAGTAAATCATCGTATCGATCCAGATGATCTTCAGCAATATTTAAAACAACCGCTGCATCGGCGCATAAATGCTCCGTCAGATCCAATTGAAAGCTCGAGAGCTCTAAAACCCAATAATCGGGGATCGCTTGAGCTTTTTCGCTCTTTAAAAGGACATCTAGTATCGGCAAACCAATGTTACCAGCAACCGCTGTATGATGCTGGCAAGCACGGCATAAATGGCCCACTAGCTCGGTAACCGTACTTTTGCCGTTTGAACCAGAAATTGCAATCATATGCCCCGATAAATCCTGTTTAAAAATTCTAGCAAAAAACTCAATATCGCCTAAAATAGAACCGCCTTTTTGGCGAAAATTAATGATTTCAGGTTGCGATAGTGGAACACCGGGGCTTACTAAAAGATGATCAACACCCTGCAAATAGTCTAATTTAAATTGCCCTGTGTACAAAGCAATTTGAGGCGCAAACTCAATTAATTTTTCGGCATACTTAGGATTTTTTTGGTGATCGAATACCGTCACATGAGCGCCATGCGCTAAAAGATACTGGGCACTTGCAAAGCCAGTATCCCCTAGACCATAAATGGCAAAATGTTGGTCAACAATATTCATAGATTATCGCAGTTTTAGCGTTGTTAGCCCAATTAAAACAAGCATCATCGTAATAATCCAAAAGCGCACAACAACCTGCGTTTCGGTCCAACCTTTTAATTCATAATGGTGGTGCAAAGGTGCCATACGAAAAATTCGACGCCCCGTCAACTTAAAGGAGGTCACTTGCAATAAAACAGATACCGCTTCCATGACAAATAAACCACCCATAATCAGCAACACAATTTCCTGACGAATAACAACAGCCACTACGCCCAACACGGCACCCAGTGGCAACGCCCCCACATCCCCCATAAATATTTGAGCAGGATAAACGTTAAACCATAAAAACCCCAAACAAGCACCACAAATTGCCGAACAAAATATCACCACTTCATGTGCGCCCGGGACAAAAGGCAATTGGAGATATTTTGCAAATATGATATGGCCTGCCACATAAGCAAATACCGCAAGACCGGCTGAAACCAGCACAACAGGCAAAGCCGCTAAGCCATCTAAACCGTCGGTTAAATTCACTGCATTGGAGGTACCCACAATCACCAAATAAGTCAATACAAAAAATCCACAAGCGCCCAATGGATAACTAATTTCTTTAAAGAACGGCACAATAAATTCATAAGAAGCGGGTAATTGTGCGGTATAAAAAAGAAATATCCCTGATGTAATTGCAATGATAGATTGCCATATGATTTTGGAATAAACAGAAAGACCTTGAGTGTTTTGGCAAACAATTTTCTGCCAATCATCGCAAAAACCCACTAAGCCACTGCTAATCAATACAAACAACAAGAGCATAATGTAATGATTATTCAGATCAGTCCATAATAAAGTACTGGCGATAATAGATAGTAAAATTAACACCCCTCCCATCGTCGGCGTACCCGTCTTAATAAGGTGTGATTGAGGTCCATCAGAGCGCACTACCTGCGCAACCTTTAATACCGCCAGTTTGCCAATGACACTCTTACCAAAACATAGCGATACCGCTAATGCGGTTAAACAAGCCATTACTGCACGCAATGTTGTGTAATTTAAGGCACTTAGTCCAATCACATTATTGCCTAATAAATTGGCTAACCATAAAAACATAGTGACTCCTTTTAGGTTGCAGTGTGCCCTGTTAAGTGTTGGATCACCTGCTCCATTTTCATCAATCGCGAACCTTTAACAAGAATTGTGCCCTGAATAGGTTGCAATACGTTGATCTGATCCAATAAATCCTGCATTACTTCAAAAAACTGCGCATTTTGTCCAAAAGCACTGGCAGCATAACTTGATAAATTTCCCAATGCTAAAAGCTGACTCACCCCTTTGAAACGAGCATAGCGTCCGACTTCCTCGTGTAACTTGTTAGCTTGCTCGCCAAGCTCTGCCATATCACCCATGATCAAAATATAAGGAGGCTTACCAAGCGCAAGAAAATCAATAGCTGCTTTCATTGCATCTGGATTCGCATTATAAGTATCGTCAATAAGGAGTGCTCCACTAGCAAGATGTATGGAGTTTAATCGCCCCTTAACTGCTAAAAATGCCAACAGTCCGGATGCAATCGCCGATAACGGAATATGAAGTGCATGAGATATAGCCACAGCAGCCAGTGCATTTTTGATATTTTGAATACCGGGGGCTTTTATGGTAATACTCACCCCGCCTGCTGGGGTTACCGCATCAAAAATGCTCTGCTGCACGTCTAATACTTGATTTTTTGACCGAATATCGCCGACTGCCAAACCAAAAGTGATAACCGGATAACCCTTCGCTTTTTCTTTGAAAAAAGCTTCATGTGGATCTTCTGCATTGATAATAGCAATCCCCTCTTTAGCAAGCCCTTCAAAAATCTCCGATTTGGCCTGCGCAATATCTGCTAAAGAGGAAAACCCACCCCCCATATGAGCACGCAAAACATTCAAAAGAGCGGCCACAGTCGGTTTAGCTAAACGGGTCAAATAAGCAATTTCTTTCGGGTGATTCATGCCCATCTCAACAATCGCATAGCGATGCGTATCATTTAGTTGCAATAATGTAAGCGGTAATCCAATATGATTATTAAAATTGCCCTGCGTTGCTAACACAGCTTGCTCACCTTGGTAAAAACGCAAAATACTCACCAACATCTCTTTGGTCGTTGTCTTGCCACTTGATCCTGTAATACCAATAACAGGAATATCGTGCAAGTTACGCCATTTTTCTGCAATCACTCCTAAGCTAAGATAGGTATCTGCCACGCGCAATAAGTGAGCTTTCTGTGGTAAATAATATTGATTGACCATGGCACCAACTGCACCTAACTGAAGGGCTTTTTCAACAAAATTATGCCCATCAAAATGAAGACCCTTAAGTGCAATAAAAAAATCGCCTGGTTTAAGGCAGCGAGTATCCGTCACAATATTTTTGATGGGTATATGAGCAGATGCTGTCTCTTGAACCTCATTAGGGTAAATAAATTGTCTAATTAAACCCATTGTCATCATGATGGATTAACCAACAGGGCATCTTGAGCAACTTGGTAATCAGAAAAAGGTATTTTTTTGCCACCGATATCCTGATATTGCTCATGCCCCTTACCAGTAATTAAAATAATATCCATCGCTGTTGCTTGATGAATCGCCCAAAAAATAGCTTGCAATCGATCAGGCTCTACATGCACCCGCTCGTGATTCATGCCTACCAAAATATCTTGCACAATTGCAAAAGGATCTTCCATTCGAGGGTTATCACTCGTCACAACAATCACGTCCGCTATTTTTTCAGCCACAGCACCCATTAAGGGTCTTTTACCTTTATCTCGATTACCGCCACACCCAAACACACAGTACAATTTGCTTTTTTTTGAACAAATATCCGCTAAAGCCAGCAATGTTTTTTCGAGCGCATCGGGTGTATGCGCATAATCAATTACAATAAGGGGTTTTTGGGGTTTTTCTAAACGTTGCATACGACCACAGACGGGCTCAATTTTTTCTAATGCATCCACTGCATCCTTTAGCGGTATAGATTCAACGCATAATGCTCCAAGACAAGCCAAAAGATTAGCAGCATTGAAGCGACCAATGAGTTGCGCATTGTTAAGCACAGCAGATCCCCAAGGCGTTTTAACATTCATCAACAAACTACTCCTTGAAGTATTCAAGGAAGTGGCCTGTATGTCCCCTTGATTAAATCCGTAAGTCAAAAGATTGATAGGCTGATTTTTTAATTCTTGCGCCAATTTTACCCCAAAAGGATCATCAAGATTAATAATAGCGTTTTGTAAACCTTCCCAATAAAACAATAAGCGCTTAGCCGCACCATAAGTATTCATCGTGCCATGATAATCAAGATGATCATGCGTGAGATTGGTAAAGATCGCCGTTTTAAAAGGCACACCATTGACTCGACCTTGATCAAGAGCGTGGGAAGAAACTTCCATAACAACCGCATTAGCACCTTGTTGGCAATATTGTGCTAATAAAGCTTGATTGGTAAACGCATTGGGTGTTGTATGGGTTGATGACAACAATTGATTCAAAAAACCATTACCAATTGTGCCTATAATGGCTATTTTTTTGTTAAGCACTTGATAGGCTTGCGCCAACCAATGAGCGATAGAAGTTTTACCGTTGGTACCTGTGACCCCGGTAATCGGTATTTTGCAACCCGGGTAATCGAGTATATCAGCCACAATCACCCCAGCTTGCTGAGCTAATTGCGAAATAGGTACATTGGGGCATTGCCAATTTTTATCCCAACAAAATTCAGAGTCTGGCTCCCAAAAAACAGCTGCAGCCCCCTGTTTGATCGCATCAATAATGTAATCTCTGCCGTCAAAAACGTCACCAGGAAAAGCAAAAAATAAATCACCTGATTTAACCAATCGACTATCCGATTGCGCACATTTAACCTTTTTATAAAAAGGCCGCAGTTTCGCTAAATCACAAATTGGTAAAGACTGTAGACAGCTTTTCACATGCCCACTTTCTTGTTAGCAAAATCATTAGAGGTAGTTAATAACTGGTTTGCAGTCATATCCGATGCGACTCCAAATGTTCGCAGACACCCGCTCATGATGCGAGAAAAAACAGGTCCCGCTACTGACCCCCCATAATAAAATCCAGCACGCGGCTCATCAATCATGACAGCAACAATAAAACGAGGTTTGGTCAAAACGGGGGCAAAACCAACAAATAAGCCCGCATGTTTATTAGGTTGGTAAACCCCTTTTTCAAGCTTTCGAACAGTGCCTGATTTGCCGGCAACGTTATAACCTAAAACCTGTACACGCATCGCAGTGCCACCTGGCTGCGTAACTGCAACTAACATTTGGCGCATTTTGTAAGCTGTCGCACTTGAGATAACCCTTTCACCCTCCGGGCGAATTGATAGCTTAGAAAAAGACACTGGGAGTAATTGACCATCCGTTGTAAAAATGGTGTAGGCTCTTGCCATTTGCAATAAGCTAGCCGCTACGCCATATCCAAATGACATAGTTGCTTGTTCAATTGGCTGCCAATTAGCAGGATTTCTAAGACTCCCAGCGCTTTCCCCAGGAAAATTAGAATATAGCGGACGACCAAATCCCACCGTATGGTAAAAATTCCACATCTCGCGCGGACTAAACATCAACGCCAGCTTCGAAACGCCCACATTGGAAGATTTTTGAATGACACCTGCCACATTAAGGCTCGGGTAAGCTTGCACATCACGCACAATTGCACCGCCAATCTTATAGCTACTCGTGTTCAACACAGTATTAGGGGTCACTTTGCCACTATCAATTGCTTTTGACACTAAAATGGGTTTAATGGTTGAGCCCGGTTCGGTCAAATCAGTCACGGCACTATTTCGAAGTTGATTGGGGTGAATTATTTGTCGATTGTTAGGATTGTAAGAGGGATAGTTTGCCATGGCTAAAATTTCACCCGTTTGCGCATCGAGCACCACGACACTGCCTGATTTTGCCTTATTCGCCTCAACGCCCGCTTTTAGCTCACGAAATGCTAAATATTGAAGTTTTTGGTCAATGGACAAAACAAGTTTGCGCCCATTTTTTGGTTGCTCAATGGCGGCCAAATCATCCACGATATGGCCTAAACGATCTTTGATGACCACTCGGGATCCATCATGTCCTGCCAGTTGATTGTTATAGGCAAGCTCTAAACCTTCTTGACCCGCATCGTCAATACCGGTAAAACCAAGAACATGCGCAAATAATTCGCCTGTTGGATAAAAACGCCGATATTCTGTTTGGGTAGCAATGCCCGCAATACCCAAATCAATGATTTTTTTGGCTAACTCAGGCGGTATATGTCGCTTTAGATAAACAAAATCTTTCTTTTTGTTAGATAGCTTAGCTCGAATATCGCTTAGCGGAATCTGTAACAATTCAGCCAGTTTTTGTAATTGTTGATTGGGCACTTTATTCATACTGGACGGACTAACCCAAATTGATTCAACCCGAGCACTAATAGCAAGCGCACCCCCATCGCGATCGGTGATCATGCCACGTGTCGCATGAATCGTTAAGTGACGACGAAAACGTGCTTCACCTTGGTTTTGTAGGAAACTGCTACTAAAGAACAACATGTAAAGTGCGCGCGCAATTAATACTGAAAACAGCAGTCCAAAAAATAGCAACACCATACGAGAGCGCTTAGTTTGCTTATCTAAAGGCCGAAGCAATTTATCGCGATAACCACCAAAATTTGTGCAAGTGTAGCTACTCATCACTTAATTTCGTTGTGTAAATTAAAATAGTTTCATTGGCACTGGGCGGATGCATTCCCAAGCGATTTGTGGCAGCCTTGTCAACTAGATTATGTGCATCCCAGGTACTATGCTCTATACGCAGTTGCTCATATTCCGCATTCAATTGATCTTCTTGGTGCTGCATTTTGTCGAGTTGACTATAAATAGAACGTGCTTCACTGCGGGCGTTAACAACCCATAGCGCAAAACCGATCGTGACAACAAATAAAACAATATTGAGTTTATTCATATTATTTTTCTTCTAAAATCACTCCACTGCGTCTTGCGACACGCAAAACAGCCGAGCGCGCCCTTGGGTTGCTGGCGATTTCCTGATCACTGGCTCGCCTCATGGGGTCAACTTTTTCCAATAAAGGTGCCGACAACTCACTATTTCTAACCATAGCCCAGCGTGGCAAATGGTCATTTTCATGATGGAATCGCATAAATCGCTTCACAATACGATCTTCAAGCGAATGGAAACTAATCACAACCAACTTTCCGCCACATCTTAGGTAGCGCATGACTTTTGGCAAAACTTTTGTTAAAACGTTCAATTCATCATTAATATAAATTCTGATTGCTTGAAAAGTGCGAGTGGCAGGATGCTGTCCTGCTTCATAAGTTTTTATCTCTTTTTTGACTAGCATCGCCAATTCACTGGTTGTTGTAATTGGCGCTAAAGCACGCGCTCTAACAATCGACTGAGCAATATTTCCCGCAAAACGCTCTTCACCGTATTCCCTAATCACCCTTTTGATTTCTGATGGCGCTGCCTGGTTAAGCCATATGGCTGCCGTTAACGGAACCGTTGTATCCATACGCATATCAAGTGGCGCATCAAAACGAAAACTAAATCCCCGCTTTGCGTCATCAAGTTGTGGTGAGGACACGCCCAAATCAAAAATTGCACCATCAATTTCATCAACACCCATGCGATCCAGTGTTGCATCAAAATTGGAAAAGTCGCTGTGTACTATGCAAAACCGTTTATCTGTTTTGGCGAGCGCTAAACCAATGGCCACGGCCTCAAGATCCTTATCAAATGCAATTAAGCGTCCCTCTGGACCCAGTTGATTTAATATGGCCTTGCTATGCCCTCCACATCCAAACGTCTGGTCCACATAAATGCCCTCTTTCCGAGTAATAAGCGCAGTAACTGACTCTTCACACATCACGCTTTGATGGCTCATCGTCAAACTCATAATGAAAATTCACCTAATGCCTCATTGAGCAGTTTTCGATCAATCATTAAGGCGTCTTCCGTAATAACCTTCCAATCGGTTGCATTCCATAACTCAAAACGGTTACCCATGCCTACAAGTGCGACTGCTTTTTCCAAAAAAACAATCTCTCGTAAACCCGTCGGAATCAAAATTCGACCAACCCCATCCATTTCTAGTGTCTCAGCATGCCCTAATACCAGACGCTGATAAGCTTTCAGAGCAGGGTTACCCGCAGGCAAAGCCACGAGTTTTTTCTCAATCAATTGCCACTGGGATTCTGGATAGATCAGCAGATGGTTTTTAGCTTCAAACGTAGCCACCAATACAGAACCAAAGGTCTTTAACAAAATCTCCCGATATCTTGCGGGAATTGCCAAACGACCTTTGTTGTCTAAATTGAGTAAGCTCACACCACCAAACATCCTGCCTTCCTCTTAAGGTAAAATAAGCGTTATGTGGATTTTAACCCACTTTCACCCACTTTTTACCACTTATTAAAGAATAATGACCAATTTGTCAAGTAAAAAATTTTGTTGAGGAAGAACAAATGAAAATTGTTAAGAAAAAATCTTAAAAAGAAGTTAGATAAAACAAACTGCTGAGCAAAATAATTCGTTTTTTAGGGCAGAAGAAGCGCCATTTTTCTAGAAAAATGGCTTAGTAATGGTAGAATTAATAATTCATTTGGAGTTTCGGCCGATCAAAAATTTCTTGAGCCAGGAGATTTTTTGGTGTAATCATGTCGCTTATCTCAAATATTAACTATCGAAATATATTTGTCCTATCCATTTTGTTGTGGTTATCACAACAATTCTATGCAATCACTATTCCTTTGATTGTTTATGAGCAGACTCAGTCCCCATTAAACATGAGTATTGCGCGAGCTATGGAATTTTTGCCCAATATTCTGTTTGCGCCCATAGCTGGCTATTTAATTGATATGTTCCGCGTAAAAAAAATGGTATTAGTCAGTCTTTGGGGGCAACTCATCTGCTTAGTAGGAATATATATACTTTTTTTGCACTATTCGAGCGATAGCGCAGGGATTCAGCAGTGTAGTATATATCTTGCGATTTTTGCTTTTATGAGCTTTGGTTTGATTTTCAATAACATTCGAAATGTACTGATAAAGTCCAGCATCCCAACGGCATTGCTAACTTCGGCAAATTCCTACTTACAGGCCGCAGCACAAACTATCCAAGTATGCGGACCAATCTTAAGCGGTTTCGTGCTATTTTTTTCAGATCTATCCAATGGGATACTAGCTTGCATTATTTGTTTGGTCACCTCTATTGTTTTGTTTGCTCGCATAGATTTTTTGAATGTAGCTACCCAAGGCATCTGGGAAAAATTCAATTTAAAAAATATTGTGCTTGACCCTTTAAAAATAGTGATTCGGGATCAAACATTACGGCATTTCACGATTTTAGCTATGATCACAAATATAGCAGAGGGTATAAGTGGTGTCATGTATATCTATTTTTTAAGACCGTGCTTTTACTAAACACGACAATGATCGACATGTTTTTTCCAGTGATGGGGTTCGGTGCAATTATGGGCGGTTTAATATGCCCAATCTTAAGAAAAAGATTTGAAGATCTGGGTGTAATCAACCTTATTCTTCTGATGCTGATTGTTCTTTATTTTTTAATGGGATTTACTGTTAACCTAGGGATTATAGCTGTATTCCTATTTTTTCAGGGCGCAGGATCAATGGTTATAGCGTTATACGTGTGGTCCATTCGGCAAGAAAGAGTAGATATCAAAAACATGGGCAGAGTCGTTGGAATTACCAGTGCAATCTTCAAATTGGGCATGCCAATTTCCATAGTCGCTGCAGGTATTTTTGTTTCTAATCACAATATTATCTATTCCTTTTACATATGCGCCCTTGTCTATGCAGTCGGATGCATTGTCAATATTCAGCACCTATTAAATAAATCGCTTTTTATCAAACATTGACCGTTAAAATAATTTCTAAAATATAGATCAAGAGCTTTTAATGAGGGATTGTTTTTTGAAAATTTTATTTCTTAAAAAATTATTCTGCAGTCTAAAAACCAATGCCCACTAAACTCATACGTCGATTTGGAGGAATTACACGCTTATATGGCGAATTCAATTTCAGAAAATTTACGCAATCACATATTTGTGTCATCGGTGTGGGTGGTGTTGGTTCTTGGGCCGCTGAAGCGCTTGCACGAAGCGGTATTGGCTTTATCACACTAATCGATTTAGACCATGTCAGCGAATCGAATTGCAATCGGCAATTGTCAGCATTGGATCCTTATTTTGGTGAAGCAAAGGTAAGGGTGATTGAAAAACGTATCCTTGCCATCAATCCAAGTTGCCAAGTCAATGCCATCGAAGAATTTGTGGATCAAGATAATCTGACTCAATTACTGGGTAACCGCTTTGATTACCTTATTGATGCCATTGATCACACAGCCACTAAAACAATATTAGCAGCATGGTGTATTAAGCAAAAACAGCCATTTATTGTGTGTGGTGGTGCAGGGGGAAGAATTGATCCGCGTCGAATCAAAATAGATGATCTGGCTTTAGTCAAAGGTGACCCATTGCTGGCAAATCTACGCTATGCTTTAAGGCGACACCAAGGTTTTAATCAAGGAATTGGCAAAAAATTTAACATCCCTTGCGTTTATTCAGATGAGCCGGTACGTCGCCCCCCTCAAAACTGTCAGACCGATCAAGCCATAACCGGTTTATCTTGTGCCGGATATGGTGCTAGCATGGCAGTAACAGCAAGCTTTGGTCTCATGGCAGTGGCCGTCGTCACTAATACACTCGCATCGGGCGCATAGCATATAATAAAATAGTCAAGTATTAACGGGAAAATAGGATGATTAAAACAGATCTCTTAAGCAGCACTCATGATGAAAAATTAGTCACTCAAACGCCATTGTCTTCACAAGAAGAAGCTATGGAAAAAGCACTGCGCCCTAAGCAATTTGATGAATATATCGGCCAAAAAAAAATTCGTGAACAATTAGAAATATTCATGACCGCCACCAAAAACCGCAATGAAGCATTAGATCATGTGCTGCTATTTGGTCCGCCTGGACTTGGCAAAACAACCCTAGCGCATATTATCGCGCATGAATTGGGAGTTGGTTTTCGACAAACATCTGGGCCTGTATTGGAAAAAGCGGGTGACTTAGCCGCATTGCTTACTAATTTGGAAGCTCATGATGTACTATTTATTGATGAAATACATCGGCTGCCTTCCTGCGTTGAAGAAATTCTTTATCCAGCACTTGAAGACTACCAGCTCGACATTATTATTGGAGAAGGGCCCGCTGCGCGCTCTATCAAAATTGATTTACCTCCTTTTACACTCATTGGCGCAACCACTCGAGCTGGCATGCTCACCAATCCCCTAAGAGAGCGATTTGGTATTGTTTTTAGACTAGAATTTTATGCCGAACAAGAATTAATGCAAATTGCGCAGCGCTCTGCAAAATTGCTTGCTATTGAATTGGACAAACAAGGTGCATCCGAAATGGCCAAAAGATCTCGTGGCACTCCCCGTATTGTTAATCGCCTTTTAAAAAGAGTGCGTGACTATGCACAAGTTCGTGCAGATGGCGTCATCACTGAGGCAGTTGCAGGGGCCGCTTTATCGCTACTTGAGGTGGATTATGCCGGGCTTGACATGATGGATCGCAAACTACTGTTAACGCTACTTGAAAAATTCGGTGGCGGGCCCGTTGGGCTTGACAATCTTGCCTCAGCCATTGGGGAAACAAGCAATACCATAGAAGATGTTATTGAGCCTTATTTAATTCAACAAGGTTATTTGCAACGCACCTCAAGAGGAAGAGTGGCCACCCGTCGCGCTTATCAGCACTTTGGTTTGCCACCGAATAACTTGAACCAACAAACGCTTTTGGATTTGAATCAAACCACCTAATATGGTTTACAGATGATCACTAACAAGCGCATTGTTTTGTTGCGCGATGCCGATCTTGGCTTATTATGCTAGATTTTGATATCGTTTTGCCATGCTGGCTAAACTAATTGGTTTAATTTTACTTGCTTGTCCGGCCGCACCAAATGCCTCATAGCGTGCGATACAAATTGCTTTCATCATCTCTTTGGCGGGTGTCAGATATTTTCTGGGATCAAACTCAGCGGGATTCTGAGCCAAAAAACGGCGAATAGCACCGGTGCTAGCCAACCGAAGATCCGTATCAATGTTGACTTTTCGAACACCTTGTTTGATGCCGCGCACAATTTCTTCAACAGGAACACCATAAGTATCGGGCATTTTGCCCCCAAACTCATTAATCACCGCTAGCCATTCTTGAGGAACAGAGCTTGAGCCATGCATCACTAAGTGCGTATTCGGAATTTTTCCATGAATAGTTTGGATTAAATTAACTTTTAAAACTTCATGGGTTGGTTTTTGAGTAAATTTATAAGCGCCATGACTCGTACCAATTGCGATCGCTAAAGCATCAACACCTGTTGCCATAACAAAATTTTTCGCTTCATCCGGATCGGTTAATAGCTGAGCATGGCTTAATATCCCCTTTGCACCCACATCATCTTCTGCCGCAGCTTGACCTGTCTCAAGCGAACCCAAACAACCAATTTCACCTTCAACAGATACACCACGAGCATGCGCAAAATCAACAACGCAACGGGTAATATCAACGTTGTATGGATAGTCAGCAACTGTTTTTCCATCGATTTTAAGTGATCCATCCATCATGACCGAACTAAAACCAGCGGCAATAGCTTGTTCACAAACTATCTCACTGGTACCGTGATCCTGATGCATCACAACAGGAATATGTGGAAATTCTTCCACAGCTGCTAATATCAGATGCTTTAAAAAAAAATCACCCGCGTATTTTCTTGCGCCCGACGATGCTTGCAAAATAACAGGAGCGTTGACTTGGTTAGCAGCTTCCATAATGGCTCTTATTTGTTCTAGATTGTTCACATTAAAAGCAGGCATGCCATAGCTTTGCTCGGCCGCATGATCTAAGAGTTGCCTTAAAGATATTAGTGCCACAGCACTCTCCAAAGAATAGAATGCCTACTTGAACAATCAACATATTTTTTTGTAGTCATTAGCAGCAGTTACTGTAATTATAAAAAATTGTTGGCAAAAATTATTTTGTTGCATAAAACACTACTAACCTCATTGATAGGCACTCTAACGCAATGATATAAGATTTGCATAACGATAAATAACTCAGGGGATTTACCAATCATATCCGGTAACAGAAATCCGACCGCTTTTGCTAAAAACCTTAAAAACCTACCAACTAAGGTGACTCGGTATTGAGCTTTAAGTCACTGCGTGTCAATCTTGGTCGCTTTTTTGCTACCAATTCCAAATCAGTGAAACCCCATAATTAAATTGGTCTTGTTCAGTACG
>Ga0247837_1000244_pt1 | contig 112038 bp, 89 predicted proteins | sample LaCtaG_2_FD_187115 | JGI IMG/M metagenome (GOLD analysis project Ga0247837, IMG submission 187115) | Freshwater microbial communities from meromictic Lake La Cruz, Castile-La Mancha, Spain - LaCruzMarch2015_14.5m | ecosystem: Environmental > Aquatic > Freshwater > Lake | place: Spain... | reverse complement strand
AGTGGCATCGCGGCCTCCGTGGCAGATCTGGGAAAGGGGAAAATCGCCGGGGTATACTTTAATTTTGGCCAGAGTTACCGCAATTTCCAATCGCCTCAACTGCGCGATTTTTTGAATGGCATCGTCAACAAACTTTTCCCCAATCCCATCGTGGAAGTAAAGGGTTCCAAATTGGTGCATGTCACGGTCAATGACTTGAACAACAAACTGGCCATCAACCTGATCAATGCCGGAGGCAACTACAACAGCGATAAAGTGTATACCTACGATGAGTTGCTGCCAATTACAGATCTAAACCTCAAAATCAGGCTGCCCCAAAAGCCCCTGAAAATTGTGCAACAACCCGAAAACAAAGTTTTGCCTTTCACCTATTCGAATGGAGTAGCCACGCTGAAAGTGCCTGTATTAGGGGTGCATTCGATCCTGATGGTGCAATAATGCTGGCAAAATAGATGGGCAGTGAGGTACATGCTTTTGTATTTTTCTATACAGTTTAGAATCAGGAATGAAAAGAGATTTAACGCCATTGAACTCCTGGTTGAAAGAAGCGGGTTTATAAAACAACTGCTGAAAAATGAGCACTAAAAAATTCCATCACTTCGGGGCCTCCTTTGGAGTAATCCTGGCAATTTTTATTTCAAGTCTGGCCTCTTCGTCAACAGATCCCCAAAGGCCAGAAGAGGTATGGGTCATTCGATCGGTTTTAGACAAACAACCCCGCATGCTCACCCTTGCTTTGGATTCCGCCTGTTACCTTGCCTATAACCTGACTCGGTGTCAGTTGTATAAAGCCTGGAAAGGTGGGGTTTCTCTTGATGGGGCTCCTTATACCGATAAAAAAGAAATTCAACCAAGCTCATGGGGAGCCAGTTATTGGATAGACAGCACGCATACTAATCGCTGGAGGGCGGAGAAAAACGGAATCAGTGTATTTAACAAAATCATCAACAAAGGCTATAGGCTAAAAAACAATCAAATCTTCCTTCGTTTTGCCCTGGTTTTAAGCACACATGACACAGTATGGGTTGAAGAAAGCCCAGAATTTGTTCGAGAAAAATCAGGCAAAATCGGCTTGGAAAGAACCTTTAAAACCTTGAATGTTCCAACAGGAGTAGAGGTGAATCTAAGCACTACCGGAATCCAAATCGCCCTGAAATCGAATGGCACTACCAGTTATACGGCCTATTTCAGCCCTTTGCCGGATCAAGTTGCGCCTATCCCCAAACCAGATCCAATCCACGCAGGCAGAGCATTGATGGACAAAGCTGATTGTTTTACTTGTCACAACATTGACGAAGATGAAGTGGGCCCTTCCTTCAAAAAGATCGCCCAAAAGTACCGCTACGATAAAAAAAATGTAGCGCAACTGGCTCTAAAAATAAAGAATGGGAGTCGTGGAACCTGGGGAAATAGCCTAATGAATCCGCATCCAAACTTAAACAGCGCCGAATTAACGTCGATCGTGGAGTATATTTTCACCTTAAAACCCAAGGAAGCGGCGCTTGTTGCCAAAAAATCGGCAAAAAACGCCCAGGATTTGCCTCTAAAATCCAAAGAACAAGGTTTTGGTGCCCCATTAGAAGGTGTTCATCCCAGCTATGACCTGGTTAATTTACATACTGCCGCATTCAAGCCTCGGGTAGGTGGATTGGCATTTCTCAGCGATGGTCGTTTATTGGTAACCACCTGGGATAAGGTGGGAGGGGTGTACTTGCTGGATGGAGTCACTACTGGTGATGCGAGTAAAATTTCAGTGAAGCGCATCGCTTTTGGATTGGCGGAACCCTTGGGAATTGAAGTCGTCAACGACGAAATTTACGTTTTGCAAAAACAGGAATTAACCAAACTGGTAGACCTGGATGGTGACGAGATCATTAATGAGTACCAGACCATATGCAACAGTTGGGATGTAAGCGCAGATTTTCATGAGTTTGCATTTGGCCTGGTGTACAAAGAGGGGTATTTCTACGCTACACTCTCCATGGCGATGCGGTTGAAACCTGACGAAAAGCAGTTGCCCGACCGTGGTAAAACCATTAAGATCGCTAAAAATGGCAGTTTTGAAGTGGTCAACTTTGGTTTGCGCACCCCCAATGGCATTGGGCTGGGGGTCGATAACGAGTTATTTATTACCGACAATCAGGGCCAATGGCTGCCAGCCAACAAACTGATTCATGTCAAAAAGGGAGAATACCACGGCATGCAATGGGGTTGGTTGAGTGCCGATCCGGCTCCCGAAATGGCCATGCCAGCGATTTGGTTGCCCGAAAACGACATTGGCAATTCACCTTCTGAACCCGTGCTGATTCAGGAGGGCATTTTTAAAGGCCAAATGTTGCATGGTGACGTGACGTTTGGCGGCATAAATCGGGATTTTTTGGAGAAAATAGAGGGACAATACCAGGGCGCTGTATTCATGTTTTCACAAGGGTTTGAGGCAGGGGTCAATCGCTTGCGTTGGGGCCCCGACGGCGCCTTGTATGTAGGAGAAGTAGGCATGATGGGTGGTGGCTGGAGCTGGAGAGACCGCTTGAGTGGGCTTCAACGGCTAAAATACAATGGAAAATCTACGTTTGAAATGTTGGCCGTAAGGGCTCAACCCAAAGGTTTTGAAATTGAATTCACCGAACCCCTAAAACAGCACACCAAAATACACCCAGCTGATCTGTGGATGCAGCAATGGTGGTATTTGCCGACCAAAAATTACGGCGGCCCCAAAATGGATTTGGAAAAACTAAAACCTACCCGAATCACCATTTCAGCAGACCGGAAAAGGCTTGCTATTGACGTACCTGACCTCAAGCCCAAACATGTGGTCTATTTTCAATTGCCGAAACAACTTAAAAGCCAAAGCGGGCAATCCCTCTGGTCAGGTGAAACCTGGTACACCTTGAATGTTATCCCTAGAAACCTTTAAATATGAAACACTCAAAGATTCACCGCATCAGCCGCAGAGCATTTGTCAAAACTGCTGGTTCGGCCCTGGCATTAGGAGCAGTAGGTATTCCTCCGGTTTCAACATTGGCTGAAAGGCCGCCATCTCCCATAAAAATCAAGCGTGTAGATGCTGATTTTGAAAGAGAGCCCCTTAATCCATACCGCTTTAAAGGCAGCGCGATTACCAACAGTTGGCAAACGATTGCTTTTCTGGAATCAGAATCAGGCATTCAAAAAATCGGATTGGCGACGCAAGGGGTGCTCTGGTCGGATTCGAGGGTTTTTGCAGGCCATAGCGAAAGTGCCGGAAATGCCTTGATGTACAACATGAGTGAGTATGCTTTACAATTGCTCAAAGGGACTTCCTTTAACAATCCGGTGGAACTTCTTGATTTGATTTTACCCGAAGTATTGGCTTATGGCAAAAAAATAACCGGCATCTCCGACCTTCGAAAAACTTTTGCTCTAAATGCTTTGGTTGGTTTGGACAATGCAGCCTGGCTGCTGTATGCGGCAGAAAATAAAATAACCCAATTCGACGACTTGATTCCCGCAGCGTATCAGCAGGGCTTATCTCATCGGCATACTCAAGTGGCCAGCATTCCCGCTTTCAGTGTAGGTACTACGCCAGAGCGCATCAAAGCCGCCGCCGATGAAGGCTATTTTATCCTGAAATTGAAAACCGGAGCAGCGGGTACACAAAAGGAGATGTTGGAAAAAGACCTTGCTTTTTTGACCGCTGTGCACAAAGCCATCGGGCATTACGAAACCCCCTACACCAAAAGCGGCAAAATTCCCTATTATTTTGATGCCAATGGCCGGTATGAGCACAAAGATACCCTCCAAAGATTTATAGACCATGCCCACAAAATAGGCGCGCTTGAACAAATTGCGGTGATTGAGGAGCCTTTTGATGAAAGCAATGAAACTTTTGTAGGGGGCTTCGGGGTAAGAATTGCCGCAGATGAAAGTGCCCACACCGTTGAGGATGCCGCCATTAAAATTGAACAAGGTTATGGGGCCATTGCGGTAAAAGCGATTGCCAAAACACTGAGCATGACCATGAAAATCACTCAGCTCGCCGCTGAAAAAAAAGTTCCCTGCTTCTGTGCAGACTTGACCGTAAACCCCATCTTGGTGGATTGGAACAAAGCGGTGGCCGCAAGATTGGCTCCTTTTCCCGAAATGAGCATCGGCTTGCAAGAAACCAACGGGCATCAATATTTCAAACACTGGGATACCTTGATGTCTTATCACCCCAGAGCGACTGGCTCATGGGTAAAGGCACAAAATGGCGTGTTTCAAACCGATGCCACATTTTATGCGGAAAGTGGAGGCATTTTTGATGTTCCACAGCATTATATGGACTTGTTTTTATCGAAGTAGGCTTTGGTGGTACTTATCTACGGGGGCAAAGTTTGAGCAAAATAATGGAATTTGGCCCCGATGGAGCTTTTGCCGTTGACACTTTTAATGAGGCCCCGGCCAGAGCTTTTTTAGCCGCGAACAATCTGGAAGAAGGCAAATTTATGTGTGTCATTCCAAAGTACAGATACACCCCATACTGGCTTATTCCGAGTAAAAACAGGCCTTTGGATGTCGAAAAAGATGCAACCAATCAGGCCATGAAAGAGCACGACCACCGTGCCCTCCGGGAGGCCATTATTGCGGTGGTAACTCAAACGGATTTGAAAATATTGATCGTTCCCGAAGATGAAACCCAGGTGGCGATTGGCAAGGAAATGTTGTATGATCCTTTGCCTGCCGAAGTAAAGAAAAAAGTGGTTTGGAGAGACCGCTACTGGCTCACGGATGAAGCGATCAGTACCTATAAACTCTCCGCAGGCTTGTTTGGCAATGAACAACACTCGCCGATTATGTGCATCGGCCATGGTATTCCCGCCATCGTTTGCCGCTTCAAGCAGCAGACCAGCAAAGGCATCATGTGGCGAGACATCGGGCTGGGCGATTGGCTATTCAATTTGGATGTGGAGAAAGAAATTGAAGGAATCGTGCCCGCTGTTTTGGCTATAGCCAAAGATCCCCAAGCCGCTAAGCGTAAGGCATTGCAAGCCCGTAAGGTTGTTGTAAAAAAGCAAAAGGAAACCATGGCTGTTTTGAAAAGGGAATTGTGACTGGCGAATAATTCACCTGAGGAATGCCGAAAAATTGCTTTTCCGTGTCTATTTTAGCACTCAAGCATTCACCTCCTTTTTCATCCATCCGTACCTATGAAATCACCATTACTTTTTTGTCTCTGCTTATGCACTTGGATCACTTTGTGGGCTCAAGTGGGGTCACTGCTTTCAAAGAGTGGCTTCACCAACGCAGCCAATTTCGGTTTTTCCCCCAACGCCACGGGGATCGAAAATATGCAGGCCCTGCAAAAGGCGGTGGATCAGGGGGGAACCATCCAGGTAAGTACTCCAGGAACCTACAAACTTGCAGGTACGGTGTACCTCGGCAGCAACACTAGCCTCCAATTTGGCAACGGGGTTTTTATCAAAAAAGTGAATGAGCAGGGTGACTTCTCCCACGTCCTCATCAACAAAGGGGCAAAGACCAAAACATTTGACCAGAACATTACCGTGGAAGGCCTCCACATCGTCGTGAACGGTATGGATGTACGCAAGTTTGTGGAAGCCTACGGACTACACGGCCAACTGGCTTTTTTCTACGTGAAAGACTTAAAAATTGAACGCTTCCGCTGTCTTGATCTGGGTAAAGCCCAATACGGCATCCACGTTTGTACTTTTGAAGACTTGATCATCGACGATGTCATCATCAAGGGTCAAAAGGACGGGGTACACCTGGGGCGGGGCAAACGCTTTACCATTCGAAATGGAGTCTTTCAGACCTTTGACGACGCCATCGCCCTGAATGCCCACGATTATGCCACAGGGAATCCCGAATTGGGTTGGATCGAAAACGGAGTCATCGAAAATTGTCACGACCTGAATGCCGAAAACACCACTGGTTATTTTTGCCGCATCCTGGCTGGTGCCTGGATCGATTGGGACCCTGGCATAGAGGTGCAGCAATCGGATGCCGTGGTGTCCAATGGACGTTTGTACCGGGTGCAGGCCAAACCCGATGGAACCCTCTACAAGTCGCTTACCCAGCCCAGCCACGAAAAAGGCAGCATGGTGGTGGATGGCATCAATTGGGGCGTAGTGCAAGATGAGGTCACTTATACTGCCGGAGTGCGCAATGTGGTTTTTCGCAATATTTTTCTGGAAAAACCCCGCATCGGACTCTCCATCCATTTTGACAACGACAAGTACAGCCGCTCTTATTACCCTGGGGCGGCCATCCCCCTGCAGGAGCAATTGGTATTCGACAACGTGCGGGTATTGCACGATGAGGGCATTCCCCTGCTCTCGATCGCTACTCCGGTGAACATGGTTACGCTCAGCAATTGCCACATCCGCAACAACCGCATTCACTTCATCAGCAACAAGGCGATGCGGGATTACCTCAAAACCAATATCCTCATCTATGGCTGCAATTTTGATCACCAAGGCCCGATGGATTTACTGGTCAATGCAGTAGAGAATAAAGAGGTATTGCTCAAAACCTTCGGCAATGTGGCTTTGTACGATGATTTTTTGGCGCGGATTGTAGCGGGGAAAGGTAAAATGGTAGTGGAGTCGGATTTGCCAGGTTTGAAAGTCAAATAAACGGGAGGTATAATCTTTGCCAAAATAATGGAGACATTGGCTTATTACTTGCCTATTTTAGCCTCTAACAATTTTACAATACCCACCCTGTTGAGAACGATGGAAAGGCTGCTTTCCATCATTCCCAACAGAGTGAGCGCAACCTCATTTTTTACCCATCCAAACAGAACGGATGGCCAACTGTTGAGCGCTGGCGGTGGGATCTGGATTGATGAGAATCGCGGGTACAATCTCCTCGCGGATATCGGCCTGCAAGGTTAGCTCTTTCTCTTCCGTATCTGAAATCTTGCGTTTGACCACAAAGGTAACCGTATCCCCAAGCTGGGAATGGGTCGAATAATGTTCAAAACAGCTTTGGTAACTTGTCATGTCAAAAGCTAGACCATTCATCGAAACAAATTTATCGCCCACTTGAAACCCTATACGTTTGCCTAAATCGGTGGCTTCATCAAGTGACTGCACCGACAATGTTTTCCGATCGGGCCCAAGCGCCATGCCAAAAAGGATTTGCTTTTGGACCATCTTAGTTTCACCCTTGGGGTTGTACGTCACGCCAAGTGTGGCAAAAGTTTCGGCCAAGGGCAGTGGCTCCCCATTTTCCACATGTTTTTTAAAAAATGCACGCACTTCTGGATACGTCAATTCGGCAATCTTGTCAAACAATTCAGGGTCTTTGAACGATTTGTGTGGCCCGTATTGCTTGGCCAAATCGCTCATCAATGCCCGGGTATCGTACTTCCCATTGGATTTTTGTAGCAATAGGGCATCTAGGCAAAGGCCAATCAGCGCACCTTTCTCGTACACATTCTGGTACTGCGATTTGTATTTGTCCAAAGCGCCCAAAGAGAGTTCCGTAAAGGCCAGCGAGTCATTGAACATACTGGTAGCGTTGTTGATTTTACTGGCTTGTCGATCCAGGTAAGTTTGCAAGTCAATCAACCCTGCCCGCAGTTGGGAATGGTGCGCGGCATATTCGGTTAGTCCCTCGTACAGCCAGAGGTGCTTGGACATTTTGGTGTCGATGTAATCAAAATGGCCAATTTCCTCGCTGTGGATGTTCAGAGGGGTAAGAATGTGTAAAAACTCATGGGCTGCAATGTCTCTGAAAATACTGGACTCCTCCGAGGCGGGAAGGTTAGATGGTAAAAAGGTAAAGCAGGACTGGGAATGTTCCAAGGCTCCGAAGCGGGTCAGGTTTTTTCGATTCGAAAAATGCACCAAGAAAGCGTATTTGTCCACGGGTAGTTTACCCCCAAAATAGCTGCGGTGAGCTTCCAGTACCGGCTTGATGTCCTTCAATAAGGTTTTGGCTATGTTTTTTTGGCCTTGCTTGTACACCGCAATCAAAACGGAGGTTTTGCCAACTTTAAGCCAAGCTGTATCGGGTTCGCAGTAAAGAATAGGGGCGTCAACCAATGTATGGTAATTGCGGGTTTGGATCACGTCCATCTCCGGATTGCTTTGTTTGGATGGCTGCAGGGACGTAGCGCCATAAAAGCCTTTGGGTTTGGAGATGCGCACTTGATAAGGCCGCTCCTCCAGGTTTTTCAGGTACCCAATGAGGCCAAAGGAATTGAGCACGAAAAAGGAATCTTGTTGGATATTGGTTCCCGCAGGTTCAAAGATATCTCCCTTAATTTCGGGAGAGTCCCAGCTGTCGTCCACTTCGTAGCTAAGGTGGTGTAGGTTTTGGGCACCTTTGATGATCCAGGTATTGGCGTCGGGATGTTCGACCTGGAGTAGAGTCCCCGCGCGGTCATATGCCTTGAAATTGCTCACGTATGCGCCATAGTTGTGAATGGCATAGGTGCCAGGTACGATTTTGGGGAGATGGAACGCAATTGATTCGGCCATCACTTTGGGCGTTTGGATGTTGACCGCTAAACGATCTTTTTGCACTTTGCGGAGGTCAATTGCCACTTGATACCCTTTTTGGGCTACGGTATGATTGAATACCATGAATAAAACGAAGGTAGCCAGCAAGAACTGTTTCATGTATTGATCTTTGGTTTTGCAAATGGATTCATCCCAATTGATGCAACAAAGATGAAGAGGGGGCAAAGAGTGTAAAACAAAATTTACAGGAATGCAGAAAAAAAGGGATGAGTGCAGGCCATCCAGTTTTTTCCAAACGATACCTTTTGAATGGTGCAAGGTTCAATAAACTGCGGAACCTTCAAGTCACCAACCTCAATAAATATACACCAAACTTTCATCGCTCATTTTTACATTGATGTAGGAGTTGACCAGGGGGTGTTCTTCTTGTGACTGCAGACTCGACTTGCGAATGATCAACTCATTCGACAAGGTTTCGGTGCGCGACTTTACGTTTTTGGTCTCGTTTTCAATCTCGTTGATGCAAAGTTGGGCGGCCATACTCCCCATCTCAAAACCCTTTTGCCCCAAGCCCGTAACGGGAGGTGCCAACAAGGCCAGTAGCGGATCCGAGCTGAAGGCGACTAAGCCCAGTTGGCTGCCTAATTGCAAGCCCATTTTTTTGGCTTCGGAGCACACGGCCAGGGCAATCTGTTCACTCGTTGCAAAAACGGCATCCGGCTTGCTGGGCATACTCATTACTTTTTGAAATCCAATCCGCCCTTCCTGAAAACTCAGACCCGTATGGGTGATCAAAGCCTCATCGGCCTTGATGCCGTAACGAGTCAAGGCCGAATGGTAACCCTTGAGGCGCTCGCGGCAAATGTTGAGGTGTTCGCCTCCGGTGAGCAGGGCAATCCGTTGGTAGCCGGATTTGATGAGGTGTTCGGTGAGGGTAAATGCAATGGATTCGTCGTTCATCACCACTCTATGTCCCGCTACTTTTTCGGCAGTACGTTCAAAAAATACCAGGGGAATCTCCTGCTGTTTGAGCGCTTTGAGGTGATCGTACTTTTTGGTTTCCTGCGACAAACACACCAATAGGCCATCTACCTGCCCGGCCATGGCCTCCACATTCATCACCTCGCGCTGGTAGCTTTCATTGGTTTTGGCAACCATCACATGATACCCTTTGCGAAAAGCCACCTCTTCAATGCCATTGAGTACCGACATGCTAAAATGGTGCATCATGTCGGGGAGGATAACGCCAATTACCTTGGTTTTGCGCTCCTTCAGGCTTTGGGCGATGGCATTGGGTTTATAGTTCAGCTTTTTTGCCATCTTTTTAACCCGATCGGTCATTTCGGCACTGATGTCAGGATGGTCGCGCAATGCGCGAGATACCGTAGAAGCCGACACTTTAAGCGCTTCAGCAATGACGTAGATCGTGGTAGAAGTGTTGCTCTTTTTCATAAAATACAAAATAAATAACAAGTGATCACTAAAAAAAAGAATAAAAATAACGGACTGTGAAGTTAGGGGAAATATTTTGGCTCCGCAACCGATTGCGGTTTCGATTGCGGAATCGTTGCGTTTTTTTTATTCAAAAACTCCTTCTACTATTGCCGTAGCATTTTTTTCACGCTTAAAGCCACCTACTCAGATTATGAAACAGAACTACATCTACGCAGCCCTTGCTGCGCTGGTGCTTCTATTGTGCTGCCTGGAACGAGGCCACACCCAGAACACCATCCAAATAAGCGGAAAAGTATTGGCCGCAGCCGACGGCACCGCCCTCCCTGGAGCTACGATACAGGTAAAAGGCACCAGCAATGGTACAACCGCTGACCTAGACGGCAAATTTGAACTTCGCGCAGTGCCCAATGCCACCCTGGTGTTTAGCTACCTGGGCTACCAAACGCAGGAATTGCTCATCGGCAACCAGACTTTGATCGAAGTCAGATTGGAAGCCGATGATAAAGCATTGGACGAAGTGGTAGTGGTGGGGTATGGTACGGAACGAAAAAGGGACTTATCGGGCTCCATTGCCAGCGTTTCCGGCGAAGAAATCAAATCCTTGCCCATTACCTCTTTTGAGCAAGGCTTGCAAGGGCGGGTAGCCGGGGTGCAGGTGATGCAAGGTAACTCCGCGCCAGGTGGAGCGCCACAGGTGCGCATCCGGGGAGCAAATACCGTATTGGGTGGAAATGAGCCCTTGTATGTGATCGATGGGGTACCGGTTTACAACTCCGAATTGGAGAATAACAATAACTTGAATATTGGCACACAACCTTCCAACGCTTTGGCTTCCATCAATCCCAATGACATTGTCTCGATGGAAATCCTCAAAGATGCCTCTGCCACAGCCATCTACGGGGCACGGGGTGCCAACGGGGTCGTCATCATTACCACCAAACGAGGCAAGGCTTCCGATAAAGGCAAGATCACCTTCGAAACCTACTACGGCATCCAGGAAATCAGCAAAAAACTGGAACTGATGGATGCCCAGGATTTTATCAAAATTGTAAACGAACGGACCACCAATTTCGGTGGCGCACCAAGATTTCCAGACCCAAGTATCTATAAAACATCAACCGACTGGCAAGATTTCTTTTTCAAAAGAGCACCGATCCAAAATTACACCTTGAATTTTTCTGGCGGCTCCAAGCAAAATCAATACAGTGTGTCCGGCAACTGGTTTGACCAGGAAGGCATCATTCCTCTTTCCAACTTCAACCGAGGTTCGCTGAGGGTCAATCTGGACAATCAGGTGAACGATAAACTCAAAGTTGCCACCAGCATCACGGCCAGCCGATCCATCAACAATCGCTCGCTGAACTACGTCTTGTCCAATGCGATGTCATTTTCCCCCTTATTGAATCCTTACGACTCTTTGGGCAACTTCCGCAACTTGAACACCATCGATGGCGGTGGCGACAACCCCGTAGAAGGGCTGTACAAGTCAACTGATCAATTGACGGTAGATCGCCTTTTGGGCAATGTACTGGGTGAATACGCCTTCACGCCTAACCTCACCTATAGTGTAAGACTGGCCATAGATAACCTAAATCAACAAAATGACATCTATGTCAAAAAAGGGAGTTTCATTTTCCCTTCTCCCGGTGCAACCGTGAAAAAAAACCTGGGTACCAATTACATTATCGAACACTTGCTCAGCTATAAACAGGTTTTTGCCCAAAAACACCGGCTGAGTGTGACCGCAGGCTACACCTGGCAACAAAACCTTACCCGTTTCTTTCAGCAAAGTGGATCAGGATTCCAGTTTGACGATTTTGGAACCAATAACCTGGGTTCTGCTGCCATTACTTTTCCTAATGTTTCGTTCAAGAATAAATCAACACTGCTCTCCTACCTGGGAAGGGTCAACTACGTGTTCGATGACAAGTACATCCTTACCCTCACGGGCCGGGCAGATGGATCTTCCCGCTTTGGCGAAAACAACAAATGGGGCTATTTCCCATCGGGTGCCTTGGCCTGGCGAGCGTCCCAGGAAAACTTCATGAAAAACGTCTCCGTGATCAGTGACTTGAAGTTTAGAACCAGTTATGGTTTGACCGGCAACCAGGAAATTGGTTTGTACAATTCCATTTCCAGATTCAGTTCGGTGACTGGAGTGATGGGAACCCCACTAGTGGCCTACATCGGTTATGTTCCTACCTCACTTGCCAACCCAGATTTGCGATGGGAGATCAACAAACAGTTCGACGCAGGGCTCGATGTAGCGTTATTCAAAAATCGCATCGCATTGACGTTTGATTACTACTCTAAACGCACCGATGATCTTTTGGCCGAGCTGCCGATCCCCGGCTCATCCGGTTTTTCCTCCATCTTGATCAACTCCGGCTCCATTGAAAACAAGGGCTTTGAAGTGTCACTCAATACCACTATCCTGGACAAAAAGGCCTTGCGTTGGAATGTGAGCGGCAATATTTCAAGAAACAATACCAAGGTGCTCAAGTTAGCAGTAGCCACCAAGCAGTTTTTTGCGCCCAGCATTCCCTCCCCTCTTGACCGCCCAGTCAATATTATTAGAGAAGGGGAAGTATTATCTGCGTTTTGGGGATACCTGGAAGATGGACTGACCGCCGAAGGCGACATCAAATACAAAGATGTCAATGGGGATGGAAAAGTGGATGGCAATGACCAAACCATTTTGGGTAGCCCTTTTCCTGATTTGATCTATGGATTCAATTCCAATTTGAACGTTGGCGATTTTTCATTGGCCATCTTCTTTCAAGGAGTCGCCGGAGTCAAGGTATTCAACAGCAACGATTTTTTAATTGCCAACTCTGTGACCAGAATTTCCAATCAATTGAAGGAGGTCAATGACCGTTGGACGCCCGAAAACCCTAATCCCAATGCCAAATACCCGCGTGCCAGTACCCGGCAATTGCTGGTATCTGACCGCTTTGTTCAAGATGCCGACTACCTCCGTTTGAGAAACATCGTACTGTCTTACAATTTACCAGCCGCTAAAATGGGCATCAAATGGATCGAAGCGGCCAGAGTATACATCAGTGGCCAAAACCTGCTGACCATCACAAAATACCACGGGTATGATCCTGAAGTAAGTCAGACGGGTTCTGCGTCATTGGTCAAAGGCCTGGATCGAGGTTCCTATCCAGCCAACCGAGTACTTACCCTGGGCTGCAATATTTCTCTGAAGTAATTCATCCACTCAAACACGCGCATCAACATGAAAAATAAATTATCTTTCTTAAAAATGCCACTCTTGGTTTTGGCCTTTTCGCTTAGCTCCCTCTTCTCCTGCAACGACCAACTCAACGAGGAAGTGTTTTCATTTGTGGCCGCCACCAACTACTGGAAGACCGCCGATGATGCCACCGCAGGCATTCTTGGAGCTTATGAGTCCTTTTTGAGCAACGATTATTTTGGCCGCTTTTATTTTGAACTGACTGAAATGCCAGCAGATTTTACGACCATCAACCGGAATGATACTTACCTACAATTGGACCGCTGGGATTTGTTGGCCAATCATCCCTTTGTATTGCAAGTATGGAACATCATGTACCGCCAAATTGGGCGCGCCAATGGAGTCATCCAAAATGTACCCAATATTCAGATGGATGCCACCAAGCAAAAATCAATCATTGGAGAAGCCAAATTTATCCGGGCTTTTGATTATTTCAACATTGTTCGGCTTTGGGGGGCTGCGCCCTTGCAGCTTTCCGTTGTAGAAGGACTCTCCTCTACGGCTCTGCCCCGCTCATCCACAGCGGAACTGTATGCGCAGATCGAAAAAGATTTGAAGGATGCCGAATTGGATTTACCAGCTACCCGCACGGGCGCGGAAGTAGGTCGAGTCACTTCTGGCGCTGCAAAAACCTTGCTAGCCTGGGTCTATCTCACGCAGAAAAAATGGGATTTAGCAGCGGCAAAAGCCAAAGAGGTAATGAGCAGCAATCAGTACAGACTGCTGCCAAAATTTGATGACGTATTCAGTGTCACCAACAAGAACAATGCCGAAACCATCTTTTCCATCCAGTTTGATGGCACCATAAGAGGTCATGCCTTGTCCTCTTTTTCTAATTTTGGGGGCACCAATAATCCCTATTGTTTTCAGGGGGTAAATGTGTATTCAGTTGATCCAAAATCTGACATTTGGACCGTTTGGGATAAAAACGAATACCGCAGAAATTTCACGGTGTACAGCTCGGTAAAAGGCAAAAATGGCAATACCATTAACGTCGACCCCAATTTTCCGTCCTTTGGAAAATACCGCTGTCCGGCTGAGCTGGGAATCAACAACAGCTTTGTGAATCCACCAGTATTGAGGTATCCCGATGCCCTATTGATTTTTGCTGAGGCCGAAGCTCAGGCCAAAGGTGGCCCTACTGCCGAGGCATACGACGCCATCAACCAGGTTAGAAGAAGGGCCTACAACTTGCCCATCGGCACACCTGCTCCAGATGTAGATTTAAAAGACCTCTCTTTACAGGCGTTTACAGATGCTGTAATCCAGGAGAGAGGGTACGAGTTTGTGATGGAGTGTCACCGCATTTATGATCTGCTCAGAACAGGAACTTTCAAAACAAAGATAAAAGCCATTGGGAAAACTGCCCTGAGGGGGGATCTTTTTCCAATTCCACAAAGTGAGTTGGATGCCAATACCCAAATTGGGAGTGGGGGCCAGAATCCAGGCTGGTAAATGAATTGGAGGTTTTGGGTGAAATCCTGAAACCTCCATTTTATCTTTAACTCAAACATAATAAACACCTTTCGACTATGAAGTGGCACACCTTTCTCTTGGCTGCATTGATTTGTTGGTCGGGTTCGGGTTTTGCTCAAAACCGCTTTAGCCTGAAAAATTCAAAGCTGGAAGTAGCCTTTGATGAAAAAGGAAATGTAAGCAGTTTGATAAACCTACAAACCGGCCAAAATTACGCTTCAGGCACCCCCATTTGGCGCTTGTATTTTGACAATAAAGTGCGCAAAGACAAGGAAGTGTTGGCCAAAGATAACTTGCCTGTCATCACTCAGGAAGGCTCAAAAATTGTGATCAGGTACGAGGCTTTGAAAATCAACAACGCGCTGGTCCGATTTCGATTAAAGTTGACCATAGCCCTGGAAGAAGACCAGATTCGATTTGCTGCTGAACTACAAAACAATGAGCCGCATACCATCATCCGCGAGCTGCAATATCCACTAATCGCCAATTGCCAACTTCCCGCAGATCACCAACTTCTGAATACCCATTGGGGCGGGCAATTGTACCCTGACCCTAAAAAACAAATCCGATCAGCCAATGCTGCTTACCCTCCGTATTACCCGCCTTCACAATACTTCCTGCAAATGGATACCAAGTATGGTGGTGGTGGAGCAAGCCTGGCCGCCAATTGTTTCGCTTTTGTAGGCGGAAAAGCAGGGATTTACTTTGGCAGTCACGACACCACCTTTCAGGAAACTGGGCATGGTTTGCGTTTGTATCCGAGCAAAAAATTCGTATTCGATGAGCTGGAAGCGGGCATTTACAAATACCCCAATTGCTTGTACGGCGAGTCCTGGCAATCTTCCGCCAATGTGATTGCTCCCTATTCCGGCAGCTGGCACCAAACTTCAAAGTTGTACCGCAACTGGGTAAACACCTGGTGGAAACACCGCGACGAACCCCAATGGGTCAAAGAAATGAAGGGGTGGCAACGCATCATCATGAAGCACCAATACGGCGAAGTGCTTTTTCCTTATACCGACTTGGGCAGCAGGGTGAAATCCGTAGGCGAAAGTGTAGGGCTGAATACAACCTTGGTACACGGCTGGCACAATGGTGGTCACGACAACGATTACCCCAATTACATCGCCGATCCGCTCCAAGGCGGAGATGCGGAGTTGAAAAAACAAATCGCTGCTTTCCAAAAAGATGGTGGCGCCGTGTTGTGGTATTACAGCGGCAGATTGATTGACAAGGCTTCCGACTTTTACAAAAAGGGCATTGGCAGCAAATTGGTTATCCGCGACAATACCGGTTCGGAAGTCAATGATGCTTACCGCTTTCGGGGCCCGGGTACTTTTACCGGCTCTTTTGATTCCAGAACCTTTGCGATTTCGGAGTTCAGGAACCCTGCCTGGGTAAAAGAATTGAAAAAAATGGCCGATCAGGCGATTACTTATGGTGCAAAAAGTGTGTTTTACGACCAGATGGGCTCAGGAGAACAACCACATTGGGATTTGAGCAAAGAATTTCCCATTCCTACCATGAAAACAATTGGTGTGAAAGCTAAGGTATTGGGCGAATTGCACGATTACATCAACCGAAAAGGCCCAAACCTGGCCATTGGCATCGAGCTCCTTTCCGATGTAACCGCCATGCAGGTCGACTACGTTCATTCCAGATACGGCGCAACCGAAGTGCTGAACCCGGATTGGGAAGCCAAAGGTGAAAAACCCCGCAGCACCAATTTCATCGATTGGTTTCGCTACACGTTCCCTGAAATCATCCTTTCGGATCGCGACATTCGCGACGATACCGACATCGAACGCCGCGTAAACCATACCGTGCTGAAAGGTTTGCGCAACGACGTAGAAATTTACCGCTGCCGAGCACTGATTGACGAAACGCCCCATTACCAGGAATACCTCACCAAAATCAATCAGCTAAAAGATCGATTCAAGGATCTGTTGTTGCTCGGAAAATACCTGGATACCGAAGGGATACAGCACAGTAATACAGAGATCGAAGCCCGCCGGTTTGACAATGGCAATAAAATGGCTATTGTATTGACTCAAAGCCATTTGTCATCCGCCGCCACCACCTTGGCAATTCCCCAAGGGTATCTTTATGATGTTTTTGGTTCGGTAGGGGAAGTAACGGTAAAACCAACCAGTATTGATGTTCAAATCACCATTCCAAAGCATGGCCTTTGCGTTTTGGTATTTACAAAATAAGTGTCATGAAAATAGCAAGCGCCTTTTCCTTTGTCATCTTGTGGCTGATGCCTCTGTTGAGCGTTGGACAAACCAAGCAACTTAGTACTCAAAATGAAGTTTTGTCAATTGACAATCAAGGCATTTTAACGATTCAATCCAAAACAAACGCTGAAATATCAATCAGCACTCCGATAAATAAGTTGTGGAAACTGACCTTGAAAAATGAAAAAGAAACCAATGATTTTGGGGTGAAAAACTATGATTTCGACCCTTCGCAGGAGGTAGCAATCAACCAAAAAGGAAACGAAATCACCCTGACGTACAACCAAGTTAAACAAGGCAACAGAACTGTTCTCATCAAGGCAATATTTAAGATTTACGTGAAAAATGAAGCCTTTTGCTTCTCAGCTTCACTAAGCAATCCTGACAGCGAATGGCTGCTGCGTGAATTGACCTATCCGATTTTTACCGACATAAAAACCAAAAACAACCTCGCCAAAGTGTATTTACCGAGTGGTTTAGGGCAATGTTTTGAAGACCCTGCCAGCTTTGGGAAGAAAAGTTTTGATTATCCCAGCGGCAGAGGTACAATGCAATGGTTTAGCATCAACACCTCAAATTCAGGTTTGTATGTAGCCAGTCACGATGCCAGCCGCAGTAAAAAACAGTTCAATATTGGCTATTCAAATGAAGCAAAATCGTTCAGTTCTTCGGTCGCCTTCCCAATTTTCAAAAACGATTTTGACCTGCCCGAAGTGGTCGTGAGCACCTATCAGGGAAAATGGCATGAAGCCGCCAAGCGCTATCGTTCCTGGTACGATGCTCAATTTAAACTACCCGAAATACCTGCTTGGGTAAAACAGGAAAGCGGTTGGTTGTTGGCTATTTTGAAGCAACAAAACGGCTATGTGATGTGGAAATACCACGAATTGGATCAGCTTTGCGACATTGCCGAAAAAAATGGCTTCAAAACCATTGGGCTTTTTGGCTGGGCCAATGGCGGACACGATTACCTGTACCCCAATTACATTCCCGATGATTTACTAGGGGGCAGACCTGCGTTGAAAGCGGCCATTGAACGCGCACATAAACGAGGGTTTAAAATTGTTGTTTATGCCAATGGCACCTTGATTGATGCGGGTACAGAGTACTATCGATACAACGGCAACAATACCATTGCCCTCAAGGAAGACCGATCCGCTTACACCAGTTCCATCCGCAAGTACAACTCCGCTACGCCAGTTGTATTTGTCGAGGCATCCTACAGTTCCAGTGTTTGGCGCAAAACCATGTTGGATTTGGCACTGCAAGCCCATGAATTGGGGGCAGACGGCATTTTATACGATCAGGTTGGGGTAAAAGGAGCTTTGCTGAATTATTCAAAAATTCAAGACCATACCCTCCCTCAGGAATCTGGAACAAAATACCGCTACCTGATGATGCATGAAATCCGGACGACTTTGAAAAAGTTGAACCCTGGATTTGTGGTCATGACCGAAGGTGTCAACGATGCCATTTTTGCCGACATCGACTATTACCACGGCTGGGGCGATGGCACCTATCCAGATGCGAATGCATTTCCGAGTTTATTCAAATATACCTTTCCTGAATTGGTCAAAACGCAGCGTCACTCTTCACCCATGTTGCCTCGCTACCATGCCAATTTTGCCACCGTCACCGGCCAACGCCATGAAATAGAAACCCGTTGGGAAGCCGATGTGAACTACCTGAAATATGGCAAACTGCCCGATGAAAACAGCTATAAAGATGAAGCTTATTTTGCCCCAAGTGCAAAGCAAATCAATGAAGTACCTGCCGAAGTGGCAACCAAATACCTCCACGATTTGATTGGCTTTGAAAATCAACATGCTGAGTTTTTCAGAACCGGAAAGTTTATTGATGAGGAAGGTATCACCATAAGTGGGCAGGAAATTATGGCCAAAGGTTTTCAGAACGGAAACAAATTGGGGGTTGTAGTTTGGAACCAGCACCGCAGCGAAAGTCGGAGCTTCCAGCTTGATGTACCCGGCTATCGTTTTGTCAGCGCCCATGAACCAGAAAGTGCACAAGCCGAAAAAGCGTCGCCACTAAAAAGCAACTCCTTGCGGCTACTTATCTTTACTAAGCTCTAAACCAACCTAACACACTGCAACATGACTTTAGAACTAACCGGTAAAGTAGCCCTGGTAACGGGCGCTGCCCGAGGCATCGGCAAAGGCATCGCCCTGGTGCTCGCCGAAAAAGGGGCCGACATCATCATCAACGACAAAAAGATGAACTACGAAGGGGAAGCGGTTGCTGCCCAGATTCAGGCCATGGGGCGCAAAACCATGTTGGTTGAAGCGGATGTGAGTAAAGAGGCTGAGGTAAAAACGCTCTTTGAGAACATTCAGCGCAATTTTGGCCGTTTGGATATCCTGGTCAACAATGCTGGAACTTCCCAAGCCAAAGACATCTTTGACACCTCCCTCGAAGATTGGGAGTACATCATCAATACCAATTTGACCAGTACCTTTTTGTGTTCCCAAGCGGCCATGCATTTAATGGCGGCTCAGCGGGCTGGGCGCATCATCAACATCAGCTCGGTAGTGGGTGAGCGTGGTGCGCTGTTCGGCCATGTGCATTATGCCGCCACCAAAAGCGGGATGTTGGGCATGACCATGACCCTCGCCCGGACGGGTGCGCCCCTAGGTGTAACCGTAAATGCCGTAGCCCCAGGAATCATTGAGACGGAACTGCTCTTCAAAACCCACGGGATGGAAGGGGTGGAAAAACTAAGCGCTTCGATTCCACTCGGGCTAGGCAAACCCCGCAGCATCGGCCTGGCGGTGGCCTTCCTCTGTGGTGAAGGCGGGAATTACATCACGGGCGCCACACTGGATGTGAATGGTGGCATCAACATGAAATAGATGACAACGAGCAGCAATAAATTTTACAAGTGGGAGCTCCTGATTTGGTTGTGGTTGGCCTATTTTTTCAACCAGGGCGATCGGCAGATTTTTAACATAGCCTTACCTTTGATCAAGGCCGATTTGGGGCTTAGCGATGCTCAGTTGGGGCTGGTCGGGTCCATATTTATTTTGACCTTGGGCGTTTGTTTTCCGATTGCGGGCATTGTGGGAGATGTTTTCAATCGCAAAAAAATAGTCGGGTATAGTTTATTGTTTTGGAGTGCGGCCACTTTTTTCACTGGTTTTAGCTTCAGTTTAGTCCACCTGATCTTGTTGCGTAGCCTGGCAGTAGGTGGTGGAGAAGCATTTTATGCCCCTGCCGCATACGGCATCATTGGCCAGCACCACCAGCGCACCCGGGCTTTGGCCATGTCAATTCACCAAACTTCACTGTATGCTGGGATTATTTTTAGTGGTGCAATCGGAGGTTACATTGCTCAAACCTATGGTTGGAAAAGTACCTTTTTCCTTTATGGCGGGGCCGGAATTGTGTTGGCTGGCCTCTTGTTTTGGCGTTTACAGCCTACCCCTGTCGCGGTTGCCGCCACATCAGTTGAAGAGAATCGGCGTTTTATTCGTCAAGCATTGGCCGAATTGTTTAGCAAACCTTCGGCGCTCTTGCTGTGCTTCGCATTCCTGTGTTTGGTCGTGGTGAATGTTGGCTATACCACCTGGATGCCTACTTTTTTGCACGAAAAATTCCAGCTATCCATCGCTGAAGCGGGTTTTGACTCCATGTTTTATCACCATGTGTTTGCCTTCATCGGGGTGATGAGTGGAGGTTTACTTTCGGATCGATTGGCCCTCAAATCCCCCCATTATCGGCTGATCATCCAATGCCTCGGCATGTTGTTGGGTGCTCCGTTTATCTTTGGAATCGGCCAGGCGAGTACTCCTTTTTTGACTTACGTTTATTTGTCGGGCTTTGGTTTTTTCCGAGGTTGGTACGAATCCAATCTGTATGCCAGTTTGTTTGCGGTGATCGAACCCCGCTACCGCTCTTCTGCGGTAGGGCTTTCCGCCATGTTTGCCTTTGCGACGGCTTCGGTGGTACCTTTTTTGCTGGGATATCTAAAACCGACCTTCGGGTTGGCCAACGGGCTTTCGACACTTGCCCTGGCCTATGGCTTGGGCGCATTGTGCATCTTCGTTTGCTGGCGGTATTTTTTCCAAAAAGATAGTCAACTCAAAACAATAGAGCCATGAAAGTTACCTGGCTGGGACAAAGTGGTTTTTTGTTTGAAACCCAATCGCAACGCCTGCTAATCGACCCATTTTACAGTGATATTGTGGAGCAAAGACAAGGGATCAAGCGTTTGGTCTCTGCTCCTATTCCCATTGAGGACTTGCACCCTGATTACATTTTCATTACGCACGACCATTTGGATCATTTGGACCCAATTGCCCTGCCTGAAATTCACCGCCAATACCCTCAGGCAAAGATCGTAGGTCCGGAAAGCGTCATGCGCAAAGCCCTGGAGTTGGAATTTGACCCAGGTGCATTGATTCAGCAGCCAAAGGGAGCCAGCCATACGTTTGGAGCCTTTAAGATCACCAGCACCGCCGCTTATCACAGCGATCCTTTTGCTGTGGGAATGGCCATTGAAGTAGAGGGCAAGCGAATCTATTACAGTGGCGATACACTTTTAATGCCGACGCTTTATGAAGAAATATACCGTATGACAGGCCCGAGTCCTGACCTGGTTTTCATTGTCATCAACGGGCGTTTGGGCAATATGAATGTACAGGAGGCCATTGCCCTCACTGCACAACTACAACCCAGCCTGGCTATCCCCATGCATTATGGCATGTTTGCAGAAAATACCGAAGACCCCTATCTCTTTTTAGCAGGCTGTGACCAAAATCAAATCAAAGCCATGGCATTGACCCTGGGCAAAACAGTTGTTTTATGAAAGTTACGGGCATCGAAACCCACATTTGCCACGCCTACCGCACCAACTGGGTATTTGTAAAAGTATTGACCGACGTGGATGGTTTACACGGCGTCGGCGAAGCAACCCTGGAATACAAAGAGCATACCGTAGCCCAGGCCTGTAAAGAATTGGAGCGCATCCTCATCGGCAAAGATCCACACCGCATCGAAGAATTTTGGCACACCGCTTATCGCGATGCGTACTGGCGCGGCGGCCCGGTGTTGATGAGTGCAATGTCGGCCATTGAAATGGCGCTCTGGGACATCAAAGGCAAAGACCTGGGGGTTCCGGTGTACCAACTGCTGGGTGGAAAGGTAAGGGACGCGATTCCTTGCTACGCCAATGGCTGGTTTGCTCCCGCTAAAACACCCGATGAATTTGCCGAAAAGGCAAAACAGGCCGTCAATCAGGGTTTCAAAGCCCTGAAATGGGACCCCTTTGGCAGTGCCTATTTGCAGATTGAGCGCAAGCAGTTGAATGAGGCCATTGCCTGTGTCGGAGCGGTGTATGATGCTGTGAAAGATCGTGCGGATATCATCATTGAAGGCCACGGGCGTTTTGACATTCCAACCGCAGTACGCATTGGACAGGCCCTGGGTGACTTTGATATTTTGTGGTTTGAAGAACCCATTCCACCCCAAAACCTGGAGGGTTTGGCCGAGGTGAAGCGGCGAGTCAATGTGCCCATCTCGGCAGGAGAACGCTTGTACAACCGCTGGGATTTTCGCACCCTGTTTGAATTAAAAGCGGCCGATTTTGTGCAACCCGATGTCAGCCATGCTGGAGGAATTATGGAATTGAAAAAAATCGCGGCGATGGCTGAAGCGTACCATATTCCCATTTGCCCCCACAATCCGAGTGGGCCGGTGGCCAATGCGGCTACCTTGCAACTGGCGGCTTGTACCCCCAACTTTTACTTGCTTGAAACGATGAGCAGTGACGTGCCCTGGCGGGCCGAAATCAGTACGGAGGAGATCAGGTTTGAACATGGTGAAATGTTGATTTCAGATAAGCCCGGCCTGGGCATTGACATTCATGTGGAGGAAATGAAGAAATACCCTTTTGAACCTAAAGAATTGCGGCATTATCAGGGCACCTTGACCGATATTAGACCTGCTGATGCGAAGAGCTATTTCAAACAATAGCCTCCATTTTCTAAAGTTTATAAAAACATTAGCAAAAATATGGGTGTGATTCAAATTGTGATTTACTTCAGTACAGAAAATATTGATGAAACCCTTAAATTGGCTACGTCAAACGGTGGACAAATGCTGTATCCAAAAACAGACAATGGAATTGGGCTTGTTGCAGAATTTGAAGACACTGAAGGAAATAGGTAAGCAAATGAAAAAATTGACCATTGCATTGTTGATTATCTCTATTCATTCTTTCGCACAAGAGAAAGTAGCGGAAGTGATGGATTTCGGGAGTAAGTTTACGCTGGAATCAAAAATATTGAACGAAACCCGTACCTATTGGGTTCGCTTGCCAGCCTCCTACCACAACCCAAGTTATGATAAGCAATCCTATCCGGTCATGTATGTGTTGGATGGCAAGTCCGCTTTTTTTCCTTTACTCGGGGTGGTAAGTTTTATGAGTGAAAAGGAAAGCGTAAACTTTCAAATACCGGAAATGATTGTGGTGGGTGTTGATACAGAGAATCGCTTAAAAGACCTAACCCCCAATCCCTCTACTAAAATGCCGAGTGGCGAAGAAGCAAAAACAGAATCTCAAAAATTGATGATGGCCGGCGGCGGCGGCGGTGAAGCGTTTTTCAAGTTCCTGACTGAAGAGTTGTTTCCCAAAATCGAAGGCGACTATCGTACCCTTCCTTATCGGATGTATGTGGGGCATTCCCTGGGCGGGCTTACCACCGCATATACCTTGCTCAAACATCCGGGTATTTTCAACAGTTATTTTTCAATTGATGGTAGCCTGTGGTGGGACAATGGCAAATATGTACGGGAAGCATCTGCTGATTTGCAAAACATGAAGTCAAAATCAGTCCAACGCTTTTACCTTTCAGTAGTCGACTCAAGCCAAGCCGGGGCAGGAAATAAGTTTCATGCGCGATGTATTCACCAGTTTGCGCAAGCCCTCAAAGATTATGGGCCCACAAATGTTCAGTCAAAACTGGACGTGATCAAAGATACCGACCACTCGTCCATTCCTTTGTTGAGTTGGTACAATGGCTTGCGATACATTTTTGAAGGCTACGATGTAAGTCATTACAGTTTTACCACTAACCCCAATTTAATCGAATCGCATTACGCCAACCTGGAAAAAACAATTGGGTTAAGAATGCCGCCACCACAAGATGTGCTTGAAATTGTACTCCATTACCTCACCGCCCCCAATCGCTTTCCAGACAAAGAAAAGGCGCTGATGGTGGCCAAAATTGGGTTGAAGTATTACCCCAAGGCACCTTTTATTCTGGAAAAAATCGAAAAAATCGAAAGTTCAAAATGAAACAACTGCTTATCATTATTCTGGTATTGCTGGTAGCCTGTAAGCCAACCCAGAAAGAGTATGATTTGATTTACACGAACGGCACCATCGTAGATGGACTAGGAAACGAGCGGTTTATAGGCGACATCGGCATCAAAGGCGACAAGATTGTAAAAGTATCCAGAGCAAAAATCAACCCTGCCCTGGCCGAAACGGTAATTGACATTCGAGGGAAGATCATTTCTCCCGGATTTATTGACAGTCATGCGCACATTCAAACCACGATACACCAATTTCCACAACCAGAAAATTTTCTTCGACAGGGCATCACCACCATTTGCGCCAGTTTACACAGTGGAGACCAACCATATCCCATTGACAATTATGCCCTTTCATTAAAAGTTGCGCCCAATGTTGCCTTCTTTTCTGGTTTAAACTGGACCAGAAAAAAAGTGATCGGTTTGGAAAATCGCCCTGCCACCGCAGCGGAATTGGACAGCATGAAGTATTATGTGGAGCAATCCATGAAGCAAGGCGCCTTAGGATTTTCGGTGGGGCTAATTTATGTCCCCGGTCTCTATGCTTCCACAGCCGAAATCACTGAGTTATCGAAAGTGGCTGCAAAGTATGATGGTATTTATGTTACGCATATGCGCAATGAAGGAAGTGGATTACTTGCTTCGATTCGGGAAACCATTCGGATTGCCAAAGAAGCCAATATGCCTGCGCAAATTAATCACTTCAAAGCAGCGGGAGTTGCGCAGTTTGGATTAGCGAGTCAGGGATTGGCAATTGTTGACTCCGCCAGAAATGCCGGCATGGATATCTCGGTAGATGTCTATCCGTACACCGCGGCCAATACCTATTCCTACATTTTATTTCCAGCCTGGGCGCTTGATGGAGGAACTGCCGAATTGGCTAAGCGCCTGAAAGATAAGCAACTTCGCAAACGGATCGAATCCGACATGAGAGCCATCATCATGAACGATGAAACTGGGGAAGAGCTCTGGCGCATTCAATTCAATAGCATTCCAGCAGACACACTGTTTAACGGCAAAACCTTGGAAGACTATGTGAAAGCGAAAGGTTATCCCAATAATCTGGATGGTGGAATACAGGCCATCATTGACTTGGAGCTCAAAGGTGGTTTTCTGGCGATTTACCATGAGATGGATGAGCAGGATGTGATCAACATCTTGAAATACCCCTATTCGATGATTGAAACAGACGGTGACTTAGTGAATCCGGAGAAAAGCATTTTCCCTCACCCTCGCTCTTATGGATCCTTTCCGAGGGTGATTGCGCGCTATGTTCGCGAAATGAAAGTGCTTAAGTTGGAAGAAGCGATCAAAAAAATGACTTCCATGCCAGCTGACCAAATCAAACAATACCATCGAGGACGGATTCAGGAAGGGGCTTATGCGGACCTCATTGTCTTTGATTTTGACAAGATTCAGGATAAAGCCACTTATACCGATTCCAAAAAATATGCTGAAGGTATCGAGCAGATGCTCATCAACGGTGTTTTCGTGATAAAAAACGCAAAACTTACCAACAATACGCCTGGTGTTTGGCTCCATAACAAAAGTGTACAACGATAATGCTAATTTGTAAAAAAGCTAACCATGACCACTCCACCCGACATGACAGCGCATTTTTTCTTTTATTTAGGCCTATCCCTTTTGGTCCTGCATGAAATGGACGCAGTACGTTGCCGAGAGTGGCGCATTTTCCCAGGGCTTTCAATGTTAAGCGATAAGTTGGGGCAAATAATTTTTATTTTTGCACATATTCCACTGTTCTTTTTTATCCTTTGGAAGCTAAGTCATAGCCAAGACTTAAGCGTTTTTATGAAAGGATTTAATGTGTTCATGATTGTCCATTTGGGGCTCCATATTTTGTTTCTTCAGCACAAAAACAATGAATTCAACGACTGGATTTCTTGGATCATCATCATTGGGGCCGGAGTTTGTGGGTTCATTGGCTTACTGGTTTAGTATTGCCTAATGGTTGTTCAACAGGCAGTGTAATTCTCCTTCAAAAGTTGAGCACGCTGATATTTCCATTCTTTTGTAGTAACTTACATTCATTGTAGTCATAGCTATGGTGAAAAAAATATACCTTTTATTCCTGCTGACCATTATCTATCAAGGCGCGATCAGTCAAAATGCCTCCACCGATGATCGACAAAAAGCCATTGAGCACTGGCGAAATATGCGCGTCGGGTTATTTGTCCACTGGGGCCCATCTGCTGGTTTGGGCACGCCCGAATCTCATTCGCATGCGCGCAAAAGTGCCCTGAACCCACATGGTTCTGTTCCCGCTGAGGAGTATGATCAACTTATAAAAAATTCAATCCCATTCATTACGACCCGGATGCCTGGCTCAAGTTGGCCTATTCTGCGGGGATGCGTTACAGTGTTTTTGTGGCCAAACACCACGATGGCTTCTGTATGTTTGATACAAAAGCGACCGGCTACAACATCCTGGCAACGCCTTACAAGCAGGATGTCGCTAAACTATTTGCTGAAGCCTGCCAACGTCAAGGTTTAGCGCTGGGTTGGCAATTCTCTCCAAAAGACTGGAAACACCCCGATTTCAACACCGAAAATCACGACCGCTACAACGCCTACTATCTACAGTTGTTGGATGAGTTAAGTGCCAATTATGGCCCTATTGCGGTTATGTGGTTTGATGGGGTTGAACCCATTGGCAAAGACAAATGGAAAGATGTTCCAGCCAAAGCCGCCGAGATGATGTACAGCCGCCATCCTAATCTACTCGTAGGTACTCATGGGGCAATGAAAGAAGATTTTATCAGTTTTGAAATTGGGGTCGGCCCCTTTGACCGGCAAAAACCCTGGGAAACCGCCGAAGGCATCAACCCCAGTGGCTGGATTTTCAATAAACCAATACCTGCATTTCCTTTTCGCGACCTGTTGCGGACAATGATCTACACCATTTCGCGAGACGGGAATTACCTCCTGGATGTTGGCCCCATGCCCGATGGCACGCTTTATCCACCTGATGCGGAGCGCTTAGGGGACTTTGCCGCCTTCATGAAAACCAACGCAGAAGCAGTGCATGGCACTCGCGGCGGACCCTACCGAGATGGTGCTTGGGGCAGCGCTACCTGCAAAGGAAACTCGGTCTATTTGTGGGTATCCGATCAGGTGGGTGAACACTTAACCTTACCGGCATTGCCCGCTAAAATTTTGAAAGCAAGCCGTCTGGATGGGCAACCACTTACCTGGAAAACTGACCGCAAGCGATTGTTGCTCCATTTTCCTGATCGCAAACCTGGTGCCAATCCTGTATTTATTTGTGTAAAAATAGACTTGGATAAACCTGCTTATGGTTTGCCGATTCTGGATGGCCAAGTAAATGAACTAGCCACCGCAGCGGTAAAAGCCTCGGCCATCAAGGAAAACAATGTAGAAAAATACGTCACCGCTGGCCTGTTTGACAACCTAGGCGAAACCGCTTGGGAAACCCCAAAAACGGACACCCTCTGTACGCTGGAATTTGATTTGGGGAAATTGACTACACTTACCGCGTTGTCTTTAGCGGAAAAAGGCCAAATCGAAGGCTGGAATCACGGCTGCGAGATCCGCTTAAAAACTAGGGCAAGTACCTCGGCAGAATGGCAACAGGTCATCCGACACCAAGGTGCTATTGGTGCACCGCCCATTTTACAATTTGCGGCTACTTCAGCGCGGTTTGTCAAACTGGAAATTCGCAAGCGGCCTGGTTTTGAATTACAGCTTGCGGAGTTGCGGGTGTTTGGTTCAATTAAATGAGCCTGAAAACGATGATTAGATGGAAACCATTTGTCGTAGATAAAATTGACCAAACCTACATCTTTAACTTCTTAGCGATTCCAAAAGAGGAATGACCCAACTAGTAAAGACAAACTGATTGGATTGGATTTAGTCCTGAAATAGGAAGTAGTGCTTTTAGTCAGCGCTGAAAAAAATCCACTTTTTAATTGGAATGATCGTTCCGTTATTATTATATTTGCACTTCATTCTTTTAAAATCAAAAAAAATGAATTCACTGAGTAACAAGATCGCTGTTGTCACAGGTGGCAACAGTGGAATTGGTTTTGCAACAGCCAAAGAATTTATTGCCCAAGGAGCAAAGGTTGTCATTACGGGTAGAAATCAGTCTGCGATTGATGAAGCTGTCAATCAATTGGGCAGCAATGCTAGCGGCTTTTTAGCCAATGCGTCAGAAGTAAAGGAAACAGAAAGCTTAGTTGAAAAAGTTAAAGCGAAGTTTGGAAAAGTTGATATCCTTTTTGTCAACGCCGGTGTTTTCTATCCTACGCCAATTGGTCAAATAACCGAAGATGGTTTTGACGAACAAATGGGCATCAACTTCAAAGGGGCAATTTTTACCATTGAAAAATTCTTACCTATTTTGGTTGATGGTGCTTCCATTATCAATTTATCTTCTGTGAATGCCTACACTGGTATGCCTAATACTGCTGTGTATGCTGCCAGCAAGGCTGCATTGAACTCCTACACTCGTACCGCTGCAACGGAATTAGCCGGACGAAAAATAAGAGTGAATGCGGTAAACCCTGGCCCAATTTCAACTCAAATTTTCGCAAAGTCAGGTTTGCCCGAAGAAATGCTAACTGGATTTGCAACTGCCTTACAAAATAGAATTCCATTGAAGCGTTTTGGCACTCCTGAAGATGTGGCAAAATTGGTTGCTTTTCTTGCCTCTGATGCTGCTTCTTTCATCACCGGAAGTGAGTACAATATTGATGGTGGCATTAATGTAAACCCACTTTTAGCGTAAATTTTTTTGTCAAAAACTGGAATGTTCGTTCCGTTATTTGTACCTTTGTGTTTGAATAGACAAACACAAAGGTTTTTTTTATTATGGCTCGGAGCAAGGAATTTGATGAAATAGAAGTTTTAAACAAAGCGGTCAATCTTTTTTGGTGTAAAGGGTTCAATGGGACATCTGCACAAGATTTAGTAGATGCCCTTGGCATCAGCCGTTCAAGTTTGTATGATACATTTGGTGATAAGCGAAACCTATTTATTAAATCACTACAATGCTATCGTCAAAATATGTCTGGAAAGATGATTGACGCTATTGATAAATCGGAAAATGTAGAAGAAACCATAAAAAATATTTTTAAAATGGCCACAACTGAGGCAATCGAAGATAAATTATCAAAAGGATGTTTTATGGTTAATTCAATGATTGAGCTAGCACCACACGATAAAGAAGTTGCAGAAATTGTCGTCCAAAATATGCAAGACGTTGAAGATGCACTTTATCGGGCAGTCAAAAAAGGTCAAGACGTAGGTGTTTTTTCAACAAATCAAACAGCTAGGTCCTTGGCTCGGTTTTTATTCAACAATATTTCAGGAATTAGAGTGGCTTCCAAGGCTGGTTCTGAAAAAAAAGTCTACGACGATATTGTCAAAGTTGCTTTGTCTGTTTTGAATTTGTAGGGTGTCACACCGCATTGTGGCTAAGCTGAGAACCCTTCACCACAATCTTAGTGGAGAAGTTAAAACTGCTCAAACCACTGGATCAATTGTGGGAAAAGATCGGCCAGGGTTTGAACCGCTCTTTTTTGCTGGTAGGCTTTGATGATGTGTCCAGTGCGGTCGCTTCTTTTGATTTGTACAACGCTGGAATGAGCATTAAATACCCTGTTCTGGGCGCTGCAAAATACGGTGAGGAAAAGAAGAAATAGGATAGATCCTGTTTTCATGAACTTCCGAAATTTTTAGTAATAAGTACAAGGACAAATAACCTGAAGCATGTATGCTTCGTGGTCTAATTGATGATTGCCCGAATACCTGCTGAGCATACCATCGGTGTCCCTATCCACAGGCGGAATACAATGATGCAAGGATTTTTCTTTTGCGGCGAAGGATTTAACCCTGAAAAACTACATCAAAATGTAGGTTTTCGGGGCCTTTTAGGCCAAGTCATTTTTTACTTTGCAGGTTTATTGTCCACGTTTTAGTCTTGTTTTTAAATCCGGCATAAATAACTCAAAAATATAGTCAGTCCGTCCACGACTAATTGATTCAATAATTTTATCAACTTCCATAGCAAGTATTATAGTTGGTGAAGGTGTTCATTCATCGTGCCTTACAGTATCCTCCATTATAAAAATTGCATTATTGTTTAGGTCGTAAAATCCAAACTCATTCGTTTTCCAAGGAGTATTGATTTTCAAACTGTCTTGTGTAACCGTTCCTCTTTCTACAAGTTCGTCAAAAAGTGGAGTTATGTTTTTTGCAGATATTCTAATTACCGAACCGCCAAGCAATGGGTCGTCAGGTGTGTCAGCGTGCCACTGTAGGTGCAAACTGATATTTTCTCTGTAAAGTACAGCGTACATTTTATCAGAAAAAAAAATTTCAAAACCTAATTTTTCCCTGTACCAAGCAATGTCCCTTTCTAGGTCTGCTGATGGTAGTACTGGAATGATGCTCAATAATTCTGTTGTCATTTTTTAAGGCTTGTTATCCGAATGTTATTAGTTGACCATCTTGAAGTGTCGCTATAAAATTACGCACAACGCGCTGCGGCTTTGCGAAGTTCTGAAAAAGAATGGAGTGAAGCGAGGATTTTTTCGGAATTTTGCAAAGCCGCAGCGAGCCTTTTGTACAACAAACAGGACTTTTTGCAGGCAGGGAATTGTTGTACTTCGAACACACTCTAAAGCTCAATAAAGAAATAAAAATACCTCACCCATCCACATCCTTCACCAAATCCGTAATCCTATTTTCCACCCCCCACTCATAAATCCGATCGAGGATTGGAATAAACGAAGCCCCCAGCGGCGTTAAGCTATACTCCGTGCGGGGAGGAATTTCTTGGTAATCTTTTTTGTCAACCCAGCCGCTTTGCATTAATTCTTTCAGCTGCTGAATGAGCATTTTCTCCGAAATGTGCGGAATGGCCTTTCGGATTTCGTTGTAGCGCAGCGATCCGCTTTTTAAGTGCCACAAGATGATAATTTTCCAACGCCCACCAATGGCCAGCATGGTAGAAGTAATCGGGCAATTGCTGGTGATCGCCTTCTCGTTGTGGTGATGGGTAGAATTCTCTTTTCTCATTTGTACTTACCAAATTGTGTGTACTCCACTTTTTTGCAGTAAAGATACTTGCCTTTACTTTTGCAGCATCACAATTTTTAAAAAAATCACACGAAATGGAAAAATTGTATGAAGCAGAAGTGATCACAGTTGCCGGGCGCAACGGTCATGCGAAGTCATCAGATGGATTGTTGGACGTAGACATCCGCTTTCCTAAGGAATTGGGAGGAGCAGGAGGCGCTACCAATCCCGAACAATTGTTTGCAGCAGCATGGTCGGCTTGTTTTGGAACCAGCCTAACCGTTGACGCTTCAGCGCAGAAAGTGAAAATAGGGGAGGTATCCGTCACAGCAAAAATTGCGGTTTTACTCATTGACGGCGCTTATGTCCTGGGCGCTCACCTCCAGGTTCGCGTTCAGGGAGTTGAACAAAGCGTAGCTGTGGGTTTGGTGGAAGCCACCAAATCCATTTGCTCCTACTCCAAAGCCACCAAAGGAAACATTGAAACCATTTATGAAGTCATAACCGCTTAAGCCATGTACAATCTACAATCAAAAAAAGTGGTGGTCATCGGGGGCAGCTCAGGAATGGGTCTTGCGGTAGCACAATTGGCCTTTGAGTTGGGAGCAGAGGTAACGCTTACCAGTCGCAACCTGGAAAAAGCGACCGCCGCTGCGGCTTCAATCGCTGCTACTGTTACTGGCTTGGCCTTGGATGTGGATGACGATCAGGCGGTAAACGCATTTTTTAATCCGTTGACATCCATCGACCACATTTACATCGCGGCAGGCAGTACCAAACTGGGCAGTGTCACCGAAGGTGTGTTGGAAGAAGCCATGCAGGCCTTCAATACCCGCATTTTGGGAAACTTGCGGGTGGTTAGGGCTGTTTTCAACAAAATGAATACAACTGGCTCAATCACTTTTACTGGTGGTGTTTCTACCGACCGACCCATTGCTGGCGCCTGGGTTTCGGGCTTGGGGACGGCCTCGGCAGAACAATTGGCTAGGGTGCTGGTGATGGAATTGCCACATATCCGCTTCAATGCGGTTTCTCCAGGCTACACCGACACGCCGATGTGGGATGGCATCATGGGCGACAACAAAGCCAGCATTTTGGCCAGTGTTGCGGAAAAGCTACCGGTTAAAAAAATCGCTACTCCTGAAGAAGTGGCTTCTGCCGTGGTTTTTTTAATGTCCAATGCCTCGGTCACTGGCGAGGTCATTCACATTGATGGCGGGCAACGGTTGATTTAGAATTTATTCGAATCGTTGGTTCTGCAAACCCCCTACCTTTAGGGGTCGGGGGTTCTTGAATTTCGCACAATTTTGTGCTGATTGAATCAATTTTTAATGCGTTTGCCCCAGGCTTCCCCCACTCCTCAAACGCCAAGTTTATTCCCGATCTGTATCGCCGACTCTTTGTACAATGTATTGGCAGATATGCTGTTTGAATTGAAAGATGGCCACGTTAATCTATCCACGCTCAACAATAGGAACCGCAATTGGAAATGGTATACTGGGTTTTCCTCCAACTACAATCTAGAGTTTGTTGAGATCAAGTAACTGATTATCAGTATTTTTTTCATTTTTTAATGTCGTTTAATACATTAATCGCTTCTCTATACCCAGTTTCTACAGCACCGTGAACAGTTTGATGATGTCCGTTAATATTCATGGCTTCACCAGCGAAATATAGTTTTTTGCTTATTGGCTGAGTTGCAATTTTTCTGGCATCTCCCATACCAACTGTGCTGTATGAATATGCACCTTTAACGAAAGGATTTGTTGTCCAGTTTTGAACATGTGAGGCGATGAATGATGCTGTTGCTTGCCCACCATACATCAAATCTAATTCTTGAAGTAATGCTTTTGTAATGGCAACATCGGTTCCTAATGCTGTCAGGTATTCTGCTTGTTCACCCATAATGAAAGCAAGCAGCACATTTTCATTTGTCAATTTCCCAATGCTTTCATCTGCATAAGCAGCGCAAATTGGACCCCCAATTATATTTTGATCAAAAAACTTCTTTCTAAATTTTAGAAATACTTTCATTCCTGCCCCCATCCCTATTTTTGAAAATGCAGTTGTTTTTTCATTTGGTAAGGCAGGAATAAATTGAATGTCACCCGATTTAAGAATAGGAATAGGAACAGTGACAATGACCTTGTCGGCTTTGAATAAGTTATTTTTCCTATCTGTTATTGTGATTTCTGATTGAGAATAATCAATTTTAGAAACAACTGTATTGAGAAGGATTTTATCTTTTACTTGACTGGCAATTTGATTGTCAATTAAGTCAAAGTAGGTTTCTTGAAATTTAAAATCATCATCCCCAGAACTCCAGTTTTCTTCATCTTGATTGTTTCCAAATACAGAAAGTCGAGAGGCTGCTGCTCCTTGGTCTCCTGCAATATTTTCTACAATGTATTTGTATTCATTACCTAATCCTTGTTGCAAAGCGTAATCTTTATATGAAATATCAGGCAAGCCCTCGCCTTCAAAAATATCGGTGTTTTTGGGTAAGGAATTTACCAATTTATTTTTGAACCAATATTTTGTTTCACTATCATCTAAAGTAATTTTAGTGTTTGCCTTTTTAATCAAGTCGCCCACAATACTTTTTTTACCATGCAGCCATTGAGCACCCAGGTCGATAGGGAAATCAGCAAACGTAGTTAGTTTGCCAAGTCGTCCGCCATAATTTGCAGAAGCTTCTAAAATTTGGAAATTAATTCCTTTGGATTTTAAAATATACGCGGCATACAAACCAGCAGCACCTGCACCAATAATAATAACTTTACCATCATAGTTTATGTCTTCAAATAAGGTTTCTTTCTTACAAGAAGAAAAAAAAGTTGAAGGAATTAGTAGCCCTCCTATTGAAAGCAATGTTGATTGATTTATGAAATGTCGTCTGTCCATTTTTTCCAGCTAATGGTTGTGTAAGTAGGTTTTTTAGGGTTTAAGCTAACACGAAAACATGCGCGCTTGTTGTGTCCGAACGCATAAAGATAGGCCAGTAGGATGAGCGCAAAAAGCATCTTCGATTTTTAACCTCCTCCCAAAACAGCCTTGTTGACAATTGTATTCACAACGTCAGGGATCTTTGGACTGTCCTTATTTCTGTCCCTTAAAACTTCCACCCCAAACTCAGCATAAAATTCCTTGGCGCAATGGGATTTACACTGTTGTCGTCGTGTACGTTGTAGGACAGGACGTTGAATGCATTGGCCAATTTTGCCCGCAAGACCACATTTTTGAATTGGTATCCAGCCGTTGCGTCAAATTGAACGTAGTCGGGCAACTTGGTGATGCGGTAGGCATCGTTGGCTACTTGCACCCGGGTAGAACGGCCTGCGTAACGGGTTCCGATATACACCGCAGTAAAGCCCAGGCTCAAACCTTTGAATTTGCCCTCGCCAACCTGGTATTGCATACTGGCATTGGCGGTGTGGTTTGGGTTGTAGCGGAGGAAGCTGCCTTCAATGTAGGTGTTGCTTTCAACGTATTTGGTTTCGTTGTAGCTGTAACCCGCCATGATGCTGAGGTTGGAGGTTGGTCGGGCGCTGAAATCCAGTTCTATTCCCCGGCTGCGCACTGCTCCTGCCAGTTCCATGATATAGGTGTAGGTATTTCCATTGACCAAGGAAGGTTGAGCCAAATTGCCGTTGTAAATTTGGTAAAAGGTAAGGTTGGCTGAGGCTTTGCCCTTGAACAATTCATTTTTGAAACCTACTTCGTATTGATCGATAATGGAAGGGGGCAAAACCTTGCCGTTGATGTCTAGGCCTGAGTTCAAACTAAAGGAATTGGAATAGCTAAAAAATGCAGTGTGATGCGCATTGGGCTGAAATACGAGCCCAAGCCTGGGGGAAAAGGCGTCTGCTTGCGGAGTAGGGGTGGTGGTGATTTTTCCATCTGAAGCGGTCACGTTGCTCTCCGACTTTTGGACAGAATACCGCAAACCAGCCAAGATTTTTACCGTGGGGAGTAGACTGATCAAATCTTGAAAGTAAATCCCGTATCGATCGGTTGGATTGTCGGAAAAGGTACTTTTGGACATTGCTGGTACATCATTGCGACTGTTGGCGGGCAAGTCTTCAAAAACATTCACCGCATCGTATTTGGCAAGCTGGGCATATTGCTGGGTTTGTTGTACAAAATTTTCCCTGTCAAAACCCAAAAGTACCTGATGGCCAATGCTTCCGGTGTTGAAGGTTCCGGTTAAGTCTCCTTGCAGGATCATGTACTTGTCGGAATTTTCGCTCTTTTGGATGTTGCGCGTCCATAGGCCGTCGGCTTTGATCAGGCTGCCCGCGTTGGGGCGGGTGGTGGCGAATAAAGCCTGATCGAAATCCCGATAGGAGCCATTGAAGCTAAGTTTCCATTTTTCGTTGATCTTATGGGTAAGGGTAGCCCCAGTGCTCATTTGGGTGCCGTTGATGTAGCCCCATTTTACCCCCAAAAAACGATCTCTTGGGTAATTTGGAATCACTTCATAATTGATGATTCCAGCGCCAAAATCAGGCGTGCGTGCATCATCGAGGTAATCTCCTTCCAGCAGCAATTCTGTTTTTTTACTCAATTTGAAAAGCAAGGAAGGATTGAGGTAAAAACGTTCGGATTGCACGTACTGTCTGAAACTATTGGCCTTTTGGTAAGTCCCATTGAGTCGGAATGCTACTTTTTCGGCTTTGCCAATGCCTCCGTATAGGTCAAAACTTGGTTTGATGAGGCCAAAACTTCCCGTGCGTAAACCAATTTCACCTCCAAAACCAAATTTTGGTTTTTTGGTAACCAAATTCAAAACGCCTCCTGCGGCAACATTCCCGTACAAAAAAGCAGCGCTGCCTTTCAGTACTTCTACCCGCTCCAGACTGCTCAATTCAGGCATCATTGAATTGATGAAACGGGTGCCATTTTTAAAGGTATTGCTGCTGCTGTAAGCAAAACCCCGACCAGCAATTTCCTCCTGATAACCACCAGTTGCGCCCATAACGTACACGCCGTTGGTGTTCATTAATACGTCTTGTATGCTTGCAACCTGTTGGTTTTCTAGTACTTGTCGGTCGATGACCTGGATGCTGATGGGCAAATCCATTTGTTTCACCGCCATTTTTCCTATCGAAGTAATCCGTTCATTTTGGGTCAAATAGCCCTTGATTACGATTTCCTTGAGCGTTTCGGCATTCTCAAAAAGTTCCAGCGCCAATTCCAGGGTTTTGCCTGCCTCAATGCTTATTTTTTGGTTTAAAGTGCGGTAGCCAATGTAGGAAGCAATCAAGGTGTAAGTGCCGGCATTGAGATCGGTTAGTGCGAATTTTCCATCAAGATCCGACGAAACACCTTGGGCTGTTTCTGTTAGTTGGATGTTGACGAATGCCGCGGCTTTTCCTTCGCCATCGCTAACCTTGCCTCTAATTTGGCCGGTTTGGGCGAAGCCAGCGCAACAGATGAATAGGGCAAAGAGCAATGAGGGTAGTGCGTTTTTCATGGTAAGCATTTATTTAGACTAAAAATAAATAATGACGCAAACTTAGAATGCTTTCCCTGTTCTGACAATACCGAAATTGGAGAATTAGAAATTAAAAATTAGGTAGGGTGTGCTGACAATTAGGTAGACTTCTGCTATTGTTGGGTATTTAAAATTGACCTTGGATTGAAAACTCCTGAGCTACAGACGGACATTAAATCGCAATGCCCGTGTTGAACCATCTGAATATTGAACTTGGTATTGGTAGGTCATTTTTCTGACTTCTTTCTTTTCCAGTTTTTTGTTGAATTCTATAAAACCCTCAGAATCGTACATCTTTTGGCCTTCAGTCGATTTTTGGTAAAATTCCTGACTGGTGTAGATTTTTTCAAAAGAAAGATAGTTGAGCATGTCTTTGAAGCCGGCTACGGTCGCTGTTTTAGTTATGGTTAAATTTTGTACTTGGCATACAGGATTGACCTCTGCCCGAATAAAGGAGGTCAGAGGCAAAACTTGTACTTCCAGGGCTTCGGGGTGATTGTCGTAATGGGCTTCTACAAAAGCAATCCAGCCTGCCTTTTTATCTTTGGAGCTGCTGATGGTTATGCTTTGGGAAGGATCGCGCAGGAATATCCTGGTGTTTAGAATGTCCAAGCGTTTTACCCGAAGATTGGGGTCGTTTTGAGGATCGTTTATGCGGCTGTAAACAACGATTTCGGTCAGGTACTGTCCCATTGGTACGGATTCCAAACCCAGAATAACCGCATTTCCTGTGCTGATCTCCGTCTTTATTGGATCAGAATTGGTAAATCGAAAAACTACCGAGTCAAGATCTGCAGGGTGCAGATCGTAGATTTGAACCAACAACTGTCCCTCCTTGGCATTAGGATACCAGGGATCTTGGTCTTTGGAACAGGTCAGTAAGAAAAAGGTCAAAAGCAAGAGCAAAAGTAAAGTTGTATAAGGACTGATCTTCATAAAGTAAATCTTCATTGACTAATTTAAAAAAATAGCGAAGGTTTTAGTTCGCCAAGTACGACATTTCCATTCAAAGTAATTTGTATAACATCCTTTATGGAGGGAATTAATTCGCACACTACTGTTCATAATCGTACACTTTTCTTTCATGTTGAGCTTTCAATTAGTTGAAATTCAGCTTTTTAATTTATTGGTATGGAAATTGATCTCTTACCTCTGAATCACAACCGACACAAACATGTACAGTAACTTCTTTAAAATTGCCCTCCGCAACCTTGCCAAGAACAAAGCATCTTCTTTCATCAACATTGCGGGACTCGCAGTAGGGATGGCGGTGGCTATGCTGATTGGCTTGTGGATTTGGGATGAATTGACCTTCGATCAATACAATCCCAACTACGCCCGGGTTGCATCACTCATGCAACACCAATCGTTCAATGGACACCGGGGCACCGAAAACTCGATTCCTTTTCCCCTTGAGGCAGAACTGAGAGACAAATACGGCGAAGATTTCAAATACCTGGCGATGGCAAGCTGGCAGGGTGAGCATATTTTGTCTTTTGGGGATAAAATGATCACTCAGGAAGGCGATTATATGGCACCGGATATCACCCGAATTTTTGGCCTAAAAATGCAACGAGGTACCCTGGATGAACTCAATGATCTCCATTCCATTTTGCTTTCTGCATCTTGTGCTGAGGCACTTTTTGGTCAGGAAAACCCGATGGGGAAACTGATCAAAATTGACAATCAGTTGGATGTAAAAGTGACAGGTGTGTACGAGGATTTACCCTTCAATTCTACCTTCCATAAATTGACCTTTATTGCACCCTGGGAATTGTACGTTTCTACCCAAGAATGGATTCAAAATGCCCGTGACGAGAACCAGTGGGGCAACAATTCCTTCCAGTTGTTTGCCCAGATTGCCGATCATGCAGACATGGAAAAGCTGAGCGCTAAAATCAAAAATGTCAAATACGACAAGGTAGACGCGGAAGAGAAAAAATTCAAAGCTGAAATTTTTCTACACCCAATGACCGATTGGCACCTGAACTCCAACTGGGAAGAGGGTGTACAAACCGGAGGTTTTATGCAGTACGTGCGGCTCTTTGGCATTGTGGGCGTTTTCGTTTTGCTACTGGCCTGCATCAATTTTATGAACCTGAGCACTGCGCGGAGTGAAAAACGCGCCAAAGAAGTAGGTGTGCGCAAAACTGTGGGTTCGCTGCGCAGCCAGCTGGTCAATCAGTTTTTCTGCGAATCTTTCCTGGTGGTTATTTTTGCCTACGTACTCGCCATTGTATTCATTCTTCTGGTGTTGCCCTGGTTCAACAATGTAGCCGATAAACAAATGACTTTTCCCTGGCAACAGCCCACTTTCTGGGCATTAAGCCTTGGTTTTATATTGTTTACGGGTAACTATTTAGCACCCCAATCTTATTGATAATCAATTGCTTATCACAAAAGCAAAAAATCTTTCAAAAACACAAGTCATTGACTATCATTGACTTGATTTTATTAGGTTTAATGCTAATGCTTTTTACTTTATTGATTGTCAAGTAGTTTAGGTGCTAAATAGTTACGTTTACGGGCTTGTTGGCGGGCAGCTATCCTGCGCTATACTTGTCCTCTTTCCAGCCCATCAAGGTACTGAAAGGTACATTTAAAGCGGGTCGTTGGGCGGCAATTCCCCGCAAAGCTTTGGTGGTGTTGCAGTTTACGGTATCGATAGCCCTGATCATCGGTACCATCATTGTTTACCAACAAATTCAGTATTCCAAAAACCGGCCCTTAGGCTACGACAACAATGGGGTATTGATGATTCAAATTACCTCGCCCGACTTTAGCGGAAAATACGACTTGTTGCGAAATGACTTGAAAAGCAAGGGGGCAATTGTAGAAATGGCGGAATCTTCTAGCCCGCTTACTGCTGTTTGGTCAAACAATAGCGGCTTCGATTGGGAAGGAAAAGACCCCAGCCTGGATGCAGAATTTGCGACGATCAGGGTGACTCATGATTTTGGGAAAACAGTTGGCTGGGAATTCACCCAAGGGCGTGATTTTTCCCGAGATTTTGTGACGGATTCCACAGGCGTCGTGCTCAATGAAGCTGCGGTTAAGTTTATGAACATTGGCAATCCTATTGGGAAACAAATCAAATGGGATGATATGACGCTTACCGTCATCGGCGTCATCAAAGACATGGTGATGGAATCGCCTTACGATCCGGTAAAACAATCGATCTATCTGATCAGCTATACCAACACCAGTTGGATCAGCCTGAAACTTAACCCAACGATAAGTGCGACAGAATCGATCGCGAGTGTTAAAGCTACCTTCAAAAAATACCTTCCAGCGGTTCCCTTCGATTACGAATTTGCGGATCAAACCTTTGGTGAAAAATTCGAAGCAGAAGAACGGGTCGGTACGCTGGCCGCTGGTTTTGCAGGTTTGGCGGTGTTTATTTCCTGTTTGGGTTTGTTTGGCCTGGCTTCCTTTGCTGCCGAGCAGCGCACCAAGGAGATAGGCATCCGCAAAGTATTGGGCGCTACGGTCAACAACTTATGGGGCTTGTTGTCGCGTGATTTTGTGGTGCTGGTGATGATCTCTTGTTTGCTGGCTACTCCGCTTGCTTATCATTACCTGCATGGCTGGTTGCAGCAGTACCAGTACCGAACGGAGATTTCCTGGTGGGTGTTTGGATTGGCTGCAGCTGGCGCATTGGTCATTACACTGCTGACGGTGAGTTTTCAAGCAATTCGGGCAGCGATGGCGAATCCGGTGAAGTCGTTGAAGTCGGAGTGATCTGCTGCAGCGGCGTGGATGGGCTACCGATTATACACATCTTTGGATGCTTTATTTTGGCATTGATAGTGAACAGTTTACGTAGGTTGCCAACCCCCAAACCCCTGGAAGGGGAGCACATTTTCGGTTAGTAAAAACCTTACTTTTGCTAAAAAGAGGTAGAATATTGACCTAACGTAAGCTGGGCTCCCCTTCCAGGGGCTTGGGGGTTGGTAATCACCAGCACAATCTTGCCGGCAACGCAAAGATGTGTATAATCGGTAGGCGTGGATGGGAGCGCGGATGACCCGGATTTGGCGGATTGGAGCGGATTTTCTTTCGCCTGCGGCGAAATTTTTAAAAAATGAATAGCGTATCGTCCAAATTCAGGTAAATTTGGACGGTATACTGCCCAAATTTACCTAAAATCAGCGATTCAATAAATTTACTCAGGTTTAGCGCACCCCAAGTTCTGTTGGCTACTTCCCGAATACCTTGGTTGCTTTCAGAACCAAGGGTCTGAGTAATCGATAAAGAAGAAACCCAAATCCTGCTATGATCAAGATAAAAACCGTGGGCAATACCGCTCCGAAGGTATACGTCATGCCTAGAATAAAACCCAGTATAAATTCAGCGTAGTAGAGTGGAAGAAATAAGCCAAGCACCAAAAAAACGTAAAGGACATTGTCTAAAAAAAAGTTGTAGTCATATGAAAAAGATACAGCTATGGAAACGCCCAAAATTAGCCCCAAAAGAAGCAACCCAATAATTTTGGTATTTAGATGGGCCAGTTGAGTTGATGAACCCTGTTTATCCAGTCTCTTTTCTATCCTGCCCCATAAAATCCAGGTCAAAGCAGGAAGCAACAGTCCGCCCCACCAGTTTGAAATTTCAGGCAAGTCTTTTTGCTGTAAAATATGATGACTGGGAACTCCGCCATGAAAGTGTTGCCAAAAAAGTAATCCGAGAATCAAAATAGTGACGATGCTCGTGGCAGCGATTTTTGTCAGTACAGATTTTTTGTTTTGCATATGGTCAGGTTTTGAAGTTTTTTTATGTCCTGCCGCCCAACGACCGATACGGAAACAGGTCCCAAGGTAAGTCATAAATGCAAATCCTTAATCAGTCACCCATAGGCAAATTCAGCTTTGCTGTAGCGCTCATTCCAGCGGTCTTTACAGATATCATTCATGATTTTAGCTTTTATTAAGGCTCCAAATGGTATAATTCAAAACGCTGGCAAAGGATACCCATAAAAGATACGGAACAAGCAGCCATGCTGCTGTTTTTGAAATTTTCGCGAAGCGGAAAATCGTCAATAGGATTGCTAGCCACATCACTAGGATCTCAATCAAGGCAAAAAATGGAGACTGGAAGTTGAAAAAAATGATGCTCCACCAAAAATTGAGGAAGAGTTGCAAGGCAAATGCAAAATAGGCGTTGCGTTTGAGGGCTACATTGGTTTCATTTTTCCAAATGAGCCAAAAAGCAATACCCATCAGGCAATACAAAAGAGTCCATACTGGAGCAAAAAGATAGGCCGGAGGATTCCAGGATGGTTTTTGGAGTTGGTCAAACCAAGCGTTCATTCCAGCGCTGCCCATCAGGCCGCTGGTGAATCCGATTGCCTCACAAAGTAGGACGGCAATGATTAATTTCCAGGTGGAGGATAAGCTGCGCGGTTTGCGAATAGGAGTTGATGTTGTCATGCTCCAAAGTTAACGATTAATGGGGGTTAATCGCTACAACTTATTTAATACTCCAAAGCACGCCATTCTTGGTGATGATTTTGGTGAGTTTGAATTCATCCGCCAGGTTTTGCAGCAGCATTTCGCTTTCCGGTTTTGGGATACCACTCAACTCTGCGAATTCCCGGGTTGTGAGGGTTGGATAAACATTAAAAAGACCGATCCAGGACTTGTCGTACGTCATTTTGGTGGCTTGTGGACAGATTTTCAAAAGGGCTTCTTCAAATATCTGATAAGATTTGAGCCCCTCAATAGTATGGTGCTGATTGTTGCCAATAAAATAAAATGAAGGAAAGCTACTTACACCAATTTTTTGGGTCAGGGCAAGATCAAACTGAAACCGTGCTTCGCCCCGGGTTTCATAGTCTAATTTTAGTTGTTCCGCATCCAAACCGCTATCACTGGCGGCCTGTGCAAGATGATTCCATTTGGTGATGTTCTTTTTTTCAATAAAAACCATTTCCCGAATTCTTCTCAGAAACTTAATTGCTTTTGCTTCATCCTGTATTTGGGCTGCTTTGAAGGCAATAGAGGGCGGATAGGATGAGTTGAGGGGATCTTCAAGCCAGACATCGCCATCAATGGGCATGTCATAATAATGGCTCACTTCGTCCCAGTGCTGCGCTACATCCATTGGCTTACTGATGCCCCTTTTGTTGTAAGTCCAGTCGGGCAAAAGCCCGCCCATGTGGTAGGCAATGTTGATGCAGTGGCCGTATTCAAGTTTAAATTTTCGCAATTGAGGCTCAATGCCCCAACATGACGAGCAAATGGGATCGGTGAAATAATTGACGGTAAGCGTTTTTCTTTGTTCTGGCAAAGAAAAATTATGGTCCGCTGAAGGTGCAGTTGGGGTTTTGCAAATTCCGTTTTCCAGGTCACAAAAAAGCGGATTGCCAAAATCTATGTTCATTGTGTTGTGTCTTTTGGAGGCAGACAGAAAAAAATGTCCCATTCGCTACATTGCACAAATTTTTTATATGTTTACTCGCAACATAGTTGTAACTTCATGGCAAATTTGGGAACAATAACCGCAACAGTCAATTAGTCTAAAAAACATGACTACAGAAAATATTTCAAAAAATGACGGTGGATGTCCAGCCGAAGGACTATTGAAGATGCTGTCAGGCAAATGGAAGCCTCAAATCTTTCGCTTATCATTTGAAGGTCCCCTACGGTTCAATGGGCTTTTGCGCCAATTGGAAGGTTCCAATAAGCAGTCGGTGGCAGTAGCCCTCAAAGAATTGGAAGAACAGGGTCTTCTGACCAAAATTGTAGTGCAGCAAAAACCTTTGCACATCGAATACCATTTGTCCGAAAAAGGAAAAACTTTGATTCCCGTTCTTCAGCAGTTGGAGGCATTGTCTTAGGGCAGGGAAGAACGAAAGGCAAGTGCTTCGTTGCCTTTTTCAACAATCTTACTGCATTTTGTCCCTCACTTTGTAAAAATCAACAGGGTAAGGACGCTAATCCTTACCCTGTCTTAATTCTATCTGATTGTGTCGGTTCAAAAGAATCAGAACCCAGTACCCAAAGCTAATCCATTGGTGTCTGAAGTAATCCCGATCAATCGGGTAGCTTGACCCGTAGTCAAATTAATAGAGAAAATACTGGCAATTGTACCCGTTTTTAAAATGGCGTATGCTTTGCCAGTAGTGCCACCAATGTCAAATCCATTGCCTGAACCAATATTTACACCCAAACCGCCAACCTGGGTAAGTTTGCCATCGTTGGGTGGGGCCTGTAGGTAAAGTGCATTCGCTTCGAAATCAATATCATACAACACGGTGGTGGTAGCACCTGCAAAATTGTTGGTATACGCTGCTGCATCAATTGCCGGGCTGCCTGGGTTTAGCGCAGCATCCGTAAACACTGCTGTTCCCAAAGTGGGGTGCAAGCGCAGGTTTTGTCCAGTGTTGCTTACCACCCGAATTCGGTCTACGGTTGGATTGAAATCAAACCCGAATTGGGTGCCACTCAAAGCGGGAGTAAACCCTGTCCCTACTACTGCTGCCGCGCCATTGGCTGTATTGATGGTATAAATCCGGCTGGAACTGCCCAAGGCGTATAACTGCCCATTGGCTGGACGCATATCAATACCCAAAACCGTTTCCCCACTTTGCAAGCCCGTAATGGGTTTAACAAAACGGTCGCCATTGGCCAATCCGTTGATGATCAATAAATTGGTGCCACCCGTAATGGAATAAGCAACCGTAGTTGTTGGAATGGCCAGGTCAATGACCCCTTTTTTGGCTTTTCCCACATTTTTCGCCAGACCCGTTTTTAGGTCAATGGTATAAAAATTGGGCGTAACATCTCCGGTACCATTGGAAGAGAATACTGCCAGTGCCAAGTCATTTTTTGGAGAGATATCAAATCCACCTTCGCCGGTTAAATCAATGCCAAAAGCACCTACTTCAACGAGGGTTCCATTGTTTGGTGGATTTTGAATGTACAGTTTGTCGCTGGTTACATCAACATCATATAGCGTAGTGGCGGTAGCCCCCGCAAAACTATTGGTATAAGCTACTGCTGGGACACCAGGAGTACCTGGATTAAGGTTGCCATCTGGAGCTACCAGTGCTCCAGTTTCTGGATGAAGACGGAGGTTTTGGCCAGTGTTGGTCACCAAACGAATTCTATCCACGGTAGGGTTGAAATCAATCCCGACTTGGGTTCCGCTGATGGCAGGTGTAAATGGTGTTGCGCTAACCGCTACGGCGACGCCCGTATTTTGATTGATGATGTAAATCCGGCTTTGGTTACTTACCCCATACAATTGGCCGCTGGCTGGACGAAAATCAATGGCCAATATTTTTTCACGGCTTTGTAGACCAGTGATGGTTGTTGTTTTTTCCTCGCTAAAAGTTTGACGTGCAGTATATTGTACCAGTGTATTGCTGTCAACCAGGGCGTACACGCTTACATCTTTGGTGTAAATATCCCGATAAAACTGCTTGATTTCCAACGCAGGGAAATCTCCAGCATCACTTGAAAGGACATCCTGATCTTTGGTGCAGGACAAAAAGGTGACTAGGCCTGATAGCAGCAGCGCTGCACCAAGCTTGATTTGATTCGGTAACATATGGAATTTGATTTAGGTTTTGAGTTCATTTATAGCTACGGGATTAAGCGTGCTATTGGATTTCAAAAACCCACTTTACTTTTTTGATTTACTGCAATTGAAACGGAAAAAGACAAAATAGGAGTAATGAATGGAGGTACTAAAACTCCACAATCTCGATGTTTCGGATTGTTTGTTCAAACCATTTCACCGGCGCCTGAGTTTTGTCTCCGGTGCGGGTATCGCATTTGAAGAAGAGATAATACAATTGAATGTTGTCTCCAATGCGGTGAAGGAACTTTTTCAAACGGGCCTGACCTTCATCGTATTGGTGATAAAGGTATTCCATCCGCCAGGAATAATAAGCCTCATCGTGCAATTCGGTGATGTCCAGAATGGTTTTGTTGTCGGTATACTTGCTCAGGTATTGAGCTGCCAATACGCTATGGTGCTTACTCCAGTCGCGTGGGTTGCCTTTGTGCTCAACGTGTTTGAAGGTATCGTGGGCAAATGCAATGATTCTTAGAATACGGCGAGATTCCGGGTCGAGCTTGATTTTATTAATATTGTCCAGGACTTCTGCGATGTGGCGATAAACCTCCCCTTCGGGATGCCCATACCGGGGCAATCCCCAATCTAAACCTGAGATAAATTCTGGATCATTTAGCAAAGCCAATTCCAGGTCATTCTCTGGCTTTAGTTCTGCAATATAATTGACTTTTTTCAGTTCGTGTTCTTCCATCCCTTTGTGAATGCCTACCAATCTAACCAGCAAATTTTGGTAAAAATCCGTAAATGAAAATTTCGCGCTCAAATATAAGGGGGTTTTTTTCGGTCTTGGATGTTAAAATCTGGTTAAAGCAAAAAAAAAGCTTAACCAATGCCTTTACACGCTGGTTTCTTATCTGTAACTTGAACTGATTAATAATTTATACCTACTCATTGTAATAAAAATTGTGAACAGCCATGAAGCAGTGGATTGCGTTAGTATTTTCCGGAATTTTGGGTGGGATCATCACCCTTACCGGCAGCCAATTTCTCAACACAGAGAAAAGTCAAGCCCTCAAAACCGAATCAACTTCTTTTGTTCGGCGCGTCAATGTACCATCCTGGTCGAGCAGTGTGCCTTTCGATTTTGTGCAAGCCGCACAGAAAGCCACGCCTTCAGTAGTCAACATTACTGCAAAAATTGCGCGAACCAGTCGTAACTCACAGGAAGACTTTTTCAACTTCTTTGGTGGAAGAGGCGGCGGTGGCGGCCCAGTTGAAGGCAGTGGCTCAGGCGTAGTATATTCCGAAAACGGGTACATCCTGACCAACAATCACGTGGTAGAAGGCGCCAGCGAATTGGAAGTAACCCTGGCCGACAACCGCAAATACAAGGCCACCGTGGTAGGTACGGACACCCGCACCGATCTGGCCGTAATTAAAATTGATGCAACTGGTCTGATTCCTGCCGAAGTGGGCAATTCTGACGATGTGCGTATCGGAGAGTGGGTTTTGGCCGTAGGCAACCCATTTGATCTTACTTCCACCGTTACGGCGGGCATCATCAGCGCCAAAGGCCGCAACATTGATCTATTGGGCAAAGGTGCTTCCATTGAAGCCTTTATCCAGACCGATGCTGCCGTAAACCCTGGCAACAGTGGTGGTGCATTGGTAGACGCTCAGGGTAAATTGATTGGCATCAATACCGCGATTGCTACCCGGACGGGGTCTTTCCAGGGCTACAGCTTTGCAATTCCAGTCAATCTGGTGCGTCGCGTTGTGGACGACATCATCAATTATGGTACCTACAAACGCCCTTACCTGGGAGTCACCATTCTGGAATTGGACAGTGACCTGGCAAAAGAGCTTTCGGTTGATGCATCACAAGGGGTCGTGATTGATGAGCTGGTAGATGGCGGTTCGGCGCAATATGCTGGGCTACAAGTCAAAGATGTGATCATCGGCATCGATGGCCGCGAGGTAAAATCGGTTCCTGAATTGCAAGAAGTCATTGGTCGTGCCAAAGTAGGCGATACCGTCAACCTGAAAGTGCTGCGCAAGAGCAAATCAATTATGGTTGCGGTGAAATTGCGGGAGCAGAAAAATCAGTAAGGGGCGATAAAAAAATAAGTGTTTCATTTTGCCCCATTACCAAGTAATTTTTTGCGTCATACTAAGACCGCTTTAAACAAGTTGACCTGGAACCTGTTCGGTATCGTAGCAACTTGTTTAAAGTTGGTTTTTCGTTTTGTTTTGAGGCGTCTGTCCTGGGTTTTCCGGGCAGACGTTTTTTTTGCATAAATTTGTGGATAATTTTATCTTTGAAATATATTTCGCCTTTACAACTAGACTTGCCTTCCTTTCGCGGAAACCATCTCATTTCACCGCGAAAATTACTATTATGTTTACCACTGCTTTAGAATGGATTGACGATCTTCTTGGATTGCTTTACCCACGACTTTGCCCTGCATGCGAAGAAAATTACCTGCCCAAAGAAAGCCTGATTTGCTTGCAATGCCATTGTGAATTGCCCTATACCGATCATCACCTGAGTGCTGACAATGCCTTTACGGAGCGCTTTTGGGGTAGAGTACCTCTGGATACAGGGGCGGCATTGCTGCAATTTACCAAAGGTGGACGTGTTCAAGCTTTGGTTCACCAACTGAAATACGGCGGCAATCAGGAAGTAGGCATCCGGTTGGGCATTATTTTTGGGGAAAAACTGCGTACTGCTGCGACTTTTGCTCAGGTTGATCTCATTGTCCCTGTACCGCTTCACCCTCGCCGGCTCCGGCAACGTGGATACAACCAAAGTGCTTGCATTGCCGCTGGCCTGGCCCAAGGCATGGACGTCGAATACGCAGAGCATTACCTCCGCCGCATAGCCTACACCACTACCCAAACCCAAAAATCGCGCATGGATCGTTTCAACAACGTCAGTACCGCATTTGAGGTTCGAAAAGCGACGGAGTTGCAGGGTCGACATCTGTTGCTGGTTGATGATGTACTCACAACCGGGGCTACCCTCGAAGCCGCTGCGATTCCCCTTTTGGAAGTGCCTGGTTTGAGGTTGAGCATGGCGACATTGGCAATGGCTGTTTAAACGAAGTTAATTTCTTAGTTGATTCTAGGGTGTCTGATGTCTGTCAATTACCCACCAAACCGTAAATCAGATTTGTATTTGAAATTCAGGCAAACCCATATAGATTGGGACAATTGATTCTAAGAAAAGCTGAAAACCAAAATCAAATAAGTTGAACAAATTTTTAGCTTCCGAAAATATAGTCGCTTAGCGACGGTGCAATTGTAGCGGCGGGTGTCAACCCGCCGATCAGATGGCACCTATTTTCAAAGGAGTGCCGTAGGTACGACCAATTTTGAAGCAAAGAATGTCGTACCTACGGCACTCCAATTTTAATGTTGCGCTATAAACGGCGGGTTGACACCCGCCGCTACAAATGTGTCATCGCTACGCGATTTGTCGTAGCAGTTTGACATTTGTGATTTGATCCAATCTCCTCTCTACCTTTAGGTCAGGATAGAAAAGCACTAATTCGCATTCAATGTGCGGATTTGTGGGTAATTGACAGGCCTCAGGTGGTAGAAACACAAGCAGCGAAGCTGCCGAATCTAAGAAGGTAAACAAACCAGCGAAGCTGCCAAACCCCAGCCCCCAAAAAAACCTCAGCCTCAACCTACAACTTACCCCTGAATTCCTGCATCTTTACCCTAAATATCAACCCAATGAAACCAGGAGCTTTTTTACAGATCCTTGCCTCAACTGCCATTGGCGTGTTGGGCCTGACCATGCAAGTTTATGGCCAAAGTGCTGCCAGCTTGCTTCAATCCGCCAAACAAGAATTCAAAAAAGACTATACCGCTCAAAACATGCCCCAAACCGTATTGGACCTCAAAAAGGCACTGGCACTGTCGCCGAACAACCCCGAAATTTCTTACCACCTGGCGTATGCCCTGGATCGGGTCTACACCGCTGATGGCAGCTGGATCGCCTCCAACAACCTCACTAAAGTAGAGGAAATTAGCAAGTACCTGGAACAAACCATTCGCTTGTCGCCACGCTATTCAGGTGAAAAATTGGCCTTGGATCCCTACTCAAAGCTAGGCTCGGTATGGGGCAATCTGGCGCTGGGATTCCTGTCCCGCAATCTCCCTGACTCTGCACGATGGGCTTTTCAGGAAGGCAAGCGCAAAGGCGCTTATTCAGAACCACAACTGGAACTGGGCAGAAATTTGCTCAACGGTTGCAGCAAAAATGCCATCCTGTTTTCAGCAGGCGACAATTTTTCTTTTCCTTTATTTTACCTGCAAACAGTCGAAAACCTGCGCAAAGATGTCCAGGTTCTTGACATCAATTTGCTCAATTCCGATTGGTACTGCCTCTACCTGGCTGAATTTGCCTCCAATTCATTGTTGAAGGAAGGCTTAAATATCGATGCGATTCCCAATTTGGTGAGCTGGAAAACAGGCTCCGTTTCTACCAGTGTCAGCAATGCCGCATGCGAAAAAGGCAGCAATTTTGAATGGAATATCCCCAAATTGATCAATGGTGATTTTTTGCTCCGCAGTGAGTACCTGCTCTTGCAAACCATCATCGGCAATCAATTTGCCAACGACATCTATTTTACCGCAGGTTTCCCCAAAGATGATTTGTTGTACCTCGATTCCTACCTGGAGTTTGGCGTACTGTTGCAACGCCTGAGTCCTTGCAAAGTGCAACGCCCCAAAACTGCCTCCGATTACCTCCGCAATTACAGCATCAACAGCCTGACCCAGCACCGCAGCGCTATTGCCAACAGTCCTGATCTGGTCAATCAGCTCAATTTTTACCGCATCGGTTACGCCAATGCCATTTATCAGCTGATCGAAACCGAAAAAATGGAGGACGCCAAAGCTTTGATGGCTGCCATGGAAACGCGCTTGCCTACTGGAATACTACCACTATTTAGCCCAACTTTAGGAGATTACATTGCCAAATTGAAAGAAAGCCTTAAATAACGCAGAAAATCGGGAAGAGATTTTTTACGTCAGCCTTAACCCTTGACCAAATGGAATTCATCAGTGTATTTGACATGCTCAAAATTGGCGTGGGGCCATCCAGCTCGCACACGCTTGGCCCCTGGCGGGCAGCAGAGCGCTTTGTCAATGAACTCATTGCGCAAAACTTTTTGGAAAAAACCACCAAGCTGGAGGTGCACTTGTATGGTTCCCTTGCGTTAACCGGCAGAGGCCACGGTACCGATATTGCCGTCATGATGGGCTTGAGTGGCAAAGATCCGGTAACTGTACCCGTAGAAGAAGTGAAAACTTTACCCCTCCAAATCGAAGCACGAAAGAAAATGATGCTTGGGGGAACGCATCCCATCTCTTTTGACCCTGAAATAGACATTCATTTTCGGGGCTACCAAATGTTGCCCTATCACGCCAATGGCTTGCGCTTTAGTGCCATGGATTCCAGCGCGGAAGTGATCCACCAAAGTGTGTTTTACTCCATCGGTGGTGGATTTGTAGTCAAGGAAGGGGAGGAAAATGTCAAACTTGGACACAACAGCAACGTACCTTTTGTAGTGGGAAGTAGTGCCGACTTGTCGCAATGGTGCAAACAAACCCGCCGCAAAATTTCTGATATCGTTTACGAGAATGAAAAAACCTTTCTTGGCAAAGTCGAAATTGATGAACGCCTGCTGCAAATTTGGTCGGTGATGCTGGACGCTGTTTACCGGGGCTGCCACACCGAGGGCATACTTCCTGGTGGACTAGAGGTCGCGCGTAGGGCTTTTTCCATCAATCAAAAACTACTCGCAGACGGAGAGTACCTATCTGCTCAGGAATGGGTTCAGTGCATCCGCTTCAGCCGCATCGGTTTTTCGGAAGTGATCAAATGGATTGGTTGTTTTGCCATGGCGGTGAATGAAGAAAATGCCAATTTTGGCCGCATTGTCACTGCGCCTACCAATGGCGCTGCTGGGGTCATCCCTTCGGTGTTGATGTATTACCTCTGTTTTGTAAAGCCACTGGCCAAAAACGAAGACATTGTACGGTTCTTGCTGGTGGCAGGTCAAGTTGGGGCATTGTTCAAGCAAGGTTCTACCATTAGCGCCGCCATGGGCGGTTGTCAGGCAGAAATCGGAGTGTCTAGTGCCATGGCCGCGGCTGCCTTGGCTGAAGGGCTGGGAGCCACGCCTGACCAGGCCCTGATGGCCGCCGAAATTGCCATGGAACACCACCTGGGGTTGACCTGTGATCCCGTAGGTGGATTGGTGCAAGTCCCCTGCATCGAACGCAATTCGATGGGTGCGGTAAAAGCCATCATGGCTGCCAAAATCGCGCAGGAAAGTGATCCTTCCAAAGCCAAGGTCACCCTGGATGCAGTGATCAAAACCATGTGGGAAACCTCGCAAGACATGAACCACAAGTACAAAGAAACCAGCCTGGGCGGCCTGGCGGTCAACATCGCCATTGCTTTGCCTGAGTGTTGATGCAATGCAGCAATAATTTTTGTCACTCAACTAAGTGCTGTATCTTAACTAATCGTCAGTTTTTCGGTTATCTTGTCGCACTAAAAACTAATTTCATGTGGGCTTTTCTCTCATCGTTTATTTTATTCAAGTTATGGGGTTGGAAAGTGGTGGGGGATTTTCCTCTGCACCTCAAAAAATACATCATTGTTGTAGCACCACATACCTCCAATTGGGATTTTCCTTTTGGCATCTTTATCCGCACCATCCGTAACGTAGACGTCAAATTTATCGGCAAATCCTCCTTGTTTCGCCCACCATTTGGGCGGCTTTTCAAGGCTTTGGGAGGCTATCCGGTGGATCGCAGCAAAAACAATAATTTTGTAGATGCTGTAGTCGATATTTTCAATTCGAAATCAGACTTCATCGTAGCCATCACTCCGGAAGGTACCCGCAAACGGGTCACCGAATTCAAAAGCGGATTTTATTACATCGCCTTGGGCGCTAAAGTACCATTGGTTTCGGCAATCCTTGATTATGGTACCAAAACGCTTACCTTCACCGAACCCTATTACCCCACGGGCAACAAAGAGGAGGACTTTGAATTTATCCTTAACCATTTTCGGGGAATCAAAGGACGGAATCCTGAGGATGGGATTTTTTTTTAATAGCAATCTGACGGCGAATAACTTTATAGAAAAAAATCAATGTATTGACACAACCAAAGTTTAAACTCCAGGGTATAGTTTTTGTCTGAAGTTTTATCCAATCTTCTCATTATGATACATCAATTAACAAAAGTCGATTTTATGAAAAAATCAGTACTTCTCTTTTGCATCCTTATGTCTGCATTCTGGATTGTTTCGAACAGCAATTCTTCCGGGGCGGCACAGAATCAGGGCACTGACCGAACTGGCTCACCGATCGGTGACAGTTTTTGTGGGGATTGCCACGGCGGCGGCAGCTACAAACCAACACTTGAAGTAGCCATGTTGGATGGCATGAATCCCGTAACCGAATACATGCCTGGAAAAACTTATACACTGCAAGTCCGTATCACCGCTACTGCAGGTACTCCTTCAGGCTACGGGTATCAAGCTGCCGTGTTGGACACCAAATCAAATGCACAAGCAGGAACTTTTGGCACTGCCCCATCCGGCCAGCGGGTAGTTCCACTGAACGGACGCCAATATGCGGAGCAAAGCCGTCGCTCTACTTCTAATACCTTTCAAATTCCCTGGACTGCTCCTGTAGCGGGCGCTGGAGAACTAAAGGTCTACGCTGCTGGTATGGCCGTAAATGGAAGTGGTACAGGAGGAGATAGCCCTGAAAAAATTGCCGTAACACTTAAAGAAGCAAAATCAACCAGCTTAGCTGCACACAAAATCCTGGAAGCTCAAATCAAAGTATATCCCAATCCCGCCTTCGAATTTGCCCGGGTAGAAATTGAAGGTGCAGCAGAAAATCGCCAACTCTGGGTCAATTTGCTGGATGTTCAGGGGCGTATCCTGCAAAGCAAAAGCCTACAACCGTCCGCCCAAAGTTCACAAGTAGAATTGGATGTCAAAGCATTGCCTAAAGGCCAGTACTGGGTGCAGGTCAGCAATGGCAATCGGGTAAAAACTGTTTCTTTGTTGAAGTAAAAACAAAAAATAGTTTTATATTTCCGAATTCAAAATAAAGGATTAATTTTGGATGTGTGCTAGCTCATCATTGAAGATGCTTAATGATGAGCTAGCCTATGCTTAAAGCCATCATCCAATGTATACCCAATCTGACCAAAAATCCCTTTACGAACGCTCGAAGGCCTACCTTCAGGCGGATCACGCGGTGCGTACCCAGGCCGCCGCCCAGCAACACGCTGATTTGCGTGCGCTGATCATCTACCACGAATGGCGGTACTACATCCAAAATGACCCGGTTGTAAGCGATTTTGAGTACGATCAATTGTTCAAGCAACTGGAAAAACTGGAAACGGAGCACCCTGAACTTGTCAGCGAAGACTCGCCCACTCAAAGGGTTTCAGCGGATTTGACCGAAGATTCTACCCAGGTCGAGCACCTTACCCCCATGTTGTCGTTGGCCAACTCGTACAATGCCGAAGACCTCAATGATTGGGATGCTTCGCTCAAGCGTTTTTTGAACATGGATCCCGACGTCGATATCGCCTATGGGGTGGAACCCAAATTTGACGGAGGCAGCATTGCGCTCGTGTACGAAAACGACGTACTTGTGCGCGCCGCCACCCGTGGCAATGGTGCCATTGGCGAAGAAATGACCAACAATGCCAAAGTGATCCGCTCGATACCGCTCAAGGCCGAGTTTTCCAAATACGGCATCTACCGCGTAGAACTGCGCGGCGAGGTGCTGATCCGCAAAGATGTTTTTGCCAAAATGAATGCCCAGCGCGCCGCCGACGGGCTACAACTTTTTGCCAATGCCCGCAATACTGCCACCGGAGGCTTGCGCATCAAAGACCCCAAAGAAGTAGCCAAACGCGGCTTGGAAGCCTTCATTTACACCCTTGGATACGCTACCGACCGGGAGGGCAACAACATGCTTAGCCAGTTTACCACCCACCTCGAAAGCCTGGAAGTGCTGGAAAAACTGGGTTTCAAAGTACCCGTCCAGGAACGCAAACTTTGCAAAAACATCAACGAAGTACGCGAGTTTTGTGACTACTGGCAGCAACAGCGCGAAGGCTATGCCTACGAAATCGACGGGATGGTGGCCAAAGTCAACAGCCGGGAAACGCAGGAACGGGCAGGCTTCACCTCGCACCACCCGCGTTGGGCCATCGCGTTTAAATTTCAGGCCAAACAAGCAACCACCAAGCTGCTCAATGTAGAATACCAGGTGGGTAAAATCGGATCGATCACCCCCGTGGCCAAACTCGACCCCGTGCAACTGGCCGGAGTGACCGTGTCTTCGGTTTCTTTGCACAACGAGGATTTCATCACCAGTCGCGACCTGCGCCTGGGCGATACCGTACTCGTAGAACGCGCCGGAGACGTGATTCCCTACATCGTCAAGGCGATGGATGAACTGCGCGATGGAACCGAAACACCCATTGTTTTTCCCAAATTTTGCCCCATCAATACCACCGACACGCCCGTAGAATTGCTGCGGGAAGGAGAAGAGGCAGCTTGGCGTTGCCCCAACTGCGTTTGCGGACAGCAAGACCTCCAGCGCATCGTTTTCCACGTCTCCAAAGACGCCATGGACATTGACGGGATGGGCAAGCAAATCGTAGAACGGTTTTTTGAATTGGGCTGGATCCAGAATTTTGCCGATGTGTACAAACTCGATTTCACCCAGGTTGCCCAGTTGGAAGGCTTTGGCGAAAAATCGGCGCTGAACCTCCAGGCCGCCATTGAGAAGGCAAAGAAAAACCCCATTCACCGCTTGTTGTACAGCTTGTGCATCCACCATTTTGGCAAAAAAGTATCCAAACTGATCGCTGCGGAGATCAACAATGTATTGGAACTCAAAGATTGGCTATTCGAAGATTTTACCAAAATCAAAGACGTTGGCCCGGTCGTAGCAAAGAACATCATCGATTATTTCCAGGTCTGGCAAAACATCGAAATGCTGGCCGAAATGGGTTCTTTGGGCGTCAACCTGGAGCAAACCGAAGAAGACAAGCCCAAAGCTGCGTCAGCCGATGCGCCCCTGGCCGGAAAAACCATCCTTTTTACCGGGGCACTCGCTAAAATGGGCCGCAAAGAAGCCCAGGAAAAAGCAGAAGCCGCTGGCGCCAAAAACATCAGCGCGGTGAGCAAGAATCTCGATATTCTGGTAGTAGGGGAGGATGCAGGCTCAAAGTTGAAAAAAGCACGGGAACTTGGCACGGTGCTGATTTGGACGGAGGATGAGTTTTTGGAGAAGGTGGCCGAGTAGATGTACTAGGGCATAAAGCGATTGGGCACTAGCAGCAAGCTGTGAAAAGTAATGCCAAGAATTTTACGCGCTCCGCGCTTTAACGCCTTCGGCGTAGAGCGGCATTGATTGGAAAACGGATTTAACGGACTAAACGGATAGGAACGGACTTTTACTCGCCTTCGGCTTGTACTTTTCCGCCGCAGGCAGAATAAAAATCCGTTTTAATCCGCCCAAATCCGCGTCATCCGTTCTCCCATCTTGTCGCTTTTAGCAAAAAGAGGCGAAGCCTCAAAAAGCGTGAAGCGCATAAACGTCGTGCTCGTCGTGGTTACAAAAAAGAGCAGCGAAGCTGCGAAAAACACCAATATTACTTTTTTGTAATAGTTTAGCACCCCACCTTCGGTGGAGTGGTTTATTAAAATATAGCCACAAATTGCACAAATTTTCACAAATTATGGCACGAACTTCGTTCGTAAAGGGAACACAAACGCCAGTTTGTGTCTTAATTTGTGAAAATTTGTGCAATTTGTGGCTAAGAATTTGTTTTGTCACATCGCCGAAGGCGGGGTGCTAAACTATTACACTTTTTTTTCTTTCTGCTACAGCCCAATCCAAAATGGCCTCAATATCCCCATTTTTGGCCATCCCAGGGCAGATGATAAAACTGCCGATCGCCACCCAATACTATCACATCCAGACGCTCGGGCCCCCAAGAGGCAACTGATAGCCCTCCCAGCATGAATCCGCCCAGATTTTGCAGGTTAATTGCGCCCTCTGAGGTAGTTTGGCGATAGCCTAAAGAACCGTTCAATGCGGTGTAAAACAAATCGACTTCTCCTTTTTTTCGGCTGATAGCCTGGAGTGCTGAGCCTAATTTTACCGGAATTTTTAATTCGTACCATTGGCTCCATCCCGTGGGATAGAAGTGCAAACCCCAGATTTTTCCATCCATTCCTGGCGCAAAGAGATTAATTCGGTTGACATCAGAACAGGCTACGGTGAAGCGGCCTTCCGTCAAACCGCCCAGGTTTTCCCATTTGCCCCAGCCATTGTCATAATACAGGTGCTCCATTCTTTGGCTAACCTGGGAAAAAATGTCCAAACGGCCTGGCCCCCAGGAAGTAACCCGGACGAAACCGTCATCGATGGGCAATTTGCCCTCGCGCAGTTCCTCCCAGGTGCCCCAGCCATTGTCCCACCAAGTGTGTTTGAGTCCTCCCCCTTCGGTTATGGCAAAAATGTCGAGGCGATTCGGTGCCCAGCTAAGCAGCTCAATTTCTCCCTCCAGGTCACCACCTCCGCGGTGATCCCAAGCGCTCCATTTTTTCCCATCCCAATAAGTATGGTACAGGTGGCCTTCCAGGGTAGTGAAAGCATCCATACGTCCTGGGCCCCAAGAAATAACTTTGAACCGCCCCCTTTCATTACCATCACCATGTGGCCAGGGAATCGGTTCCCAGGCTGACCAAGTGTTGTCCTGCCATCGCCGACAAAAGATGTTATCGCCAGCATCCCAAAAAACAGCCAGCTGATCGGGGCCATATGCCAAGGTGATTGGGAATTTATGGCAGGGGCCTCCGCCAAGGTTGCCCCATTCCGGTTTGGGCTGTGTTTTTTGTGCGTGAATAAATCCGGTATTGAAGAGCACAAGACTTATAGAAATAAACAATAGTAGACGCATGATTTATTGATTGATGGGCAATTTGGAAATATTCAAGCGGGTGAGGCTGATCACTTCTCCTGCTTCCGAAAACTCTTCACTGTAATCGTATTTGGGCAAATCATTGAGGTAAAACCGTTTGTAACAAAGCCTGCGGCTGGTTTTGCCAGTTTCACACTTTTTGGTGTTGTCCAGGTAGCGGAAGGTGAAATGGTCGTCATCTCCGTCCCCGTAGGCATAGTCGGGGTTGGCATCTTTTTCAAACAAGGCAAAATAAATGTCGATGTAACTGCCGTCGGCAGTACCTGGAGGGAAAATGAATTTTACATTGCTGCCGGGCACGATGGAGTTCCCTTTGTTGTCGAGGTCTACACTTTGTTCGCCCGGCAAGTCTAGTAGGATGTTTTGGCCGCGCTCGGCGGGTACTTCCGCATTGTTGCCCTGGTAGGCCATGGCCCAAACTTTGCCATACATATCCAGATCACCTCCTTCGGGGCTGCCTTTCAGCATCAAGCCATTGATTTCGACGGCCGCTCCCGAAGCCTTTACCGCAGGAAGGGTGCAGGTTTGTTTGATGAATTCGTCGGTGGCGGTATTGTAACTCACAATCCAGTTGTCTCGTGTAGTGGCAATGGTGTATCGGATGGGCTGGCTGGTGTGGTAGCTCATGCTGCGCTCAATACTTTGCACCCGGCTCTTCAGATCACTCAGGCTATAGGCCGAGACCACATCCCGAGATTGGCCACCTACTACAAACATTTTAATGGTCATCTCCTGGTTCAGTTCCCGGCTCATCATGTCCAAATCCACATTGCCCCCTGCCACAAAAGCCTCTACCTTCAGCTTTAACTTGTTTGCAATCACTTCCAGCGATTCTTTGATTTCCACACTGGCCAGGATGCGCAAGCCATAGTCCGCTTTTTTCAAATACACCAGGTTGGGATCTTGATTCAGGGCATCATCTGTAAAAAAACCACCTTGTGGGGCATTGGCCTCGATGGTAAACATGATTTTGGTGATGTCAATCAACAAGTAAGTGCTTTTTGAGCCACGTTGAAAATTGAAGAGATTGTCGATGCTGTAGGTCAGGTAATGCGCACCAGCGCCGATTTGGAGTTGAAAATCAGCCTCGTTGTGCACTTCTTTGATGGTGGCATTGTAAGTCAGGTTGGTTTGTTTTTTCTCTTCGCTCGAAAATTGACCGTACAGATTGGCAATGGCTTGCTGGAGGTTCGGCTTGGTCGGATTTTGAACGTCCTGGGTCACTGTTCCTCCGGCGATCACATTTTTAACGTCCGCAGAAAGAACCATGGGTTTCAGGGCATCTGTTTGCCGTTTCCAGGAGCCACTCAAATAGTCCAGAATATTGAACACCGAGCCGGGCACTACTTCTCCAACTTGTGAAGCAATGTCCGCAGTCATGAAGGAATTATCGTCCAGGCTGATGCGGATGATCGAGGATTCACAATCCACATCCGAGGAGGGGGCCGGTTTTTGACTGGTGATGCGGGCTTTGTTGGTTTTAGCGGCCATGTTTCCAGCCAATGGTGGGGCAATTTGATAGCGGGAAGTCAGGGTAACCCCATCCGAAGTTCGGCGGGTTTTTTCATAAGTACGGGAAATCGCGGAGCCTACTTTTTCCAGTTGATCTTTGTTGACCTTAAATCCTGATTCAGCGAGCTCCAGGGCAAAAATTGCCCCTCCTCCGGTGTATTGCACCACCGCAATGCCGTTGGCGGCCTGCTCGTTTCCGCCATACAGGTGCCAGTATTTTTGGGATTGTTCGCAGCGAATGTTGAAGCCATTGCCATTGGCAACGAGCGAAAAATGCAAGTTTGCCTGATTGACGTAATCCCATTGGATGATGGGGGCATTGTTGTCCCGGGATTGTCCGCCTACATTCAGGTAGCGGTTGCTGTGCATGGCCTTGAGGGTGAAGACATTGTTGCCGATGTTTTTGAGTTCAAATTTGTGGTTGGCTGCATTTACAAAATCCCATTGAATCAATGCCGCGCCATTGTTGGGGTCAATGCCCGCTACACCAAGGTATTTGCCCGTATTGAGCACTTTGAGGTAATACACGCCATCAGTGATGCTCTGCCGCTTCAGCATAGCGTTAGTATTGCTTTGTTGGGTTTGGATTTTGACGGGTTGTGCATTCACAACAAGTTGGCTGAGGGATAAGCAAAGCAGTAGGCTTATCCAAAGTTGAACGATTGGATTTCTCATGGTGTTGCAATAAAGTTTTAGGTGATTTATGGTTTTACAAAAAGTGCACTTGTGCCATAAAAGTGCAGGATGTAGGTGCCAGCAGGTAAGTCTGCGACAGACCATTGTTGCGCATTTTCACCCGCACCCAGGTTCATGTTTTTGCTTTTGAGCACCTGGCCATTGCTGGAAAGGATATTCAGGTTGGCATTGAGTTTTTGTTCAGTTTCCAGGGCAAAAAAGAGGATTTCGCTCTGGACTGGATTTTGTTTGATGCGGAGTTGTAGCCCAGTCTTGCCTGGTGTAGATTTTACCCCTGAAATCATGCCAAACTCATCGGCACCAATATCCGGGCTGATGTCCCGCAAACCCGCGTCTATATCGTGTGTGATCATCGGGATCGGAATGGCTTTTCCGATGCAAGGGCTGCCCGGAATCAAATGGCCTTTGGCATCAATTTTGGGATCTACTTCCAGGCTTTTTTGATCAGTACCATTTTGTGTTTTCCAATGGGCGAGTGTGAGGGCTTCCCATGTGAGGGCGTTATTGATAAAAACGGATTTGCCGCCATTGCGGAAATACACATTGTTGTCAATTACATTGGTTTTGGAACCCGCATCCTCTCTAATCCGCAACATGGGCAGATTTTGAGTAGAAGTTTGGACAAAAAGGTTGTTCTGGATTTTGGCATTGATGTTGCCCGGATGCGCCGACTTGGTATTGCTCAGCCAAACATCGCCCACATTAAAAAAAAGAGTGGCCATTTCGTCTTGTCCCGTATTGACCACGGTATTGTGGTAAATCTGGGCATTTTTAGCCCCCCACAAGCCAATACCAGCGTGCTTGGTGTTCATGATGAGGTTGTTGATCATGATGCCGTCCAGGTTCTCGTAATATTCGGGATTGGATTGGGTGTCAAACCATTCCTCGTCGGTGTAAAAACCGAGATAAATTCCTCCTTCGCCACAATTGGTGATGGTATTGCCCTCGATGCGGCAATTGCGTGCGCCGCCCTTGGCGTAAATCCCGGTGGTGGCAATGTCGTGAATGTTGCAACCTTTGACCAGCATATCTGGCGCGTTGACATTGTCGATGCCTTCGGCGTTGAAATCCAGCTGTGCTCCAGGGCCTTTGCCGCTGTTGTATATTTCGCAGTTGAGAATTTTGATGCCTCTGCAGGCTGGAGTGAGTTTGATGGCATCCCGCCCCGTATCATGGATGATGCAATTGCGTACGGTGATGTTGCTGGTTCCGCGGCGTTTGGAAAAAGGTACGGAATTGTCCCAATCCCAATTGCTTTCAAATTTGAGTCCGTAATAATACCCACCTACAATTTCCAGGCGTTCGAGCAGCCCTCCGTCGGTCTCAGGCTCGTTGTACCAAAGGCAAGAGCTAATGTCTTCCACATTGGTCACCGCCGAGATGACGGCCCATTCATTGGCATAGGAACGAATGGTCAGATTGCTTTTGTTGACGCGGATTTCGTTGGAGGTGTATTTGCCGCCCCGCAATTCAATGGTGCTACCCGGTGAAGCGACAGCTATGGCTTTGACCAAAGTTTTAAAAGGGGCCGCCAAAGTGCCAGGGTTGTTGTCATTGCCCGTTGTTGCCACATAAAAAGTAGCGGCGTTGAGCGCTAAGGGCAAGGAGAAAAAACAAAAAATCAGGATATGTTTCATGTTTATTGACTGGTTTTTAGTGTTTATTGTTTTTCATAAGTCGTTTCAACCCAAGCTTCTTTATACGGATACACTTCAATGCGCTTTGAAACCAGATAAATGCGGGGCTTGGTGGCGCCGGTTGGTTTATCAAGACTGGAGATTTGTTGCCGCATGGCTCCATCTTGATCTACCCAAATTTCACCAGCGCTAGCTTTGGTGGAAGGTGACGTGAGTGTTAAAACCCCATCTTCAATGTCCTTGCTGTCTAATTTTTTGACTTCTAACTTCCAATTGCCTTTTTCGGATGTAGGTGTTCCGACCAATACATGGCTGATAAAAGTACCATCCGCAAAAAACTCATAGGCAACTACTCCTTCTTTCATGGTTGCAGTTTGTTTCTTTTCGCCCTTTTCGTTGATGCCGAAGGAAGCTCCACTTTTTAGTTTCCAATAGCCAATTAAGGAGGTGTATTCAAGTTTAACCGGGACGGTTGCCGTGTCTTCCTTACTGCACATAAAGGCAGAACTGGCAACAAAGCTAAAAGCCATTATAAACAGCAGTGCAAATCGATTTTTCATAATTCATTGATGGTTTAGTAACGCAGAAAAATTAACTTCCCTCTCAAAAAATCGGGAAGTAATTTTTTGCGTCAGACTTAGGAGTTAAATGATGATTCAAAACTACTACCCTGCCCAACCCTTCTCAAGTGCTACTCGATGAACTACTTTTTTTATCGGTGAACGACACCAGAACCAAACGCTTAGGTTCTCTAGCGCACTAAACTTTTCAACTTTTTTTCTCAAAGTACTTGCACAACATATCTTCTTCTCCTATCTTTACCACTCCAAAGCGCGATCGCGCGTTTTGACGACCACAGGGTCGGGTGGCCGAGCGGCTAGGCAGAGGTCTGCAAAACCTCGTACAGCGGTTCAAATCCGCTTCCGACCTCCAATTTTCGACTAAAAGGGCAATCGATTCGATTGCCCTTCTTTTTTTCCCGAACTCCCCGTCTGTTTGAGGTGTTGATAGATGACTTCGTACGTTGCGCAAAAAGCTCAGGTACTTTTGTCATTGCCTATAGCCCATCAATACCATCACGAAAATCAACAGAATCATTCATTATGCTCATTTGGATTGGCTTTTTAGTTTTAGTAGCAGCATTGCTCGCCCTCGATTTGGGGGTTTTCAACAAAGATGCCCATACCATCAATGCCAAAGAGGCCTTACGCTGGACAGGAGTATGGGTCGCTTTTTCTTTGCTATTCAGCATCTTCATCTATTTCGCTTACGAAAACAGTTGGGTTCATGAGGAAGGTGCTCCCATGTCGGGTCAAAAAGCGGTGATCACCTATCTGACGGGTTATTTGGTAGAACAATCACTGAGCATCGACAACATTTTTGTCATTGCTGTGATCTTTACATATTTTAAAATTCCGCAGCAATTCCAGCACCGCGTGCTGTTTTGGGGCATCATTGGAGCCGTGCTGTTTCGGGGTTTTATGATCTTGGTAGGTTCTGTGCTGTTGCACCGTTTCGGGTGGATTACCTATGTTTTCGGCGCAATTTTGCTGTACACCGCTTACCGCATGTTGGTGCAAAAAGACCACGATGATGACGTGGAGGTAGATAAAAACCCTCTGGTTGCATTGGCCAAGCGATTTTTTCCAGTCACTGATCAATTTCATGGAGAAAGTTTTTTCATAAAAGTAGACCACGCTACTGCGGCTACACCTTTGTTTATTGCCCTTTTGGTGATCGAGACCACGGATATCATGTTTGCTTTTGACAGCATCCCTGCCATATTCGCCATTACCACTGATCCATTTTTGGTTTTTACCTCCAATATTTTTGCTATCTTAGGGCTGCGATCTTTGTATTTCGTACTGGCTTCCATGCTAGACAAGTTTCCCTACTTGCGCTACAGCCTGGTGGTCATTTTGGCTTTTGTGGGCGTCAAAATGTGCATTGTGCATCAGGTTGATTTACCAGAATGGCTTTCGCTGGCAGTGATTGCGGTTTCTTTGGCTGCTGGAATTCTACCATCCCTGGCAGAAGTATTGCGCCAAGGTCGGGAAGAAAAAAAAGGTTTGTCCCACGACAAAAACCCAAATCTTAAAGCTTAAACCCCCAAACCTTAAGACCCTAAAAAATGGATGCCATTTTATGCTTGACGGATTATCAACAACACAGTGACCAGCCTTTTTTGTATGGCTTGCACCTTACCCGTCATTTGCACAATGAGCTTTATGTTGCGCACGTCAAAGACGATGCCGATTTTGCAACCCTGGAAGATACGACCCATCTGGATGAAGCTACCGATGAAGAACAGTTGGAGGAGTTGAAAAAACTTCGGGCATTCATTCAATCCAATACCACTGACGCAGACCAAAAACTGCCCGTTCGAGGTGTAATTGTAGGCGGCAACTTGTGGGAAAGCATTATGGTGCTGACCGAAAAATACGATGCCGACCTGATCATCATGGGCATGCGCAACCGGATGAGCCTGGCGGGGCGCATATTTGGCAGCCTGGCCTCCAGAATGATCAATGCTGCGGTAGCTCCGGTTTTGATGACTCCACCTGGAAACAAGTTTGCACCCATCAAAAACATCGTTTACGCCACGGATTTCGATGTGGCCAATTTGGCTTCCATCGAAAAAATGGTTGCCTGGAGTCAAGCCCTCGATGCCCACCTTTATCTGGTACATGTCAACGACGATCCGGCAGATAAAGCCTGGGCCAGGCAGCAGATGGATAAAATCATGCATGCGCTGGAGGAAGAAAATGAAGACCACCAACTGAGTTTTTCCGTTTTGGAAGGCGAAGACATTATGGATCATCTGGAACGTTACATGCTGGAAGTCAAAGCCGATTTGGTTGCACTCACTGCTTACCGCAAGGGGTTTTGGGACCGCATCTTTCGCAGTGGCCTGGCACAAGAAATCATTCAGGAGGTCAATATACCCATACTCATCTTTAAACCTTGAAGGGAGCTGATTTTCAAAATAGAATCACTACAATGAAACCGATTATTACCCTTGTTCTATTCGCAATTGCACGTTTGTCTTTCGCGCAAGTTCAATCCTGCCAGGACATCATTTTTCCCACGCTGAATACCTCCTTGTACCAAGGTGTGTACTACAGCGACATGCGCTGGGAAGACAGTAAAAAAATCACAGTTGCTTTCTTGAATGGAGATGAATTTTTGCGCAGCAAGGTCATCAAGTATGCCCCTGAGTGGAGTAAACATGCCAACATCGTATTTGAATTTGTACCTGGTCCCCAAGCCGATATCCGCATCACCTTCAACAAAGGAGGCTCCTGGTCTTTGATTGGCAAGCAATCCAGTCAGTTTTCAGTAGATGCCAATTCAGGCAAATCACTCAGTGGTAAGGCAGGTACCTCCATGAATTATGGCTGGTTTGATAAAAACACCAGCGAACAAGAGTTTCGGCGTACCATTTTGCACGAGTTTGGTCATGCATTGGGGATGTTGCACGAGCACTTGAGTCCTTTATCTGGCATCAAGTGGAACATGCCCAAAGTGTATGCGCACTACATGCAAACCCAAAACTGGAGCAAAGAGGACGTAGACAAAAACGTACTGAACAAATACTCCATCACCCAAACCAATGGCGTATACGACCCCAAGTCCATCATGCACTACCCGGTAGATAAGGCATTCACCCTGGATGGCTACGAAGTAGGCTGGAACTACGACTTATCGGCTGGAGATAAAAAGGCGATTGCTACGTTGTACCCTTTTACCACCACCAAACCTACCACAACTACCACCACTACAACTACCCCCGAAGCGCCGGCCTTGCGCTATCGAATTACCGGATTGGCTTTTGGTGACAGCATTTGGGCTTTGACCATGTCCAAAACAAAAACCAATTATACCGAAGCCTGGCGCACCCGCACGTATTTTCCCAAAGATGAGATCAAGGAGTTTTGGGACAAAAAATACTACATCTCCAATTTGACTTATGGCAACGGCATTTGGGCACTGGTAATGTCTACAGGTACTGGATTTACAGACCAAACCTGGCGCACCAACCCGGAATTTCCCAGCGCATCGATTCAGGAGTTGTGGGCTAGTGGTCACCAAATCAATAGCCTGAATTATGGCAACGGAGTATGGGCCCTGGTGATGTCCAAGGGCTTGGGCTATGCGCATCAGATTTGGCGCACTCGCCCCAATTTCCCTAAAGATGAAATTCAGGAATTTTGGGATCAGGGCTACTCTGTTACCAATTTAACCTACGGCAATGGCCTTTGGGCCTTGGTGATGTCCAAAGGCGCTGGTTATACCGGCCAGGTTTGGCGCACCCGCGATCATTACCCCAAAGATGAAATCCAGGAATTGTGGGCAAAAGGCTACCACATCACCAATTTGAGCTATGGCAATGGCCTCTGGGCACTGGTTATGTCTAAAGGAACTGGCTATGCCACACAATCTTGGCGGACAAGATCGAATTTTCCGAATGCAGAGATTGATGAGCTGTGGAAAAAGTAGGGAAGGCGGAGGATAATTTTTAAATATTTACGAATCAAAAGTTTGTGATAGGGCGCACTAGGTTTTTGACTGAGTTGGTAATGTGATTTTTCAGTCATTAGCGTAAATTCGCTAACCACTTTTCAAAATTTAGCGTAAATTCGCCAATTCTTTAGCCTCAACCTTAACCAGACCAAATAGTGGGTGTGCAGGTTGTGCACACCCGCTTTACAAATCCAGATTGCGATGAATTTTCAGTTGTCGGAAGAACATTTGGCAGTGCAAGCCGTTGCCCGCGAATTTGCCCAAAAAGAACTCAAACCGGGCGTCATCGAGCGCGATTCCAAAATGGAATATCCCTATGAGCAGATCAAGCGCATGGGGGAGTTGGGTTTCATGGGCATGATGGTCTCGCCGGAATACGGCGGTGGTGGTATGGATACACTATCGTACGTGCTGGCCATGGAAGAAATTTCCAAGGTTGACAACTCCTGCTCGGTCATCATGTCGGTCAACAACTCGCTGGTTTGTTGGGGAATCGAAACATTTGGCACAACTGAACAAAAAACAAAATACCTGCCCAAACTCGCTTCTGGTGAATGGCTTGGTTCATTCTGTCTCTCCGAACCCGAAGCGGGCAGCGATGCCACCAGTCAACGCACCACGGCTGTAGATATGGGTGACCACTATCTGCTCAATGGTACCAAAAACTGGATCACCAGCGGTGGTACTTCCAAAATTCACCTGGTGATGGCCCAAACACATCCCGAACTCGGTTCTCGGGGCATCAATTGCCTGATCGTAGAAACCAGCTCTCCGGGAGTGGCCATTGGTGCCAAAGAAGACAAACTCGGCATCCGCTCCTCGGATACCCATACCATTATGTATACGGATGTAGTAGTGCCCAAAGAAAACCGCATCGGTGAAGATGGGTTTGGATTCAAATTTGCCATGAAAACCCTCGGGGGTGGACGAATCGGCATTGCGGCCCAAGCCTTGGGTATAGCGGGAGGTGCCTACGAATTGGCGCTTGAGTATTCCAAACAACGCACCACCTTCGGCAAACCCATCAACCAGCACCAGGCCATAGCTTTTAAGTTGGCAGACATGGCAACCGAAATCGAAGCAGCCAAATTGATGGTATACCGTGCGGCCTGGCTCAAAGATCAGCACCAGGACTATACGGCAGCGAGTGCAATGGCCAAATTGTTCGCCTCAGATGTGGCCATGCGCCACAGCGTTGAAGCTGTGCAGATTCATGGTGGATACGGTTTTGTAAAAGAGTACCACGTAGAACGCCTGATGCGCGATGCCAAAATCACTCAAATTTATGAGGGGACATCGGAAGTTCAAAGAATCGTGATTTCTAGGGAAATTATCAACGATAAACCTTATTTGCCAGCGTAAGAAGAAATACAGCGATCAATAGTCATTATCTGAGGCTACGGCCACAGGTTTTTCTGCTTCTTGGCGTTGCTCTGCTTTAATTTCCTCGGTAGGCTTCCATCCTGGTGGCATAACGATGTACAGTAATTTATGCTTCAAGCTCTTGGCTTTGTACACATCTTTTACCAATTCGATGGTTTCACCAAAATAAACTTGCCAGAAACTGCGGCTATTGATCTTGAGAGTAATGCCATATTCGGGTTTCACTTCTTTAAGTTCATCTTGATAGGTATTGAAAACCTTGTCCCAGATATTGAGCAAATTTCCAAAATTTTTATCGAGGTAAAGGTCGTTTCTACTGTGGTGAACCCTATGGTGGGATGGCGTAAGGATAAAATTTCCCAAAATACCCAATCGAGCTTTTTTCAGGGTATTTTCACTGATGTGGTTAAATTCAGCCCAAATCCAATCAATGGTCACTATCATCGCAAACATGATTGGATTCACCCCCAATAAAATACTTATACTCGTGCGAATGAAATCAGAATAGGTATATTCTAAAAAGAAATGGGAATAGCTTACGGACATGTTCATTTCCTCTGGAGCGTGATGGGTACTGTGCAGGCACCAAAAAAAACGCACTTTGTGGCTGAGGTAATGATAGCTAAAATGCCCGAATTCCCATATAATGTAAGCGTATACGAACCAATACCAGGTAAAAGTGGTCTGAAAGGGAGCAAAAGGCCTGAAAAGAGCAATACAATATGCTCCTACAGAAAGGCTTACAAAACGCCCAATAATTCGATTGAAGCCATCTATCAGAATCGGAACGACAAAGGCCCTTACTCCTTTTTTTAGAATGAATACACTTCTGATGATTTCGATGACTAAGAATATAGGCATCAGAAGAAGGATAATAGAAGTGATTCCATCAAAAGAATAAAGTGCATCCAAGCCTTTGGTGTGGTAAATTTCCATTACCCGGTCAAAACGGAAAAAAGATAAAACATGCTCAACTAATTTTTCTAGAATATACATATAGAAAGGGTTTAATATATTGGGTGTATTAATTGGAAAGAACTAAATGTAGGTGGGAGGTTGACAAACAGTGTCCTATCTTTTATATTGAGAAGCTTTCTGAATTGATTGTGTAAAATTAAAAAAAAATTATTAGAAAGTAAATACTTACAATTACATAAAATTTATTCATATGCGTCTCCTTGGTTGCCCTTGCTTCAGTTTGTTCAAAAAAGGGTAGGAAAACACCACCGCCATGATAACCACCGCACCCCAATAAAAATTGGCGTCAAGCTCTTTATCCTCGTTTAGCAGCAACCAGGCGAGTACGATGGCGTAAACAGGCTCTAGGTTCATGGTTAGGTTAGAAGTGAAAGCAGAAAGTAGTTTGAGTGAATTGAGCGCGAGCACATATGCAAACGTAGTGCACAGCAAGGCCAGTACCAGCAGATAGCCCCAATCGCTCCATTGGGGCGGCACCATCACCGGGAAACTACCGTTGTACCAGCTAGAGCCCAAGATCACCAGACCAAGAAACAAGCAGGCACTGCTCAGCTCGATGAAGGTCATGCTCAAAGAATCAAGTTTTGCTATTTGCCCCTTGTTTAAAATGGTAAACATCGAAGCCAGCAGTGCCGAAATCATACCGACTACCAGCCCATCTACCATCGAGAAATCAATGCCGTTGACCACTAACGCCATTCCCGGAATGATCAACAAGCCTAAGCCAATTTCCAGTAAATTGAACTTTTTTCGCAACAAAATTGGTTCTAAAACCGCTGAAAACAAAGAAGTCGAACCCATTGCCAACACACCGATGGAAGAATTGGACAGCTTGATGGCACCATAAAAAGTGAGCCAATGCAAGCCTACAATGGTGCCAATGCCGATTAAATGCAGCAATTGCCGTCGGGGTAAGGTACGCAACAGTTTGAACACGTTGATCAATAGCATCAAACTCAGCGCAGTGATCAAAACCCGCCACCATACCAGTATCAGGGCACTCAGATGGATCAATTTTCCCAAAATGGCGGTGAGACCAAACAGCAAAACCGCAAAATGAAGTTGGAGGTACGCTTTTTGTGCTGCTGACATTGAACTATTGTATGTGGTTTGGCATTAAGTAACGCAGAAAAAATTAACTTCCCGATTTTGGGTTCTGAATAGGAAGTCGAACGTTTCATTTCAAGTGAGCTTCCTATTCAAAAGCCTCTAAAAAAATCGGAAAGTAATTTTTTGCGTCATACTACGAAGGCAAGATAATTTTTTTATCATTAAAATTAATTCAGATAACCATGTTGAAAGCAAGTGATAAGGCTCCAGCCTTTACTTTATTGTCCAGTGACAAGAAAGAAGTGAAATTGCAAGACTTTCAAGGAGAAAATGTCGTTTTGCTGTTTTTCCCTAAAGCATTTACCCGCGTGTGTACGGTAGAATTGTGTACCATGCGCGATGATCTTGCCTATTACCAAGGGCTAAATGCTCAAATCGTTGGTATTTCAGTGGATACTCCTGAAATTCTTGCAGATTATAAGCAAGACCAGCATTTAAATTTTACCCTTTTGTCTGATATTGACAAAACCATGTCTACCGATTACGGGTCTTTGTACCATGACGAGTTTGGAAACAAAACGGTATCCAAGCGTTCTGCTTTTGTAATTGATGGTGAAGGAACAATCCGTTATGCCGAAGTGTTGGAAAATGCGGGAGAATTGCCGAATTTTGACCTTGTAAAGGCGACCATAGCCGAACTTAACTAATTGCTAGTGGCAGCGTAACAAATTTGATCAGCATTTTTGCTGGTCAAATTTGTTGCAAAGACTAAACTAGTTAGATCCAAAAATACAATGATTACCGCGTACGGCCCTGAAGTAGAGGAACTTGAAGAAGTATTGGTAGAAGATGAGATCGATGAGCTCATTGGTCACCATTCCCGGTTAATCGTGTACAACGATGACCACAACACCTTTGATTGGGTCATCAAGTGTTTCATGGAAGTTTTGGAATACCCCCACGACCAATCCGAACAATTGGCACTGATTATTCACTTCAAAGGAAAAGCCACAGTAAAAACAGCACCCAAAAAAGAACTCAAACCCAAAAAAGATGCCCTGGTTGATCGGGGACTCTCAGCAGTCATCGAGGATTGATTCACTTCCCACTGCTCTCCTTAAGTCACTCAATTCTTTGTGTTCCCACCCTCCTTCGTTTTGTCAAACAAATTTAAAAGCCTATTTTTGCGTTTAAGGGGCAATGAAAAAATAAGTGTTTCATTTTGCCAAAGGATTAGATGAGTAAACGGTTCATTTAAAGTTTCTTATCTAATCCTTTGGCTACAAGAAAATGAAACACTTATTTTTGCCCCACTACTAAGCAAAAAAAGCTTGTTCTAAACCCTTCAAATTAATGGATTGCAGAAATTTTATTTTGTCACCTAGCGCTAAAGTGTAAATGGAATACCCTACCATCAAGGACGGTAAATACACATATATTGAGACCAAAGGCGGAGAAGAAACCCTCATCCTGTTGCATGGCCTGTTTGGCGCCTTGAGTAACTTCGAAGGCATCATCGCAGCATTTGGCCCGACTTATAATGTGGTCATCCCCATTTTGCCCATGTTTGAATTGCCCATTCGTGAAGTATCGGTAATGGGGCTTGTAGATCACGTTGCCGATTTTATTGAAGATAAAGGCTACCAAAAGGTGCATTTGTTGGGTAATTCATTAGGAGGGCATATTGCCTTGCTTTACGCGCTCAGTCACCAAGAAAAACTGACCTCGTTGATTTTGACGGGTAGTTCTGGTCTTTTTGAAAGTGCAATGGGCAACAGTTTTCCCAAACGTGGAGATTTCGAATTCATCAAGAAAAAGACCCAGGATACTTTTTTCGACCCCTCAATTGCCGATGATGCCCTCATCAATGAAGTATACAGCATTGTCAATGATCGCAATCGAGCCATTCGGGTTATTGCTACCTCAAAATCTGCGGTACGGCACAATTTGGGCGATAAACTGCACAACATCAAATTGCCAACCTTGCTCATTTGGGGGCGTCAGGATCAAGTCACTCCAGCATTTGTTGGCGAAAAGTTTCACGAATTGATTCCCCATTCTAGATTGCACCTGATTGACCAATGTGGACACGCACCGATGATGGAGAAAAAGGACGATTTCAACCGTTACCTTGCCGCATTTTTGCAAGAAGTATCAGGATTGGTTCCGGCTGCAAATGAACAGATAATTTACAAAAAGAAATGATCCGGTGCTCTTTATCCCCCGCATCGGGTGACAAATCTATCAATAATCATTCCTATTTTTCGCGGTAAAATAAACAGCAACATGAAAAAAATCTTGTGGTTGTTGTGCATCACCTTGATCGTTGGTGCTTGCTCAACCCAAAAACCAGTTACTACAGCCCCTGTCGAGCCCGCCAAAGAACTGGTAGCAGAGGTAGACCTGGATACCCTCGATGTAACTGCCGATGAAGGTGAAGGAGAGGCAGAAGAGGACTTCGAATCCGTAGAAACTACCCTGGCCCCGTACACGCCCAGCGCATTGCGCATCAACGACCTGCTGCACACCAAGATCGACGTGCGTTTTGATTGGGCCAAAGAAGAAGTTATGGGTAAAGTTACCCTGAAATTCAAGCCTTTTTTTAACCCTACCTCTACGCTTACCCTGGATGCAAAGGGGATGGATTTCCAAAAAGTTCAGTTCGCTGGCAATGATAAAGCCTTGAAATACAACTATGATGGCCAACAAATCGTCATCCAGTTGGGCCGTTCTTTTAACCGCAACGAAGAATATTCCATTTACATCGAATACACTGCTCACCCCAAAGCGGATGGCGGCAGCGAAGCCATCACCTCAAACCAGGGACTGTTTTTTATCAATCCACGGGGCGAAGAATTGGACAAACCCCAACAGATCTGGAGCCAGGGCGAAACCGAGTGGAACTCCCGCTGGTTTCCGACCATCGATCGCCCCAACGAGCGCTCAACCGAAGAATTGTACGTTACGGTAGACAAAAAATTCAAAACCCTTTCCAATGGTCTTTTGATCTCCTCTACCAACAACTCTGATGGCACCCGTACCGATTATTGGAAAATGGACATGCCGCACGCGCCTTACCTGTTTATGTTGGCTGTAGGCGATTTTGCAGTGGTCAAAGATAAATGGCGCAACATTGAAGTGTCTTATTATGTAGAGCCAGCTTACGAGGCCGATGCACGCGACATTTTTGCCCATACCCCGGAAATGATCGAGTTTTTCTCCAATAAATTGGGCGTGAACTATCCCTGGCCAAAATTCTCGCAAATCATTGTGCGCGATTATGTATCTGGCGCAATGGAAAATACCACGGCCGTCATTTTTGGTAATTTGATCCAAAAGCACAAGTGGGAGCTCATCGACGATTCCAACGACAAAATTGTAGCCCACGAGTTGTTTCACCACTGGTTTGGCGATTACGTCACTTGCGAAAGCTGGCCCAACCTCACCATGAACGAGGGCTTTGCCAATTACTCCGAATACCTTTGGTTTGAATACAAATACGGTGCAGATGAGGCGGATCATCACCTGTTGACGGAGCAGAAAGGCTATTTTAGCTTTGCTGCAGGTGGCGTTCACCCATTGATCCATTTTGGTGTTGCCGACAAAGACGACATGTTTGATGCCCACAGCTACAACAAAGGGGGGGCCGTTTTACACATGCTGCGTCGACACATTGGCGATGAGGCATTCTTTACCGGACTAAAAAACTACCTGACTCAAAATGCCTTTAAATCTGTTGAGGCCCACACCTTGCGCCTGGCCATGGAAGAAGTAAGCGGCGAAGACCTCAACTGGTTTTTCAATCAGTGGTATTTCGCATCAGGTCACCCCAAATTGACCATCGAGTACGGCTACGACGAAGCAACCAAAGAAGCCGTTGTCAACGTTGCTCAAACGCAAAGCGAAAAAGGGGTGCCTGGAGTATTTGTACTCCCCGTTGCTGTGGATGTGTATGCCGAAGGTCGCAGTATGCGCCACAATATTCGGGTAGACCAGAGGGAACAAACCTTCCGTTTTCCTGCGGCAAAAAAACCAGACTTGATCAATTTTGATGCCGACCGTTTTCTACTGGCTGAAATTGAAGACAATAAGACAGAAGAAGAATTGGTCTTCCAATTCAAAAACGCACCAAAATTTATCGATCGCAACGAAGCCATGGAGCGCCTGCTTGGAGCAGAAAGCGAAAAAATATCCAGTATTTTGCCACTTGCCTTGAATGATCACTTTTACTCCATTCGCTCAATGGCCCTCGACAATTTATCTGAAGAACTAGATCCTGCCCTGTTGGCCAAGCTACGCGATTTGGCCCAAAACGACAAGCACTCGGAAGTACGCGCCAAAGCCTTGTCTACGCTCTCAGAAGGAAATGATCCTCAAACCTTGGCTGTAGCAAAAATGGCGATTGAAAAGGAGCAAGCCCTGAGCGTACGCACCAGTGCTTTGGGCATCATTTACCAGCAGGATGAAGCAGAGGGCTTAGCCCTGGCCGAAAAAATGGCTCCAACAGCCAAAGGTCCACTTTTGGAAGCCATCGCCAATATTTACACCGAAAAAGGGAACGCTAAATATTTACCCTTCTTCGAAAAACGTTTGGGCGAGGTGGAAGGCTTTACCGCGATTTCTTTCTTTGAAAGTTACCAGATTCTGGCCTCTCGTGGAGACCAAGCGACCATCGACAAAACCATTGAAGTGCTTTCCAGTTATGGCGCAACTACCAATCCTTCGCTTTGGCGCCGTTTTGGAGCGGTAAAAGCGCTTAATGACTTGCGCAATGATTTCCGGGTAAAAGCGCGCAGTGCCAGTGGCGCGGAAAAAGCGCAGTTTGCCAGCAATGCTGACCGCATTGGTAAGATTGTCGACGATTATAAAAGCAAGGAAACCAACGAAGAACTCAAAGCGGTATACGACCAATTGCCGGTAATTAAATAAGATTCAACCAGCTTTTGGATTTTTTTGTTGTCTTTACGTCAAGGAACGCGTGGAAACTTGTTTTTCACGCGTTCCTTTCGTTATATTGTACCTTGAAATATAAGTGAAGGATTTTATGGCAATGCAAGACAATTACCGACTGCTGATTGAAAAGCTGGATGCTTTCATTCGCAAATATTACGTCAATAAGCTGATTCGCGGCGCTTTATACAGCGTAGGGACGATTCTGGGCTTGTTTCTGGTTGCAGCAGTGCTCGAATATTTTTATTACTTTGATACCACTGGCCGCAAAATTCTGTTTTATTCCTTTCTGGGCATTAGTGCCCTGGCATTGGGATATTGGATTGTTGACCCCCTTTTGCGCTATTTTCATTTGGGTCGGGTGATCAGCCACGAAAAAGCTGCACAAATCATTGGCAACCACTTCACCGATGTCAAAGATAAATTGCTGAACATTCTTCAATTGAATCAGCAAGCCAGTCAAGCTGACCATAAAGAGCTGATTTTGGCCAGCATCAACCAAAAATCGGAAGAAATCAAGCCTGTTCCTTTTAAGGCAGCCATCAATCTTTCTCAAAACCGCAAGTACCTGCGTTATGCATTGCCCCCGCTGTTGGTATTGCTGGTTTTGTTGTTTGCAGCGCCTTCCGTTATTCGCGACAGTACCCAACGATTGATTCAAAATGGCAAAGAATTTTTGCGCCCAGCGCCTTTTTCTTTTGACGTAAATGAAAAAAAATTGTCGGTGATCCAATACGAAGATTTCGATTTGGACATCAAAGTAGATGGTGCTCAATTGCCCAACGATGTGTTTATCGTGGTAGACAATTACGAATACCGCATGACCAAAAAGAACGCTACGGAGTTCAGCTACCGCTTCAATAAAGTAGATAAAGACCTGCGTTTCACTCTCCGTGGTGGTGGCGTTGATTCGCGCAATTACCTGTTGACCGTACTCAAAAAGCCCAATATCCGTGATTTTCAGGTCAAACTCAATTATCCTGACTACGTTGGGCGTACAGATGAAACCCTGCAAAGCATTGGCGATTTGGTGTTGCCAGTAGGTACGCAGGTACAATGGATTTTCAACACCGAATCTACCGAAGCCATCAAAATGAATTTTTCGCGCAGCAAGAAAACTCAATTGGCTACTCGTCAGGGCAACGACCTCTTTTTGTTTTCCAAACGCGCCATGCTGGATGAAACTTATAAGCTCATCGTTTCCAACGAGGCCTTGCCCAAGGGGGATTCAGTCAGTTATGCCTTAACCATCATTCCAGATCAGTACCCTGAAATTCGGGCGCAAGTTTTTGACGACAGCACCAATACCAATGCCAAATATTTTGCAGGCGAAGCCAGTGATGATTATGGACTGCGCGTACTCAGCTTCAATTTCCGCATCCGCAAAAACAAAAGTGATCCAGGACAACTTCAATCCATCATCATTCAACGGCCTGAAGGCAAAAGTACTTCTTTTGAATATGCTTTTGATGCACTCGAATTGGGTCTAAAGCCAGGCGACGAGCTGAGCTATTATTTTGAAATCAAGGACAACGATGCGGTCAATGGCAGCAAAGCAGCGCGTACCGGTGTGATGGTTTTCTCCATGCCAACCGTTGCCGAAATGGAAAAAAAGGCCGAGCAAAACGACGATAAAGTCAAGGATAATTTGAAAGACGCCCTGGCCGAAGCCAAAAAACTTCAGGAAGAAATCCGTCGCCTGCAAGAAAAAATGCTCCAGGAGAAAGACCTCAACTGGCAAACCCGCAAGCAATTGGAAAAACTGTTAGAACGCCAAAAAGAGCTTGAAAAACAAATCAAAGAAGCCCAAAAAGCTTTTGAAGAAAACAAGAAAAACCAGGATCAACTGGGTGAAACGCCACAGGAGCTGCAGGAAAAACAAGAAATGCTCGATCAACTCATGGAGTCGCTAGAAGACCCTGAGATGAAAGAACTCATGGAGAAAATCGAGAAGCTCATGCAGGAAATGGAAAAAGACCAGGCCCTGGAAATGATGCAGGAAATGAAAGACCGCAACGAACGCCGGGAAAATGACCTGGAGCGCATGCAGGAGCTTTTCAAACAAATGGAACTCGAACAGGAAATCGAAAAAGCTGCGGACAAACTGGACGAATTGGCCAAAGACCAGCAAGAACTGAGCGAGAAAACCGAGGACAAGAAAGAATCCAACGAGCAACTCGAAAAGCAACAGGAAGAACTCACCAAGCAATTGGAAGAGATGGAGAAAAAAATGGAGGAAATCGAGAAGAAAAACGAAGAACTCGAGAATCCCCAGAAAATGGATGACCCCAAGGAAGGTATGGAGGACATCAAGCAGGACATGAAAGACAGTGAAGAGCAATTGGAGAAAAACGAAAACTCCAAATCTTCCAAGTCTCAGAAAAGTGCGGCCCAAAAAATGAAAAATAAGGCCAATAAAATGCGCACTCAAATGAAATCCAATCAAATGGAGACCATGCAGGAAGACATGAAAATGTTGCGCCAGTTATTGGAAAACCTGGTGGGCCTCTCCTTTGATCAGGAAGACCTCATCAAAGCCTTGAACAAAACCGAAATCAATACTCCCCGATACATTCAGCAAGTACAGCGGCAGTTCAAAATCAGAGACGATTTCCGCGTAGCTGAAGATACCCTGAATGCCCTGAGCAAACGCGTATTCCAGATTGAATCTTTTGTAACTGAAAAAGTTGCCGAGATCAAAACCAACATGCGCGAAAGCAACGAATTGCTGGAAGAACGCGAAAAAGGCATGGCCTCCGATCGCCAGCAGCGCACCATGAAAAGCCTCAACGATCTCGCCTTGATGCTGAGTGAAGTACTGAACAACATGCAGCAGCAAATGTCTCAGGCCATGTCACCTGGCAATCAGTCTTGCCCCAAACCCGGCCAAGGCCAAGGTCAGGGCAATACGCCAAAGGACAAAATGTCACCAGGTCAACAAAAGTTGAACCAGGACATGCAGAATGCCCGCGAGAAAATGAACCAAAAAGACGGTTCTGGCAGTCCCAATGCCAAAGATTTCGCCCAAATGGCCGCCAAACAAGCCGCCATCCGCAAAGCCCTGGAAAAACAGCAGCGCAAACTTCAGCAGCAAGGCAAAGGAAACAAAGAGCTGCAAGACATCATCGATCAAATGGATCGCACCGAGACCGAACTGGTGAACAAGCGCCTGAGCAACGAGACCCTCAAGCGCCAACAGGACATCATGACCCGCTTGCTCGAACACGAGAAAGCCGAACGCCAACGTGAATTGGACGAAAAGCGCAAGTCAGATACCGCCAAAAATTATGAGCACCAGTCACCACCTGCCTTGCAGGAATACCTGAAAAAGCGCCGCTCGGAGGTGGAAACCTACAAGACCGTTTCTCCAGCACTGAAGCCTTATTACAAGTCTTTGGTGGAAGAATATTTCAAGACCTTGAAAGGAGAGTAGGGGAGTTGATTCTCCCCTGCTTTGCCTTGTACTTACAGCATAATGAGCCAAGCCGCCTACGTACTCCTCATCGATTGTGCCGACCAAAAGGGCTTGGTACATAAAATCACCGGAGTGCTGTACAGCCAGGAAGTCAACATCATTGGCAACCAGGAATTTGTGGAACGAGAGCAAGACCGCTTCTTTATGCGTACCGATTTTTCGGGTACCATCAACGATGCTGCCTTGTTGGAAGAATTGCGTCTTGTATTGCCTGCCGATGCCAACATCAGCCTAAGGCCAAAGCGCGCGAAGAACATCGTGTTGCTGGTCACCAAAGAGCAGCATTGTTTGGGCGAATTATTGGTGCGGCATCAGTTCAACGAGCTGAATGCCAATATCCTGGCCGTGATTGGCAATCACGATACGCTCAAGCCCTTTACCCACCAGTTTGGCGTCAATTTTCATTGGGTATCCCACGAAGGCAAAAGCCGCGAGCAGCACGAAAAGGAAATTCTGGAAGTCGTGCAACGCTACAACCCGGAGTACCTGGTACTGGCCAAGTACATGCGCATACTTTCGCAAGAATTTGTAGACCATTTCCCCAACCGCATCATCAACATCCACCACTCGTTTTTACCCGCTTTCATCGGCGCTAACCCCTACCGACAAGCCTACGAACGTGGCGTAAAAATCATTGGGGCCACCGCCCATTTTGTCAACAATGACCTGGACGAAGGCCCCATCCTGATGCAAAACGTTATCCCCGTAGATCACACCTACTCTGTGCAGGACATGATGCAAAGTGGTCGCGATGTAGAAAAAATTGTACTTGCTCACGCGCTCAAACTGGTCTTTAACGACAAGGTAGCTGTGGTGGGGAACAAGACAATTGTATTTGATTAATACAAGGCTGAGTCTGCCATTCCGGAGTCCTCTATTTTCCAGACACCGGGGCCATCTTCACAACAATTTCCAGAACACCGGATAAATTTCCCCTCTGAATCCAAAATTGTGCTACAGCTACCATTGCAGTCTGATTTGCTCTTGCATACAATTTGAATCGAAGGTTTTGGCTTTTTCTTCTTTTTGCCTTTCTTTTTGTATACTTCATAGGAGCTGCCAAAAATAGCCGTCTGTAACGTAGAACTTTCGCGAATTGTATTCGTCAAAGCAAGCTCAGTAGCCTCCCCAGAAGGCACAATTACAAAGCATTCTTCTTCCACTTCGAAGATGCTGAAATTGGGTTTGGGGTATACCGCATCCCCACGTTTGACTCCCCATTTTTGGAAGTTGCCTTGAAAAGCAACTAAGGCTTTGACTTTTTTGGCTTCCTGAGAAAAGCCTGTCTGGCATAGCCCAAAAGCAACTAAGAGGATTAGCAACAAATGCCATTTTTTCATCGAATTCAGATTGAAAGGGTTAAAAATGTTTTTAATGGATGAGTACCATTCAATACTTCAAAAGTACCAGCATTAGCAAAGCCCGGCCTCACCCGAATAGGTGATTTTATGCCAATTCATCATTTGGAATATTTACTAAAAAACGGCCACAACAACTCCGTAGCAGCAATTGGATAATTGTCCCCATTCGGATACACATGGGGCATATCTTTGAACTCGTGGACGTGGTAAACATTACTGTTGCCTCTGGTGGGCGTACTAAAGGTCCAAAAGGCAGAATTTGCCGTTTCCTTCAGGGTGTTTGCGTAGGTTAGGCCAAACGTATTACAAATTGTGCCAGTAGACAATTTCATCCCTCCCAAGTTCATTAGTGGCGCACCCATGGGTAAAGGCTGACCATTGTTCAAGGGAAAAAAACGATCGTCTAGGTTTCCAAAACCGTGATAGATTGGAATGAGTGACAGCGGCACCTTATTTTGATTGGTAAAAATAGCCCCAAAGGGTGCTACCGCTGCAATCACATCGGATGCTTCTACTGCTAGTCGGAAAGTGAACTGCCCTCCATTGGAAAAACCACTGACATAAACCCGTTTGGGGTCGATGGGATATTTTGTTTGTAAAAACTTCAGCATTTCCCGGAAGAATTTTACATCATCGTACAGCTTTTGACCAGGGCAAGCAATAGAATCCAGGTCAAAATGATTCCACTTCGTAGTAGTAGATTTCACTCCATCCTCGGTGATACAATAGGTAAGAGAGGAAGGGAATATGGCATAAAATTTCTCTTTTACCGCTTTTTCTTTCCAGCCGGAGATGTTGTAAAATTTCTCTCCATTTCCGGAAGTACCGTGCAGCATAAATACCACTGGTACGGGGGAACTCACTTGAATCCCGGCGGGTTGAAACACGATGAATTCGCGATCCTTCCCATCCACACTTAGGGTATGATCAACGCGTTTTTGAGCAGTTAAATCATTGCCTCCGGGATCCACCAGGTCTTCGCTTTCGCAGGCGTTGAAGAGAAACATGACGCAAAAAAGCGACAATAATTGTAAGGTGATTTTCCAATTCTTTTTCATAATCTTGAGGTGTTTTTTGGTTTTGAATACCTCAAAATTAGTCCGGTTCCCGGCGTGTGTCCTCACCCTAATGGGTGATTTGAAGCACCAAAAGCGTTAAAGAAATGTTTCCAAAAGTTAAAATTTGCTGTATCTCCAGCCTTGCAGAAGCTAAAATGGCTATTGAGCATGGTGCTTCGGCCTTGGGCCTGGTAGCCAAAATGCCCAGTGGCCCTGGCCCTATTAGCAATGAATTGATCCGGGAAATTGCGGCTACCATCCCTCCTCCGATTGCTAGCTTTTTGCTCACCAGCCGGACAGATGCGGCAAGTATCGCAGCTCATCAGCAGGCGGTAGGTACCAATACAGTACAGATTGTGGATGCCCTAAGTGAAGGCACTTATGCTGACTTGCGTCTGGCTTTACCGGGTATCTCTATCGTGCAGGTGATTCATGTGATCGATGAGCGGAGCGTGGAAGAGGCGCTTGAAATAGCTCCCCATGTAAACGCATTGTTGCTAGATTCGGGCAATCCCAACCTGACTGTTAAGGAACTTGGTGGCACTGGCCGGGTACACAACTGGGCATTGAGCCGCCAGATCGTAGATCAAGCGTCCAGGCCTGTTTTTTTAGCAGGAGGCTTAAAGGCGGAGAACGTAAAAGCAGCCATGGATGCGGTGCAGCCTTGGGGACTGGATTTGTGCAGTGGAGTACGCACGAATGGAAACCTGGACCCGGTAAAACTGGAAGCGTTTTTTAAGGCCGTATACGGATAGGTTATTTAAATACCTCTTCGAGATTCAGCTCAATCCCCAGTTTGGCGTCTTGAAGGATATCTTTTCCAGAGAAGATCTGGTACTCAGTTGCCGAATGAAAGACATAAATGGTATACAATGCAGGTAAGACCAACCAATAGGATATTACACCTCCAGTAAAGTATTCTGCCCGTTTGGTCATCAATTCAGCTAAATCTTGTTTGGCAGATAAAATTTCGATGGCACAAAGTGGCGCTTCTTTCATCCTGATTTCATTTTCATCAGGATGAAATTTCATTACTGGATATATGGCTAAATCGGGTATCCTTTCTCTAATGGGAAGGTCAAGATTTATTTCAGGTAAGACGGTATACTTTTCACTATAAAATAATCGAATCAAGAAAAATAAATTTCCTTGAATAAGAGCATGATTCTTATCTGGCATAGGTTTTCCTCGTTCAATTTCATATTCAGACAATGCAACAGTAGCTGACATCCATTTTATTTTTGTCCAATTTATCAAATTACAGGCAATATTGAAAATTTTTTTCTGGGAAAAACAAAGTCCATGCCACAAAACTGCGACATGGACTTTCTGTTTTTGCACCGAACTTTTCGGATTCGATTAATACCGGTAGTACTCAGGCTTGTATGGGCCTTGCTTTTCTACACCGATGTAATCTGCTTGCTCCGTGGTCAGTTCTTCCAGTTCTACCCCGATTTTGGCTAAGTGTAGGCGTGCTACTTCTTCGTCCAATTCTTTAGGCAGCATGTATACTTTGTTTTCGTACTTGTCCCCTTTGGTGTACAACTCGAGTTGTGCCAATACCTGGTTGGTAAAGGAGTTGGACATTACGAAGGAAGGGTGACCAGTAGCACAGCCCAGGTTTACCAGACGACCTTCAGCCAACAACAAAATGTCTTTGCCTTCGATGTTGTACAAGTCAACTTGTGGCTTGATGGTATCTTTGGTGTGGCCATAGTTTTGATTCAACCAGGCTACGTCAATTTCGTTGTCGAAGTGACCGATGTTACACACGATCGTTTTGTCTCTCATCAACTTGAAATGCTCAGGGCCTACGATGCGGCAGTTGCCCGTAGCAGTTACCACGATGTCGGCACGAGGGATCGCGTTGGTCATTTTCTTCACTTCGTAGCCATCCATTGCAGCTTGCAGTGCGCAGATAGGGTCGATTTCAGAAACGATTACCCGGCAACCTGCTCCCCGCAGTGATGCCGCAGAACCTTTACCTACGTCACCATAACCGGCTACAACCGCTACTTTGCCCGCCATCATGATGTCGGTAGCACGGCGGATTGCATCCACCAATGATTCTTTACAGCCGTACTTGTTGTCAAATTTTGACTTGGTAACGGAGTCGTTTACGTTGATAGCAGGTACGGGCAAAGTGCCTTTGGCTACGCGCTCGTACAAACGGTGTACTCCAGTCGTCGTTTCTTCAGAGATACCACCCAGTTCTTTAACCAGTTCTGGGTATTTGTCCAACACGATATTCGTTAAGTCACCACCATCATCCAGGATCATATTCAAACCTTTGTCCCCTTCAAAGGCGTACAAAGTTTGCTCTACGCACCATTCGTATTCTTCCTCGCTCATTCCTTTCCAGGCAAAAACGGGGATTCCTGCTGCGGCAATCGCTGCTGCGGCATGATCTTGGGTAGAAAAGATGTTGCAAGAAGACCAGGTAACTTCAGCACCCAGTTCCTTGAGGGTTTCAATCAGAACCGCAGTTTGGATGGTCATGTGAAGACAACCAGCAACGCGTGCTCCCTGTAATGGTTTGGATTGGCCATACTTCTCACGAAGAGCCATCAAACCTGGCATTTCAGCCTCCGCAAGGGTAATTTCCTTGCGTCCCCATTCGGCAAGGGCAATGTCTTTTACCTTGTACTTCAATTGAGTTGCTACCGACATGTGTACTTACTTTTTAATGTTTTGATTTCGCGGGGCAAAGATAGGGAGTTTTTATAAAACTATCTGGAAAAGAAAAGAAGCTTAAAGTCTGAATAAATTTCAATAAATCAATTCAATTTCAATTGTCGTATTATTTTGATTTTCAATTTAATATAATTTTTTTATAATGATTTTATTAATTTATTTTTATTCAAATAGGTATTGTTTCTGTCCTTTTTTTTTGCATGGGAACATCCTACCTTGCACCAAGTTAATAATTTATTTCGCCCCCAATGGCAAAGAACACTGATAATCAATTGAATTGGGGAAAACTCTTGCATTAAGGGTTTTCCCCTCCCCCCTAATTCAATTTTGCAGAAGTTTCTTTCCATTCAGCACCTTTTCCTGAAATCATTCGAATCAATTCACCTCTTTTTATTTTATAGTTCCCCCCTTCTAAGTGCCTTTCGGATCGCTTGTGTTGCCTGTACATGGATGACACAGAATGATAACGCACGGCCCGTTTTAATCAATCAGTCTTTGCATTTACTTTCAACATTCTTGGACCTAACCAAAGAGTGCTAAAAACTACTAACAAAATGCGTTACATGCTTTACCTCAACAAGTTGAGTCTTCTTAACTTGATGTACTTTGTATTTTGCTTTTTGGCAATCATAAGTACCATCAATCTGGCTGCTCAACATCCCGTTTTAGATCGTGTTTTGGAAGTGCGCCAAAGGGGACAGGTGTTCAAAAATTACGATCTTTTTTCCTACAATGATGCAATTGAAAACTTACCCCAGTTGCGTAGCGACGTACTTAAAGGTGCTACGTTAAAGATTAATCCAAACACTTTAAACCAGCTCTGCAAACAACGCCCTTTCGCCCTTTCCCTCAAATTGCCTTTAGCAAAAGAGGGGAATTTCTTGCAAGTGGATTTGGTACGGGTCGACTTGACAACTCCCGACTTTAAAGTACGTACTTCGGAAGGAAATGAACTTTCCTATTCGCCAGGAGTACATTATCGCGGTGTTTTACATGGACAGGAAAATGCCAGTGTTGCCTTGAGTTTTTTTGAAGACGATGTCATTGGCATGATTGGCAATCAGGAAACGTCCAATTGGGTTTTGGGAAAATTGGACGACCCTCAGTTTCGGAATACCTATGCATTCTACAAAGAGGAAGATTTAAAGGTTGAACAGACTTTTTCCTGCGGTGCAGCAGAAGTATCCAAAGAAATTCGCACCATAGAGCAAAAACAGGGTGAATTGCGTGCCGTAACTCCCGTAAATAAAATTGTAAAGGTCTATTTGGAATGCGAATATGACCTGGTACTGGAAAAAGGAGGAGCTGCAGGAGCGACCAATTTCATCACAGGCATTTTCAACATCGTTTCGATGTTGTATCAAAATGAAGGCATCACTACGGTGGTTTCGGAAATCTTTACCTGGACAACCCAGGATACCTACCCAACCACCTCTACCTCTAGTGCTCTAGTCGCATTTAGAAGTGCCAGATCAACCTTCAATGGAAATATCGCTCACCTCGTTTCTCGGGGTAAGCCAACTGGAGGTGGGGTTGCCTATGTGCCGGGTGTATGTAATGGCTACGGCTATGCCTATAGCTGGATTCAAAGCACTTATTTGTCTTTTCCAACCTATTCCTGGACGGTGAATGTGATCGCGCATGAAATGGGACACAACTTAGGATCTCCGCATACCCACGATTGTTCCTGGAATGGAAACAATACCCCTATTGATGGATGTGGTCCTGCCGCAGGGTACAATGGGAGTGGGTCTTGTACTGCTTTACCTGCCCCTGCGGCTCCATTTAAAGGCACTATAATGAGTTATTGCCATTTGCTGAATGGAATCGGGATCGATTTTAACCTTGGATTTGGACAACAACCTGGCGACCGCATCAGGTCAACTATTTCGGCAGGTGCCTGTCTGACCTCTACTGACCCCACTACTTGCAGTACGCCAACAACAGCCCAATTATCCACTAGCAGCCTGACTGCCACTTCGGCCACCTTGGGCAATAGCATAACCGGGATAAACAGCTATGACTGGCGGTATCGATTGGTCGGGGCTGCCAACTGGACGGATCTGGCTGCTACGGCTACAGGGGTAGCCAATCTTAGCGGGCTTGTCGCCAGCAGCAACTATGAGTTTCAATCTTCAATACAATGTACGTCTGGTGGTACCTGGACGGCCTGGTCGGCTTCCAAAACCTTTTCCACCACCGCAGTTGCAAGCTGTGTTGCACCCACAACTGCACAACTCAGTGCAACGAATCTGGCTGCTACAACGGCTACCATCAATTCTTCGCAAACGGGATTGGTCGCCTATGACTGGCGGTATCGATTGGTCGGAGCGGCCAATTGGACAGATCTCGCTTCGACTGCCACTGGAACCACCAACATCACGGGTCTAACTGCCAGCAAAAGCTATGAGTTTCAGGCAGCAGCCCAATGTACTTCCGGTGGGACCTGGACGGCTTGGTCGGCTTCCAAAACCTTCAATACAACCGCAGTTTCAACTTGTGCTGTACCCACAACTGCTCAGTTGAGTGCAACAAGCATAACCGCTACCAGTGCAACGCTCAAGTCTGCCCAAACCGGTTTGGTTGGGTACGAATGGCAATACCGAAAGGTGGGTAGCGCATCCTGGATCGAATTGGCCTCAACCACTACCGGAACGGCCAACGTCACGGGCCTTGTAGCCAGCAGCAATTATGAATTTCAAGGAGCGGCGCAGTGTGCCATTGGTGGGCAATGGAGTGCCTGGTCGGCTTCTAAAACCTTTTCAACCCTGGCAGAACCTCCTTGTGCTGCCCCAACTACTGCCCAATTGAATGCCAGCAACATTGCGCCAACATCCGCCACGCTCAACTGCACTTTAGCAGGAAAAGTAGGCTACGATTGGCGTTACCGCCTGGTGGGAGCAGCTACCTGGACGGATATGGTTTCATCCGCAACGGGATCTGTCAACTTAACTGGATTGACCTCAAGTAGGTTATATGAATTTCAGGTTTCCGTTCAATGTACTTCTGGTGGCGCCTGGAGCGCCTGGACGGGATCTCAGACATTTATAACCACTTGTGTAGGTCCTACGGTAAATCAAATAAGTGCTTCCAATATCACTGCCACCACTGCCACGCTCAATTGTTCATTGACTGGCGTAGTTGGATACGACTGGCGGTATCGGCTCGTTGGAGCAACTGCCTGGACAGACCTGGCATCCACTGGAACCAATACGGTAAACCTAACCGGGCTTACCGCCAGCAAAAATTATGAATTTCAGGTAACCCAACAATGTGTAACGGGCGGAGCATGGCTTGCCTGGTCGGCTTCCCAAACATTTACTACCCTCGTAGCCCCCTGCAATCCGCCAACTACCATGCAAATCAGTGCAAGTGGAATAACTTCAACTACCACCAATCTCAATTGCACCATGACCGGAGTAGTGGGATATGACTGGCGTTACCGGGTTGTAAGTGCTCCAAACTGGATAGATTTGGCCTCAACTGCCACTTCTACTAGCAGTATTACCGGATTGACGGCCAGTACCAACTACGAATTTCAGGTCTCAGTACAATGTACTGCTGGAGGCAGTTGGAGTGGCTGGTCGGCATCCAAAACCTTTGCTACAACAGCACTGGTTTGTAATGCGCCAACCACGGCTCAGTTGTCCACTAGCAGGATTACCAATTCATCCGCAATTTTTAATTGTAGTATAAGTAGCATGATCAGTTACGATTGGCGCTACCGCGTGGTGGGTACAGCCACCTGGACGGACCTAACTGCAGGTAGCGCTCAATCGATTTCTGCAAGTGGATTAAAAGCCCTGACCAACTACGAATTTCAAGCATACATCCAATGTACCGTAGGTGGCAACTGGAGTGCCTGGTCGAGTTCAGTTTCGTTTAAGACCACCAGCTCACCTTGCCCCTCACCCATAACCAGTGAACTAACCACCACCAATGTGACGAAGACGACTGCTCAGTTGAACTGTTCCGTAAGTGGTGCTCAAATCTACGACTGGTCGTACCGCGTTACAGGCGTGTCAACCTGGACTTCTTTGGGGCAAACCGCTACCACGTATAAACAAGTAACCGGGCTAACTGGTGCGAAGAAATACGATTTCAGGGTCAGACTTAGTTGTTCAGGGGTGTATACCGCCTGGTCGCAGGTTGGTACGTTCACTACACCTTCTTCCTTGGTGGATGAAACCGGATCCGTGGATTTGGCTGGAAGTCCTACTCAGCCTCAATTGGTACTGCCTCCAGCAATGCGCATTCATCCTAATCCAACGCGTGGGGAACTAAACCTGACTTATACATTGTATGAAGACAGTGAAAATGTAAGCGTTTCCATTTATGACCTCAATGGTCGGCGACTGGAAACCATCCAAATGGGGGCACAAAATGCCGGGACTTATCAACATGAATTCAATCCTCTACCCAATTCTGGATTGTTCTTAATGCGATTAAATTCAGGTAAATCAGCTGCAATGCAACGGTTTTCCGTGATAAAGTAAGAATAGTTTTGTAGTATTTTTGAGTACGTTGTGAATGGGGCTAACTTCCATGTTTGGAAGTTGGTCCCCTTTTTTTTGCTCTTATTCCCAGACTACAGATTTCCATTTCATTTTTCCATAGTTGCGCATTACCAAGAAATAAAACCCGGCAAAAACTGGAATCAGAAGCCACACCAGCCAGCTGTAACTAGAAATAGTGTAATGAAAAAAACCAAAAAGACTGGCAAAAATCATGGTCAGCATCGTGAACCCAAAGTTGGTGCCTCTGGTAGCTTCATCCCATGACTTGGTAAATGGTAAAACATTCACCGTAATCACCGCCACACCAGTAGTCAATGCCAGAATGCTAAAAAAGGCCAAAAGGGCATCATCAAAAACGCGCCAACCCCAAAAACTTACTGAAAAAACTGTCAGTACCAGATAAATGGGCAAATAAAACTTGACAATCATGGCTTTGAATGACCCAGTTAGGATCACCCCAGGTGTTACCAATGGAGCAGAACGGTAAAACCAACTGGCTTTGTACCGCTCAGAAAACTGTAAAATAGCTAGACCTGACATCAGAATAATCATCGAAAAATAATAGCCGAATAAATACAATTGACCTTGACGAAGTTCCTCAAAAACGGATTTAGAAGAGTCCAGCAAAGGATATACTATGGAAAAGGCAAAATAGACGGGCAGCATTATCAAGTTTGGATAAAATTTGAGTTTGAAATCTCTACTCCGCCCCATCAATTTCCAACTTAGTTCGTAAATGCCCCGTTCGAGTTTGGTAGTGCAAAACCAATTGGCAGTGATGGTCATCCAGGAATTTCCGGATTTGGCTGCTTTTTTTTCTTTTACTTCCGCGCTACTTTCCGCTCCGCTGCCTCCTTCTCCAATGGAAAACATTTTTTGGGAGAAATTTTTACTCAAAACGGTGGCAACCAAATAAATGGCCAAAAACGGTGACAACAAGCCCAGGCTTCCCAATAAATAACTCGTCCATGGCTGTTGGAAATGAAAGGCAATTTCCCATAGGTTGGCCAGCCACATCGAAGGCAAAAACCAGAGGTAGACCTTGTTCAAAAAATTTCCAGCCCCCTGCTCATTAAAATCAATCAGGCGAGGTAAAATCTGGTACCCCAAAAACACAAACGCGTAAAAGGCAATTTGAAAATAGTTGATGATTTCTTTGAATTTGCGGGGCGACAGCAAATTGAGCATGAGCATATACAGGAGATTGACCAGGAAAATGGTCAATAAAACACTCAACAAAATCAAAAAAGCCAATAACAAAACGGCCAGCGGCCCAAATTTTATCCCCACACCAATCAAACCAGGTAAACTAAACGGAACGGTCAATTTGGTCAGATAAAAAAGGACATGCATAATGCGGGAAACCGCAAGGGTTTTGCCGGAGATGGGACGCGGCAGCAAAATGTAATTGTCGCGTACGTCGATCAATACATCCGTAAAATCACTGATTAGCGTTAAAGCAAGGATGGCCATCCAAAAGCTGAGGTAAAAAAACACCCCACTTGCTGTATGTTGAAAAAACAAAACAAAAAACATAAACATCAAGCCCATCAAACCCATCATAAAGATGACCAAAATGTCCTGTCCCTTGATTTCTTTCTTTTTTGCCGATTGCCGGTAATTGAATGCCGTTTTGCGCCGGCCATCCATGGTGAGTTTTGCTTCCAAAATGGTGCGAAGGTGCTGGGGATCTACGCCCATTTTTTCCCAAACGCTGTTGAAGAGGCCAAGCAGGCCAAGGAGCAGTTTATTCATTAGGGTAGGTTTCGTTATGGGTTCAACGTTTGGGTAAATCCTTCCGCCAATTGATCAAAATCGGTTTGTCCGGTGAGCTGGGAAAAGAGTTTTTCCAGGGTATCGCCTTCACTGCGCTTCAAATCATGGAAAGTGCCATCTGCTACTACTTTGCCGTTAGCGATAAGGATAATGCGATCGGATATTTTTTCGACGGTGTCCATGTTGTGTGAGCAGTAGATCACCGTCTTTCCCTGTTCCACCAAGCGCAAGATAATCTCCTTGACCAGAATTACCGCATTGGCATCCAGACCGCTGAGGGGTTCATCCATGAAGATGATCTCAGGATTGTGCAGCAGCCCTGATACCAACAGTACCTTTTGGCGCATCCCTTTCGAAAAAGTATCCATCCGATCATGCAATTTATCTTTGAGCCCCAAAAACTCGAGCATGCGGGTGGCCCTTTCTTCAATTTGCTGATCCTCCATGTCATACAATCGACCAATCAGTAGCAAAAACTCCATCGGGCTGAGTACATCGTACAATTCGGCCAACTCTGGGATGTAGCCAATGATCCGTTTTATGGCAATGGAGTCTTCGGTTACATCCATACCTTTTATCCGGACTGTTCCGCTGAAACGATCGTCTAGCCCGGCCAGAATTCGAACGGTGGTTGATTTTCCAGCGCCATTGGGACCAATGTAACCAATGACCTGGCCGGGCATGATGTCCAGATTAATGCCATGCAAAACCTGCTTTTTGCCAAAAAACTTACTGAGGTCGCGAATTTGAATGATGGGTTCCATGTTACTTTTATTGTCTGCTCAAAAATAACAAAAGGTTCAACATTTCAATGCGATCTCAAAAATCAGGGCTAAAATGTCCGATTATTTCCCAAAATAGGATTCAATCGCCTCTTTGCGGTAGCCAAAAATGTCGTCCACCAATCCATCTACGAGTATCTTGTCTGCAATGGTCCCAATTGGGCCATAAGGTACTTTGTAATGCAGGATATCGGTCATCAAAGTCCCGCCATCTTTGGATTCGAAATGGTGTTGGTGGTGCCAAAAAGCATAGGGGCCTTCCAGCTGTTGGTCAACAAAATACCTGAATTTTTCGATGTGGGTTATTTCAGTCAACCACTTCATTCGAATCCCCAACAATGGACTGATGTAATAAGGGATGAGCATTCCTGGGTACATTTCCTGGTCAGTGAGATCTGTGAGCATGGTAATTCCGACTTTGGCAGGCGTAAGTTTCTTCAGGTTTTCAGGCCTTGAAAAGAAATCCCAAATCTCTTCAATGGGTTTTGGAATGAACTGCTGCCATTCTTTTCTTTTAACGTGCATAATTTTTTTGTTTAAGAACTCGTTCTGTTCGTGTTTGTTCATAACAAAATGAAGAAGAAATCTATTAGCTGAAAAAAAATATGAAATTTCTGTGACAAAAAAGCAGCATGCTAAGGGTTAAACTACTATCTTTGTTCAACAACAAATGCAAGAAGTCCAATTGAGGTCTCTTTTTTAGTCCCAAAACATTATCCCATGACAACCGATTACAAGCATTTGACTTTTATCTCCGTAGCGTTCTATCCACACCTGCCTGAATTACAATTACTCATGGTTCAAACTGTAGTGTAGTCACATGTGACCATCTTGCCCGATGTTCGTCTAAATCATTGTGTCTGCCAAAACGCTTTGTATTCATGTGTAAAGTAACCAAAATCAGGATCACTGGATTGCTCTGTTTTGTAATGTATTTCACATTACAGACTAATCTGCTCTACTGTCAACAAAACTTGCATGCAAGTTTGTCTCCGATTGTAGAGAAAAAAGCTTCTAGCACACAGCAGGTCATCAACCAGCGTTCTCATCCAGCCAGCACCGATTATTTTTCGGTGGTGTGCACAGGAGAGCTGGATCTTGATGCGATTCCTTTTCCGCTTGCACTTAAAGCAGGTACGGATCAGAAAATGCTGCAATTGCAAAAGACGCGTTACGATTTGAGCTGTAACGCAATTGGTTTTGTAGGATACTTTGATCCATCCCGTTGGGTGGATTCAAAAATACAAAGTGCCGGTGGGGTAGATGTCACCGGAGCTCCCGGTCAATTATTGGTGGAAGGGACCAATAGTTATCCGGTTGTTGTGGCAGACCGCCGAGCTCCGCGCTTTAACTTTAAAGTGCCCAGCAGCGGGTACGTTACTTTCAACTGGAACGACATTGGGGGCTCCCTTTCTAACCCCACCGCACTTGCCGTTTCGGTAAATGCACGCCAAATTCCGGCTGAAAATGGGAAAGTTTCCGTCTTTATGCGCGCAGGTGATGAATTAAACTTGCAAATCAACAGCGAGGCAAGCTCCAAAATACTCATCCACAATTTTTCCTTCCTATCCGATTTGGCTTATCTGGTTACCCGTGAATGGGTAAATGAACAACACGAAGTCGTTGCAAGCCAATACATTGCCGTTCAAAAGCCAAATATGGGCGACATTCGTTTCCCTCACAATACAATTGTAGACAAAAACGTTCAACCGGAATATACGGGTTATCCAATTTTGGATGCCGATGGCAATGAAAATACCACCGATGACCAGATTGTTCTGGAAGGTATTTTCAACGGCATCAGCGTGGGCTACAAAGATCAAATTGATGCCGTAAACCACCGCATTCTAAGAAACTGGACAATCAATGATACTTGTGGAGAAAACGTACTGAATCACGTACAAGAACTCAGTATTGCACCTAAGACTACACAGCCAAGTACACCAACTGAAGACAACAAAGTCAAACATAACTCCACTCCGTTAAGCGCGGATCCTGGAGGGTCTTATTCCAGTAGTTTTTTGGTTTTCAACTAATTGCGTGTAACAAATCATGGATTCTGTTCGAAGAGGTCTGATTAGAGCCAACAACACCGGTTCTAATCAGTCCTTCGGCCAGGAAAAAAAGGCATCAAGCCACTTTAGAAATGCATCTAAATCCCCAGAAAGAATTTTTTTGTGAAGGGTTTCTTAACGAGGATTTTCAGCGGGAGGTTTTATCCTCCCGTTTTTTTTGTTTTTTTTCCTAAAAAATTAAACAAGTGCTTATTTCCTGCCTCTGGATTTGTATTTTTGCCTCCTACCTAAGAATTTGTAGTGCCCTGGAAACAGAATCCCTCACTGACCACCAATAGGTCAGCTAAAACATTGCCATGTCTTACTTAGATGAGCTGAACCCGGTTCAGCGTCAAGCCGCAGAAAATACCGATGGCCCCGTACTCGTAGTTGCAGGCCCGGGCTCTGGCAAAACCCGTGTACTCACTTACCGCATTGCCCACATCATTGAAAAAGGCGTTGCACCCTGGGAGATTTTATCGCTGACATTTACCAATAAGGCGGCCAAAGAAATGCAGGAAAGGATCGCCAAAGTAGTGGGCGACAAAGCCCGCAACGTATGGTCTGGTACTTTTCACTCCATCTTTGCCCGCATCTTACGGGTGGAAGCAGACAAAATTGGCTATTCCCCCAATTTCACGATTTACGATACCGAAGATACCAAAAACGTCATCGGCGCGATCATCAAAGAGATGAACCTGGACAAGACGGTTTACAACATCAACACCATCCGCAGTCGCATCTCTTCGGCCAAAAGCAGTTTGATTACTCCACGCCTATATGCCGAAAACGAGGAATTGAAAATGCAGGATCGGCAAGCCAAAATGCCATTGATTAGCGAGATTTACCTCAAATACGGCGAGCGCTGCAAACGGGCAGGAGCCATGGATTTTGATGACCTTCTGTACCGCCTTTATGAGCTATGGCAAAAGAACCCCGATGTACTGGACAAATACCGCAAACGCTTCCGCTACCTATTGGTGGACGAATTTCAGGATACCAATACCCTCCAATACGGCATCATTCGCAAATTGGTGCATTATGAGGGCAGCCCGCGCAACATTTGTGTAGTGGGCGATGATGCCCAGAGTATTTATGCGTTTCGGGGCGCAACCATCCAAAACATCCTGGATTTTGAGAAAGATTTCAACAGCTATGGCATCAAGGTATTCAAGCTGGAAGAAAACTACCGCTCTACCGAGCACATCGTGCAAGCGGCCAACGAAGTGATTCGCTTCAACAAGCGGCAGATCCAGAAAAAAATCTGGTCGAGTAAAGGATCGGGACAAAAAATCAAGGTCATCAAAACCATGACCGATGCGGAGGAAGGCAAAAGAGTAGCCGACACGATCTCGGAACAACGCAACCGCTTTCACCTCCACAACACCGACATCGCCGTGTTGTACCGCACCAATGCCCAAAGTCGGGTCATGGAAGAATACTTGCGCCGCTACAATATTCCCTACAAGGTTTTTGGAGGTTTGTCTTTTTACCAACGCAAGGAAGTCAAAGACTTGATTGCATACCTGCGTCTGGCCGTCAATCCCAAGGATGAGGAAGCCTTGCGCCGGGTCATTAATTTCCCCAAGCGCGGCATCGGCGATAGTACAGTTGACAAAATCAGTGAACTAGCCGGCCAGCAAAACGTGACAATGTGGGAAGTTTTGGTGCAAATCAATGCAGGCGCTCGTACCCAGAAATCCTTGCTTGAATTCATCAAGATTGTACAAGACAGTGGCCAGCAGGCCAGCACCCTCAATGCCCACGAAGCGGCCTTGTACATTGCCAAGCATTCCAAACTGATCGAGGAATACAATCAGGACAAAACCGTAGAAGGCCTTGGCCGCCTGGAAAACCTCAACGCCTTGCTGGATGGTATTAAATCCTTTGTGGAGGACGATGAATTTGAAACGGCTGCAGAGCAGCAAAACAAATCACTGGCATCTTATCTGCAAAATATCGCACTACTGACCGATATGGACGACGAGTCCAAATCTGGCGACTATGTCACGCTGATGTCTGTGCACTCAGCCAAAGGCCTTGAATTCAAATCGGTTTTTGTAGTCGGTTTGGAAGAAAAACTTTTCCCTTCTTTCATGTCCATGGACTCACCTGATGGCCTGGATGAAGAGCGGCGTTTGTTTTATGTGGCCATCACCCGTGCTGAACAGTTTTTGACCCTCACTTTTGCCATGAGCCGCTACAAGTTTGGCCAAATGCAGTACAATGAGATGAGCCGCTTCATCGAGGAGATTCCGCGCGACCACCTGGAAAGTACGGCGGCCCTGCGCAGTGGTTTCTCAGCCGATTATGAGCCTGCTTCCAGCAAAACCAAACCTGATGCTCCGACCAAATCAGGCGTGAGTGGCTCATTCAAACCCCGGCCTGCTACAAGCAATGCTGCTCCTCGCATCGATCCTGCACAATTCAAACCCAGCCCCAGTGATCAAATCAAAGTGGGCAATAAAGTCCTGCACCTGAAATTTGGAGAAGGCAAAGTACTGAACATCGACGGAGGAAAAGACAACCGCATTGCGACCATCTTCTTTGAGGCCGCCGAAGATGGACAAGAGAAGCGAATCATGCTCAAGTTTGCGAAATTGGAAATTGTGGAGTAGTCAGTACTCCTCCATGTTCCAATTGCGAAATGCAAAGAAGCACAAACTTTTGCTTTTCTTTGCGTTATACATGCCCTTACGCAAAAAACGAGTTGATGTACGCAATTCAGGAGATTCAGGAAGTAATTCAGGCCACAACACCCAATCTTCCCTTTTTTGAAGCATCGATTGAGCATTTGTTGCTCGATAGTCGACAAATCATTTTTGCCGAACGCAGTCTCTTCTTTGCCATCAAAGGAGCGCACAACGACGGCCATCTGTTTTTGCCCGCCGTATACGCCGCAGGTGTCCGCAATTTTGTGGTCACACAATTGCCCGATTTAACCTACTATCCTGATGCCAACTTTTTGCAGGTATCCAACGTCACTGTTGCCCTTCAACGCCTCGCTGCCCATCACCGCAGTCAGTTTCCCTTGCAGGTGATTGGCATCACAGGCAGCAACGGCAAAACGATCGTCAAAGAGTGGTTGTTTCAGTTGTTGTATTCCAGCTTTGCCATCATCCGCAGTCCGCGGAGCTACAATTCACAGATTGGAGTTCCACTTTCCGTGTGGGGCATTCAGCAACAGCACGAACTGGGCATTTTTGAAGCCGGGATTTCCCGTAGTGGCGAAATGGCCAAACTGGTGCCGATCTTGCAGCCTCAAATCGGTATTTTTACCATGCTGGGAGAGGCGCACAGCGAAGGATTTGAAAGCATGGAGGCCAAACTGCAAGAAAAACTGTCGCTTTTTGCAGGCGTACATACCCTGATTTACCGACGGGATGATTCCAGGGTTCATCGTGCAATAGAAGCTTTGGGTTGCCCAACCATGACCTGGTCGCTTGGTTTGCATGCTGATGCTGATTTGTACGTTTTCAAGACCGAAACTTTTTTGAGCCATACCCACCTGGAAGGGCGCTACCAGGGTCAGGAAATGCGGATTACTCTGCCGTTCACCGATCAGGCTTCCATTGAAAACGCCATTCATTGTTGGGCAACGCTTTTGCACCTGGGCTTGAAATCCAGTCAAATCATGGAACGGATGGCTCAATTGGAGCCGGTGGCCATGCGCATGGAATTGTTGGATGGACAACACAATTGCCTGATCATCAACGATACCTACAATGCAGACCTTAGCTCACTGCGCCTGGGCTTGCAATGGATGCGGCAACACGATCACGGGCGAAACCGCAGCTTGGTTATCTCCGAAATCCTGCAAAGTGGCGTGAGCAATGCCGACTTGTACCTACAAATTGCCCAATTGATCCAACAGTACCAGGTGAATCGAGTTATTGGGGTAGGGGAGGTCACCAAAACCTTACAAGGATGCTTGCCAGCAGAATTGGAACAAGCTTATTTTGACAATACGGAATCGCTGTTGGAAAACTTACCTGCGCTGCGCTTTCAATCGGAAGTCGTTTTGCTCAAAGGTGCCCGACAATTTCAACTGGAAAAAATTGCACAGGCGCTTTCCCGACAAGTGCACCAGGCGCGCCTGGAAGTCAACTTGAGTGCCTTGGCCCACAATCTTCGCGCTTACCAGCGTTGCTTGCAACCCGGAGTCAAAACCATGGTGATGATTAAAGCAACCGCGTATGGCGCAGGCAGCAAAGAAGTGGCTCGCCTACTGGAATACCTGCGGGTAGACTATTGCTGCGTTGCTTATGCCGACGAGGGTACAGAATTGCGCCAAGCCGGCATCAGTGCTCCGATTATGGTACTCAATCCTGAATTGGGTGCTTTCGAACAAATGCGCCTCCATCGCCTGGAACCAGTGGTGTACAGCCTGGAACAACTGAAAAACCTCAATCCCCAAGCTTTGCCTCATGGCATTCACCTCAGCATTGACAGCGGCATGCACCGCCTGGGTTTTGACGCGCACGAATTGGATGGGCTTTTGAATTACTTGCAGACGCATCCCGGATTAACGGTAAAGTCCGTTTATACCCACCTGGCAGCCAGCGAAGACCCTGCTCACGATGCATTTACCCACGAGCAAGCTCGGAGGTTTAATCAAGCTTACGCCCAAATAACCCAGGTCTTGGGCTACAAACCACTCCAACATGCGCTTAACTCCAATGGCATTACCCGTTTTCCACAATACCAGCAGGATATGGTGCGTTTGGGAATTGGCCTGTATGGCATCGATGTGAGCAATTCACTACCCGAACCACTACAGGTAGTTTTGAGTTTTAAGGCTACTATTTCACAAATCAAAGTTGTTGCGGAAGGCGAATCCATCGGTTATGGTCGCCGCGCCCGTGCCCATTCTCTCATGCGAACTGGAACCATCTCTGTAGGTTATGCCGACGGTTTGCGCCGAGGGGCTGGCAACGGAGCTTTCAGTGTTGGTGTACGGGGAAAACGTGCACCCATTCTGGGTAGTGTTTGTATGGACATGTCGATGATCGACCTGACCCAGATTCCAGAAGCACAAGCGGGAGATACCGTGGAAATATTTGGACAAGATCCCAGCGTGGATGAATTGGCCCGTATTTTGGATACGATTCCTTATGAAGTATTTACCGGAATTTCCCAACGTGTTAAACGTGTCTATTTACAGGAATAAGTTTATTTTTGCCCCACTTCTAAAATAAAACTTGACATGGCAAAGAACCTTTTGCTGCTGATTGGCTGTTTTTTCAGCCTTGTAGTATTCTCCCAGGCACAGGATAACGATCCTGTATTGTTTACGGTTGATGGCACCCAGGTGCATGTTTCCGAATTCAAGTACATTTACTCCAAAACGAACGGTAAAAATGCAGATTTTTCCCGTGCTACGTTGCAAGAGTACCTGGATCTGTACACCAAATTTAAACTCAAAGTCAAAAAGGCCAAGGATATGAAGCTGGACACCGTCCAGGCTCTTCAGGAAGAATTGGCTGGTTACCGCCGTCAATTGGCGGATTCTTACCTGCTGAACAAGCAAGTAACCGAAAAATTGACCAAAGAACTTTTCGAAAGGTCACAATACGACCTCGACATCAGCCATATCTTATTTGCATTGCCTGCTGATGCCAAAGGTGCTGACACCGTTTCTACTTTCAAGCAGGCAATGGATGCCCGGGCACGCTTGCTCAAGGGGGACAATTTTGCCACGGTTGCACAACAGCTTTCTGCCGATAAATCAGCGGCTACCAATGGAGGACACATCGGCTATGTAACTGCCATGTTTCCCAATGGGTTTTATCCCTTGGAAAGTGCAGCGTACAAACTTCCATTTGATCAAATCTCGATGCCCATTCGCACCAGCGTGGGCTACCACTTGCTGAAAGTACACAGCAAACGCCCCGCAAGAGGAGAAGTAGAGGTTGCCCACATCTTGCTGCGTACCGAAGGGTCGGATGCTATTGTGGTCAAAATGCAAATCGATACCCTCTATGCAAGCTTGAAAAGAGGCGGCAATTTTGAAGAAATAGCGGCCAGAAGCTCCAACGATTCTCGGACTGCCGATAAAGGCGGATACGTTGGTTTTGTAACCATCAACCGCTTTGAACAAGCCTTTGAAGATGCTGCTTACAGCGTGACCAAAGATGGAGAATACTCCAAACCCTTCGAAACCAGCGTGGGTTGGCACATTATCAAGCGCATCAGCAAAAAAGAGATACAACCTTATGACCAAATGCGTGGTCAATTAGAAGCACGCATCAAAAGAGATGCCCGCTTCGAGATGGCCCGCAAAGCCATGGTTGATGACATCAAGCGCGAAACTGGATTCAAAGATTATCCCAATCTGCTGACCGACTTTGCCGCAACCCTGAACGATACTTTCTTCACTTTCCAATGGCGGGCGCCACAACCACCCAGTGACAAAGTGTTGTTTACTATGGCGAAAAAAGCGTATACCATGGGCAATTTTGCCCAGTTTGTAGAAGCTGCAACCCGCCAGCGCATGCGCATGTCAGGTGAAACCAACACAGATGCTGCCGTGCAAAATTTGTACGATGAGTATGTCAACGAATCTTGCCTGCGCTTTGAAGAACAACGCCTGGATCAAAAATATCCAGAGTTCAAGGCACTGTTGCGCGAATACGAGGAAGGAATTTTGCTTTTTGAAGCAACCAGAATCAATGTTTGGGACAAAGCTTCGCAAGATACGGTTGGTTTGAAAAACTATTTCAAAACCATCAAAGGCAAATACCGCTGGGAAGATCGTGCGCTTACTTCGGTATTCTTTATCGATGGCATTTCCAAATCGGTTTTAGAGCCCGTTCGGGAGTATGCCCGCAAGCATTCGACTCAAGAAGTATTGGAGAAATTCAACAAATCCGATACCATCGGTATCCGTGTTGAAGAATTGACCCTGGAAAAAAGCAAGTCACCAGAAGCGTCTGAATTGAAAGAATGGAAAGCAGGAGAGACTACCTTGGCCAAATTGGATCGCCAAAACAACGAGTATTCTTTCTATAAAGTGGAAAAAATTATTCCGGCGCAAGACAAACTGCTCAATGAAGCCAGAGGATACATCATCGCTGATTATCAAGATCACCTGGAAATTCAATGGGTAAACGAACTGAAAAAGCAATATCCGGTCAAGATAGACAAAGGAGTTTTTGAAAGCTTAATCAAAAAATAGTTGGAGAGTTGGTTGCAGTAGATCCCGTTCCGCTCCGCTCCACCCCCGGGCCCTTCGGCTTCGCTCAGGGTACGGGGGCGAAGCGGAACGGGATCTACGATACATCCAACTCTCCAACTATCTTCAGCCATGATTGGAAAGAGGAGCCTGAATATTCTAGCTTTTTTGCTGTTGGCCATAGCCTTTGTAGCGTGTGAGTCTGACGACAAGCTACAGGGGGATCGTTTGCTTGCCAGGGTGTTCAATCGGGAATTGCACCTTTCTGAACTGGAAAACATGTTTCCAGAACAAGCGACTAAAGGCGACAGTGTATTGATCATTCAGGCTTATGTCAATCGTTGGATTCGCGAAGAACTATTGATGTACGAGGCAGAGAAAAACCTCCCACCGGATCTCAATATCGACCAATTGGTGCGCGATTACCGCCGGTCGCTGATTCGAAACAACTACGAACAGGTATTGGTAGAACAGCTTTTGGACTCGACGGTTACTAAAACTGAACTACAGACTTTTTACGAAAAAAACAAGGAACAGTACGAATTGGAAACCCCCATTATCCGCTGTTTCTTTATCAAAATTGCAGCCCCGGTACCAAAACCCGATAGTCTTTTGGGGTATTGGAACAAGCCCCGGGGGAGCAATTTGGAAAAACTGGAGGCTTATTGCCAGAAATACGCTACCGCGCATGTTTTGGTAGACAGCATTTGGCACAAAGTAGATGTCATCGGTTCGGTCATGCCCAAAGGCACCATCACCGCCGATAATATTGCTTCAAAAAGAGAATTTCGCCAAACCGATGGCGAGTTTGTATACTATTTTCGCTTGTTGGAGCTGAAAAACAGGAAAGAAATTGCGCCATTGGGCTACATTGAGCAACAAGCGCGTACCTTCGTGCTCCACAAACGAAAACTGGACTTGCTGCAACGCAAGCGAGAAGACCTTTATGAAATTGCGCTGAAAAAGCGCAATGTGGAAATATATTAGGGCTTTAAGTTTTGGACTTTAGGTTTTAATAGTCATCTACTATCTAGCAAAGATGACTTAACTGAAAAAACCACCCCAAAATTGAAAACCCAAAATGGATAAAAATTTTTGGAAAATGCGGTACTTAATATTGGCTGTTTTGTTGACCATGAGTTTGGCAGCGATGGCGCAAAGGCAGGTTTTAGACAAAATGGTAGCCACCGTTGGCGGTGAGATCACCTTGTTGTCGGAGGTAGAAGAGCAGTACTCCTATGCCAAATCCCAACGCAATGGGGCGGTACCCCCAGAAGCGCGTTGCATGATGGTGGAGCAAATCCTGGTGAACAAACTTTTGCTCAATCAGGCTAAGCTAGATAGTATTGAAGTAAAAGAGGACGAGGTAGAAACCCAGCTGACCGCCAGGATTGAGCGCATTCTGAGTTACATGAACAACGACCTCAAGCAATTTGAAGAATATTATGGCCAAACCGTCAATGAAGTGCGGGAACAGTTCCGCGAGGATTTGCGCAACAACCTGCTGATTGAACGGATGCGTACCAAAATAATGAACGATGTAACGGTTACTCCTTCGGAGGTTAAAGACTTCTTCCGCCGCATTCCCAAAGACAGTTTGCCCTATTTCAGCTCGGAAGTTGAAGTGGGCGAAATTGTTTATAAAGTACCCATCAACAAAGAACAACGGCGGATAACAATGTCCAAATTGGAAGACATCCGCAAACGCATAGTAGACGGCAAGGAAGATTTTGCTGTTTTGGCCCAAAAATTTTCGGACGATGGTTCTGCCCGTGGTGGTGGCGATTTGGGCTGGGCCAAGCGCGGAAAATACGTGACCGAATTTGAAGCTGCTGCATACAAACTGGAAGACAACGAAGTGTCTCCGGTTACTGAAACCCAGTTTGGTTTTCACATCATCCAAATGTTGGGACGTCGAGGCAACTCTATTCACGTTCGCCACATCTTGATTCGCCCCGAAATCACCGATGATGACATCGAAACTGGAAAACGGCACATGGACACGGTGCGTACCCTGCTCCTCAAGGATTCCATTTCTTTTTCTCGCGGCGTGAAAAAATATTCAGACAAAAACGTTCAGAGTTTCAACAACGATGGCCGTATGGTGAATGCTGGATCGGGCAACACTTTCTTTGAAGTGGGCGATCTTGATCCTGACATTTATTTTGCCATCGATACCATGAAAATCAACAGCATCTCCAAGCCAATCGAGTTTCGGGATGAAGGCGGAGATTATTTCTACCGATTGGTGAAACTCATGTCGCGGACTACCCCCCACAAAGCTAACCTGGCGCAGGATTACGCCAAAATCCAAAAGGCCGCCATCGAATCAAAGCGCAATGAGATTGTAAACAAATGGGTGGAAGAACGCATCCGCAAAACGTTCATCATCATTGATCGCCAATATGAAGGGTGTGCCAATTTGGGCCCTTGGATGAAAGAGAATACGGCTACGATAAAGCCTTGATGCTTGTCTAGTGTGATTCAAAAGGCTGATGGTGCGAGGGTGTTTCGCATCATCAGCCTTTTTTATTTACCTTCCCACAATGTGAACTGCTTCGCGGTATAAAATACCCGTCCTTTGTGAGTGTAGCCCTGCGCGTCAGTGGCACGCTAAGTCTCCGCAACAACCTTGTAGGTTTCCGTTTTGCCAGGCAGAAACTTTATGGTTTTTTACCTTCAGTAAAGCCATGCGGTAGAAATTTACAAATAAATTTTTATAATCACGCCACTGCATATCCCGAAAACTCCCGCACATGTTCAGGCAACCAAGCCAATACAATATCCTTTTTTTGTACTCCTAGCTCGACCAACATTTCGGCTATATCCTCTTCGGTGCGGTTTTCCATAATCCAGATCTTGCCATCTGATTTGATGCACAGGTGAATACGAACTCTGAGGAAGTAATGGTTGCGACTGTCCCAACCAGCCCGCATGACTTGATAGTGCTGGTGAACGGTATCGGTCAGGATGTACGTTTGCCCATCCTGATTGTCATTTTCGAATGCTTTCAGTAAGCCCAGCAAAATTGCCTGATGTTTGGCTATTTTTTCCATATCACAATGTTAGGTTGTGTAGAATCAAAAACAATATACTTCACCTCATATCGATTCAATAAATCCAGAATGAAAGGATAATCTTGTAAGCGTTCATATGCAAAGTCGGGCATCGCTAGTATTAAAACACGCTCTGGTGCTAGTTGTTTAAGGGCTTCTAGATAAACCAAATATTGACCAAATACACTGTGAAACTCGTGGCTTATGGACGCACGAAGAAAACTTTTCACTTCAATGGCTATTTTTTCCAGTCCTTTTTCTGCCACAATTAGTTTTTCCGCACCTAAGTCAATTTCATAATCGATGCCTACGTTGAGGTCTGCTAAATAAAGTGGATCATGGGTGATCAACCAACCTTCTTTAGCTAAAGCTATTTTAACAGTTTCGTGGTATAAGTCCTTTGCCATAATAAGTTGCTTAAACCAAAGATACCCATTTTTTGTGGATTTGAGGTGATTATAAGTGCTGTTTAATAACGAAAATACCTAGTGCTGAAATCCAACCCCCAGCCTTCGCCTCTCGTAATGTCACCACTTTGCAGGTTGATGTATTTTACTTCCAACTTTCGCAAAGCAGCCTATTTTACCAAACAAACAAACCCAACTCTACCCACAATCTAATCCTTCTGATATCTTTGCTACAAAGCGCATTGGCTTTTGGCGCTTGCGCTTGCTATAAAATCACATAAACAAACAACATGAAAAACATCAGTCTATTCATTGCCTTGATCTGCATGGGCATCAATCTCGCTGCCCAGAACGGCAAGGTCATGGACAACCTTACACTGCAAAGCAAAATCCTGGGCATGGAGCGCAAGTACGCCATTTACCTTCCCGCCGATTACGAAACCTCTTCGCGGACGTATCCGGTGCTTTATCTGCTCCATGGCAGTGGGGATGACCAAACCGGTTGGGTGCAATTTGGTGAAGTCTTGAACATTACCGACAAAGCCGTCAAGGAAGGAACGGCTACGCCCATGATCATCGTGATGCCCGATGCGAATACGACCCGCCGGGGCTATTCCAACAACGCTACGGGTACCTGGCTGTACGAGGATTTTTTCTTCAAGGAATTGATGCCGTTTGTGGAAAAGAAATACCGCATCAAAACGGAAAAGCGTTTTCGGGCCATTGCCGGGCTTTCCATGGGCGGTGATGGGAGCTTTACCTATGCGCTGCACCATCCAGAGTTGTTTTCTTCTGCTTGCCCGCTGAGTGCTGCTACTGGACCGCTCACCATGGAGATGGCCAAAACCTATGTCAGAAGAGTAGATTCAACTGCAACGGATGCCCAAATCGAGGCCTATTACAACCGACAAAGTGTTTTGCAATTGATCAACAATATGCCTGAGAATCAAAAGAAAGCGGTGCGCTGGTACATCGACTGTGGCGACGATGATTTTCTGTACGAAGGGAATTCACTGGTACACATTGCCATGCGCAAAAAGGAGATTCCGCATGAGTTTCGGACGCGTGATGGCGGGCATACCTGGACGTATTGGAGGCAGGCTTTGCCTGAGGTGTTGGAGTTTGTCTCGCAGGCATTTCATCAGTATTGATGAATCATATTGCACAGTAAACGCTGTATTCGAGTCGTTTTACACGACAAATTATTATGGTAGTGCTGGGTAGTTAAACCGCTATTGAATTTTTGTCACTTTTTGCCTGATGCAAAAAGTAACCAAAAAAATCAAGGCTGTATTGAAATCCTACGATTTTGCGAAAGCTCCGGCGGCGCGAAAAAAACTCGTCCCTCCTGCGTCGGGACTCAAACAGTTTTTCGCTTAACCCGCCTCCACTTCCGCAAAATCGGGATTTCAATAATGCCTCTTCCGCATTGCTATAGCTATTTCAGGTTATGCGGACATTTAAGTGCTGCGTAATGTGTATCAATTAACCTACTCGGTATTCCTCCAAGCTTTTCTCCAGAGAAATGGGCGCCAAGTGCTTCTCAATGTGATCGCGATTTTTTTCTTGCCAGGGGGGGAGTTTCAGTCCGGTACCCAGGTTTTCAACCGTTTCGTCGAAGGTAAATCCGGGCGGATTGGTAGCGATCTCAAACAACACCCCACCTGGTTCGCGGAAATAGATGGAATGAAAATATTGGCGATCCAGCACTTCTGTCGGCATAAAACCTTTGGACAACAAGATCTCTCGAATACCTTTTTGGGTCTCATCGGTCGGTGTATCAAACGCGATGTGGTGTACAGTGCCGATCCCGCCTACGCCATAACGCTGGGCAGAATCCCAGAGAATGTCTACAAAAGTTCCGGCAGCGTTGCCCTTTTCAGAGGAATCAACACTTTTGGGTGCGTAGCGCCGACGTACCCCCGCTTCGCCAATGAACTCATAACCTAAATGTTGAGTCAACAAAGCCTCAGTTTTTTCGTAGCTGGTTTCCCACAACTCGCTGCCCCAAAAACCCCTGATGGCCACTTCCGCAGGAATATGCCCATAAGTGAATGGCGGGCGGGTATCGGCATCATTGGCTACCAATTCCAGTCCTAATCCATCGGGGTCTTCAAAATAGATCACCACCTCGTTAAAGCGGTTTTGAGGCGCTTTGTAGTTGATCAGGAATTGGTCAAAACGTTTTTGCCAAAAATCCAGGGAATGCAGTGGAATCGAGAAGGAAGTAGTTGCGGCCTGCCCCGTACCTTGACGGCCCCGGTATGGACTAGCTCCATACGGGAAAAAGGTCATGACGCTGCCTGCTTTGCCCGTTTCGTCCCCGTAATAAAGGTGGTACACATCGGGTGCATCAAAATTGATGGTCTTTTTTACCAGCCGCAAACCAAGTAAGCCAGCATAAAAATCAAGATTTCGTTGAGGGTCTGAAGCCATCGCAGTGATATGGTGCAAGCCCGTGATCAGGGAATTTGACATGGTCATTTACTTTAGAAACGTTTATGACGGAGTATCTGCATTGCAAATAATGCAAATATGCACAAATTCCCATTTCAGCGTTGGCCGTTTTTTGAAAATCCAAAAATAACCCCTGGGTGTTAAGTCCCTTCCCACTATTCCTGATAAATTTGTCTCAATTCCTTACGATATGTGGCGCAATCTCTTGTGGATTTATTTTTTTCTCTGCCTTCAGGTTACCTATGGTCAGGTTGGACAAGGCGGCAACCCATTACTGGATCGGGCAGGTAGTTTGATTGAGGCAGGACAAGCGTTTTTGCAAAAAAGAGATTACGTCAAGGCTTTGCAACAATTTGAAACAGCCAAGCCAATTTTGGAACAACTAGAGGATGAACGCCGTTTGGGGCGATTGCTCAAGCAGATCGGCGACTTGTACACTGCCCGGAATTATTATCGCCAATCCGCCGAAAGCTACCGCACAGCCATTCCATTGCTCCGCAACACCGATCAACAGGAATTGGTTGGTGAGTGCCTGGAAAGCCTGGCGGGCATCAGTGCGAGTTTTGGTTATTCCGCCCAGGCGATTGGGCATTACTCTAGAGCGCTTAACGTCAAAGCTAAATTGAACGATAGCAAGGGTGTTTTGAATTGCCACCTGATGCTCTCAAAACTGTATTTTTCGGAGAAAAACTATACCGAAGCATTTTTCCACAACAAAGAAGCACAACGCCTGGCAGGCAAAGATTGGGCGACCGAAACGGAAACGGCTATTCAGGATGTGGTTATTTTGACTTTTTTAGGAAAAATATCCGATTCGGAACAAAGCTTGAAAAACGCAGTGACTTTGGTGGCCAGACAAAACAATCCTTCGAATAGCATAAAATTGTATTCAGCAATCAGCAACCTCTGTTTGGCCAAAAGAGACCAGGTTTGCGCCAAAATTTACCTGGATTCAGCCAAAGCATTGTTAAGAGGATCCCAAAACCCGGAATTGGCCATTGCTGGACTGAGTCAAATGGCTGAAATCTACAAGAACAATGGAGACTACCAGGCGGCCTTCGAAGCCATGGTATTTATGGATTATTACAAAAATGTGTTTCGCTCCGAAAACATTGAGCGCATCAGCGCCGAAATCAATGAAGCCGCAGGAGCTGCCTTGCGCGAAAAAGAAATCGAATCACTGAATCTGATCAACAAGCTCAATGAGAGTCAGCTGAGCAAGGAAAAACAGGCGCGTTTGGCGCTGCTGCGTGAAAAAATCTTGAAGGATACCGCCTTTGCCAATCAAACCCGGTTTTTGGCAGCACTTGAAAATGAATCAATTCTCCGCGAAGCGCAATTGGTCAGAGAGCGAGAACTCAGCCTTTCCCTGAGCAGAGAAAATACCCTTAAACAAAGGCTCCCCAACGATGAACGGCGCAACCGCAACCTCCTGTTTTTGGGACTTGCGGGAATGGTACTGTTGGGAGGCATCATTTATTTTCAATACCGCAAGCAGCACTCCAATAACGGAATCATCCGCAAGCAATCTGCAGAACTGGCGGTACTGAACCGGGAAATTCACCACCGGGTAAAAAACAACCTCCAGGTCATTTCCAGCATGCTGGATTTGCAGTCGCAAACCCTCCAGGATACCAGCGCCAAAGGCGTGATCAAAGAGGCTATTTTGCGGGTTCAGGCCATGGCATTTATCCACCAAAACCTGTATCAAGATGAAGCGGTCAGCACGGTGAACATGAACGAGTACATCCAGATTTTGTCAGACCATTTGTTTAAAACCTACAACATCAACGCCAATAAATTTCAGTTGCATACCCAGATCGAACCCCTCAAGCTACATACCGATACAGCTATTCCATTGGGCATGATCCTGAATGAATTGATCAGCAATGCCTTGAAGTATGCCTTTAAAAATCGCGATACGGGAGCCATTTGGGTGATTTTGAAAAAGAACAACCAGGAGTTGCTCCTCCATATAAAAGACGATGGGGTTGGATTGCCTCCAACTTTCAATCTTGAAAACACCAATTCTTTTGGGTATGAAGTCATTCAGGCCATGGCGCAAAAGCTTCGCGCCAGATTGAATATAGATGGCAGTAATGGCACTGATGTTCAATTGCTCATCACCAAATTTAAAACCACAGATTAAGCCATGACGACCGCCATCAAAGTACTGATTGTAGAAGACGAGCCCCTAATTGCCAGAAATATAGCGATGTACCTCCGCAACAACGATTTCGAGGTGTCGGCCATCGCTCACGACCCCGAAGAAGCCCTGTTTCAACTCAAACGACAGCCGCCCGATTTTGCCATTCTGGACATCAACCTGGAAAGCGAACGCGATGGCATTCAGATTGCCGAACACATCAACCAAAATCTCTTTATTCCCTTTGTGTTTTTGACTTCCTATTCCGATAAAGAAACCCTGGCGCGTGCCAAAAAGACCAATCCTTCTGGATTCATCGTTAAGCCCTTCAACGAACAAACCCTATATGCAACCATAGAAATTGCCCTGGCCAATCATGCTACCCAAGCCAATCGGCACGTGCCGGAATTGACACTGGAAAAACTGAACAAACACTTGCTTGCCCCCCTCACCGACCGCGAGTTTGAAGTGGTACGTTTGCTGTATGCTGGCAAAACCAACCAACAGATCGCCGATGAGTTGTACATCGCTATGAATACCTTGAAGAAGCACATCAACAACGCGTATTTCAAGTTGGATGTGAACAGCAGAACTACTGCTGTGGCACAATTGAGGGCCTTGATGGTGGGATGAGCGATGTCAACAATGCCTAAAGATCACCCTTCGGTTCTATAATCGAGAACCTCGTTGCCCCTTATCTTTGTAATACAATTTCCAAAAAACAGGGGAGTCATTCCCTATTCTTCAACTCTATAAAAAACAATTGCAATGAAAAAAATGATGGTAATGTTCGTCTGCTTGTTTGCATTGACTTTTGCTGTACAGGCACAAAATGTACTCGACAAGGCTGAAAACAAAGTAGACCGGGCCGAAAACCGCCGTGACCGCGCAGAGAACAAACGCGACCGCACCGAAAACAAAGTAGACCGCGCTGAAGATCGTCGGGATGCCCGTGAGGATGTGCGTGATGCCATGCACAATGGAGGAAAAAAAGATAAAATAGAAGACCGTATTGATGCCCGTGAAGATGTTCGTGACCGTAGAGAAGACCACCGCGATCGTGCAGAAAATGTTCGCGATCGGACAGAGAACAAGCGCGATCGTGCAGAAAATCGCCGCGACCGGAAGCATTAAAATGACATAATGTCTAATATTTTCGGTTCGGACCATAAATAAACTGAACCGAAAATAAAAAATGCTACATCCCACCATTCCTGGCTGAATGCAGCACTTTATCTTGTTAGTAGGACGCCTTAGGCGGCTGATACTAGCGTGTGTGGCCTTAATAGACCTTAGTAAGATAAAAGGGTTTCTCAAAGAAGACTGAAAAGGGCTAGATCAGCACACGCCACAAAAGAATGGCAAAAAGAAAAAAATCGCGGGGGGACGCGAAATGTAGATGATCAGTTGAGCCAACTGATCATCTGCATTTTAGCGGCGAGCACCTTTAGGTGCTGTATTCATTGCGGTAATAATACCGGCCCCAGCAACAAAAGCAGCGAAGGTTACGACAAGTACTAGCATGACCAATCAGTTTTGTAAGATTGTACGTGATAAAAATTTGTTGCACTCCATTAAGGGGTTTAAATGGATGCTCACGGGATAAAACTGATATGTATAGTGGGACTTTTGAGGATAAAAACCTTTTCGATTTTCTCGTGACGCTAATTTGAGAAGAATTTTTGAATTATTTACAGAACTGGACAAAGTTTTTTAAAAATTAACATAAGAAAGCTTTTGACTGGAAATTAGAGTTCTAAATCCCCTGTGGCCAGTATGTCCCAAGTGTGGTCTGCAAGGAGTTTTATGGTAGCCACAAAATCGTAAGGCATTTTTTTTCCCCATTCACTTGGCGAAACCATGGACATAACATCCTTGCCATTGGAACGACGATAAAGATGGTAAGTTTTTCCGATGATGGGGCCAAAATTCATTTCGGCAAGGTAGATGCGTTCGGAAATGTTCACCCGATTCTGAATGGCTTTGGCTTGGGAAGCCAAGAGTTCAATTTGTTGGCGGATCTGGTCAAGATCCATATCCGTCTGCTCGTACATCGCAGTTACCGCACGACCCTTAACTTTACCTTTGTCGATTGGCTTGATGACGGCGCCACCCACGGAGTGTGCATAGGGGAGGAGATGTGGGTTTTCGGCAATTTTGTCTTTATCAATTGGATTGATGAATTCCTTTTCCATGGTTACAGTTTTAAAGCATTTAGGTTTCGGGTTTACCAGTTGTTGATCGTCTCGGCAATCAACAACTGGTAAACCCGAAACCTACAACCTAAAACTTCTATTTTAGTTTAAAAGTACCTTTTCCAGAAAGGTAACCTTTGTTGTACACTTCAACTTTGTATTCACCTTCTTCAAAAGGAGCACCTGGAGCAATTGAAGCACAAACTTTTGCTGCACCTTTGTTGTAACTGGTCGTTTTTGCCTTAGAGAAAGGAACGTCATCGCCAGATCCACTGGTGAAAGAACCTTCTGATGCCAGCGTTTCTCCTTTTGGAGTAATCACCCGAACATGGAATACTTCCTGACCTATTTCCGCATTTTCGTTCGGAATGATCTCGAAGCAAACATCTACCTGATTGACTTTTTTGGCATTGTTGCTTTTGCTTGGTTTGCCTTTTTCTTTAGTGATTAGACCATTTGCGTCAATTTCTTGAACTTTGATGGAGGAAGCAGCAGTTACTTTTTTAGACAAGTCGGATTTGGTTTTTTCCAATTCAGTTTTTTCAGTCTCCAATTGTGTCTTTGCCGTACTCAACTGTGTAGTGGTTGCTTTTTCAGCTTCCAGTGTAGTTTGCAGTTGGGTTTTTTCTTCGCCCAAGCGGGATACATCCGTCTTCAAGGTTTCGTTTTCACCGCGCAGAGTATTGACTTCTGCCAGCAATTGGTTGATGCGGCCTTGTAGGTTTCCTACTTCAGCACGCGCTTTAGCTAGGCTGCCTTTGTCGCGCAGCAAAGATTCAATTCTGGTCTTTGATGCATCCAATTCGGTTTTTTGCTGATCGATCAATGCGTTCAGCTCTTCATTGGTGCCACGCATGCCTTCTAGCTCTGACAAAGCAGAATAGTATTGCTTGTTGAGCTCTTCTTTCAGTTTGGTGGTCTCTTCCAGGTCAGCAGAAATCTCGGTATTCTCAGCTTTAAGTTGGCTACGGTTGTAGATCATGTATCCATTGATCCCCAAAAGTAAAACAATAACGCCGATCGCTACCCCAAGAATAGTATTCTTAGAATTGTTTCCAGATGTGGTTGACATAGTTTTTTGGTTTTTATTAAAAAAAAATTTGAGAAACACAAAAAATGCAAACAAATCTTAATTCAAAGGAACTGTTTTTACTGCAATTTTTGTATTTCCTAAAAAGCAATTGCGTAACGACCCGAAGTTTGCTAATATTGTCTGCCAAATACAAAATTGGATATGCTGGAACAAATCGATATTGCCAATGTCCTGTTTTTGGATATTGAAACGGTAAGTGTAACCCGCACTTATGCTGAACTTTCCGAAGATTTTCAACATTTGTGGAAGTCAAAAAGCACTTCGCTATTCAAAACGGAAGCAGACGCCACTCCAGAAGAGCTCAACGAAACCTTTCGTGATCGAGCTGCAATATATGCGGAGTTCGGAAAGATCATGTGCATCTCTGTCGGAGTGGTTTACAGAGACAAAGACGACAAGCGGCTCAAAGTTCGACTCAAATCATTTGCAGGTCACGATGAAGCAAAACTGTTGACCGAGTTTTCGGAACTCCTGGCCCAGCATTATCCTATCCCGGGAAAACATTTCATTTGTGGCCACAACATCAAAGAGTTTGATGTTCCTTACCTCTGTCGCAGGATGGTGGTGCACCAAATGCCTTTCCCCAAACTGATGGATTTAGAAGGAAAAAAACCTTGGGAAACCCTCCATTTGCTCGATACCATGGAAATGTGGAAATTTGGTGATCGAAAAAATTATACCTCACTGAAGGTATTGGCCGCCTTGCTGGACTTTCCTTCCCCTAAAGACGATATCGACGGCAGTCAGGTCGGAAGGGTGTATTGGGAAGAAAATGATGTGGAGCGCATTTCCTTTTACTGCGAAAAAGATGTTTTGGCGACCATCCAACTCTTTCTGCGTTTCCGCCGCATGCCCATTTTAATCGAAGATCAAATTGCACACATCAGATGATTTGGATGATAACCGGTGGTGCCCGCAGTGGTAAAAGCCGCTTTGCACAGGAAACAGCTTTAGAGAAAGCAGAAAACCCCATTTATGTCGCTACTGCGCGGAATTGGGATGAGGACTTCAACGAACGAATCAAACGGCACAAACTGGATCGGGACGAGCGTTGGACAAGCATCGAGGAAGAAAAAAAGCCATCTCAACTCAATATCTCAAACAGGGTAGTGGTCATTGATTGCGCTACCCTCTGGCTTACCAATCATTTTGTGGACGAGAAAAACAACATTGACCGTTGTCTTGAATTGGCCAAACAAGAAATTGATGCCCTGGCAGAAATTCCAGGGGTGATTCTTTTCATAACCAATGAGTTGGGCATGGGATTGCATGCCGATACCGAAGTTGGCAGGAAATTTACTGATTTGCAAGGCTGGGTCAATCAATATTTAGCCGCAACAGCAGAAAAAGTGACCTTGATGGTAAGTGGCATCCCGCTCAACATAAAATAGATTTGCATAATTCATATAAATGGTATACTTTTGTCATTCTATTCTTAAGTGCCAATATTCTGCGCACAAAATTCCAATCACGATTACCGTATTCTAAAGGGAATCTACCGTTCCATGAGAAACCCTGCCGTTCCCTAAACGTACCTTGTTCAGCTTGGGTATGGTTCTATCTTTGTTTTAGTTTTCTCATAGTATGTTTTCTAGGCGTACACTTTTTTAGGAAAAAAAAGTGGCCCAGTTCTTTGACAAATTGAGGAAAAAAGAGAGAGCAAGATCGAAGGTCTTATCTAAGCACTTTTGAGCCAGGAGAATGGGTGACAT
>Ga0247837_1000242_pt1 | contig 112297 bp, 114 predicted proteins | sample LaCtaG_2_FD_187115 | JGI IMG/M metagenome (GOLD analysis project Ga0247837, IMG submission 187115) | Freshwater microbial communities from meromictic Lake La Cruz, Castile-La Mancha, Spain - LaCruzMarch2015_14.5m | ecosystem: Environmental > Aquatic > Freshwater > Lake | place: Spain... | reverse complement strand
ATAAATCACCGGCTTCTCCAACGAATTTTTCCAAGGACTCAGGAATCGCTTACTGCTCATTCCCCCGATCCTACCCGCAAAATTCCCCATAGCAACAGGAAAGTCCTACAATTTCCCTGGGAAATTGGGAAATTGGAAAGTCCTACAATTTCCCTGGGAAATTGGGAAATTTACTTGGGGAAATTTACTTGGTGTGGCTTCAGGCGACGTTTATTCGCTGGTTGAATGAAGACGACAGCGAGAAGAACAAGGAGTGGATCAACGGCCTCGTAGAAACGTTTCAACAAGCGCTGGCGGGAGAACTCTAGTTTGTGGTGGAGCATAAGAAAGTGACACAGCGACACGCCCTCATTTCTTCCAAGTCAGTGATAGCTTCCGTCCTGCCTGCGCACAATCCAGAAGGTAGAGGTTGATCAGGTTCTGATAGGGGATTCCGGTCTCCATGGTGAGCGATTTGAAGTAATCGATGATGTCCGGCTCAAGCCGAATAGTCACAGCCTTCTTGAGTCGCTTCGCATACGGATTCCGCTTGGCCTTTGAAAAGTCATATTCCGTTCTCATGATTTTTTCTCCATGTATGGTTTCTGCTCCTTCGTTCCGGCTCTTCTGGCCGAGATGATTCGAATGGATGAGCCTGTTTTCCTGAAACAATGGATTACCACCAGGATTCTCAACTCACCACTCCGACCCATGATAATGAAGCGTTCTTCTTCCTTGGAATGATCCGGATCTGGAATCACCAACGCATCTTCATCGTAGAACACTGATTTAGCCTCCTCGAATGTGACCCCGTGCTTTGCGGCATTGCTCGCTGCCTTTCTCGGATCCCATTCGAAGGAGAGTTCGTCCATGTGGAAAAGCAATACAAAATATTGCTTGAATATTCAAGAAATGATTTTTCCCCACTAGATTTCTCCCAGAAATGGTGACAAAACACTTGTTTGAGATCGCGTGGAACGTATGTAAATGGGGTCAGATGCGGCGTTGAAATCAAGAAGGGAATAGACTGGTTGCTAAAAGTCCGCGCGCGAAAAGGTGACCACAAAGTAGAGTGCGCCGCAGGCTCCGGACTGCTGTGATTCTTGATTCGCAGCTTTCAAGGGCGGCTTTGTTTGGCGGAACGACGGGTTGCTACCGGGTACCTTCGTTTTTCCATCACTCACCCAAAAAGCGGCGGATAAGAACCGCCGCAGTCCAAAGCCTCCGGCGGTATGGATACACGCAAGGACTTTTGGCAAACGGTCTAGGCCTAGTCAACGGTGCCCGCATTCCCATGGCAGGCGCGGAAAATCACGCATCTCCGGAAAGCCCCGCGCGGCGGAGTTTCTGGCGCAGGGTCGCGCGGTTGAGGCGCAGCGCGGAAGCGAGGCGTGTGGGGCGGTTTTCGAAACGCTCTAACAGATGAACGAGCATCGAGGTTTCGACTTTTTCTAACAGGGCGTCGTATTGCCAGTTTGCCTCGGGGGTCATTTCCAACTGCGAGTCCAGCCAGCGGGCGATCACGGCATCCAGCTCCCCGCTGACGACTTTCCCGCCCGAGGTATGAAGGGCATCGGCGACGTGCGGCGGCAAATGACCGGGCAACAGCGGGCCGCCGCGGCTCATCGCGAGGGCAAGCTCGATCACATGCCGCAGCTCGCGGACATTTCCCGGCCATGAGTAGGCCTGCAAAGCGCACAGGGCGGAGGCGGAAATTTCGAACGAGGTCGCTGCATCACCGTGGAGTCCGTGGAAAAACCGGCTCAGGGCGGGGATGTCGCCCGTGCGGTCGCGCAGCGCGGGCATCGCGATCGAAAGGGCGCTGAAGACGTAGAAAACATCCGCCCTCAGGGTGCTTTCGATCGCGGGATCGCGCGGATCGGCGCGCATGGTGGCGATCAATCGCGGCAGCGGGACATCCGTCCGCCCCATCGCTTCGGCGAGCACGCCCTGAAGCTCCGGCGTGAGGGTGTCGATGTCCTCCAGGACCAGCGTGCCCTTCGGGTCGGCCAGGTAGGCGCGCAGCGAATCGGCGCCATGGATCGAGCCACATTCCACCAGCCGCAACGGCTCGGCGGCGCGGCTGCCGTTCGTATGGATCAGGCGCGCGGCGAGCGTTTTTCCCGTGCCGCTGGCGCCATGGATCAGGACGGGAGGATCGCCTCCGCAGGCGCGCGCGATGCCGAGGAATACCCGGTGCATGCCCGGCGAAGCACCGATCAGGGAAATGGCCGGGCGCTCGGCGGGTCCGGCGATGAGAACACTTTTCGTGACGAGCGAGGAAATGACCTCTTCGAAGCGCTGGAGATCGAGCGGCTTGATCAGGTAATCGGCGATCCCGAGTTTCCGCGAGGTGATCGTATGATCGAGGGTGGCGTGGGCGCTGATGACCAGCACCGGCACCATTGAACCGGCGGCGCGGATTTTCCGAAGCACTTCCAGCCCGCTGACATCCGGCAGCCCGATGTCGATCACGATGGCCTCGAAATTCCGCTCGCCGAGCTGTTTCAAGGCCGCCCCGCCGCTCGCGGCCAGCGTCGGCAGATGGCCAAGGCGGCGGACGGCGAGAGCTAGCGCGTTGCCCAGCGCGTGTTCGTCTTCGATGATCAGGATGGATGCCATGGTTCGTTTCGTTTACGGCCAAGCGATGCGGAGACACGCGCCGCCGCCGGGCAGGTTGGTGGCGGAAATTTTGCCGCCGTGGGATTCGATGATTTCCTTAGAAACAGCCAGCCCGAGGCCCATGCCGCCCTCGCGTTCGGAAAGGAACGGCTCGCCGAAACGCGCGAGTGCCTTTTCGCTGAAACCGCCGCCCTGATCCTCCACCTGCAGCGCGCCGGGTGAAATCCGCACGGTCACCGCGCCGCCGGTGGGCATGCTTTGGATCGCGTTGAGGAGCAGGTTGCAAAGGACTTGCCGCAGCCGCTCGCGGTCGCCGTTCACCGGGTGATCCTTCCACGCAGGATCGATCTCCTCGCGGATCCCGACCCCGGCATGTTGCGCCTGCGGGCCGAGGCTGAGCCGCGCCTCACGCACCAGTTCGGGAAGATCGACCGGAAGCATTTTCACCGGCTCGGGTTTCGCGTAGCGCAGCCATTGGTTGACCAGCGCTTCGATGCGGCCCGCCTCGCCGACGATTAGGTTCGCGGATTCCCTTTCGGTGAGCGCGCAGACCCTCTCTAACAACTGCGCGTGCAGCCGGATCGCCGAGACGGGGTTGCGGACTTCGTGCGCGAGACTGGTCGCCATCCGCCCCAGCAGTGCGAGCCGTTCCGCGTGCCTGCGCTTGTCCCGCTCCTCCACCAACGAGGCATGCGTTTCCCTCAGCGCGGCGGCCAGGCTCACGATCTCGCGCGGTCCCGTTTCCGGCAAACCGCGCGGTGCTTCATCGCCGCCGATCCCGGGTAGCGCGGCCTCTAGTTTCGCCAGCGGCCGGGTGACTTTCCGTCCCAGCCATAGCGAGAAAACAAGGGACAAAGCCCAGAACCCGCCGAGCGCCAACCGCGCATCAAGCCGCTTCCAAACGGGTATCGCCCCTTGCTGGCCGGCCTTTCGTGAAAACCAGACCTCACGCCCACTTTGGAGCGCGAAGCCCACGCGGATCATCTCCCCCTCCCTCCTCGCTAAGCCATCCGCCGGCTTCCCACCGTCCTCCACGAACCTTACCTCCGCCCCCATCACGCGCCCGAGCTGTCCGGCCATGTAGTCGGTCTGGGGTAGCTTATTCTGATCCAGGAAAAGCGCGTTTGTTTTCCCTAGCGACTGCAGCGCCGCCACCTCTTCCGCCCTCGATAGGTTTTGGAAAAACCCCATCATCGCGAGCGATCCCACTAGCACGAACGCCCCGACCCCCACCGCCAGCCAAACCGACAGCGAATGGGATTTCAGGCGTAATGGTTGAATTTTATCCATCGGTGGAAACTACGCAAATCAGGCACATATCACGTGGTTTGTCGATAAATTCGATTTACCAGGGCGAAACCCGTCCACCATTTCACCCGATGGATATTTTTCGACCCTACATCAACCTTGCCCCCCTATGGCGATGCCTATCGAATTTACCCATGATGTTTTCGAAATCCTATCCCACCCTCGCCCTGCTGGCGGCCATCGCTCCGTTGTCCGCGCAGGACTTCCTCGATCCGTTGGTCGTCACGGGAACCCGCAGCTCCACCGCGCTCCGCGATCTGCCTTACTCCGGTTCATCATTCTCAGCTGAGGATTTCCGTGAAAACGGCATACGCACACTTCCCGATGCCCTCCGCCTGATACCGGGCGTGCTTGTCCAGAAAACGGCACACGGCCACGGCTCCCCCTACATACGTGGCTTCACGGGCCGTCAGAACCTCGTTCTCGTCGATGGGGTGCGGATCAATAACTCCACCTTCCGGGGCGGCCCGGTCCAGTATTGGAACACCATCGATCCATACTCGCTGGATCACTTCGAGCTGATCCGCTCCCAGGGCTCCGTGCTTTACGGATCCGATGCCGCAGGCGGCACCCTCAACGCGTTCACCAAATCATCCGGATTCGCGGATGAGGCAGCAGGCCGACTTTTTTCCCACGGCTCCACTTACTACGAGTATCGTAGCAATGGCCGCGGCAGCCACATCGGCCGACTGGAAACGCAAACCGGCATCGGCGGATTGTTCGGGCTTCATCTGGGTATTTCGGCGAAGGAATTCGGCGACATCGAGGATTCCGCCGTGGGGCTCATGCGCGGCACCGGATACCCGGAGCAAGCCTTCGATGCACACTTCGACTGGGCGCTCTCCCCGCAAACGACCCTCACCGTGGTTCACCAGGACGTCGACCAGGACGCCGTTTCCCGCTGGCATTCCACGATCAACAACCCGGGCTGGACCCACGGCAATCACGTCACCACCCCCGGCACTTTCCTGGGGCGTGATTACGACCAGGACCGCTCGTTGAGCTACATCCGCCTCGCCCACACCGACGACAGCGCCGCCGCGCCCGTCCGCCGCATCACTGCCACGCTCTCCTACCAGGAATCTTCCGAGAGGGAACTCCAGACCCGCACCCTTGTGGACCGGCGCCTCCAATATTACGAGGTGGACACCCTTGGATTTGACCTCGAGCTAGAATCGCCCATGGCCGACGGATCGCTGGTCTATGGCCTCGACTACTACCGCGATTCCGTGGACTCCACCGCATCCCGGGATACCGGGGCCGGATTCGCCTTCCAGCAGTCCAACCGCCCAGTGGGTGACGATTCCACTTACGAACTCTTCGGCGCTTACGCCCAATACATACGTCCCATCGGTGAATCATTCGAGATCACCGCAGGTCTCCGCTACACGAACGCAAAGGCCGACATCGGGACATTTTTCAATCCCACCGTGGGCGCGGATATTTCCACGGCAGACTCCTGGAACGATCTGTCCGCTTCCCTTCGTGCCAGCTACAGCATTGACGAGGATAGGATGTTCTATGGAGGGATCTCCCAGGCTTTCCGCTCTCCCAACTTGAACGATCTCACGGGCAACATCACCTCGGGTTCGGGTGTTCCCGCATCCGGCGCACTCGGATTGGAACCGGAAAATTTCATCACCACGGAACTGGGCTACCGCCAGGAGAACGAAGAAAGCGGCATTTCACTGGCGGTTTTCTACACCGACATCTCGGATCTCATCGTCCCCGTTCCCGCCACTACGGCGCCGGGCGCTCCCACGATCAACGGCAATTCCAGTGACGGCCACATTTACGGGGTGGAGATGGAGGGCTTCTGGAAATTCGCCCCGCAGTGGACGCTCTCCGGTTTTGCATCCTGGCAGGAATCCCAGATCGAGCGCCTGTCCTTCGTGGGCGGCGTCAGCGTCCAGGAACCTTTGTCCCGGGTCATGCCTCTTAACGGCTCCATCGCCCTCCGCTGGGATCACCCCGCCGCACCGTTCTGGGTGGAAGGGCGCGTTCTCGCCTCCGCCACCGCCGATCGACTGGCCGCGAGCGACATCGCTGACACCCAACGCTTCCCCACGAATGGCACGCCCAGCTACGCCGTCGCATCCATCCACGCTGGTTACAATCCCACGGAAAACCTCCAGCTCACACTCGGGCTCGAAAACCTCCTCGACGACGATTACCGCAACCACGGCTCCGGCCAGAACGAACCGGGCTTCGGCGCGGTCTGCGGGGTCAGGTATGAGTGGTGAGATCGAAACACATCAACTCAGATACACTCGGATGAATTCCTCCGGCCTGATCGGCTGCGGCTTGTAGCCTGAACTGATCAGCGTGTCGAAATGATGATCGGAGGTGACGATGAAATCCGCGCCCACCGCGATGGCGCAATCGGCGAAAGCGTCATCATCGGGATCACCCGTGATCGTGTGGAAGCGGTAGTCCGTACCGATTCTCAGGATATTTCCGTGTAGCAGATCGATCAAAGTCAGGAATCTCCACACATCCCCCCAAGCTCCCACACCCGCATAGCGGACAACCACTTCCTCATATTCAAACAGGATGGGTGTGGATACCGCCAGCTTCAGTTTGCCATGGCGCAAGGCATCCCTGATCGCGGAAAACGGGGATTTCCTTCCAAAAATCTGGATCAGTGCGTTCGTATCCAGCACCACTGTCATGGCATCTGGCGGGATCGGAGCGATTCGCGGGCTACGCGCAGGATATCCGGCAAACGCGCCAGCTTACCTTCCACCCTGCCTTTGTCGAACTCCTCATCCAACCGCTCGGTCACTTCATCCAGCTCCAGCTCCATCGCCACCCGGTGAAGCAGCAGCAGATTTTCGTCCCGGAGCCTATCAACCTCCTCATGCAACAGCGGACGAAGCTCGCTGGGATCCGATGGCAAAACCGACAATGCGCTCATGTGAAAAAACTCCCACAAAGCCCCTCCAAAAGCAAGCCGGTGTTCTTCACCCCTCCTCACCTCCCCCTCGTTACCACCACCGACGAGAACGATCAGTTCTCACGCTTGCAGCGGATTAACTCGCCGCCGCCACCGGACTCGAAGCGGCATCCCTTGTCTTCCGAAAGGATCTCATCGCTTTCATCCTGCCTCAGTGAGTTTTCACTACCATTCCGGCATTACAGCTCCTCCGTTTTTGATCAGGGCCGACCGAGCCGGATCAGCCCTACCTCTTCGCTTTCCTCGCCGCCGCGATCTCCGCTAGCAGGCGGTGGAGGATGAGGCGGTGGTCGAGGCCTGTTGTCACAAGGGCTTGGTCGGCGCGCTGGGTCTGTTCCATCACGCGCTGGAGACCTTCGAGGTCGAAGTTTTTCGCGTTCGGCACGGCGAGGAAAATGGGAAACACGTTCACACCTGAGCCGTCCTTTTTCTGCGGCAGCCAGGCGCGGTCGGCCGCGGGGAGTTTGTTGAGGGCAGCGGCGAAGGCACCGTAGTTCCCGGCGGGAGCCTTTAATTTCTCAAGGATCAGCTTCGCCATGTAGAGATTGCGGACGACGTTGATGATCGAGGCGCGCATGATCCCCACGGCGGATTCCTCGGCGGCGAGCTGCTCGTCGATGAGCTGGATCGCGCGGACGATGTTGCCCGCCTGGATCGCCTGCCCGGTCTCGAAGATTACCGCCGCCTTGCTCAGCGGCACGAGCGCACGCACATCCTCCACCGTCACCGTCCGGCGCTCCGTGCCGAGATAGAGGTCGAGCTTTTCCAGCTCGTTGGCGATCTGCTTCGTCTGCTCCCCGGCGAGCATGATGAAAAGCTCCAGCGCCTCGTTTTCGAAATCCAGGCCCAGCTCCTTGGCGCGTCCATCGACCAACCGCCCAACCTCGTCCTGCCAGCCGTCGCGGCTGATGTCGATCTTGTCGAACGTCCGCACGCTCGCGTTCTTCTCCAGGAATTTCCAGAACGCCCGCCGCTTGTCCACCTTGTCGGCGGAGAGAATGAAGCGGATGCCCTCCGGCAAACCCTTTTCCAACACACCCCGCAAAGCCTCCACGCCCGCCTCGGTGCGCTGGGCGCGGCCGGTCACATCGTCGCCGAGGAAATTCACATTGCGCAGCCACACCACCTTGTCGCCGCCGAACATCGGCATGGTCATCAGGGATTGGATCGCGGCGGAGCAAAGCTGGTAAGCGCCCTCCGAGTTGTCGGCGTTGCCGTCGATGGTCTCGTGCGTGAAGCCGTCGTCATTGCCGCCGGTGAGCTCGTTATAAAGCGCCAGGGCCTCCTCGCGCACCTGTCCCTCGTCGGTTCCCACGATCACGTGGAAGCCGGCATTGGCGGTATTGCTCTTCGGTTTAGCGGGCACGCCGGAGTCCTAGCGGGGAATTTCAAATTCCAAAATTCAAATCTCAAAAAAGCGGATTTTCTATCTGCCCCCGGCGCTCCTCACACCTACAGAATTTCTCCACCCTACAGACTTCCCAAAAACCCAAACTAGCTAGGTGATCTGGCTGCCGCGCTGGGATGGGAGATGATTCGGAGCTTGTAAGGGCGATCGGATCCCACTACCAAATATCCAACTGTCTGCCCGCTGAGGTTCTAATAATTTCACGGAAAAAAAATCCCCGGCACCCAGCGTCTGTCACGCGGTGGGCTTCTTGCCAGCTGTTCTCAAACTTCTGACACCTCATGCAAATCAACCGCTTATCCCGTTCCCACGGGTTCACCCTCGTCGAACTATTGGTGGTCATCGTGATCATCGCCGTGCTTGCCACCATCTCCGCCACGGCCACCATACGCTTCCGAGCAGCGGCGGATCGTTCTGCGTCGATCGGTGCCCTGCGGCAACTCCAGATCGCCAATGTCAGCTTTGCATCTGAAAACGGCGGTTCCTTCGTCCCGCCCGAGGCGAAAGAGGTGGACGCCAGCGGAGTGGAAACGGGAGTGACCTACAAATGGTTCGAAAACCCGGATTTCATCAGCCATCTCAAGGGCGAAGCAGCCACTTTTCCCAGCAGTGGCGCTCCCGATGTATCTCTTTCCGCGGAGTTTATGGATGCAGCTGTTGTTCGCAAAAGATCGGCGGGAAACACGACCTTGGACGATTGTTTTGGATACACAACTCCCGCTAGCAGCGCGGCGCTCAAACAAGCACAGCTATCGAACCCAAGCGCCAGCGCGGCATTCATCACCTGCGACAGCCCTTTCATCGACCATCCCACGAAAACGGCCATCGCATACCGCCATCAGAACAAAGCGCTGGTTGTCTATTACGATGGGCGCGCAGCCGTCATCACGAGGGCGGATGTAACCAGCATCGATTCCAACGGCGGCGCTACGAACCCATTCTGGAAAGCCGACAGCGATCAATAGGCACCTTGAGTCCGGTAGATTCGCGCTTGTCATCTGAACCGATCCGGTTTCATCTGGATGTGTTCAAATGATTACAAAACTGTATTCGGCAGCGTTGCGCGGGGTGGACGCGCTCGAGGTGGAGGTGGAGGTCAATGCGCGCGGTGCCGAGACGCCCGCCGTGATCATCGTCGGCCTACCGGATGCCGCCGTGCGCGAAAGCTCGCAGCGCGTGACCTCCGCCATCACCGCCTCCGCCCTGGAACTCGACCTCGGCGTCAAGACCGTGAACCTCGCCCCCGCCGACCTGAAAAAGGAAGGCCCGTCCTTCGACCTGCCCATCGCCCTCGCCATGGTCGGCGCGAGCGGGACGAAAATCCTCGAAACGGATTCCTTCTGCGTCGTCGGCGAACTGGGATTGGATGGAGCTGTCAGGCCGGTGAAAGGAGTCCTCTCCATCGCGCTGGAAGCAAGGAAACGCGGGCGCAAGAGCCTCATCGTCCCGGAAGCGAACGCGGCGGAGGCCGCCGTGATCGAGGGCATCGATGTGATACCCGTACGCAGCCTGCGTCAGGCATGGGATTTCATCAGCGGGGAAAAACGCATCCTGCCCTTCAACCTCGACCGCCGCGCGTTTTTCGAAAGCCACCGCAGCTACCTCGTCGATTTCAACGAGGTGAAAGGCCAGCACCACGTGAAGCGCGCCCTGGAAGTCGCCGCAGCCGGCGGGCATAATCTCCTGATGGTCGGCCCGCCGGGAACCGGGAAGTCGATGCTCGCGAAACGCCTGCCCACGATCATGCCGGACATGACCGAGGAGGATGCGATCGAGACCACCAAGATCCACTCCATCGCCGGGACGCTCGACACGAAAAAAGGTTTCCTCACCACCCGCCCGTTCCGCGCACCGCACCACACCATCTCCGACGCCGGCCTGTTAGGCGGCGGCACAAACCCCGGCCCCGGCGAGGTCTCGCTCGCGCATCACGGCGTCCTTTTTCTCGACGAACTCCCCGAGTTCCGCAGGCAGACGCTGGAGGTTTTACGCCAGCCCCTGGAAGACGGCCACGTGACCATCTCCCGCGCCGCCGGATCGCTCACCTTTCCCGCCCGCTTCATGTTGGTGGCAGCTATGAACCCCTGCCCTTGTGGATTCTACGGTGATTCGAAACGCCAGTGCCGCTGCTCCGTTAGGCAGATCGAAAACTACCGCCAGAAGATCTCCGGTCCGCTGCTCGACCGCATCGACATCCACGTCGAGGTGCCGTTGGTCGATTTCCGCGAACTCACCTCGGACGCGATCACCGGCGAGTCATCAGCCGTCATTCGCGAACGAGTCGCCGCCGCCCGCGACATCCAGGTGCAGCGTTTCAAATCCGCGAAGCTCACCACCAACGCCGCGATGGGCGCGAAGCAGGTGCGCGAGTGCTGCAAGCTCGACGCTGAAGGCCGCGGCTACCTCGAACACGCCATGGAGCAGATGAATTTCTCCGCCCGCGCCCACGACCGCATCCTCAAAGTCGCCCGCACCCTCGCCGACCTCGCCGGGAAGCAAGACATCACCGGCAACGAGGTGCTGGAGGCCATCCAGTTCCGGTCGCTGGATCGGCGGCTGTTCGAGTGAGGTTGCGGAAACGCGTTGGACGTCGCCCCTCATTTCTTGTTTCATTTCTTGTTTCTTGCGTCTCCTTGTCTTGAGTCTACACTCCCCGAACTCGCAGATGTTCGACGTCCAGATCCGGGGCGCGCCCAATGGGACAAGCGAACCCGGAAATCCCAGTAAAATAGGACGTTCTCGCATGTTTCTGACATCAAACGACGTCCAGCGTAATCACCACATTTGCAAGAAGACAAGAATCTGCTAAGGATGATGTGTTCCTTCGATTTTGGATCGGCCAGCACCTAAAAAAGCAGACTCGGCAATCATTTTCATTCACCCACAACTCCAGCGTCCTTAATTCAATGTTTCACAAAATCGATTACCCCTTCCTAATCGGCGCTTTCGTGAGCTTCGTCACAAGCGTCTCACTCTGGTTTCTCGTAAGCCATGACTACGGTATTTTCGTCGGCATCTGGGTGCCCAGCATTCTCAGCCTCTGGGTGGGAGTGAGATTGGTCATTCTTTCCGCTGGCATCCAAACTCGGAAAGGTTCCTGAATCATGTCCATAATTTTTGCTGTTTTTGCCATCGGAGTTGCCGTCACCCTTGTCGTTGCCAAGGGAATCATGCAGGCGAATGATTTCACCAAAAGCGAACTCGAAAAGTTGGATCGATCCGCCCGAGACGGTGACGGCGAATAATTGTTCGGAGGTTGGGCGTTGATCTGAAAAATTTACTGTCCTCTGCGCCCGTCCACTCTACGATTTCTAACGCAGTGGAAACGGCGCACTGGAACACGTGGATACTTTACGAACAGTCCTGCAAATCTCCGTGGCCTTAGGCCTTCTGAATGTGTGGATACTGCGGCGAGACAAAAAGACCCCTTATCGCGGTAAAGCCGCGGCGAGCATGCAAAGCGAATTCGAAGCCTACGGATTGCCTGTGTGGGCGATGTGGGTGACCGGCGCTCTAAAGATCGGAGTGGCGGGCGCAATGCTCGCTGGAATTTGGGAGCCGATGGTGGTTCGGCCCGCAGCGCTGGTTTTAATCGTCCTGATGCTTGGTGCCCTTGCCATGCACCTGAAAGTGAAAGATCCGCTCAAGGCCTTGATTCCTGCGCTGGCCATGCTTTCCATGGCCGTGGCGATTGCCCTTCTTTGATCTCTATCCTGATGTGCGGCCCTGCCTCTTGCTTATGGGTCGTGAGATTTCCCTACTGGAATCCCGCAGCCGCCAGGTAGGAGTTGAGGACAAGATAAAAGGCCGCCGGAACTGTCTGCATCAAGCTGTCCTTGATGCGGATTCGAAGGCCGACACCGGCAAGCATCAGGATGGCAAGCCCGGCGGCGGCGGCCTGCCCGAAGAGAGGCACCGCAAATCCCGCGAATAGACCGAGACCTCCCGCCACTTGCAGACCGCCGATCAAAGAACGGAAACGGGGGACGCCGTAGCGCACATACTCCCGCTTCATGGGTTGCCAGAAAAAGCACGCTGTGCCGAAACCAAGGAAGGAAACAGCGGAGAAGTAGATCAGGAACTCATGCACTTGGTTTCAAGTTAGGGTATCTGCGGCACAGCGCATGCGAAAAATGGGATCCGCTGCATCTCCCCGCTCATGGAGCGGGCGCATTCAGCGAAGGGTTTGGATTCACGGGGAAACACCATCGCGCATGCCGTGCCATTCAAGCGGTGGCGAGCATAAGGATCGCAAGAACACCCCGAGTCGACCATGCGATGGTGCGAATCCAGTTGCCCACCACCAGTCGCCGGTGTGCGGCTTGGTCGAATCCCTTTTCGAGGCGGCGATGCATCGGCACTTGGCTGACAGCCGTGCTCAGCCAGATGATTCCTAGCAGACCGAGGCCGCACCAGGCCGCTGTGCCGCCGGGCGACCAAGCAAGCGCAGCGGCCAGCCCCAGTTCGAGCAGCATCGGCCCGCCGACCAAGAGCCCAGTCCTCCGGGTGTGCTGTGCTTCGTAGGCGGCGAAATCCGTTTCCCCAACCCTGCCAAAGAGCGGGTAGTGAACCAGCTGAACAAACCAAATCAGGCCAGTCATGAAAAGGGTGACGAATGCGTGTGCGGCAAGCAGCCATCTGAGGGTTTCGGCATTCATGGTAAGTCCTCCAAAACTGCCTGCGCCGCGGCGGCTCCGCTAGCCAAAGCCGTATTGAGCGAGGCGATGCCGCAGTGGTCGCCGCACTGATAGAGATTATCCCGCAATCGGGCGGGTTTCTCCGGCGCCACCCGCTGCGATGGCACGGCGTGCGGGATGCGGTCGATGCGCAGAAGCTCCCATTTTCTCGCGCAGGCACCAAACCAATCGACCGACTGCCGCCGCACCCTTTCTTCCAGATCAGTCTCGGCTGCGGCTGCGGAGTCCACCACGCTGATGGAAATCAAATGCCGTCCGGGCGGCGCGTAGTCCGGCGACACCGCGCTAAGCACTGTCAGATTATTCACTGGTCCTTCGCCCTCGCCATTCAGCAGCAGAATCGGTTCACTCACGGGCGCACTCGTCGCGGTGAAATAGAGACATGTGGCACTGTTGGAATCCGAATGTGAAACGCTTTGCCCGAGAAAGCGCTCCGCCCCGCCCGCTTCGGCAGCGATGACCACGGCCTTGGCTGTTAGAAATTCACCTCCCTCCAGGTGCACGCGGTTTCCGTCAATGGCCTTGACCCGGGTGTTCAGTCGGATTGCGGCGGCAGGCAGGGCTGCGGCAAGTTGCCTGGGAATTTCCGCCATACCCAGCGCGGGAATTGCAGTGTCGCCTCGGGCAAAATTTCGCATCACGAACTCCAGTTTTCGAACCGTCGTATCGAGCTGGTTTTCCAGAAAGACACCACCAAGAAAGGGGCGGAAAAACCGCTCGATCATCGATTCGGAAAAGCCTTCCGCCCGCAGCGCTTCAAGCGTTGTTAGACCCGTTTCGTGGTGGGAGAAATCGAAACCGCCAAGACGCGACCAGCCCACCCGCAGCTTGTCGGTGAAGGAGCCGATGGGATTGAACGCGCCGCGCAAGCCGTCAATAGGATGGCGAAAGGGATCGGCGACCCTGTGCCATTTTCCGCTGTGGCGCACCAGCGCTCCGGGATAGAAGCGGCGCAGATCGAGCGCGTCGTAATCAAGCACCCGCCGAGCCTCCGGATAGGCGGTAAGCAGAACCTGAAATCCGCGGTCCAGACGGTATCCATCGCAAACATCGGTGGCGACCCGGCCACCAACGCGGTCTGCCGCCTCGCAGATCAGGAAACTCCGGCCCGCCGCATGCAAGTGGCGCGCACATGCAAGCCCGGCCAGCCCCGCGCCGATGATCACAGTATCGAATTCAGGGTGACTCATGATGGAAGGGAACAGTGATCCAATGGAATTTTAGCGGCATCCGTGACGGTGAGTGCCGCGACTGCCACCTGTGTTATTGCAAAAGTGTTACTGGTCACAGCCGACTGGGATCCCTCGTGTTTGGATAGCAAAAAATACGCTAACCAGTTACGCATTTCACACCTGCCGTTGAAATCCAGTGTGGATTTTTCCCTTCTTGGTAAGATTCAAAAGTTGCATATTGGCGTGTGGTCATTTACCGCGCTTGCATGCGTAAATTCGATTTCCATTTGCGGAGGCTTAAATTACCAATGCTCTCTCTGATGATTGTATTGGCCGCCTCCTGCGGTGGAACCGACCCTGCGCCTCCGATAGACCGGGTGGGCATGAAGCATGTGACCGATCCTTTCGAACCGATCAACCGAGCCACGTGGGAACTAAACCGAGGCGTGACTCTCGGTATCCTCGAACCAGCGACCAGCGTTTACCTCACGGCTGTCCCGGACTCGGTGCGTCAGTCGATCGGCAACATGCGCGACAACCTGACCGGTCCACTGCGCATCACCAACCAGATCTTGCAGGGGCGCTGGAAAGACTCCGGAGAAGAGTCATTGAGATTCCTCACGAACACGACGGCTGGAATCGGCGGCTTGTTCGATGTGGCCGCTCACATGGATCTGCCGGGCAGCCGGGGAAGTTTCAACCAGACCTTCCAGCACTGGGGCTGGCGGCCGGATACTTATGTGGTGCTGCCATTTCTCGGCCCTAGCGATAATGTGGCGGCTCCTGCCCGCGCGATGGATGTGGTTGGCGATCCCGTCACTTATGTCGCTGGTCTAGAATTCGCATTGATTGCTCCACGTGTGCACCAGTTGAGCGATATCGTCCCGCAGGCGGCCAGCGTGATGCGCGTCGAGTCGGACTCCTATCATCTTGTGCGCCAGGCGTGGCCGTATCTTTCGCGGACAACAGCACCGGATTGGACGCTGCGGGGCGCGCCGGATTTTTCCACAATGGAGACCTTGGCGGCGGCGCGTTACAAGCCCAACGATCCTAGCTTCGTGTTCCGCGGAAACAGACACCTGATACGCCTACCTCATACGGGCAAGGACTTCCCCTATCAGGTATGGATGCAGAAACACCCTTCACCGCTGGTTTTTCTGAGCCCAGGAATCGGCTCGCACCGGATGTCGGGAAATGTGTTGGTTCTGGCCGAGGCGATGTTCGAAAGGGGCTTTTCGGTGGTGACGATTTCGGGGATATTCCATCCGGAGTTCATGGAATGCGCCTCGGCCTTGTCGATGCCGGGCAATCCGGTGAGCGACCGTGCGAACCTGCTCGCCGCATTCACGGAGATCGATGCCTCGATTCATCGGAAATATCGCGGGCGCGTAACGAACCGCGTGCTCGCGGGGTTTTCCCTAGGCGGCTTCTCCACCCTCCAGCTGGCAGCCACCGAGGCAGATCATGCCCCGGGATCCGTGCGGTTCGATCACTACCTCGCCATTCAAACCCCGGTCGATCTGCGGCAGGCTTACCGCACGCTCGACGGGTTTTATTCGGTGCCAGCGTCGTGGCCGGAAGCCGAGCGCGCCCGGCGGGTCGATAACACATTTCACAAAGCGGCGGCATTGATCGACCAGCGCCCTCCGGAAGGGGTGCCGCCGTTCGATGCGGATGAATCGCAGTTGCTCGTAGGTTTTGCATTTCGGGTAGTTTTGCGCGATGCGCTTTACAGCATCCACCGGCGTACACCTTCGAATCTCGTTTCCGTGCCCACGTCATCATGGCGACGTGAGAAATCGTATGAAGAATTCATGAACTTCAGTTTCGACGGTTACCTCAAGCGTTGGCTCGCACCGCAGGAACTGGAGAGAGGAGTGAGTGTGCAGCGTCTCTTCGATGCGACCACGCTCAGGGACATGGAGCGCTCGTTGCGCGCAAACGAACGCATCCGTGTGATCGGCAATCGCAACGACTTCCTTATCACGCCTCAGGACGCGGTGTGGATGACCTCCACCTTCGGCAACCGTGCGCATTGGCTACCATCCGGCGGGCACCTCGGAAATCTCGGCGATCCCCAGTTTTTCGAAGTGCTCGACAGGGTGATGGAACCCATGCGCTTGGGTAAAGATTGATTCAGACAAAGCGCGAAAGGGCAAGTCACCGTGCCGAATGATACGATCGAGATTCCCAAGCGGAATGGGCTTGGAAGATAGGAATACTGAGCTGAGCCGCTTGGCGGCGTGCTTGGCTTTGGAATCAGCAAACCCGCGCCGACCGAAGCCGTGCGCGGGTTTGCCTTTGCCTCCCTAGGAAAAATTTCCCGCTCAGTTTTCGATGCTATCAGGCTTGCCGAAGCGGAACGTAAATCCCTTTCCGTTCGCGGAGCCGACGTTCACGCGATCGATCCTCTCCCGGATATCCTTCGGGGCCGCCTCCTTATCCTTGTCCGAGTTCCATGGGCCTTGCCAGATGGCGTTGTTCGCGGTGTCCCGGACGGTCACCTGGGTGTCGCCGTTGGAGGATTTGATCTCAACGGAGCCCTCGTTGTCCATCAGGCGGATCGTTGAGTTCTGTTGGAAGCGCACTCCCCCGTCTTCGCCTTGGGTGATGGGCGGGACTTCCAGTTCGAGGGCACGGTTCATCTGTTCGCGCATCCTGCGGAAGGTGTTGTCGAAGCGCTGGTCGGGCAGAATGCCTAGGTGATCTGCACCGAACCCCTGGAGGTTCTGCTGCATCAGGCCGCGCAGGCGGTCGGCCTGCGCCTTGGGAAGCCCTTCGAGGAAAGGCTCCGGCTCGAGGTGCGCGCCGAGCTCCGCCGGGCGCTCGGTCAGTGTGACATGTGCCTTGTCCGGTTTGCCTTTACGGATGAGTTCGATCTCCAATTTGTCACCCACCTTGTGGGCGCGGATTGTTTCACTAAAAAGATTGGGATCCATCACTCGAGTCCCGTTGACAGAAAGGATGATGTCGTTGACGGCAAGACCCGCTTCCACGGCGGGGCTGTTAGGGCAGATGGTGCGGATGATGACTCCGGAGTCCGTGCCGATGCCGAGGTGTTCGGCGACCATATCGGGAATGACGGCGGTGGAAAGCCCGAGGAATGGGAGTTTGGCGGCGGGTTCGGTTCCCGACCGCTCTTCGCCGAGGAGTGCGGCGGGTGGCTTGGCGTCTTCCGGCGGAGGTTCGATAGCGGGCAGCGGCGCGAGCGGGCAGAATGCGAAGCCGCCGATCAGGTAGGCGGAGGGAAGGGTTATGGCTCTGGCTTTCATGTGTTGTTTAATACTAGAAGCGTAGTAGTCTTTCCGCCTTGTCTGTAGATCATCAGTCAATTTTCTCGGGAACGATCACGTATTCGAAACGCGGCCTCTCCACGCTGGCGGGATTGCCGGCGGAGTCCAGCACGGTGACCTTTTCCATGTAGGTCATGCGCAGCACGCGATGCGGCTGGTTCTTGCCTCGCCAGATCACGCCTTCGTCACGGGTTTCGCTGGGATTGCGACTGAAAGAGGCGGGGGCGATCATGGATGGCGCCGTGGTGAAAGGGAGGGAGAGGGATTCGGACTTATCCCCGGTTACGGCCGTCTGGCTGTGTTTGGTTTCCGCAGGAACCATGAGAGCGGCGAGGGAACCGAGCAGGGCAAAGGCCGCCGCCGCCGCGATGTTGAAGCGGAGGGCGCTCTTCTTTTGGCCTGTCACCGAGGCTCCGTTGGAAGGCTTGTTGAAAAGCAGTATCTTATCGTCCACTGCGAAGGGGGTATCTCCTAGGGCGTCTAGCAAAGATGATCGCAAGGCGTTCGGGATGGTTTCTGGACGCAGCGCCCTGAGGCGGGTCTCAAGCGCGGCCTCACCATCGGAAAGATGCTCGAGGGTTCCCTCCGCGCAGGCGGTGAGGCGGGAGAGGAAATCCTCGTCGAGCCCTGCGGGATTCAGGTTGCTGAGTTCCCGCTCGGTGATGGTGGGTATTCTGGACATGCTTGTATTGCTGATTCTCGTGTTCGCAAATTTCAGATCGAGAGGTCTCCCCTGCGGCGTGCCGTGCCCAGTTCGCGCTTCAACGCCTCCAGACCATAGCGATACCGGGAGGCCGCTGTGTTTTGGGAAATTCCGAGTGCCTCGCCGATTTCCGCGAACGTGCGCTCGCCCCATACCTTCATGATGATGACTTCCGAAAATTTCTCCGGCAATGATTTGAGGGCGTTCTCCAGCTGGGAGCGTGTTTCATCGTCCCCGCCTTCGGCATCGAACCATGGGTGGAACGCGCCGAATTGCTCCGCCTCGAGATCCGCCGAGACGTTGTTCTCCCGGCGCTTGCGGCGGTCGTCTTTCCGCGAGAGATCGATGGCGAGCCTGCGTATCGTCGCATACAGGTATGGCTGCCATGCGTCTTGGCCGCCCATGAATTCGCCGCCGCGGATTTTATCCACGAGTTTGACGATGGCGTCCTGAAGCACGTCCTGGGCGTCCTCGTGGCTTCGGGTTTGGTTTTTTGCGAAAAGGAAAAGTTTCGGGGCGTGTTCCTCCAGCCACTCACGCCATGCGGCGGCGGCGGGCGAACTCTTGGCGGGAGCTTCAGTGGCGGACATTCTGCTAGGAAAGTATCATCGAAGCGGCATGCGGGCGCGGATTTGTTCAGATTTTCGCATTCGGCGCATTGGGGATTGAATGATTAACCTGCCTGAAGTATTTAGCGGCATGGTTTTCCCAAGGTTCCTGATTGCCTGTATTCTGGCTATGGGTTTGTCAAACTGCCGGAAGAAATCCGACACCGCCGCGAAGGAGGTGATGGAGGCAGGGTATGCGATGACGGCGGAAGGCTGGTTCTCCGCGGTGCGTGGCAATGATGTGGAGGTGCTGCGAAAGATGGTGGACGGAGGTTTCGATGAAAAAACAAAGGACGTGGAGGGCCGTGGCGCGTTGCATGTGGCGGCGGCGTCCGGTGCGCAGGAAGCGGGCGGGTTTCTGCTCAACCGCCGCTCTTCCATTGATGAAAAAGGGGTGGGCGGAACCACTCCACTGATGGCGGCCGTCATGGCCGATAAGCCGGAGATGGTGCGTTGGCTGTTGCGGCAGGGCGCGGATCCGAAGCCCAAGGACGACAGCGGTTTCACGGCCCTGATGCTCGCGGTGAACGGGGGAGCCAAGACATCCGTGGAGGAACTCGCCCCGTATCACCGTGATGATTTGGATGCCGCCCTGCTGCTCGCCTCACTTGTCGGCGAGGCGGATGTGATCGACTCGCTCACCAACTACGGAGCCTCGGTTTACGCGAGAATGGAGGACGGCCGGACGCCGCTGATGCTCGCCGCCCAAAACGGCCACAAAGATGCCGCTGAGATGCTGATCGACATCGGGGCGAGTCGCTTCGCCACATCGGAAAGCGGCGCTACGGCGCATGGCCTAGCCGTTGCGGCGGGGCACATGGATCTGGCCGAGCTAATTGAGAAAGGGTTTTCCGGAGACGTTCTGGCGCTGGAGTCGGATGAGGAAGTGGCGGGAGCGATGGATGAACAACTAAGGGAAGAACGGAACACGCAGGACAAACCGGCAGACGATCACTCTTTGACTGCGAATGAAAGCTCCGGCGGAAAGATGCCTTGGAACCAGCCGCTGCCGGGACAGGAAAAGGCCGGCGCTTTGTCGGATGCACCGCGGGATTTCAATACGGCGGCAGATCCGATATTGGCAGAACAGCCCGCTAAAAATGCGAAGATCACCGCGAACACCATGGAGGGTGCGCGTATCGGCAAGCGGGAGCGGAGCGCCGCGCAAGGCGCGCTGAAAGATGAGACCGAAGATGACCTGCCGCTGGTCATGCGTCATTTCCGCCAGCGTGAGCTCCCCGTGGAGGTGAAACAGGTTTCCGGAGGCGTGGCCTCACTGCGTATCGCGGGATCTCCCGCCAAGGATGTGAAAGTGAAGGCGGGCGACGCGATCCCCGGCTCGAGCCTTTTCGTGATCCGGGTTTTCAGCCGCACCGAGCAGGGGAAACTCAACGATGGCGCGCCGATCAGGGTCGGGATCGTCGAAGTGGAGGATGCGCGCAACGGACGGAAGATAGAATGGACGGAAGGCCGTCCGGCGGTGGGGCATGATCCGGTCGCGCTCGTCGAGGATGCCGCGACAGGTCGGCGCTACCTCGCTAAGCCCGGACAGAAATTCACTTCGGGGGACGGGCGCGGGTTCATTGTCAACGACGTGCGCCCCGGACAGATCGTCATCGAGGAAACAGCAAGCGGCGAGGTGCGGACTCTGCGCCTGCGAGGTCCAAAGGGATAAGGAACCAACATGAATCAAGAATACGAAAACATAGGCGGGCTGGTAGCGGACAACGGGACGCCGGTGCGGCAATTTGCCGTCATGCTACCAAACCGCGTGGGCGCCCTCGCGTCGTTGGTGAAACTCCTCAGGTCATCCTCCATCGAGGTGATCGGCTTGAGCGTGCAGGACTCGCGCGACGCCACCATCGCGAGGCTCGTTCTTTCCGATCCCGATATGGCAGAGGCGATTTTCTGCGAAAAGGGAATCCCACACACCACCTGCGAACTGGTGGTCATCGCCCTGAAAGAGGCGGGACCCGACCTGCTGAAGTGCCTGGATATCCTCATGACCGCGGAGACGAACGTGGACTTCGCTTACGCTATGCTGCCCGGCCCCGACGGCAAGGCGCTGCTCGCATTGCACGTCGAGGATTATGATTTCGCAACGAGCATCCTCAACCGCAGCGGCTTCAAGCTGATGTATGAGGCGGACTTGCTGAGGTGAATTTTGTTCGATGTCCGAACGACCGGTGACCATGAATCCCGAGCATCCCCATGCTTGGCCAACCTCGTAAGCCCCCCTCCCGGATGTTGCAGTAATCCCACGCTGGTATTTCCCCTAGCGTTCTTGGCAAAGTCTGGTTAAAACCCCGCGCATGATTTGGGCATGGTTGATTTTCCTCGGGTTTGTGTTCGCGATGCTGGCTCTGGACCTAGGTGTGTTCCACCGAAAATCCCATGTCGTAGGATTCAAGGAGTCGCTTGGCTGGTCCGCCGTATGGATCACCTTGGGCCTTTCCTTCTCGATCCTCGTTTACTTCGCGTATGAGCTCCATTGGTTCGAACTCGGCCACTCGGTGGACGCCGTGGACAAGGCGGTGAACACCGGGAAACTGGCGGCGACGAAATACCTCACAGCCTACGTGGTGGAGAAATCACTGAGCGTGGACAACATCTTCGTGATCGCGATGGTATTTGGCTCGCTCGCGGTTCCCGCACGCTACCAGCACCGCGTGCTGTTCTGGGGCATACTCGGTGCACTGGTGATGCGCGGCGCGATGATCGGCCTCGGATCTGTATTGGTGCAGAATTTCCATGCGATCCTCTACGTATTCGGAGTGTTCCTCATCTTCACCGGTATCAAGATGCTGGTGATGGAGGAAAAGGAAGAGCACCCCGAGAACAATCCCGTGGTGCGCTGGATCAGAAAGTTTTTCCCGATCACCCGCGAGTTCCACGGCCAGCATTTCATGGTCAGGGCGGGCAGCCAGTGGTCGCGCGAGGCTGCGGAGCCGGGCATGGAGCCAAAACCCGATCCGATCGTGGATGCGGCGCCCGCAGGCAAATGGCTGCTCACACCCCTCGCTGTCGCGCTGATCCTTGTGGAGGTTACGGATCTGATTTTCGCCGTGGATTCCATTCCTGCCGTATTCGCGATCACGGCGGATCCGTTCCTCGTTTTCACCAGCAACGTCTTCGCCATCCTCGGGCTGCGCTCGCTGTATTTCGCGCTGGCCGGCCTGATCAGCAAGTTCCGCTATCTGAAGCCCGCGCTCTCGCTCATCCTGGTTCTGGTCGGTGTGAAAATGCTGGCCGCAAAGTGGTTAAAGATTTGGCTGGGCGACTCATTCAACCTGACCGTCTTGGCTGTGATCATCGCGATCCTCGCCACGGGCATCATCACTTCGATAATCGTCGGTCAGAAAGATAAGGGCGGAGCAACCCCTTCCTGAATCCGTATAACTCCCCGACATGCAACTCCTCAAGGACTTCCTCGACTTGATGCTGCACCTGCAGGATCACCTCAACACCTTCACGAGCCATTACGGCCCGCTGGTTTACGGGCTACTGTTCCTCATCGTGTTTTGCGAGACGGGGCTGGTGGTGACGCCGTTCCTGCCCGGCGATTCCCTCCTGTTCGCGGTGGGTGCGATCTCGGCCGATCCGCAGTCGGGGATCAATGTCTGGATCGCAGCCATCGTGATGCTGGTCGCAGCCATACTCGGGGATACGGTGAACTACTGGATTGGTCGTAAATTCAGCGGATGGGCAATCAGGAAGTTCCCCCGGATTATCAAGCAGAGCCATCTCGACAAGACCTCGGAGTTCTTCGTGCGCTACGGCGGCAAGGCCATCATCATTGCGCGCTTCGTTCCCATCGTCCGCACCTTCGCTCCGTTTGTAGCAGGCTCGGGAGCGATGGATTACAGGAAATTCATGACCTACAACATCGTAGGCGCGCTCCTCTGGATCGGTTCGCTGGTGCCCGCCGGTTGGTATTTTGGGAATTTCCCCATCGTGAAGGATAACTTCGAGATCGTGGTTTTCGGCATCATCGGCGTCTCCCTGTTGCCCATGGTTATCGAGTTCGCGCGCGCCAAGCTCAGCCGCAAACCTTCATCTGACGCCACTCCGGACTGATTCGCCCGCCGCCGTCCGCGGATTCCGTTGCGCGAGCACCTTGTCCACGCGAGTGCTGTCCATATCCAGCACCTCGAACGTCCACTCCCCAGCGGTGATCCGGTCGGTTTCGGCGGGCACCCGGCCGAGCTCGCTCATGAACCATCCGAAAACGGTCTGGAAATCGTCGCCGCCGCCTTCGGGCAGGATGAAACCTTCCAGACGTTCGGGGAGTTTCTCGATCTCGAATAGCCCGTCGATGAGCCAAGAGCCGTCCTCGCGCTGTTTGACGGGCATGGTGAGCTGCTCCTCCACCGAAGGGACGTCTCCGACGATGGTTTCCATCAGGTCGATGAGCGTAACCATGCCCATCACGCTGCCGAACTCGTCGAGCACGAAGGCCGCGCGCTGCCCGGACTTTCGGAACGTCTCCAGCAGCACGTTGGCGCTCTGGGTTTCCGGAACCAGCAGCGGGGGGTGCATAATCGCGGAAAATGAGACGGGCTCACCCGCCGCGAGTTGGCCGTAAATTTCCTTGATCGCCACCGCCCCCACGAGGTTTTCCCTGCGCTCCTGATAGACGGGGAAAACGCCCTGCGTACTGTGCATGATCAGCGGCCACACATCTTCGTGTTTCGCTTCGCGCTCGATCCAGACGATCTTCGAGCGGGGGATCATGATGTCATAGGCCACCAGTTTCTCGAAACCGATGACTCCCTGCATCATCCGGGACTCGTTGCGGTTGATCGATCCTGTGACCATTCCTTGCCTGACGAGCACGGTGAATTCCTCCCGGGACATGCCACCGTCCTCGGTCTCACGGACTCCGAAAAGCTTCAGCAAGCCCCCTGTTGACCACGACAATAGGCCGACAGCGGGCGAAGCGATCGCGGATAAAGCTGCCATTGGCGCCGCCATCGCGCTGGCGATGGTTTCCGGGAATTTCATGGCCAGCCTCTTGGGCACCAACTCCCCCACGACCAATGACAGGTAGGTGATGATCCCGATGACCATTGCGAGCGATATCGGCTTCGCAAATTCACCGATCACGGGAACGACTTCTAGAATCCCTGCCAAACTTGTCGCCACCGTGCCCGTGCCCAATGCGCCGTTGATGATGCCGACCAGCGTGATGCCGATCTGAACCGTAGATAGGAAACGGTTGGGATTTTCGGAAAGGACAAGCGCCCTCGCGGCACCCTTGCTACCCTTGTCGGCCATCGACTGCAACAAGCCCTTGCGCGAGGACACGATGGCGATCTCCGTCATGGCAAAGATACCGTTGGCAAAAAGAAGGAATAGAATGACGGAAACTTCCAGAAAAGCTGAATTCATGATGGGGGTGAGGCAATATCGTGCGGATACTGGCATGTGCGCGCGTGCTTGTCCAATGCGCGATAACAAGGTTGCGTGGAAGGAATGCTCTGCTCGCGAAGCTCGCCCCTGCGTTCGAACCCGAAGCTTCGCAGGGGTTCTCGTCCCGGCCGGAAACGCCAACACCCCAACCCGGAAATACCGGGCTGGGGTGTTGGCGGAACGGGAGGGATTGCCTTCGGCCATGCCGATTTGCGCTGCGCGGAAGGAATGCTTTGCTCGCGAAGCTCGCCCCTGCGTTCGAACCCGAAGCTTCGCAGGGGTTCTCGTCCCGGCCGGAAACGCCAACACCCCAACCCGGAAATACCGGGCTGGGGTGTTGGCGGAACGGGAGGGATTCGAACCCTCGGTAGAGTCACCCCTACGTTCCCTTAGCAAGGGAGTACTTTAGACCACTCAGCCACCGTTCCGTGAAAATCGCTTTGATCCGGAGAGATTTGGAACACGGGAAAGAGCTTCCGTCAAGAATGGGGTTCGCAGGAAACGAAATTTTCCGAGCTCACCGGCGCAGATGGCGTTTCACGGTGAAGTCCGGATGCTCTTCGATGATTTCGACCACCGAGAAATCCTGTTCAAACTCCGCGAGGTGGGTGTCGCCCTCATGTGTGTCATGGACGTGGCTGACGAGCCATTCTGTGATGCGGCCCGAGAGGATTTTGTAGATCTCCGCGCCGCCGATCACAAAAATGTTTCCTTCGGTCTCCGGGATTTCATCGGGGCTATGGATCACCTCGACGCCGGGATGGCTCCACGAGCGGTCGCGGGTGAGGACGATGTTGCGGCGTTTCGGCAAGGGCCGGCCGATGGACTCGTAGGTTTTCCTGCCCATCAGCACCGGGTGGCCGAGGGTGGTTTTTTTGAAAAAGGCGAGATCCTCCGGGAGATGCCACGGCAAACTGCCATCGCGCCCGATGAGGCGGTTCGGATCCATGGCGACAACGGCGATGAGCATTCTATGAATGAAGTTAGAAGATATTTGTTATCGGTTATTGGGGCAATCCCACTCTCCCGTTCCCTCCCTCTCAAACTGCGATGGGGGCCTTGATGGCGGGATGGGGATCGTAGCCTTCGAGGCGGATGTCGTCGAAGGTGAAGGCGTCGATGAATTTCACCTCGGGATTGAGGTGGAGGGTGGGCAGGGCGCGGGGCTCGCGGGTGAGCTGGAGCTTCGCTTGGTCGAGGTGGTTTTGGTAGAGGTGGAGATCGCCGAAGGTGTGGACGAAATCGCGGGCTTCGTAGCCGCAGACCTGGGCGACGATGTGGGTAAAGAGGGCGTAGGAGGCGATGTTGAAAGGCACGCCGAGAAAGAGATCCGCGCTGCGCTGGTAGAGCTGGCAGGAAAGGCCGGGCTTGCTGCCGCCCTGAGGTTCGTGAACGTAGAATTGGAACAGCAGGTGGCACGGTGGCAGCGCCATGCGGCTGACATCGCCGACATTCCAGGCAGATACGAGGTGGCGGCGTGAATGGGGATTTCCGATGAGCCCGTCGATGAGCAGGGCGATCTGATCCACCACGCGCCCGTCGGTTGTTTCCCATGCGCGCCATTGCTTGCCGTAAACGGGGCCGAGCTCGCCGGAGGCGTCCGCCCATTCGTCCCAGATCGTGACCCCGTTTTCCTTGAGGTAAGCGATGTTTGTTTCGCCTTTTAGGAACCACAGCAGCTCGTGGATGATGGAGCGGAGGTGGAGCTTCTTCGTGGTGAGGCAGGGAAAGCCTTGGCGCAGATCGAAGCGCGCCTGCCTGCCGAAGACCGAGAGCGTGCCGGTGCCGGTGCGGTCGCCGCGCTCCTCGCCGTTCGCGAGGACGTCGGTTAGAAGGTCGTGGTAGGCTTTCATGGGGAAACTCTAAATTTTAAACTTTAAACCTCAAGGACGTTTGGAGAGCCGTGTCTGTGACCGGCTTTCTGTGCGCCCGATGCCATGGAAGAAGCCGGTCAGAGACACGGCTCTCCAGTACGCCTGCGCTTTTCGAAACGCTGGGTCTCGCGGAAACCCGCGGCCTTGGCGAGCCCGCGGGCTTTTGCGAAATCGCGGGCGATCTCGGAGGGGGCGTGGGCGTCGGAAGAAATCACCAGGCCGATGCCAGCGGAGGCGGCGAGCTCCAGGAAACGGGGCGCGGGGTAGGCCTCGGTACAGGGCTTGTGCCAGCCGGCGGTATTCAGCTCGATCACCGAGCCGTTCGCGGCGATGGCCTCGATGACCGGATCGTAGAAGCGATCGAGATCGCCGGGCGGGACATGCGAGAATTTTTTCACCAGATCGGGATGAGCGAGGATGTCGAAGAGGCCGGACTCGGCCATTTCTGCGTAGGCTTTCCAATACTCAGACCACGCCGCCTCGACATCGGTCTGCGCCCATTTCCCGAGCCACTTCGGGTTGTCGAAATCCCAATCGCCGAGGTAATGGACGGAGCCGATCAGGTAATCCCAATCGTATTTCCCGGCGAGTTCCCCGATGAAGCCTTCGCAACCCTTCAGCCAATCGCACTCCATCCCAGCACGCACGATCACGCGGTCTCGGGCAGCCGTTTTGGCACGGGCGATCCAATCGAAATACTCCGGCAGCTCGCATTCGAGCATCCGCCAGTCATCGAAAGGCTCCGGGCGGCAGGGCGCGTGGTCGGAGATGCCATATTCGTCCAAGCCCGCCGCGACGGCCGCCTCCACATATTCCTCTGGCGTGCCGGAGGCGTGTTTGCATAGGGGCGTGTGCGTGTGGTAATCAGCAGGCATGAGGGGAAGGCTATGGGAAGTTTGCAGCGGTTTTCTGATTATTCCAAGGCAGGCGTAAACTAGCGGAACGAGATGCGGATTCCAGCCCAAACGAGAGACTCCGCACCACCCCAAAAACGTTTCTTCCTTGCATCCCCGAAATTTCCCTGCCTAGTCCCCTCCCGTCAGCAATCACTTCAAATAGCCAATATCCATGCCTAAAACACTCATCATAGCAGAAAAACCATCCGTCATGAACGACCTAGCCAAGGCGCTTTCCAAAGCCCTCGGCAAGTTCAACAAGGTCGGCGCCGGACGCGACATCCATTTCGAAAACGACGCGGCGATCATCACCTCCGCCGTCGGCTCCCTCGTGGAGTTGCGCATGCCGATGGGGCCAAACGGCAAGAAACTGGCTTGGAATTTCAACGTTCTTCCCGCAGTCCCCGAGAAATTCGAACTCGATCCCATCGAGCAATCCGAGCAGCGCCTAAAAAAGGTGCTGAAGCTAGCGAAGCGCAAGGACGTGGATCTCATCGTCAACGCCTGCGACGCCGCCCGTGAGGGTGAACTGATTTTCCGAAATATCATGGAGTTCGGGGGTATCGACAAGCCGATCAAGCGCCTCTGGATGCAATCCATGACCACGGGAGCCATCGTTTCCGCATGGGAAAATCTCCGCAGCGACGAGCAGATGCGCCCGCTCGCCGATGCAGCGAAGTGCCGCTCCGAGTCGGATTGGCTCGTCGGCCTCAACGCGACCCGCGCGCTGACCTGTTTCAACTCCCGCCACGGCGGCTTCAACATCACCGCCGCCGGCCGCGTGCAGACACCGACCTTGGCCATCCTCGCCGCCCGCGAGGAGGAGATCCAGGCTTTCAAGGCCGAGCCGTATTTCGAAGTCCACGGCACCTTTCATGTATCCGCCGGGGACTATCTCGGGAAATGGACGGATCCCGATTACAAGAAATCGGACGACAAGCCGCACGGCCGCGCCGACCGCATCTGGAGCCAGGAACTCGCGCAGGCCATCGTCGAGCGTTGCAAAGGCAAGACCGCGACGATCACCGAGGAGAAAAAAGCGCAGACCCAGATCGCGCCGCAGCTTTACGATCTTACCACGCTCCAACGCGAAGCCCCCTTCTCCGCCAAGGGCACTCTGCAGATCGCCCAGGCTCTTTATGAAAAACATAAAGTCCTCACCTACCCCCGGACGGATTCCCGCTACCTCCCCGAGGATTACGTCCAGAATGTGCGCGACACCCTCAAGCAGATTGGCAACAGCGATCTCGACGTCGCGAAATACGCGAAGGCCGTGCTCGCCGGAAAAGACGACAAGGGCCCGCGCCTCCACCAGTCCAAGCGCATTTTCAACACCGCGAAGGTATCGGATCACTTTGCCATCATCCCCACCGGCACCATCGCGAAACTTTCCGAGACCGAGCAGAAGGTCTATGACATGGTCGTGAAACGCTTCATCGCCGTGTTCTACCCACAAGCGGAGTTCGAGCAGACCACGCGTCTCTCCACCGTTTCCGAAGGCGGCAACAAGGACATTTTCAAAACGGAGGGACGTATCCTCACGGTGCCCGGCTGGCTGGAAGTTTATGGCCGCAAGCCCGGTGTCGCCGCCGGAAAGGACGGACTCGTCGGTGTTTCCAAAGGCGAAACCGCCAAGGCCGATCGCGTGGAGCTCATCCACGAGCAGACCCGACCACCCGCCCGCTTCACGGAATCCACCCTGCTTTCCGCGATGGAAGGTGCCGGGAAACTCATCAACGACGAGGAACTCCGCGAAGCGATGGCCGAGCGCGGCCTCGGCACACCCGCCACCCGCGCGGCGACCATCGAGGGTCTCATCGGCCAGAAATATCTTCTTCGCGAAGGCCGCGAACTCATCGTGACTCCCTCCGGACTACGGCTAATCCAGCTTGTGAAACAAATGGACATCGAGGGGCTCTATTCCCCTAAACTCACCGGCGATTGGGAATACAAGCTTCGCCAGATGGAGCAGGGGGCGTTGCACCGTTCCGAGTTTATGAAAGAGATCGTCGGCTACACGAACGACATCTGCGTGAAAGCCCGCGGCCTCGCCGAGGAGGCGAAGAATACGAGCTACCCCGAGGTCGAGGTCGAGCATCCCATCCACGGCAAGCTCATCCTCCGCCAGACCGATGCCACCTACGAGTCCCGCGACCCTGAGATCCCGATCAAGATCAAGAAGCACATCGCCGGCCGCCTGCTCACCGAGGACGAACTCCGCACGCTTTTGAAAAACGGAGTCGTCGGCCCGCTGCAAGGCTTCAAGTCGAAGTTCAACAAGCCCTTCGACGCCTCGCTCCAGATCGACGCGAAATTCAAGGTCGCGTTCCTTTTCGAAGGCGATGACGACAAAGCTCCCGAACTCACCGAGGAAATGCTCATCGGCACCGCCGTCACCCCGGACGGCAAGTCACACAAGGTCTTCGCAACCGAAAAGGCGTATCACGTCCCTGACATCATCACGAAAAAGGATCCGCACGGCGTCCGCATCGGAAAGGTCATCCTCCAACGCGAGATTCCGGAAGATCAGGCACTCAAGCTCCTTTCCGAGGGCAAAACCGACCTCCTCAAGGGCTTCGTCTCCAACAAGACCAAGCGCAAGTTCGACGCTTTTCTCACCTTCGATACGGACACCGCTAAGATCGGCTTCGATTTCCCGCCGCGCCCCGCGAAGAAGGCGGCGAAGGCGAAGGAGTGAGCGGCACTGACCCATAACCGCGCCATGAAACAGGGAGAGGTGATCGACGCTGACGTTTCCGATAAGCGGACAAGGCTCAAGCGGGAACTGGCCGCGCAGGGGAACCACCGCTGCCGCATTGTCGTAACGGGCGGCCCCGGAGGCGGCAAGACGACGGCGGCAGATCTGTTCCGGCGCGAGATCGGCGACCGGGTGGTGATCGTGCCGGAGTCCGCCACGCTGCTTTTTTCAGGCGGATTCCCGCGCTGCGAGAAACCTCCGGGGCTGCTGGCGGCGCAGCATGCGATCTTCCATGTGCAGCGAAACCTCGAGGACGTGCAAGCGGCCCAATATCCGGAGCGCATTCTGCTGTGCGACCGCGGCACCGTGGATGGTGCCGCCTACTGGCCCGGGATGCCGGAGGAGTTCTTTACGGAAATGGGCACCACCCTGGAGCGGGAGCTGTCACGATACGACGGGGTGATTTTTTTCCAAAGCGCTGCGGTGGGAGGGATGGGCATCGAGGGTGGAAATCCCGAGCGCAAGGAGACGCTGAAGGAAGCCGCCGAGCTGGATGCTCGGCTACACAAGCTATGGGAACACCACCCCCGCTTCATCGTGGTGAAGCATAACCCGTCTTTCTTCGCAAAGATCGGCTACGGCCTGGCCGAGCTCAAGGCGATGGTGTTGGAGCTGGACGCCCGGCGCGCGCCATAAGCAAAATGATCAGCCCTCGTCCGGCGGGGTCATCACCAGCACGCGCTCGATGCCGTTCTTGGAAAATTCCTCCCAGTAGCGCTTTTCCGAGGAAACGGTTTTCGCCCGCCTTTGCTCCTCACTCATCGCCTCCCAAGCCTTGATGCCCACAGATTTCGCCAGATCCCGGTCGGCGAGCCGCACGGTCAGTTCGTCCCAGAAGCTCTCGTTGCGGAACTCCTCGTAGCACTCGTGGTAGAACAGCGTCTCCTCCACCTCCTTTTTCACACGAAAACGCTGCGACTCTTGATCGAACTCGATCATTGCCCCCAACCCGCTGTGCGCGGCCTTCTCTAGAATCTTGCTCTCGAAGGCCTCGTATTCCGAAAGCTTCGCATCCGCGCTCTCCTTCTGATTCCAGGAAGCGACGTTCGCCGCAAGACTCAGCATCTCAACGAGCGTCGCCAGCTCCTGTTCGGTGAATCGTATGTGCATCCGCGCGCAGGGAAACACCCCGCCACCCCTTCCGCAAGCCCGCATGTGAAAGGGCGAGCGATGACCTCCCGAAGACTTTGTGAAAAATTTCACAAGCTCCGTTTGCCCTTGTCGGGAAAGGATGGCACGCTCCCGATATGGCCAACGCAGCGACCGCACCACGCAAGGTGCTCATCATCGGCGGCGGTTTCGCCGGACTCGAGTGCGCCCGCAAGCTCGCCAACGACGACCGCTTTGAGGTCACGCTGCTCGACCGCACCAACCACCACCTTTTCCAGCCGCTCCTCTACCAGGTCGCCACCGCTTCGCTCGCCGCGCCGGATATCGCCCGCTCAATCCGCCAGATCCTTTGCGACGCGGCGAACGTCACGGTGCTGATGGACGAGGTCACGGCGATTTCCCCTACGGATAAAACCGTCACCGGTAGGACGGGCGGGAAATATGCGTTCGATTATCTCGTCCTCGCCGCCGGGGCGAAGACCGGATTTTTCGGCAACGATCAATGGGAGGAAAACTCGCTGGGCCTGAAATCACTGGCCGACGCGCAGGACATCCGCCGGAAAATCCTCTCCAACCTCGAACGCGCCGAGCTCACCACCGACGAGGCCGAACGCGGCCGCCTCATGACCATCGCCATCGTCGGCGGTGGCCCCACCGGAGTGGAACTCGCGGGCGCCTGCGCCGACCTAATCCACCGTTCGCTGAAATCGAACTTCCGCCGCATCGACACCGCCAAGCTCCGCGTGATCCTCATCGAGAACTCGCCGGAAATCCTCGAGCACTACGCCCCCCACCAATCCGCCTACGCGAAGGAGCGGCTTCAGAAACTCGGCGTCGAGGTGCGCAACCAAACCCGCGTGACCGATGTCCGGAAAGGCGAGTTGCTTTTCCTGGACGGCTCCTCCCTGAAAGCGGAGGCGATCGTCTGGGCGGCGGGCATCGCCGCGAATCCGCTGACGAAAGATCTCGGTGTCGAGACCGACCGCGCCGGGCGCGTGACGCCAAACGCCGATCTCTCCATCCCCGGCCACCCGGACATTTTCGTCGCGGGCGATCTTACCAATATGAAAGACCGCGAGGGGAAATTCGTCCCCGGCGTCGCGCCCGCTGCGACGCAGATGGGCGCCCACATCGCGAAGCTGCTGAAAGAGGAACTGCGTCTCGAAACCACTAGATTCGCCGACCGCAAGCACGACCTACGCCCGCTTTTCAAATACACCGACAAGGGCATGATGGCGATCATCGGGAAATCCGCCGCGGTCATGAAGGTCGGGGATTTCACCATGAACGGCTTCCCCGCGTGGATCGCTTGGCTGCTCATCCACATCCTGTTCCTCATCGGCTTCCGCAACAAACTCTCCGTCCTCATCGGCTGGGCCTACGCCTACATCGTCAACAACCCGGAGGCGCGCATCATCGTCCATCCGCCCGCGTCCGCCGCGCCTCAGAAAGGATAGGGGAGCCGTGACTCACTCCTCCACGCTGATGCGCGTCATCAGCACATGCGTTGCGCCGGGCAGCACGATCTCCGCCCTGTCGTTCGCGATCGCCGCCTCAATACAGCAGAATTTCAGGTAGCCCTCATCTGGGAGATCCGCCAGCGCCGCCGCCTTCTCCGCCCACGGATTCCAAACCACCGTCGAGGGACTGCCGGATTTCTCGATCAGGATCGTCCTGCCCGAAAGATCGTCCACCAGAAGTATGCTACTAGAAATATCGTAGATGCGATCCACCTCCCTGTCGAAAACCACATCGCCTTTCTGTTTCCTCATCTCCGGCACTCCGACGGTATCCAGATACGTGCAGCCATCCAGATTCACCACCCTCACCTGCGAGATATCGGAAACGCCGAGATACGTGTGCAGCGCGCCCGAAACCACGATGGGAACTTCGGAAACATTCCTCGATTCAAGCGCGACCTCAAGTTCCTCCCCCGCTCTCACCGTGAGTTCCGCATTCCAGATCCCGACGCGGATCCCGAAGCGCAACGTCACGCCACGGACATCCTCCACCGCACCGAGAAATTCCCAGAAGCGCCCGCGCACCAAGCCATGCGAAGGCTGCGACGCATCCGCCGGATGTGCATTGAACCACGGCCAACAGACCGGAATCCCGCCCCGTATCGCCTTGCCCTCCCTGAAAACGGCATCCGGACTGAGATACAGAACCTCCTCCTCATCCACAGGCCGCCACGACATCACATGCGCCCCATGCAACGCCACCCGCGCCACACATGTCGGGTGATCGATCTCGAAAACCGGATACGATGGATCGATCTCAGACAAACGGACGGAAGCGGGCAGGTTCATGGCGGCTGGGAGGATACGCATCCGTGTATTTTCTGCCATCCGATAAACGTCAAGCATCCCACTCCCACGCTTCCTTGATCTTGTCGATGGCGCGCCTGTCCTTCTTCGTCGGCCTGCCCTTCGCGGCTTCCGCTTTCGCGATCTGCCAGTTTTTCAGCACCTCGAACACCTCAGGCTGCGTCCTCTCCTCGTAGCAGGCCTGCGCCTCGGGCGCGCCGACACGCTTTTCAATCACCTTGGTCACCACGATCTCGCGCAAACCCGGCCCCTCGATGAAAGGGATCTCCAGAACATCGCCGGGCTGGATGGAAGAGGAGCCTTTCATCGTATGGCCGTTGCGCTTCACATTGCCGTCGCCGAGGATTTCACCTGCCAGCGCACGGGTCTTGAAAAAGCGTGCGGCCCAGAGCCATTTGTCAGCGCGGATGGAATCGGACATCTCCCGGAAAATCTGACATTCCTTTTCCGCCCGCGCAACACAGCCCTTGCCGAATCGCCGATCCACCGCATTTTCCGGGCGCATGATTTTCCCGCCCACCCGCGCCGCCGCCCTTGAGAGATTAGAGGGCTTCGTCCCGCATGCCGTCCGGTACGCCGGGCATCGGAACTTCGATCTCGGCGCGGGCAAGCATGATGGCGTTTCCGGCCTCTCGCCCTACATCCGCTCGCGGCTTGTCACGGAGGAGGAATGTACCCGCGCGGTGTTGGAACAACACAGCGCCCGCGCGGCGGAAAAGTTCCTCCAGGAAATCGCGTGGAGAACCTACTGGAAAGGCTGGCTGGAAATGCGGCCCGAGGCATGGAGCCATTACCTCACCACTCTCGCGCAACAGGAGAAGTCCGCTGGTTACGAGAAAGCTATCGCGGGTGAAACCGGCATCGCCTGCTTCGATCACTGGGCCGGTGAGCTGTTAGATACCGGCTACCTCCACAACCACGCCCGCATGTGGTTCGCCTCGATCTGGATCTTCACCCTGAAACTCCCTTGGCAGCTCGGTGCCGATTTTTTCCTACACCATCTGTTGGACGGAGATCCCGCCGCGAACACGCTCTCCTGGCGCTGGGTCGCGGGTCTCCACACGCCGGGGAAACACTACCTCGCCCGCGCCGAAAACATTTCCAAGTTCACGAACGGACGCTTCGATCCCAAAGGTCAACTCAACGAATCCGCCCCGCCCCTGCCCATGGATTTCGTGCCGGAAAGGCAGCCGCTCCATCTCCCACCCGATCCCGCCCCGCGCGGCCGCATCGGCCATCTCATGTTTCCCGATGACCTCGCGCCGCCGCCGGATAGGTTGGGGAAAATCAGCGCCACCGCTGCGTTCATCCCGCCGGTTCTGGAAACGACACCGCTCGTCTCCGCCTTCCTCAACGGCGCGGTGAACGACACGCTCCACCGCACCCACGGCAGCCGCTTGGCCGGGCCATTTCCCTCTGCGGTCTCAGATTGGATCAGTGCGGAGAAACTCGATTCCATCGTTGTTTCCCAACCCAACGTCGGCTTCACAAAAGATTTCCTCGACGCGGAACAACTCCCCGTCCCGCCGCATTTCTTCGTCCGCGATTGGGATCGAAAACTCTGGCCACATGCCACCGCCGGTTTTTTCAAACTAAAAGCCGCGCTGCCGAAAATCCATGCCGCTCTCGCCCCCCGCCGCAAAGACGATCTTTTTCCCGATTTTTAAAACGAACACCACGATCCTGCATGGAATGCTACCCAACAACGGATCCATGAGTTACCCGCGTTCCGGGGCGTCTGGCATGGACATCCCGCGCTTGGCAATATGGCTCCGCCTTCCCTTCTAGCTCGCTTTCATCGCATGATTTGTCTTTTCCTGCCTTGGGCTGCGAATTTTTTCCGCCCGAAAAGGTAACACCGATCTGCTCGCATCTTTCCAAAACCGTGATACAATCCAGCATGTCTTTGAAAATCGCCCTACAGACCCTGCCCGCCGTCCTGCTCCTGCTGCTGGTTTTTGCCATCCTCATCCCCGCCTGCGCTCCCCATTTCGACACGGCCACCCGCACCAAGGAATACAAGGATAAGCTGGCCTCCACCAAGACTCAGGCAAGCTCTTCCACGTCTCTCGTTGCATTCACCACTTTTCTCCAGAAAATCAGCGACAAGGACTACGTGCGCGAAAACACCGCGAAGGTCTATGCCAAGAACGCCTACCTCAACGACACCTTGGTGACCCACACCGGGCCTGACGAGATCATGGCATATTTCCTCAGCACGGCGGACACGATGACCTCATACCAGGTCACCATCGACGATACCGCCAGCTCGGGAGCGGAGCATTACGTCCGCTGGACCATGGTTTTCTCCGCACCCAAGCTCAACGGCGGCAAGCCCGTCGAGTCCGTGGGCATGTCCCACATCCGCCTCAACGCCGATGGCAAGGTCACGATGCACCAGGATTTTTGGGACTCCGGCACGAACATCTACGGCCAGATTCCTGTCCTCGGCGGTGTCATCGAATCCATCCGCCGCCGTTTCGAAAAATAAATTCCACAACCCATGACTTCTCGCATCAAGGCTCTCACGACCCTCCTTGGCCAATGGTGGGACTCCGACTACCGCGCCCCCGGCTCGCCCGATCCCTCCACGCTGCCCGACAAGGTCGATTGGCAGCGCACCCTTCCTTTCATTTTCCTGCACCTCGGCTGCCTCGCGGTGTTCTGGGTCGGCATCAGCCCGGTGCCGGTCATCGCGGCGGCGGCGCTGTATTTCATCCGCATGTTCGCGATCACCGGCTTCTACCACCGCTACTTTTCGCACCGCTCCTACAAGACCTCCCGCGCCTTCCAGCTCTTCCTCGCCATCGTGGGAAATACCTCGATGCAACGTGGATCGCTCTGGTGGGCCGCCACCCACCGCCACCACCACAAGCATTCCGACGAGGAGGAGGACATCCACTCGCCCCGCATCAGCGGCTTCCTCTGGTCCCACATCGGCTGGCTCACCTCGAAACGGAATTTCCCCACCAACTACAAGGCCATCCCCGACCTCGTGAAATTCCCCGAGCTCGTCTGGCTCAACCGCTTCGATCAGCTCGTCCCCATCGCCTTCGGCATTGTCATGCTCGCCATCGGCTGGGCGCTGGAAACCTTCGCTCCTTCCCTCGGCACCACGATGTGGCAGTTCTTCGTGTGGACGTTCTTCATCTCCACCACCGTCCTGCTCCACGGCACCCTGTTCATCAACTCCCTCGCCCATGTCTGGGGAAAACGAAAATTCGATACCGAGGATGACTCTCGCAACAATTTCTTCCTCGCCCTCATCACCCTCGGCGAGGGCTGGCACAACAACCACCACCGCTTCCCCCACTCCACCCGCCAGGGCTTCCTCCCCCACGAGATCGACCCCACCTACTACATCCTTCGTATTTTGGAAAAGTTCCGCCTCGTCTGGGATCTCCGCCCCGTCCCCCAGGCCGTGATGGAAGAGGCAAAAAGACTCAAGACTTGAAGACACAAGACACAAGAAAAGAGAGCATAAGCACGGCTCCGCGTCCCTTTGCGACCTTTGCGGCTTTGCGGTGAAATTCTTCCCCTAATAACTTCTAACAAATAACCTCTGACAATTTTGCCCCGCAAAATCGCCATCATCGGCACCGGTATCTCCGGCCTCGCCTGCGCCCATTTCCTCCAAGGGGATTTCGACCTCACCCTCTTCGAAAAAGACGACCGCATCGGCGGCCACTCGAACACCGTGGAGGTTCCGGAAAACGGCAGGATGCTGCCGCTCGACACCGGCTTCATGGTTTACAACGAGGTCACCTATCCGCACCTCACCCGTCTTTTCAAGGAACTGAATGTCGCCACGAAGCCGACCGCAATGTCCTTTTCCGTGCAACACATGCTCGCGGGCATGGAGTTCAACGGCGGCTCCGTGAACCTGCTTTTCTCACAGCGAAAAAATCTTCTGAGCCCGCGCTTCTGGAAAATGCTCCTCCAGATCAACCGCTTCAACAAGGAGACCATGGAGGAACTCGCGAACCCGAAATTCGGCGACCTTTCGCTCGCCGATTACGTCAAGGCGCGCGGCTACGGCCGCGATTTCCTCGAATGGTATCTCTCCCCGATGGCCGCCGCCGTCTGGTCGTCCCCGCCGGAGCGCATCGATTCCTTTCCCGCCCGCACCCTAATGCGCTTCTGGCACAACCACGGCTTCCTCGGCCTCGATACCCAGCACCCCTGGCGCACCGTCAGCGGCGGCTCCCGCGAGTATGTGAAAAAAATCACCGCGCCCTTCGCCGACCGCATCGTGAAAGGCAACGCCGTCACCGCCGTCAACGGAACCACAATCACCCTCGCCGACGGCACCACCCACACTTTCGACAAGGTCATCTTCGCCTCCCACGGCGACCAATCGCTCGCGCTTCTGACAGCCCCCACCGACCTCGAAACGGAAATTCTCACCCCCTTCGAATACCAGCCGAACACCGCCGTCGTCCACACCGACCCCCGTTTCATGCCCCGCACCCGCCGCGCATGGGCATCCTGGAACTACCACATCTCTAGTAGCGGAAAACACTCCACCCACTACTGGATGAACAACCTCCAGGGCGTATCCGAAAACGAAAACTACTTCGTCTCCATCAACCCGCCCGCAGGCATCCCCGAGGAAAAAATCATCCACCGCCTGAACTACGAGCACCCCCTCTTCACCGCCGCCGCCATCACCGCCCAATCCCGCATCCCCGAGCTCCACGAGGCCGCCCGCATCACCCACCGCCACTACTGCGGCGCATGGCAACGCTACGGCTTCCACGAGGACGGCATCTGGTCCGCCCACCGCCTCTGCAAACAAATCCTCGGCCATGACCCGTGGCTGCCGCGTCCCGCGGCAGGCCGTGAAAGCGGCGTCCCGCCGCGTCAAACCTCCACCCTCCCATGACCCAAACATCAAATACCCAAGTCCAAAAACTTGGCGAACTTGGCGTCTTGGCGGTTAAAAATTCCCTCTACGAATGCCGCGTGAACCACACCCGCATCTCCCCGAAGAAACACGCCTTCACCTACCGCGTCTTCATGCTCGCCATCGACCTCGATGATTTCCCGAAACTCCCCCTCCTCTCCAGAAACCGCTTCAACCTCTTCTCCATCGACGACCGCGACCACATCCATACCGACCCGGAAAAATCCACCCGCGAAAACCTCACCGCCTGGCTCGCCGAAAACGGCACCGCCATCCCCGCCGACGCCCGCATCACCCTCCTCACCTTCCCCCGCGTCCTCGGCTACGCCTTCAACCCCGTCTCCTTCTACTACATTTCCAGTAAATCCGGCGAACCCATCGCCGCCGTCGCCGAGGTCACCAACACCTACCGGGAAATGAAGCTCTTCCCCCTCGGCGTGCCGGACGAAGAGGGAAAATTCGACCGCCTGATCGCCAAGAATTTCTACGTCTCCCCCTTCTCCGACCCCAACGACGCCTTCCATTTCCGCATCGCCCAGCCGGGCGAAAAGTGGCACGTATCCATCAACAACCTCACCGAAGGCAAGCCCACCCTCCTCTCCTCCATCACCGGCGAGCGCCGCAACCTCACCACCTCCCGCCTCGCGCTGTATGCGGTGAAATACCCGCTCATCTCCCTCTCCATCATCTTCCGCATCCACCTCCACGCCCTCCTCCTCTTCCTGAAAAAAATCCCCCACTTCCCGAAATCAACTCCCATAGGGAGAGCCGTGCTTCCAGCCGGCAGCACAACCCCAGCCTCTTCCACTGATCACTGATCACTCGGCACCAGCCACTCTCCCATGAATCCCACCCTTCCCGAGCGCCTCGTCCTCTCCCTCCTCCGCAAATTCCCCCAAGGCGGCCTCGCCCTCACCTACCCCGACGGCAAGTCCCTCCACTTCGGCGAAACCGGCGCCCCCATCACCGCCCGCATCACCCTCAACAACCCCGCGGAATTCTACAAACGCTGCGCCTTCTACGGCAACATCGGCATGGGCGAAGCCTACACCGATGGCATCTGGGACACGCCCGACATCGCCGCCGTGATCTCATGGTTTGCCATGAACATGACCGCCCTACAGGGCGACGACTCCGATTCCTCCACCCTCCCCGGCGTGAACCTGCTCAAGATCGTCAACTGGTTCCGCCACCTCAAGCGCTCCAACACCGTCGAGACCTCCCGCCGCAACATCGCCGAGCACTACGACCTCGGCAACGAGTTCTACTCCCTCTGGCTCGATGAAACGATGACCTACTCCTCCGCGAAATTCACCCCGGAGACGAAAACCCTCGCCGAAGCCCAGACCGAGAAATACGACGCCCTCTGCCGGAAACTGAAAATCAAACCCACCGACCACGTCCTCGAGATCGGCTGCGGCTGGGGCGGTTTCTCCCACCACGCCGCGCAGAACTACGGCTGCAAGGTCACCGCCGTCACCATCTCCGAAGCCCAGGCCGCCTACGCCCGCAAACGCATCGAAACCGCCGGCCTCTCCGACCTCGTCGAGATCCGCATCCAGGACTACCGCCACATCACCGGGAAATTCGATAAAGTCGCCTCCATCGAAATGCTCGAAGCCGTCGGCCACAAATTCCACGAATCCTTCTTCGCGAAGTGCCAGGAAGTCCTCACCCCCCACGGACTACTGGGAGTGCAGTACATCACCGTCCCCGACAACCGCTACGCATCCCTCACCAAAGGCGTCGATTGGATCCAGAAAGTCATCTTCCCCGGCTCCCTCCTGCTCTCCGTCGGCCGCGTCAACGAGGCGATCAACAAGACCGGCAACATGTTCCTCCACCACCTCGAAGACCTCGGCCTCGATTACGCCCGCACCCTCTCCACCTGGCACGAAACCTTCAACGCCAAGCTCGACCAAATCCGCCCCCTCGGCTTCGACGAACCCTTCATCCGCACCTGGAACTACTACCTAAAATACTGCGAGGCCGGCTTCACCACCCGCAACATCTCCGTCGTCCAAGCCATCTACACGCGACCGAACAACGTGAAACTCTAAGTTTTAAACTTTAAACCTCAAAAAGACTCTCCATCTCCGCGCCCCTCTGCGGCCCCTGCGCCTGCGGTGAAGAAATCTTCCTCCTCCTCTTCCTCTTCCTTGAAGTTTAAAATTTAAAGTTTGAAGTTTGAAGTTTATGCCACCTTCCCGCCTCCAACGCTGGGTCATCCGCCCCATCGCCAACCAGCTCCGGCAGGGCACCAGCCCGGAGAAGCTCGCATGGAGTGTGTCCCTCGGCCTCACGCTCGGGATTTTCCCTATCATGGGTTCCACCTCGCTGGTCTGCTTCATCGTTGGTCATCTGTTCCGCCTCAACCAACCCGTCCTTCATCTCTTCAAGACCTTCACCTACCCGATCCACTTGGCGATGATCCTCGTCTTCATCCGGCTCGGTCAGAATCTCAACGGCGTCCCGCCCATCCCGTTCTCCATCCCCCAGCTGCTCACCCGCTTCAAGGAAAGCCCCGCCCAGTTCGCCAGCGATTTCGGCATGGCCGCCCTCCACGGCATCGAGGCATGGGCGATCACGGCGATTTTCCTGATCCCGATCATCTACTACATCTCATTGCCTATCCTAAGAAGACTCCTCGGCAAAGTCCACACGGCGGCGGCGTGAAGCAAGGAGGGGCTGCCTTCGGCTGCCCGGTGCGTTGGGAAATGGCTAGGGTTGCCGGGCAGCCGGAGGCAGCCCCTCCTTGCGCTGAAGCGAACCTTTTGATAAGCGGCTCCATGAAATTCTTTAACAAAGAGGCCGAGATCGTAAAGACCCGGAACCGCGTCCCCCATTGGCAGCAGGAGGCCGCCACCTATTTCGTAACATGGCGGCTCAAGGACTCGATCCCGCGTGAGATGCTCGATAAACTCTACGCCGTGCGCTCCGAATGGGAAACCAAACATCCCAAGCCATGGACGGAAGAGGAGGAGGAAGATTACCACACCAAATTCTCGGCGGAAACGGAACGGCTTCTGGACATCGGATACGGAGAATGTGTCCTGCGCCAACCGCAGTGCCGCGAAACCCTCGCGAAATCCCTGCGCCTCTTCGATGGCGAGCGTTTCCTGATGCACTCATGGGTCGCGCTGCCGAACCATGTCCACGCGCTGTTTTCGCTGGCGGAGGGGAGGAGCTTGGATGGAGTGGTCGGCGGGTGGAAAACATTCACCGCGAGGGATATCAACGCGCTTCTTGGCCAATCAGGTGCGCTTTGGCAAAAGTCGTATTTCGACAGGATGATACGCGATTGGGATCACATGATCCGCGTGGCACGATACATCCGGAGAAACCCCGTGAAGGTCAAACTCCGCGAAGATGAGTTCACGCTCTATGAAGCGGATTGGGTGAAAAAGATGCTGGGGTGACAAGGAACAGGGAGGGGCTGCTTTCAGCTGCCCGGCAACCCGAGTCTCCCAACTAGCTGGGCAGCCGGATGCAGCCCCTCCTTGGGTTATTCGCTTTTCTCTAGCTTTGTGATGGGGCGCTCGGGGGAGCTTGCGCCGTCTTTGGTGACGTAGTCGTGGTTCCAATCGAGTTTCACTTCGTCGCCGGGCTTGAGGGCGCGGATGGCGGTGAGGATGTTTTCCGCGACCTTGGTGTTTCCCTTGTTGTCCTGAATCAGGATCTGGAAGGTTTCCTGTTTCGGGTCGCCGTATTCACCGGGTTTTTCGTAGGCGAGGTATTTGATGATCTTAAAGGAGGCGAGTTTTCCGGAGTGTCCGCATTCGTCCGGGCATAATGAGGTGAGACCCATGCAGCGGTGATCCTTGAGGCCGTCGAAGCGGGAGATGGTGGAGTGGGAGGAGAGGAGTTCGCGTTTTCCGCTTTGGAGTTTTTTCTCAACGGCGCTGCGCCATTCCGCAGATCCGATGTCCGGGCCGTGGCCTTCCTTGTCCGAGATGCCAAATTTTTTATCCACCGCACCCAACCACTCGTCGGATCCGATGTCGGGACCATGGCCTTGGGTATCGGTGATGGGATGGCGATTTTCGACCCATTGCGCCCATTCTTTGGAATCCTTGGGTGCGATGTTTTCTTCCGCGCTTAGCATGGAGAAGAGGAGTGGGGCGGTGATGAGGGCGAGGAGGAGCGTTTTCATGGGGGAAGAGATTGATGATTGATGATTGATGATTTTTGATTGATGATTGTTGAACGGAAGAGGCTCCGGTTGATAGGGCAGCAGGATGCAGCCCCTCCTTGGGTAAAGGGCGCGTAAATTATCGGAGGGCGTTGATGAGGGTGAGGAGGCGCTGGGCTTTGGGGTCGTTGGCGTAGGCTTGTTTCAGCTTCGCCAGGGTTTTGGCGTGGTCGGGGAAACGGATTGCGTCGGCGAGGGGGCCGCCTTGGAGTTTTTGCGCGGCGAGCAAGGCGAGGGTGGCGAGCTGGGTTTGGGGCGCGGCCTTGTCGAAGGCGGGGGTGGAGGGATCGTGGGGGATGGTCCATGCGCGCTCGACCATTTCGCCGCTGGCGGTGTCGCGGAAACGGACGCTGACCTCGCCGATCTCGCCGGTGCCTTCGGGAAGGGTCTCGACCTGATAGATGGCGACGCCCGCCTCGTCGGCGGCGAGTTCGGCAGCATCGACGGAATCGTCGCGGAAGTCCTCGGTCTTGAGGCGGTCTTTTTCGAAGCCGATGAGCTTGTAGTTTCCGACGCGCTCGGGGTTGAGTTTCACCTGGACTTTGACGTTTTCCGCCGCCGGGCGGAAGGCTCCGGCTAGCTGGGCAGCGAAGGAATCGCCGGCATTTTCCCCCACAAGGTAGTAGCGGCCGTTGCCGTGGCGGGCGAGCTCGGAGAGCAGGCGGTCGTTGGTGTCGTTCGTGCCGATACCGGCGATGTCGAAGGCGAGACCTTGCTGGCGGAGTTCCTTGACGCGCTCCGCGAGACGGTCGGGGTCGGCGTCGCCGAGGTTGGCGGCCCCGTCAGTGAAAAGGACGATGCGGTTCTGCGCGCCATCGAGCTTGCGACGAAGGGCGAGTTCTGAGGAAAGATTGAAAGCCTGTTCCAGGTTCGTGCCGCCCTCGCTGGCGGAGGGGTTGATGAGGTCGGGGAGTTTCGCGGCCTCGTTGCCGGGGAGCGAATCGGCGATCAGGCGCGGGGTGCGGGAGAAACCGATCACGGTGATGCGGTCGTTTTCCGTTAGAAGCGTGGCGAGTTGGGCGAGGGCGGTGTCCATCGCCGCGCGGCGGTCGGCGCGGGCCATGGAGCCGGATTGATCCACCAGCAAGGTGAGGCGCAGCGGCTGCGCGGCGGAGCGGCCGGTCGAGGCGGTGCGGATCGCGACGCGGACGAGATTACGGCCGGGGATGACCGGGTGCGCGGTCTGGTCGATGGCGGCGGCGACGGGTTCCAGCGAGGAGGGTGCGGGATCGCCGTAATCGACCGCGTTGTAGAACTGCTCCGGTTTGATGGATGCGGGATCGGGGCGCTCGCCCTTCTCCACCGCCGCGAGGGCGAGCTGGAACGAGGCGTCGGAAATGTTCAGCGAGAACGTGGAGAACGGCTCCTGCGCGGCGGGGATTTCCATGGATAAATCCGACAGATCGGCTTTTTTTTGCGCCTTATCACGAAGGGAACGGGCGAGGTCTTGAGGCAATGAAACCGAGGCTTCCAATGCCATCCTCTCGGCAGCAGAAGCGAGGAGAGCCGGTTCAGATTCGATCGGGGTGGGAGGGAGGCTAAGCGATGCGGCACTAGACGAGCCACCGGTTTCAAGAATCGAGCCCGGAATCAGACCCCCAATCATATCCACCTTGCTAGTCGGTTTCTTGGATTCCGAATTACCCCGGTTGCGGGCCTTAGCGGCGGGGTCGGTGTTGTTTAGGATCTCATCAACCGTAACACGTTTGATGGACATCTCGGCGGGAAGTTCGCGGGACCGCATGATCGCTCGTTTCAGTTCGACTGACGATTCGGCCGGCACTTCGCCGCCGGCCAGCAGATCGCGGCTGGCGCTTGGTCGGGTATTTCCAAGGGTCGCAGACTTTCTCGCCTCAAACCCATTTTTGCCGGCCGAGACTCCGCCAAAAGCTCCCGAACCTCCGTCAGCCATGGCAGGTTCAGCGAGGGTCAGCATAATTGTGGCAATCGACGCTGGAGAATCTGTCTTTTTGTCGAACATTTCTACAGGGGTGGCCTTCCCAAGAGGAGCGCCTGATTCGTCGGCGATATCCGCGGGTTTTCTGACTGTCTGGGACATGTTCTTATCGGATGTCGCAGGGATGAACAGGAAACGCTCGGTGAAGAAAGTGAGGATGAGGATGGCGGCCATGCCCCATGCGGCGCGGAATGCGGCGCGGCGGATGCGGGATTCCTTCTCGGGGACGAGGATGGGGATGTCGCCGAGGATGGGGGAGAGCTTGGCGCGTTTTTCGTCGGGCAGTTTCCAATCCTCAGACGGAGCGTTGGCGGTGGCTTCGGCTTCCTTGAGGAGGGAGTGGATGGCGAGGGTGCGGGCGAGGAAGAGCTGGAGTTCGGGGGATTTCGCGACGAGGGATTCGAGTTCGGCGATTTCGAAAGGGGACGCCTCACCGAGAACCCACGCGGTGAGGCGGGCTTCGAGCTGCTCATCCGGGTGGATGGAGAAGGGTGACGGGTTGTCGTTCATTTGGGGAAGTGGTTGGTGATCGGTGATCGGTGGAAGACTGGGGTTGTGGAATTTTTCACCGCGGAGGCGCGGAAGTCGCGGAGGTGGCGCGGAGGAAGAAGGGATGAGGTGTGTGGTTTCTTATCTTGTGTCTTGTGTCTCCAAGTCTTGTGTCTTTCTCAGCCTTCGGCGGTTTCTATGCCTAGCTGGCGCAATGAAGAGGCTAGGGATTTGAGGGTGTGGTGGAGTTTGTAGCCGACGTTGGAGACGGTGAGCTGGGTTTGGACGGCGATTTCCTCGTAGCGGAGGCCGGAGAGATATTTGAGGGAGACGAGGGTGCGGTCGGGTTCGGGGAGTTCGGCGATGAGGAGCTGGAGGGTGCCGATGGCTTCCATTTTCCCGAGGGCGACGTCGGGATCGGACGCGGGGGGTTCCCATTCCTTGGAGGTCTGGGGGTTGGTTTCCATGGGTGAGGTGCGTTTGTTGTCGCGGTGGTGGTTGAGGGCGAGGTTGCGGACGCAGCGGAAAAGCCAGGGGCGGGGCTGTTGCACTTCGTGCCAGTGGGTGTGGAGTTTCAAGAAGGCATCCTGGACGATGTCCTCCGCCGTCTCGCGCTGGCCGGTGAGGCTGTGGGCGAAGCGCAGCAATGCGGATTCCTCGGCGTCGAAGACCTGACGGAGCGTGGGTTTATCCTCCATGGCGGCGGCGTTCGGGGTCGGCAGAACCGGGATGGCTACGTCCCTCCTAAGGGCGGCGGCGCTGGAGGTCAGGGGTTCCATGGATCGTTTTTGACATGTCTCTGATAGGAAGACACGCGGGTTTGTTGATCCTTAGGATTTTTTTCGGAAAAAAATCCCGTGCCTCACCCCATCCCGTTTTGCCAGAGGACGAAGGCTCCCGTAGCAATGACCATGACCGCGAAGCCCTGGCGGAGGCGGGCGACGGGCAGGCGCTTGGCGAGAGCGGCGCCGGCGAGGACTTTCAGGTAACGATCCACATCGCGCTCGGGATCGACGATGAGCACCTCGCCGGTGCGCTGGCAACCGATGAGGTAGGCGTATTGGGCAAGGGCGTGATCGGGGATTTGGCGGAGGAACATGGTTTTGATTTGGTCAGGAGTTTGGTGAGAAGAATTTCCAACCGCAGATGAACGCAGATGGACGTTGATGCTAAGAAACAGAAGAAACCGCCCATGCGCTTGCCCGTGATTGGGCGAGTGGAAGGCCAAGATTGCCGGGTTATCCGTGTTGATCCGTGGTTCCTTTTCTTCGGGATCTGTGGTTCAGAGGCTACAGTTTCCTGAAGCGCAGCAGCTTTGTCCGGCCACTCGGTTCCAGGGCATTTTCGACATCAGGATGGCGAGACCGCACCAGCCGGTAGAGCCGGCCATGGTAAGGCCCGCACCTAAGAAAGCGCAGAGGAAAACCCAGTTCGGATGAACGGTGAGGGCGAGGATCGCGCCGGTGAGCACGCCGAGGCCAATGGTGAGCTGGACCTGCTGCATGAGCGGCATGGAGTTTCCGCGACTCTTGCCGACGGGTAGCCCGTCGCCCTTCCAGGCGAGGATGCCGCCTTCGAGGTTGCGGACGTTGGTGATGCCCAGCGCGTGCAGCTTCTTCATCGCCTCCGCGCCGCGCTTGCCGCTGCGGCACATGACCACGACCGGAGCCTTGCGGTCGATCTCGTCGCTGCGCTGCTCAAGCTGGCCGAGCGGGATGAGTTTCGCGCCGACGATATGTTCCTCGGCGTGCTCGACCGGCTCGCGGACATCGATGAGGCAGCAGCCGGACGGCAGCAAGGACTTGAGTTCGGCGGGTTGGATGGTTTCTTGGTTTGTGTTCATGATGAGAAAATTCGGCTTGATTTCCTTTCGGGTTACATAACTATATCGCCACATAACGATAAAACAAATCAATTTTACCATGTCCGCCAAAAAAAAATCCGAGCCGAAGAAGGAGCTCTCCCCGCTCGCGCTGGAACTCATCGCCGCGCGCTTTCGGGCGTTGTCCGAGCCGATGCGCCTGCGACTTCTGAACCTGCTGATGGGCGGCGAAAAGAGCGTCGGCCAGCTCGTCGAGGCGACCGGCTCCAGCCAGGCGAATGTTTCCAAGCATCTCTCCGTGCTCCGCGAGGCGGGTATGATCGCGATGCGTAAGGAGGGGCTTTCCTCCTTCTGTTTCATCGCCGACCCCTTCGTGAACGAGCTTTGTGAGATGATGTGCTCACGGCTGCGTGAGGAAATGGAAAGCAAGGTGCAGGCGTTTGATGCGGGGATTTGATGGGGGTGTCAGAGAACCCGCTTTCCTACCGATTCGTGGCTTGAAAGATGGCTAAAGCCGGATAGTGTTAACCTCGTGAGTGCACTCGAAGTCCAGATCGCTGAAACCCTGAAATCGCTGGATCCCCCGCGAGCCAGGGCATTCGAACGTGCGATTTACGAACTGTTGTCGGTGGTTCGCCCGGATACCGAAGTGGGGGAAATCGCGCGAAGAGCCAGTGCTGTGGATGCCAATGGCTGGCCGCAAGGGTATTGGGATCGCTTTGCGGGATGCTGGGCGGATCTCGAATACGAAGCACCATCTGATCCAGCTCCAGAACCGCATCCTTTCTGATGACTTACCTCATCGATACCAACATCATCATCTTCGCGCTCAAAGATCCGCAGCGTGAGGTCGCCAAGAGACTTGCATTGACGTCGCCGGATCAGATCGCTCTGTCGGCGGTGGTCGAGGCGGAACTCTACCACGGTGCCGAAAAATATGCCCTGTCGGAACGCCGCCGAATGCAGCTCGCAGATTTTCTTTCCTTGTACCCGCGTCTCCCATTCGATTCCCAGTGCGTTTCGCATTACGCCAACACCAGGCACCACTTGGAAATAACCGGCGAAGTAATCGGTGGCAACGACTTGCTGATCGCCGCGACAGCGTTGGCTCACGGCCTGACATTGATCACCCACAACAGCAGCGAGTTCGCACGAGTGCCAGGCTTGTTATGGGAGGATTGGGCTGTTTTCTGAAAACTAGCGGCTTCGTAAGCTATTTCCCCACCTTGATCCGCGCCGGGACATCGTTGATGGAGATGCCGGCTTTGCCGAGGGCGTCCCAGATTTCTAACAACCTTTCGAGGGGCAGGCGGCGGTCGGCTTCGAGCTCAAGTTTCCGGCCGGGGTTCTGTTTCTGGTAGGCTTTCAGGTAGTTTCCGAGCAAGCCCTCGGGGACAGCGAGGGCGTCGAGGGTGATGTTTCCGGTGGCATCTACGGCGATGACGGAGCGCGTGTCGGTGACGGTTTCGGAGGGGATTTCGCGGATAGTGGGCAGCTCGATCTGGAGGATCTCGCGGGGTTTCTTGAAAGTCGTGGAGACGATGAAAAAGACGAGCAGGATGAACAGGATATCGATCATCGGCACGATGGGCACCTCGGCCCGGCGGCGCTGGACGCGGTGGAATTGCATCTCAGTTTGCGGGCGGGGTTTGGTGGGAGTAGGCGGAGACGAAATCGGCGAGGACGGATTCCATGCGGGCGGTGAGGCGCTCGATGCGGCGGGTGAAATAGCTGTGGGCGATCACGCAAGGCACGGCGATGGCGAGGCCGAAGATGGTGGTATTGAGCGCCTCCGCGATGCCGCGGGCGATGGCGAGGTGGTCGGTAGTTTCCCCGAGGCCTTGGAAAATGGTGACGAGGCCGGAGGCGGTGCCGAGCAAACCGAGCAGCGGGGCGACGGTGATGACCACATCGAGCACGCTGATGCCATCGTGCATTTTCACGACCTCCTCGCGGGCGGAGGACTCGACGGCGCGGGTGATGTCCTCGGTGGGTTTGCTGTGGTGGCGCATGGCCACCGCGCCGAGGCGTGCGAGTGCGCTGCCGCCCTGCTTCAGTTCGCGGACGACCGGATCGGTGTCACCCGAGTTGATGTTGGCCATGCCTTGAGCCAGGCCGTCCGGGACAGTGCGTGAACGACCGAGGGACATCGCTTTAAAGCCGATCGCCGCGAGGCCGGTGATCGAGCAGAGGACGAGCGGATACATAAAGATGCCGCCCTTATCGATGAATTCCAGGGTCGCCTTTGTGGCGCTGATTGCGAGTAGTTCCATGCGTGTTACTGTTAGAAATAGAAGTTGAAGATGAGTTCGAGGGCATCGCCGCCCATTTCCTTTTTTACGGCGGAAGGCATGGTCGGGATGGGGGCGTTGCGAATCGCATTAAGCGTGAACCCTTTCTGCACCTCTCCGGTCTCGCTGTCGCCTACAAACTGGACGCTTTTCACACGGCCATCATCGGCCACGAAGAAGCGGACGGTGAGGTAGCCGGGGGTGATGAAATCGCGGTGCTTCACGCAGTTGCGCTGCCACTCCAGCTCCACGGCGCGGCTGATCTGCGCCTGGTAGCGACCCATCGGGGAATCGGAGACGTCGAGCGCGCTTTGGCCGTTGCGTGAGATATTTCCCTGGATGGCAGTCTTGCTCTGGTTTCCGGTGAAGGCGGGATCCGAAACAGGCTTGGGTTTGGGTTTGGGCAGCTCCTCGGATTTTTTCTCGGCCAAGGCATCGGGTGCGCCATCGCGGGCTTTGGTTTCCTCGCGCGGCTTCATGCCTTCGATCACCTCGCTTTTCGTGACGGGGGTGTCGATGGGGTTGGGGCCGTCGAGAATCTTTTCGCGGATGGCGGTTTCGGCCTTTTCGGCATCGCCGGGGTTGGGGCTTTTCTCTCCCTTGGCAGTCTCCGCTTTTGTCATTTCGGGAGGTTCCGGGGAAAGGGGCGCGGCCTCGGCGGGGAGAGTGGGGACGGAATCGGGAGTGTTGAGCTTGCCGTCTTGGTAGCGGCTTTCGGTGGTTTCCGGCGCCTCCTCGGGGCGGGCTTCGCGGCCGGCCTGGGAGATGGAGTTGTCGTCGGAGGTAGGTGCGCGGTCGCTGGTGGCTTGGGTGTTGCGCTCGCCGATGTAGCGGCGGCTGGCGGGCGGCTCGGCGCTTTTCTGTTCCGGGGAGGTGCGGGTGAACTCGGGCGGTGCTTCGGGCGGCTTCGCGGCGGCGACCGGGACTTCCTCGATGCGCTCCAGCATTTCAGGGAAAATTTGCACCGTCTGCTCGGGCTGGAAGACAACCGGCGGCTTATTTTTCCGCGCCAGCTCGGACTGGATCGCCTCGATGCTGACCCATGCTAGCAGCAGCAGGTTCAGCACGACGGATCCGCAGAGCGCGACCGCCCAGAGGCGTGCGTCGTCTGTTCCGCTTTTTGCATCCGCACCGAGCATGGTTTCCTTTAGTCTGTTCCCGGCTCTCTTGCAACGGCGGGTTTGGAGGGGGAGGCTTCTTCCTTTACCTGCCGCCGAACATCGATTCTCTTCCGCACATGCATGCGCTCTCGGCCTCGTTTTTCTTGCAGATGGCGATCATCCTGATCGTCTGCCGCCTGGTGGGGATGGCCGCGAAACGCATCGGGCAGCCGCAGGTGGTGGGGGAAATGATCGCGGGCGTGATGCTCGGGCCGTCGCTGTTGGGGTTGGTCTGGCCGGGATCGACAGAGCTCATTTTCACCAAGGAATCGCGCGGCATCCTGTATGCGGGCGGGCAGCTCGGAGTGGGGCTCTACATGTTTCTCGTGGGGCTGGAGTTCCGCACAGATCATTTCCGGACAAGGATACGCAGCGCGGCGAGCGTTTCCGTGGCGGGCATGGTGGTTCCCTTCATTCTAGGCGCGCTGCTGGTGCTGTGGCTGATCGATGTGCCGGGCATCTTCACGCCGAAGGTTCGGTATTTCGAGGGAGCGCTGTTCCTCGGCGCGGCGATCGCGATCACAGCGTTCCCGATGCTGGCGCGGATCATTTCGGAAAGGGGGCTTTCCGGCACACCGCTGGGCACCCTCGCGCTGGCGGCAGGAGCCATCGACGACGCCGCCGCCTGGTGCGTGCTCGCCATCGTGCTGGCGTCATTCGGCGCCTCGCAGCCGTTGCAGATCGGCGGAATCAGCATCGGCGCGGAGGTGATCGCGATCGGCGGCTCGATACTCTACGGCGTGTTGATGCTGACGGTGGGGAAAAGGCTACTCGCCGGGCTGGGCCGCAAGGCGGAGAGAGACGGAGAGGTTTCCCATCCGATGATGGCCGTCACGCTGGCGCTGTTCTGCGCGTCGGCTTGGTATGCGGATATCATCGGCGTGCATGCGGTGTTCGGCGGGTTCATCCTGGGCATCGCCATGCCGCGCGGCGTTTATGCGGAAGACATCCGCCGCAAGATCGAACCCTTCGCGGTGGTGTTCCTGCTACCGATGTTCTTCACCTTTTCCGGACTCAACACCAAGCTCGATGTGCTGGTCGATCCGGGGCTGCTGCTCGTCGGCCTGGTGATCCTGATCGCATCGATTTTCGGAAAAGGAGTCGCCTGCTGGGCCGCCGCGCGCCTCAACGGTGAGGACAACGCGACCTCGCTCGCCGTCGGCACGCTGATGAACGCGCGGGGTCTGATGGAGCTGATCATCATCAACATCGGCCTCCAGCACGGCATCATCGGCGAGGCGCTGTTTTCGATCCTCGTGGTGATGGCGATCGTCACGACGCTGATGGCATCACCGGTATTTGAGATGGTTTACGGGCGGCGCATGAGGGCCGCCTCGGTGGAATCGAAATAACGGCAAGCCGCGCCTAACAGCACACCGGCGGAAAATCCGAACACGTGCCCGAAGACATCGACGCCCGCGCCGGGTGCCGCGCCGCCGAGCCAGCCTAGCAAGACCAGGCCCGCGAGCAGCGGTGCCAGCACGCGCATCCATGGCATGCGGAGTTCCTCGCGGAAATTTTCCACCAGTCCGATGCCGGAGAGTATCCCCAATGCGCCAAACACGGCGGTGGATGCGCCGAGCGAAACGAAGGGCTCGGGATAAGTGAGGGCAGAGGTGATCGCGTTGCCCAAGGTTCCAGAGAGCAGGATCATCGCCCAGCCATTCCGCGGGCCGATGGATTTTGAAACCAGCGCACCGAAGACCGCGCCGGATGCGAGATTGCCGAGGATGTGGCCGCCATCGCCGTGGAGGAAAAGCGCAGTGAAAGGCCGCCACCATTCGCCGTGTGCGATGAGGCCAATACTGGATGAGGCGTAGCGATCCGCGAGAGTGGGATCTTGCGATTGTTGGTGGAAAACGAACAGCAAACTCGCCGCCCAGACGAGGTAGTGGAGCGCGCCGGCGGGATGATGCGACCAGCTTGTGGAAACGAGGGGCGGCGGTAGTTTCACCTCGGCCTCGGCAGCGTATTCGCGCAGCTCCTCGGACACACGCGGCGCGGCGGCAGGCTCCACGCGGAGTTCGAACTCGCCGGGCACCTCGCCATGATCGACGCGGATCGCCTCGCCCATCGCGAGCGCGACGAGGGCGTTTTCCTGTGCCTCATCTAGGCTGGGGAAACGGGCGACATCGACCCATTGCTCTTCGTCGGCTTGTTTGGTTTCAGGCATGTCCTTTCAGATAATCGAGGGCCGCTTCGGCGCGGAGCACGGCGAGCGAGAAATGGCCGAGACCATCCACGGCCTCAAGCTCCGCGCGGGGCAAAATTTCGCAAAGCCTTTCGACCAGCGAGATCGGGATGTTTTTGTCATCCGCGCCGTGCCAGTAGTGGATGGTGTGCGTATTTTCCTCCGCCTTGAAGCCGGGCATGCGCAGGTAGATTTCTGAATCCGTCATCACGCCCCGCCCTCCGGATGGGCCGCAGACGCCTTCGATGAAACTTTTCGTGAGCACGTCCCAGATCCCCGGGATCCCCTGAATGATGGCCCTGTCCTCTTCGGCGAGGCTGCGCAGCAAAAGCGACATCGGAGGGACATCCGGCCGGCATTTGCAGGCGAGCGCGGCGACTTTAAACCCGAGGGTGAAAAGTGGCGCGGGCAATTTCCGTAGCGGGATCAGCATGCGGTAAAGCGGGTGCAATCCCCTTCTGCCATGGCCTAACAGCGGCAGCGGAACCATCCCTGCGAGCACGACAGAACGGGTGAGCCGTTCCGGGATCATCACAGCGCCCGCCAGCACATACGGCCCGCCGCCGGAAACGCCGAGCTGCCCGAATTTTACGATCCCGAGATGATCCGCAAAACGCGCCATCAAATCCGGCCAATCTTCCAGCTTGCGGTCGCGAACGAGCGTCGATTTCCCCATCCCGGGCCGATCCATCGCGATGAGCCGCAGCCCGCGCTCCGCCGCGAGATGATGGGCGAGCCGCGCCTGCAAACGTGAGCTCGGCCAGCCGTGGTAGTAAAAAACGGGAGCGCCATCGGGAGCGCCGAATTCGTTCCACGCGAGCGAAAGCCCCGGCGCATGTTCCCAAAATTCCGGTTCGGGCGCGGGCGGGAGGTTGTTGAGGAAGTCGATCATGTTCGTTACTGAGAGCTTACTGGAGAGCCGCGCCTGTGGCCGGCTTCTCAGCCCTTATTCATTTCAAATAGACCGTGAACGATCCCTCCGCCAGATTCTTCGGATTCCTTTCAATATAACCCCGCGCCCAATGAAAGTGTTTCGGCGAGCGGATCAAGCGATCATAGTAATCCCTCTGCCAAAACTCCCCCTCCCTTCCGAGTTCCCTGTTCGCCCGTTTTGCGCTGAACGATTTCAAGCTTCTCACAATATCAGGCAGCATGTGAGGCTCCAGAATGCGGAGGAGCAAATGGACGTGGTTCGGCATGATGACAAAGCTGTCGAGATCGTATCGCTCCCCGTCGAAGTGCCTGAATGCGGAAGATACGATTTCCCGTATCGCGGGAAGTTTCAGGTGACACTCCCCGAGTCCACGATCAAGCCAAGCCTCGATCTCATCGGTGAATTGCCTGCGGTAGGCAATGTGGGTTTCGTCGCTCCATGGTTCGGGGTTATCGTTGAAAAATCTCTGCCGTTCCTGCTGCCATTGCCGGAGTTTTGTGAGAGGCAAGGAATCGGACAGGCGCCAGGTAAGGAAGATCCAGACATCTTCCTGTTGCCAATGGGGGAGGTTGTGGGCACCGCTGGTGACGGGGGATTCCGGGTTGAAGTAGTCGGGCATAATGGAGAGCCGTGCCTGTGGCCGGCTTATTGCTTAGGTTGGGGGAAGAAGCCGGCCACAGGCACGGCTCTCCAGTATCAATGATCCTCACCGACATGCCCGCCCAGCAGGTCGCGGCCGAAGTCGTTGGCGCTGTCGCGCCAGACGGCATGGATGTGGTTGCCGTTGTTCTGGACGTTGGCGACTTCCACTAGGAACGTAGTACCTTGGATGCGGTAGTAGTAAGGCTCGCCGCGCTTGAGGCCGCCCGCCCAGCCGAAGCGGAGGTTTTCCATGTCGGCGCTGATTTTCGCGATGTCGGCGGCCGCGAGTTCCTTGCGGTGGCGGTTCGCGTAAACGGCGATGAGTTCCTTCAACGCCTGTTGCTGGGCGGCGGTCATTTCCTTGGCTTTCACGCCGACCGGTTCCAGTTGCTTCACGGCGCGATCCTCGGCGGTAAGGATCTCGGCGGGCGGCTTTTCGGAATAGACGACCGCCTTGCCGCTTTCCACGAGTGTGATGGCGAGGGCGCGGGCGAGGTCTTCCTCGGCATGGAAGGGGCGCGTGCCTTTCATCTTGTGATCGATGGTGACCTCGCCGGGATTCGCCGCGAAAAAGGAGGGCGTGACAGCGACCGTCTTGCCATCGATGACAGTGTAGTTGAGCGAAAGGTGATGACCCTCGAAGCGCCATGCCCATGTGCCGCCGGCTTTCGGCTCGCCGAAGACGGAGGTGAAATAGGCTTTGTGATTTCGGAACTCGGGACGTTTTTCGATCTCACCGAGAAACGCTTCCAGCGCGATCACGGCATCGACCTTTTCCAGGCCGGGATCGCTGAGCGCGGACTTGAGAAGGGCGCGCACGAGGGCGGTTTGCTTCTCATTGAGCTCCTCCAGTGCCAGGCCTTTGCGTTCGCGGGGGATGAAGCCCCAGTTCTCGCGCTGGTCGGCGGCGAAGGGGAACTTTGCTTTCTTCGACTGTTCCTCATTCAGAGCAGAGAGGAAAGAATTCGCCGCTGCGGCCATCTCGGCAGGGACGTTCGCAGATCCCTGCGCGAAGGCTGTGACGGTGGTGAGGACACCTATGAGGAAAAGATTTTTCATGGCGGTAGTGGTTACGTTCATTCGCATGATGGGCTTGCGAGATTCGTTCGGGAAGAGATTTCCTTAGGCTCCCGGGGCTGCTAGGAATCGCGGCGGTGAAGGAGTTGTTGCGAGAGGTTTTCGGTTTCGACGCGCTACGGGCGGGGCAGGAGGAGGTGATCGCCGCGCTGCTGGAGGGGCGGTCGTCGTTGGCGATTTTTCCGACGGGTGGCGGGAAATCGATGTGCTACCAGCTCCCCGCGCTGATGCTGGAGGGGACGGCGTTGGTCATTTCACCGTTGCTGGCGCTGATGAAAGACCAGGTGGATCGCCTTGCTGCGAAAGGGGTGGCGGCGGCGCGGCTGGACTCGACGCTCAACGCGGAGGAGTATGGCGAGGTCGTCGCGCGGCTGCGGCGGGGCGAGTGGAAACTGCTCTACGTTTCCCCGGAGAAACTGGGCAATGCGGAGTTCCGCAAGCTGCTCAAAGGCGTGCCGCTCTCCATGATCGCGGTGGACGAGGCGCATTGCATTTCCGAGTGGGGCCACAATTTCCGACCCGACTACCTGAAGCTCGGCAAGATCCGCAAACAGCTCGGCGTGAAGCGCTTGCTGGCTCTAACAGCCACGGCCACGCCAAAGGTCGAGGCCGACATCCGCAAGCGTTTCGGCATCGCGAAGGCGGATGTGGTGAAGCTGAGTTTCCACCGCCCCAACCTCGATCTGCGCATCACGCCGTGCCAGGCGGCGGAGAGGAAACAACTTCTGTTAGATCGGCTGGCGGCGCACGGCTCGCCGGCGGTGGTGTATGTCACGCGGCAGGAAACGGCGGAGGAGGTGGCAACGTTCCTTTCGAAACACGGCCTTTCCGCGAGGGCGTATCATGCGGGTTTGAGATCGGAGCTGAGGCGCGAGATCCAGGAAGAGTTCATGGGCGGCGCGGTGGATACCGTGGTCGCGACGATCGCCTTCGGGATGGGTGTGGACAAGGCAGACATCCGGGCGGTGATCCATTACAATATGCCCAAAAGCCTGGAAGGATACACCCAAGAGATCGGGCGCGCGGGGCGCGACGGATTGCCCGCCGTCTGCGAATGGCTGGCCTGCGGCGATGACCGGACGACGCTGGAGAATTTCATTTTCTCCGACACACCCAGCGACCGCGCCGTGCGCAACCTGTTAGAGCGCGTGCTCAAAATCGGCAGGGACTTCGATGTCTCACTGTATGATCTCGCGACGACGTGTGACATCCGCCAGACCGTCGTTTCCACGATCCTCGCATATCTGGAAATGGAAGGGATCATCGAGGCGCGGGGAAGTTTCTTCGACCGTTTCGGGATCAAGCTGCTGCGGCCTTTGGAGCGGGTGCTGGCGGGTCGCCCGGCGAAGGAGCGGAAAACGCTGGAGGCCGTTTTCGCGGAGCTGGATGCCGAGTGGAAATGGCTGCGGGTGGAGATTTCGGCAACGGCGGAGAGACTGGGAGTATCGGCGGACTCACTTCGGAATCTCATTTCCGATCTGGAGGCGGCGGGTGATGTGGCGCTGAAAAAATCGAACTGGCGGCAGGCTTACCGTATGAAAAAGGAGCCAGGAGGCTTGCGCGAACTCGCTGAGGCGATGGCCACGGGCTTCCGGGAGAGGGAAGCATCTGATCTCGCGCGGTTGGAAAAAGTGCTGGCGCTTTCATCGACGAAGAATTGTCTAACAGGAACGCTGCTGCGGCATTTCGGCGAGAAGATGGAACAGCCCTGCGGCCACTGCGACCGCTGCCGGGGGATCGTCCCGACGAGGCTGAAAGTTTCCAAGCCGAGAAAGATCACAGCGAGCGAGCTGTTAGAGATCCGCGCGCTGGCGGATGCGAAACACGCTTCGCTGGGCACGCCGCGGCAGATGGCGCGTTTCCTCTGCGGGATGTCCAGCCCGGCCTCGATGCGGGCGCGGCTTTACCGGCACGATGGATACGGGATGCTCTCCGACCTGCCCTTCGGCGAGGTCGAGGTAGTGGCAGAGAGTTTCTTTTGAAAACTCTTAGAGGGATCACATGAAACTCACGCAGGCCTCTCCGCCAACAAGCGCTTGAGACGGTTTTTTACGCTGACTTTTCCGACGGCCGAGAGCCTGTCCGTGAATAGGATGCCGTTGAGATGATCAATCTCATGCTGTAAAGCCCGAGCGAGCAATCCGTCTGTCTCGAGGACGAGCGTCGAGCCGTCAAGTTGCGGCAAGGTCGCTTTCACATCCATCGGTCGGCGGACTTCGCAGCGGATACCCTGGATACTGAGGCATCCCTCGAAGCCGATTTCCTTTTCCTGACCGTATTCGAGCGTGGGGTTGATGAAAATGAGCGGCATGATGTCACCGAGCTCCGCGTCCTCACCATTCACTTTCAGGTAGGAAACGCATTCGGGGTCATGGGAAACATCGATGACCGCGAGCCGCAAATCGCGCCCGATCTGCGGCGCGGCAAGACCCACGCCGTTCGCGTCGGCCATGGTCTCAAGCATTTCGGCGACAAGCGCGATGAGGCCGTCGTCGATGGAATCGACATTCCGGCACTGCTGGCGGAGGATGGGGTCGCCGTATTGGACGATGGGGAGGGACATGGTCGGGGAAAAGGAAACGGCGTAAGCCATGTCGGGTCGAGCGGAAATTGCCCGCCCGAAAACTCAAAACCTCCTCTTGCGCCGTTGCGCGGCGGGACTAGCTTCAGCGCGTGAACGGAAAACAGGCAGTCCTATTGAAAGGCTTGGCGGTGCTGGTGCTGGTGTGGGTGGTTGTTTTCGCGGTGCGCTCCTTCGCTGCTTCTAAAAAAATCACCGCCGAGAGTCTCAACCGTGAAGTGCGTGAGCTGAAATTCGAGGATTGGTCGGAGAACCCTGGAGCCGGGGCGGCGGTGAAGGAACGCGAAAAGGAAGTTCGCCGGATCGCGGATATGGTGAATCGGCTCGATTTCGCGGAGCGCGAGAAAAACCGGCAAAACCGTGCGGGTGAGGATTTTTTCCAGAAGCTCAGCATGGGGGAGAAGAACCTATTCATCGAGCTGACGATCGTGGAATCGATGAGTAAATTTATGGAAGCGCTCGACCAGATGCCGGAGGAGCAGAGAAAAAGTTTCGTGGAAAAGGGCCTGAAGGAAATCCAGGAGGGGCGCACCGCAGAGGAAATGGAGCGGGCGCGGGAAATGGATGAGAGCCTGCTCACAAAGATTAGCGAAGAGGGAATGCGGGCGTATTTCGACAAAGCCAGCGCCGACACGAAGCTGGACCTCGCCCCGCTGATGGAGGCGATGAACGAGGTCATGCAGGGGCTGAGGGGCAACGAATTCGGACCACGATGAGAAATACCAACAAGGAGGGGCTGCCTTCGGCTGCCCGGCAAGCCGAGCCATTCCCATTGCAGCCGGGCAGCAGGATGCAGCCCCTCCTTGGCTTCACGCTCACCGAGCTGCTGGTCGTGATCGCGATCATCGCAGCGCTGTCCGGCATCGCGGTGCCAGTGAGCCTGTCGATGATTGCCAAAAGCCGCGAGGCCACCTGCCTGGGAAACCTCCGGCAGATCGGTGCCGGTCTGCAGGCCTATCTTTCCGACAACAACCAGTGCCTGCCCATCCTCGCCCTCGGACGGGATAGTAAAAGTTCGGAGGAGCCGGTTCTCGAAACCGTGCTGCTGCCATACATCGGAAGCCCGGAAGTATTCCGTTGCCCCGCCGATAAGGAGCAGTTCGCAAAAACCGGCAGTAGCTATAACTGGAACATCACGCAGAACGGCCTGCACATCACGAAGCTCTCGTTCTTCGGCATCGAGGACAGGCCGGAACTCATCCCCCTCGTCAGCGACAAGGAAAGCTGGCATCCCGGCGGCACGAATTTTTTGTACGCCGACTCTAGTAGTTCTAACAAATCCCGTTTCGCTACGGGAAACAAGAAAGATTGATATGCTCGAAGCGCGCGGACTCACCAAAGCCTTCGGCGGGAAACCTGCGCTGCGGGACGTTTCCTTCAAACTGGAAAAAGGCGAGATCTACGGCCTGCTCGGCCACAACGGCGCGGGGAAAAGCACTTCGCTGGGGATCATCCTCGGCATGGTCGCCCCGGACGGCGGCGAGGTTTTCATCGACGGCGTCTCCGTCCAGAAAGACCGCGGCCAGGCGCTGCGCAAGGTCGGCGCAATCTTCGAGGCTCCCGCGTTTTACGATTACATGAGCGGCTGGGAAAACCTGAAGATCCTGATGGGATACTCCGGCGGATTCGATGCGAAGTCGGCGCGCGAAGTGGTAGAGCGCGTCGGCCTGACGAAACGGATCACCTCGAAAGTGCGCACCTACAGCCACGGGATGCGGCAACGCCTCGCGCTCGCCCAGGCTTTGCTTCCGGAGCCGGAGCTGCTGCTGTTAGATGAGCCGACCGATGGCCTCGACCCCGAGGGGATCAAGTGGTTCCGCGATTTCATACTGGGCCTCCGCGAGGAAAAAGGCATGACCGTCCTTTTTAACTCCCACCTCCTCGCCGAGGTCGAGCTGATGTGCGATCGCGTGGCGATCCTGCGCGAAGGGAAGCGCGTGTTCGAGGGATCGGTGAACAGTTTCCGGGACGGGATTCCGTGCTATCAAGTCACGCTGGAGCCATGGGAAAAAGGTTCGGAAATCGTCCGCAGCCTCGGCGGGGAAATCATCGCGCCAGACCGGATCTCGCTTCCTGCCGATATCGATCCCGCGCAACTCATCGAGTGGCTCGTGCAAGCGGGCGTGAAGGTGAGGGAGTTCGCCCGCATCCACCGCTCGCTGGAGGATGTGTATATGGAAATTTTAGACGGCCATGGCAGCCCGAACTGATCAGGTCGCCTTTTCCTTTTGCTTGCGGTCGGAAAATTTCTGGACGAACACGTAGCAAACCGGGATGAGGAACAGGCCGATGAGGGTGGAGATGGTCATTCCGAACACCACGCCGGTGCCCATGGTGCTGCGTGACGCGGCTCCAGATCCCGAGGCGAGCATGAGCGGCACGCAGCCGAGTATGAAGGCGAAGGAAGTCATCAGGATGGGGCGCAAGCGGAGCTTGGAGGCTTCCAGCGCGGCATCGAGGGTGGACATACCTTCCTCGCGTTTCATCTTGGCGAACTCAACGATCAGAATTGCGTTTTTCGCCGCCAGGCCGATGAGCATCACGAGGCCGACCTGGGCGTAGACGTTCATCTCGAAATTCCTCAGGAACAGGCCGGCAAGGGTGCCTAGAATGACAGTGGGGACGGAAAGCAGCACCGCGAAGGGCAGCGACCAGCTCTCGTATTGTGCGGCGAGCAGGAGAAACACGAAGATGATCGCCATGCCGAAGATCAGGCCGGCCTGGCCTTCGGATTTCTTTTCCTGGAGGGTGAGGCCGGACCATTCATAGCCGATGTTGCCGGGCATCTCCGCCATCACCTCTTCCATCGCCTTGAGCGCCTGGGTGGAGGTGTAACCGGGGGCCGGCGCGCCCATGATCTCCGCGGACTGGTAGAGGTTGAAACGCGTTGCGAAATTCGGCCCTGAAATCCTGCTGACTTTGACCAGCGTGCTCAACGGAACCATCCCGCCGCTGCTGTTGCGGACATAGAACGCGCCGATATCGTCCGGGGTGCTGGTGAACTCCGGCTCGGCTTGGAGAAAGACTTTGTAAACGCGGCCGAATTTCACGAAATCGTTCACATACAGCCCGCTCAGGTAGGCTTGCAGCGTCTGGAAAACGCTGTTGACCGGCACGCCGAGCGTGCGCGCTTTTTCGCGATCCAGCTCCACGCTGAGCTGCGGGGTGCTGGGGCTGAAGGTGGTGCTGATACGCCCGATCTCCGGGCGCTTCGCGGCGGCCGCCTGCACCTTGGCGAGCGCGTCCGTGAGCTCCTTGATGCCGCCGCCAGAGCGTTCCTGGAGCTGCATCGTAAAGCCGGAGACACTGCCATAACCAGGGAGGGCGGGTGGCCCGAAGGCGAACACACGGGCACCCGGGATGGCGAAAAATTTCTTATTCCACTGCGCCGCGATCTCGGAGGATGAAAGACCGCTTCCGGCGCGTTCTTCCCAGCTTTCGAGGCCGACAAACATCAGCGCGGCGTTGGGAACGCTGAGGTTATTGAGGATGTTCATGCCGCTGATGCCGAGGGCGGAGCGAACCCCTTTCGTGCCGCCGACGATGGCCTCGACCTGCCTGAGAACGGCATCGGACCGCTGCAGGGAAGCGCCCTCGGGAAGCTCGATGGCGACGAAAAGGTAACCCTTGTCCTCGTCCGGAATGAAACCGCCGGGCACAAATTTTCCTAGCCCCCAGATCCCGCCGCCGACGATCACGAGCAGCAGCATGGAGAAGGTCGCCTTGCGTGTGAGGCCACCGACGATTTTCCCGTAACGGTCGATGACCCAATCGAAGAACGTGTTGAATTTCCGGAAAAACCAAGCCAGCGGGCCGCGGCCGGGCTTGGGCGCGCGGAGCAATAGCGCGGCGAGGGCGGGGCTGAGCGTGAGGGCGTTGATCGTGGAGAAAACGACCGAGACCGCGATAGTGATCGCGAACTGCTGGTAGAGGCGGCCGGTGACACCGCCCATGAGGGCGACGGGGATGAAAACCGCGCAGAGGACCAGGGAAATGGCGATGATCGGCCCGGTGACCTCTTTCATTGCTTTTCGCGTCGCCTCGATCGGCGAGAGGCCGCGCTCAATGTGGTGCTGAACGGCTTCCACCACGACGATGGCGTCATCCACCACGATGCCGATGGCAAGGACGAGGCCGAACATCGTGAGGGTGTTGACGCTAAAACCAAGCAGTGGGAAGGCGATGAAAACACCCAGCAGCGCGACCGGCACGGTCAGCATCGGGATAATGGTAGCGCGGAAGCTTTGGAGGAAAATGAACACCACGATCAGCACTAGGACGATGGCCTCAAAGAGCGTGTGGACGATGGATTCCATCGAGGCCTTGATCGGCAGGGTGGAGTCCAGGGTGATGCTGTATTCCATGTCCGGCGGGAAACGATCGGCCGCCTCCTCCAGGATCGCCTTCACGTTGTCGGCGGTTTGCAGCGCGTTGGCACCGGGCGCTAGGTAAACGCCGAGCGCCCCGGCGGGAGCCTTGTCGAGGCGGGCGCGGAGATCGTAGGTCTGCGCACCCAGCTCCACACGGCCCACATCCTTAATCTTTACCTGCGAGCCGTCGTTGTTCGAGCGGACGATGATTTCCGCGAACTCCTCCGGGCTTTTCAGGAGTCCCTGCGCGCGCACGTTGAACTGGCTTTCCTGCCCCTTTGGCGCCGGCTCCGCGCCGATGCGACCCGCGGGAGCCTGGGCGTTCTGCTCCTTGATCGCGTTGTAAATATCCGTCGGCGTGATGCCGAGCGAGGCGAGCTTGTCAGGCAAAAGCCAGACACGCATCGAGTAATCCTGCGCGGTGAAATTTTTCACATCGCCCACCCCTTTGACGCGCTTAATCTGATCGACGAGATTGATGTCCGCGTAGTTTCCGAGAAACACGCCATCGTAAGTTCCCTTCGGCGAGGACAGGCCGATGGCGAGCAGGATATCGGGACTGGAGCGGTTGGTGATGATGCCCTGCGACTTCACCGCATCCGGCAACTGCGCCTCCGCCTGATTCACACGGTTCTGCGTGTTCACCTGCATGATGTCCACATCCGTGCCGACATCGAAGGTGACGTTGAGCGTCATCTTGCCGTCGTTCGAGCTGTAGGACTGCATGTAGAGCAGCTTGTCCACCCCGTTGACCTTGGATTCGATGGGCGTCGCCACGGATTCCATGACCGCCTCCGCCGCCGCGCCACGGTAAGTGGAGGTGACCTGGATCAGCGTCGGGCTGACGTTCGGATACTCCGAGATCGGCAGCTTCGTGAGGGAAATGACCCCGACCATGCAGATGAGGATGGAGATCACCATCGCCACGATGGGCCTACGGATGAAGAAATCGGCCATAGGGTTCTATTGTAGGGATCCCTTCGCCGGAAGGATTTGAACGCGAGCGCCCTCACGGACTTTCTGCAAGCCCTCCACGATGATCCGTTCCCCCGCCGCGAGCCCCTCGCTGATGACGGCCATCCCGTTGGTTCGTTCTCCTGCCACCACAGCCCGCTGGCTGGTGGTGTTGTCTTTGCCGACAACCCACAGGAACGTCCGCCCCTGTAAATCCACAAGCGCCCTTTCCGGTACGGTCAATGCGTCTTTTCTCGCACCCAGATCGACGACGATCCTTGCGAACATTCCGGGTCGCAGCAGCAGATCCTTGTTGGGAAACTCGGCGCGCACGCGGATCGTGCCGGTCTGGGCGTCCACGGCACGGTCGATGAACACGAATTTCCCCGCCTCCGCATACTGGCTGCCATCGGAGAGGATCAGCGAAACGGGAAGATCTCCGATTGTCCTGCCGGTGGCGCGCGCTTTTTCCACCGATTTCAGATGGATATCCTCACTCACGTTGCAGTAAAACCAGATCGGATCGAGCTTGGAAATGGTCGCCATGAGGGTCGGCTCGCCCTTGCCAACAAGCTCGCCGATGGAGACCTGCGCGGCTCCGATCATGCCCGTGATCGGGGCTTTCACCATCGTGTAGCCGAGATCGAGCTGCGCGGATTCCACTTTGGCTGTGGCAGAGGCGATGCCTGCCTCGCCCACTTCCACTGCCGCCAGCGCGTTGTCCAGATCCTGCATCGGTATCGCACGGCGCTCGGCGAGCGGGCGCAAGCGGGCGACGTCTTTCTCGTATTTATTGAGCGCCGCTTGTGACTCAGCAAGGCTACCCTGTGCCGCAGCGAGTTTTTCAAGATAGGGCTTCCGATCCAGTTCGAAAAGGGGAGCGCCCTCCTGCACTTGGGTGCCCTCAGTGAAAGACATCTTGTCCACGAAACCTTCCACCCTGGCGCGGATCTCCACATTCTGCGGGGAATCGAGGTGACCGATCATCCCGGCGCTGGAGGGAACATCGGTAGCCACCACTTCCATCACCGCAACGAAGGGTGCCGGAGGAGCCTGCGCCTCGGGCTTGTCGCATCCGGAAAGGATCAGACATGCGGTCAATGGTATGTAAGATCTCATCGTGCGGTTCGATAGGTTGTAAGCGGCGGATATTCAAGCGGCGGACATTCCCATGCCTCAGAACCATCTCAAAGACGGCATTCCAAACGCTGCCGCATTTTCCGGGCAAGCATACCACTTGCCAATCACAAAATTTGACTTGGCCGATGCTAATGCTTGCCTACCCGCGCCGTGGAAGCGAAACAGAACCGTATGCGGTCGCTTGCAATCATACTGAGTCCCCTCTTTCTCAGCGGGTGCGTGCTGGGGCCGGATCCCGGCAATCCCGATCCCGCTCTGCCCGGGGCGATCCGGGGCGATTCCGCACCACACGGCGCATCCTTCGGCGACAAGGCGTGGCGGAAGGTTTTCACCGATGCCACCCTCAGGAAACTCATCGAGCGCGCCATCGCGAACAACCCCGATCTCGCCGCCGCGACCTACCGCATCGAGCAGGCACGGGCGCAGGCGGGCGCCGCCTATTCCGATTGGTTCCCCCAACTCAACGGCGGCGCTGGAGGCAGCGCGAACTATGGCTCCGTAAACGCCGGGCAGGTGGCACCAGGTGCGGGACGCAGCTCGGAAACATATAACCTTTCAGGGCTTCTCAGCTGGGAAATCGACCTATGGGGTGGCATCCGCCGCAGCAACCAAGCCTCGAGGTCGGAGTTGCTCGCCGCCTACTACCAGCGCGACGCGGTGCAGACCAGCCTCGTGGCGGATGTCGCCTCCGCTTACATCGAGCTGAAAAACCTCGACGAGCGGCTCGCCATTTCCCGGCGCACGGTGGATAGCAGGCGGGAGTCTCTCGATCTTGTGAAGGCGCGCGGCGAGGGAGGGGTCGGCTCGGATCTGGAGACCGGGCAGGCGGAGGCCTTGCTCGGGCAGGCGCTCACCGCGATCCCGATCACTGAGAAGGCGATCGCTGAAAAGGAGAATCAGATCCGCTCGCTGCTCGGCGAATACCCCGGCGGCATCACCCGCGGCGGCACCTTTGACAGCCTAGACCAATCTCTGCGCATCAAAGGCGGGCTACCTTCCTCCCTCCTGGAGCGCCGCCCGGATGTGGCCGCCGCAAATCAGTCATTTCAGGCCGCCGTCGCACAGATCGGTGTCGCCGAGGCGATGCGTTTACCTAGCCTATCCCTCACCGGTAACGGCGGGGTGGTCAGCGGCGATCTGGGAAAATTGCTGGAAAGCAAGTCCGCCGCGTATTCCATCGGCCCGAATCTTACGGGCCCCATTTTCGATGCCGGGCGCGGCAAGGCGCGGGCTGAGGCCGCCAGAGCGCGCGCCGGGGAAGCTCTTGCCATTTACAACAAAACCTCCCAGCAGGCTTTCCGTGAAGCGGCGGATGCGATCAACGCCCATGTCAAAACGGGAGAGATCGCCGCCCGGCAAAACAACCTGGTGGAATCTTACCGGAAAGTCGCGCGGGTCGCCACCGACCGCTTCCAAGGCGGCGCTTCCGGTTATCTTGAAGTGCTCGATGCAGAGCGCAGCCTCTTCAACGCGGAGCTGGAACAAGCCGACGCCCGTCGCAACCGACTGCTCTCCGTTGTCTTCGCTTACCGCGCGCTGGGCGGCGGCTGGCAGTGAGAGATGCGGTGATTTTCCGAAAAACCCGTGGCGGTGATCCGCTGTTAGGCTATCCCTTCCGCTGCCAATGATCTTTCTCCAACAACTCAGAGGCGAACTGCGCAAGCTCTTCGCGAGACCACGGACATGGATGGGCTACGGCGCGTTTCTCATCATGGAAGTGGTGATCCTCGCGGTTTACAAGCTGGAGAGGAGCCAACAACACATGCGCAGCCTGGTGGAGAGGAACGGCCTTGAGTTCGGCACCTACTACAGCTCGCTGACGATCACTTTCACGATCATGCTGCTGAGTATGTTCCTGCTGGGCTCGATCTATTTCGCGCTGGTGGCGGGGGATATCGTCGCGAAGGAGAACGAGGATGGGAACCTGCGGATGGTCTTCGCCCGGCCGATCACCCGGCTGCGGCTGCTGCTGGTGAAATACACGGCGGTCTGCCTGTACACGTTCAGCTTCGTTTTTTTCGTGGGCGTCAGCGGCTATGCGATGGCCGTCGCGGCGGTCGGCTGGGAGGGCGGGCTCTTCGTGATGGAGCCGAAGATGAAAGTCTTCGCCGCGTATCCGGATTGGTGGGAGGGCGCGGGCAGGCTGGCGCTCTCAGCGGGCGGGATCGGCATCAGCATGATCACGCTCTCTTCGATCGCTTTCATGTTCTCCTGTTTCAAAATCAAACCCGCGGCGGCGACGATCATCACGCTCACCATCCTTTTCGTGGACATGATCCTGCAGGGTTTCCCGTTCTTCAAACCCTACGAAAGCTACTTCGTCACTTGGCGGATGAGCGCGTGGGTCTTTTTCATGGAGCAACACATCTCATGGCCGAAGATCATCGAAAGCTACGCGTTCCTGTTAGGACTGAACGCGTCGCTATTCACCGTCGGCTGGCTGGCGTTCCAGACGCGGGATTTTAAGACGTAGTGGCGGCGGATTGCATCCGCCATACCTTCCTCAGGTTTTGTTAGGCATGGCGGATGCAATCCGCCGCCACATCACTTCCCCCAAGCCTTCATCAGCGCGGCGGCCATTTCACTTGGCGTTTCCGCGACGACGATGCCGCACTCAGCGAGGATCTTTTTCTTCGCTTCGGCGGTGTCTTCCTCGCCGCCGACGATGGCTCCGGCGTGGCCCATGCGGCGGCCGGGAGGCGCTGTCGCTCCAGCAATGAATCCGGCGATCGGTTTCTTGCAATTCTCCTTCGCCCAGCGCGCGGCCTCGACTTCCGCCGTGCCGCCAATTTCGCCGATCATGATAATCGCTTCGGTCTCGGGATCGTTGTTGAACATTTCGAGCACATCAAGGTGGGAGGTGCCGTTGATCGGGTCGCCGCCGATGCCGACGCAGGTGCTCTGGCCGTAGCCCATTTGGGTGAGCTGGAAAACCGCCTCGTAGGTGAGCGTGCCGGAGCGGGAAACGACGCCGACGTTGCCGCGCTTGTGGATGTAGCCGGGCGCAATGCCGATGCGGCAGCCACCATGGCTTTTCTCACCGCGGCCGGGAGTGACGAGACCGGGGCAGTTCGGACCGACCAAGCGTGACTTCGAGTCTTTCAGCGCGTGCTTCACCCTCATCATGTCCATGACCGGGATGCCCTCGGTGATGCAGACGATCAGCTCCACGCCCGCGTCCATCGCTTCAAGGATCGCATCGGCCGCGAACGGCGGCGGGACGAAGATCGCGGAGGCCGTGGCTCCCGTTTCATTCACCGCTTGGCAAACGGTGTCGAAAATGGGAACCAAGTCCGCGAATTTCTGTCCGCCTTTACCGGGAGTCACGCCGGCCACGAGTTTCGTCCCGTAATCAAGCGAGAGCTGTGCGTGGCGTGCGCCGAAGGCGCCGGTGATGCCCTGCACGAGGACTTTGGTGTTTTCGTCGATGAGGATGGCCATGGATTCTGTTAGGTTCGGTGTAAATTTAGATTTCGAGTTTTCCGAGTATTTCGGCGGGGATTTTCTCGCTCAGTTCCGGATGGGTTTCGAGCAGGCGGGAGATATCGGTCAGATCCTTCAGCTTCTTGCTGCCCCGGCGTCCCTTGTCGGAGTAGGCGGCGATCTTTCCTTTGAGAGTATCTTCCAAAGAGGCGACACGCATGAGGATTCCGTGGACTTCCGTCGGCACGGAGTGCGATGGGAATTCCCCATACATCGCCTCGGTGCTGATCTGGATCGAGACCTTGGACTCGCCTTTGAAATTGATCGACCAGTCGAACCTGTTTTCGGAAAAACCCAGTCCTTTGAGCGCCTCCGCCGCTTCCTCAATTTTCTCAGAAGCAATGACTAGATCCACATCAGCGGTGGCCATTGGCTCGGCCGCCCAGTGATTCACCGCGAGGCCGCCGATCATACACCAGGAAATCTCACGCTCCTCCAACGCCGCGACAAGCCGCATGACGTCTTTCGCGCCACCCAGTGTCTGCCAGTCGTAGAATTGCCGGAGCGTCATTGATCGCGCGATGTTCGTTTTGCGATATACCGGGGATCGCGGGAAGTGTGGATCACAGCCTGGACGCGAACCTCATGACCGGCCACCCGGAAGTAGATATGGAAAGGCCACTTTTTGAGAAAAACGCGGCGAATTTCGTCACGTAGGAACGGTGTCGATAAAAAGGGGTTTTCTTCCAGCCCACGAAAGCATACGCGAAGCGCGGCCATAAACCGCTGCGCCAAACTCCCGTCTTCGGAACCGTAGAACTCCATAATTTCCGCAATATCCTCCATCGCCTCCGGGACAATCAGCAACGCATATTTCATCCGATATGCGCCCAGTGCTTGTTGAATTCGTCGAGGCTGGTGGCCGCTTCCGGATTTTTCTTGTCGGCTTTGAGCCGTTTTTCCAGCTCCAGAATGAGATCTTCTGAATCCGCTTCACCGTCAAAATCCGGCGTCACGAAAGGCAGGAGATACGTGAATACCTCGTTCTTCTCCTCAAGCGAGAGTCCAGTGAGTTGCCTTTCAAGTTCCGCTTTCATAATTGCACGATAACCAAAGCTCCGGAATCAGCCAACCGCTTTCACGATTTTTTGTGCACCGTCGGCCATGGTGTCGGCGGCGACGATGTCGAGGCCGGAGGCGGCGAGGGTGGCTTTGCCCATTTCCACGTTGTTGCCTTCGAGGCGGACGACAAGCGGGATGGGGAGGCCGGTTTCCTTGGCCGCGGCGATCACGCCCTCGGCGATCACGTTGCAGTCCATGATGCCACCGAAAATATTGATGAGGATACCCTTCACGTTCGGATCACCGAGGATGATCTTAAATGCGGCCGTGACCTGTTCCTTGGAAGCGCCACCGCCCACGTCGAGGAAGTTCGCCGGCTCGCCGCCGTAGTGTTTGATGATGTCCATCGTCGCCATGGCGAGACCTGCTCCGTTTACAAGGCAGGCGATGTTGCCGTCGAGCCCGATGTAGTTGAGATCGTATTCCGAAGCGGCGACCTCGCGGGGATCCTCCTCTTCCTTGTCGCGCATCGCGACGATGTCCGGGTGGCGGTAAAGGGCGTTGTCGTCGAAGCCGAACTTCGCATCAAGCGCCAACACGCGGCCGTCGGGGGTGGTGACGAGCGGGTTGATCTCCAGCATCGAGCAATCGCACTGGATGAAAAGTTTGTAGAGGTTGGAGAGAAGTTTCCCGAACTGCTTCGCGATGTCCCCAGAGAGGCCGAGCTCAGCGGAAATTTTCCGGATCTCATACGCCTGCAGGCCGAGCAGCGGGTGGACAACCTGGCGGAAAATTTTCTCCGGCGTGTCGTGCGCGACGTCCTCGATGCTCATGCCGCCGGCCGTGGAGGCGACGATGATCGGCGCGCAGGTGGCGCGATCCATCAGGATGGCGAGGTAATATTCGTGGGTGATGTCCATCGCCTCGGCGATCATCACTTTCCGCACCAGGCGGCCTTCCTCGCCGGTCTGCACGGTGACAAGGGTTTCGTTGAGCATTTTCCCGGCGAACTCCGCCGCCTGCTCCGGGCTTTCGATGAGATGCACGCCGCCCTTGAAGCCGTTCTTGAAATGACCCTTGCCGCGACCGCCCGCATGAACCTGCGCTTTGATCACGAGCTTCGCCCCCGCGAACTCCCTGGCAGCGGCAGCGGCCTCCTCCGGGGATGAGGCCACCTTGCCCTTCGGGCTCGGGACTTGGAATCGGTCAAACAGCTCCTTGGCTTGGTATTCGTGGATGTTCATGGATCGTAGCGGGGAAACCCGCGCGGCTTTTATCCCCCGCCAAGCGACGGGGTCAAGCAAGCCCTGCGAAAAGTTCCCTCAACGTTCCCAGCTCTTCGTCCTGAGCGCCTCGGCGGCGGCTCGCGCCTCGGCCTCTTTCTTGCTTTTGCCTTTTCCGGCGGCCAGCAGCTTTCCCTGCCATGTCACCTCCGCCTGGAAAACGCGGCGGTGGTCAGGACCGCTCTCGCTCACGATCTGATAGACGGGTGCTACGGGATAGATCGCCTGGAGAAACTCCTGGAGCTCGCCCTTAGGATTGCGCTCGTCGGGGCTTTCCACCATGCCTTCAATCTCCGCTTCGAAAAGGCGCAGGATCATCATTTTCGCAGCGTCAAGGCCGGTGTCGAGATAGACCGCTCCGATCAGGGATTCGAAGGCGTCCGCAAGGGTCGATAGCCGCCGCCGACCGCCGGTAGCCTCCTCGCCTTTTCCCAGCAGCACATAATCGCCGAGGTGAATGACCATCGCGAACCTCGCCAACGCCCGGCGCGAGACGACGCGCGAACGGAGTTTCGTGAGATCCCCTTCGGCGGCTCCGGGGAACAGCCGGAAAAGGGCTTCCGTCACCACGAGCTGCAAGACGGCATCGCCGAGAAATTCAAGCCGCTGGTTATCGAAATGCGGGCGCTGCGTCTCGTAGGCAAGGCTCGGATGGGTCAGCGCTTCCGCCAAAAGGAGGGAATTGCGAAACTTATATTGGATCCGGCTTTCCAGCGGTTGCATCGGGCAAATATACTCGTTTTCACCGCTTTACCCGTGCCCGGCGACATGCCGAACGCGAGGAAAAAGGTGGGGTGATCGACGGGACTCGAACCCGCGACAACCGGAATCACAATCCGGGGCTCTACCAACTGAGCTACGACCACCATTTCAGGCGGGCGACCTTGTTACAACAGCCCCAAGGCGTTGCAAAGGGAAAAATCGGTTCATGCTTACAAATCCCTGGGCACCTCATCGGTAGTCGAGTCACGAATTAGGAAACCGCCTTCAGGTCGGTGGCAACGACCCCCCTCTTTTCTTGTGTCTTGCGTCTCAAAGTCTTCCGTCTTTCTCAAACCCCCACCCGCAGATCCCGCATACTCCACAATACGCCCTTTGCCGCCGCGCCGCTGCCGCGCATCCGCCGCGCTCCGTCCTTCCTCCTCTCCGAAAACCTCTCCCGCGCCCCTGCAAACGCCTCGTTCACAAACGCTTTGCTCCCGATTACCGCCCCGTCCGTAAAGTACCTCACCCGCATCCTCAATATCTTCGCCGCGGTCAGGTCGGGCAGGCCTATCGTCTGGCCTGTTTTCTCCAGATGCTCGATGATTTCCTCCATGTTCATGTTCCGCATCTCCGCTGCTTTCCCGCGGGCTTTCCCTTTCCCCATCACTTCTTCCAGTTTCGCCTTCCCACGCTTCCTCGCCACCGCCATCCCCAATAGGATCCGGTAACTCTTCGCCACTTCCAGCCATTGCGTGGCATCAAATCCCACCCCTTTGTCGCATCGGTTCGCCCGCACCAATCCTTCCCGCGCCTTCTTCCCATTTCCCTTTTTCCCCCCTCCCACCGCCTCGCCATAGCTGCTCCAGCGATACTCCGCCGGGTCTTCCACCATCCCCGCACGGACCGGATTCAGGTCGATGTATGCCGCCATGGTCCGCGCCGCCAAACCGCTTTCTACAATCACGCTCTTGAAGCGATCTTCCCACAAGGTTCCGGTGCGCTGGTGCGTGCGGTTGAACCAGCGGGTGAAACGGATCAGCAGGGCTTTCATAAACTCGCTGAGGTCGTGCATGCGCCGCGTGTGGCGCAGACGGATTTCCCCTAGCAGCGCCTCCGCTCCCTCCGCCCTGGCTTCCTCCATTTCACGGGCGATCGCGGCCACCGCCGCCTCGCTGTAAATCGCCCCCAAGCGCCGCAGGATTTCCCCGTCGGAAACGCCCTCGGCAGGCGCGGGCGGCACTTCGAGGAGAATGTGGAAGTGGTTGGACATCAGGCAGTAGGAAAGAACCCGGCAACCGCTGAAATTCTCGACCATCCTCATGAACATGCGGAACTTCTCCCTCTCCTCCTCCTTCAACACAAACCGCCGATCCACCACCCGCGAAACGCAGTGATAAATCACCGGCTTCTCCAACGAATTTTTCCAAGGACTCAGGAATCGCTTACTGCTCATTCCCCCGATCCTACCCGCAAAATTCCCCATGGCAACAGGAAAGTCCTACTGTTTCCCTGGGAAATTTCACACGGAGCGACGATCTTTGAGGGAGGGAGTTGCGGGGACCTAATGGGTGACCCCAGAGACGCGCGGTGAAGAGCGGCATCGACGAATCGGGAACTCAGTATGCCGCACGAACCTGCTTCAGAAGCATATGGCCGCCAGTTTCACCCCAATCCTCAACCACTCGAAGAACTTTACCGTTGTCGACCCAGTCAACGGGGCGAATTTCATAAGTCGAATCGGAACGCTTCGTAGCATAAGAGTTAATCTGCATAGTTGTTTTGTCTGCAATCATTAAGAACTTACCGTGCAGTGCATTTCCGGTTACATATTGAGCTGAAAACGCAATGAAACGGCCATCAGGAGAGATGATAGGATTCTTTGCATGAACGTCTTGAGGAGAGACTCGAGATGAGGTTCCGTCGGCATTAACTATCCAAATTTCACTCGGGTTTCCTGCAGTAGATACACCGCCATCATGAGCATCCACCTCCTTTATCATGTAACCATTGGGAACGGTGATGGCTTCCAATGCAACAATCCCGTCCTGCGACTCGCTCCGGACTGCTCCAATATATGTTGCAACAAAGCTCCGACTGCCCGGCAGCTCTAGAATAACCTCACCATTTTCGCCTTCTTTAATCGCACCAACGGCCGGAGGCTTATACAAAGCCAATATTCGCATCAGCGCTGGATCCGAAGTAGCTTCCTTGAGCGCGGAAATATCAATCCCCAGCGTAGCCAAATCGACTGGTTTTTCAACGCGAGGCTCTAAATCGCTATCGCGACTCCGATGCTTTTCTGATTCAGGATACGACAAAACAGTATGGCTATGAGAGTGGTCATGTGAATGCCCGTGGATCGGCGAAGATTTATCAAGATAAGGCATTGCGTCGCGATGTGTATTTCTTTTTAAGGGTGGGGGCGGCGTAGAAAGGGGGGCATCATGACGAAATATCAGTATGATAAAAGCTCCAATTAAAATTCCACCAGCTATCAAAAAAAAGTTTTTCATCTGAGATTCTCTTCTACGTGTTTGATTATGTCTGGAATGGCTGGGATGTAATTTGAACCTGGACATGACGAAGGACTCGAAGAAAGTGCCATTGCCTTGTGATATGAGATCTTATCCTTGGTAAGCTTGTGTCGCCGACAGACAGCAGAAATCACCTTCTCAATAGACTTTTGCCTCGCTGCGGGCCAAGCCTCGTTACCTTCGCTAGCTTCGTAATCACCCATGGTGCAAAGTCCGAAACCAGCTACTGTATTATTACTTCCGACGTGCTCGCCTTTAGCGTAAGGACCGCCTAACATCCCTGGGGCTCCTTCAATTTTCCTGCCTTCAAAAACATCGCCATTTTTATCCATGATTAGATGATAACCTATATCATCAAAATCCTTTCCACCGAACAAATTGTATGGAAACAGACTCATATGAAGCTTTTGAATTCGCTGCATTTCATCCCACCCTGTGCCGGTGTTGGACGTGTGGTGAAGTGTGATATTCTGTATGGTTGGCATTGTTTGAGTATGAGTTTTTGCGGCTACCGCTCCCCAATCTGCCCGCGATTTTATTTGTAAAATCTCAGTCGGCTTTTCCCAAACAACATTTCCCCCAATTAGCAGCTGAATAATATTCTTCCCTGGAGCTGTTGCAGTAAAACTACACGCACTGTCGGTCGGATGGTCAAACGTCCCGATCACAGGACTCAAATCCTTGAGCTTCCACTGGCAAGTGATGCCGCTTACTTTACAAAGCTCGACAACATCATTCTTGTGTCCGCCAAACATGTAGAGTTCAGGACAGTTAACCTCCACCGGGAGGAGGTAAGTCGTGAGGGAGGATACTTTGTTGATGCTCTTGGAGTGGAGATGCGTGGTGAGGAGGCCTGAGGTGTTATCCACGACCCAGTGATTATTAATCACGGTGGCTAGGCCGGTGGTGGTTCTTACGCCCAGTGTGTTTGCTGCAGAAGTGGTGAAGGAGGCGGTGGTGGGGAAGCCGTTGACTTGGGCTTCCCAGCAATACCAGGTGTCAGGTTGGTCAGGACGGCTGCCGGTATGCGTGAGCTTAATCTGGTAGCTGTTGTTTTTGCGAAGCTTGTGGGTGACTGTTATGAAGTCGTTGAATTTTGGGGCGGTGACTTGGAGTTTGCGGAAGTCCCGAGGGCCAAGGCCGGTGATGTTCATTTGCCATGTGGCGTAATCGCCACCCGTGCGGAAGGTGACGCTTTCAAGCGGGTCAGTTGGCGGCTTGCCGCTGTCGGCAGCGCTGTTTGCGTCGCTACCTTGGGAGACTTCGATGGCATCGGAAACGCCATCGCCATCGGTATCTTTCTTTCCGGGTGAGGTGGAATTTTGAAATTCGTTGATGTTGGTGACTCCGTCGCCATCTCCGTCTCCGGTGCCGCCGTTGATGCCTGTTGTGTTGAGCGGGTCGAGTCCGTAGAGTCGTTCCCAAAAATCCGGCAGTCCGTCTTGATCCGTATCCTGTTCGGGGCTTTGCCAGTAGAAAGGGGAGAGGGGGTAAGTGGTGCCCCAGTCTTTTTCTACGATGTCTGGAAATCCGTCACGGTCAGAGTCTTGTCGGTAGAGTTCGGTGACTTCAGCATCAGAGAGGTTGCGGGAGTAGAAGCGGATGCGATCCATGCTGCCGCGGAAGGTGTGGCCTTGGTCGGTGGCGACGGGGACGTTTTTTCCGTAAGAGATATATCCGGCGGTGGTGGCGGTGAGGGTGGGGTTGGTGATGTTGCTTTCCTTGATTTTCACCCCGTTGACGAAGAGGCGGCTGTTATTGCCGTTTTTTACGAAGGCGAGGTGATTCCAGAAGCCGTCATCTAGGTAATCCGCCACCGGGATCTCGCCGAAGAAAGTTATGGTTAAGGTCGTGCCATTGTAGCGGCTGACCGTGATCTTCTGAGTGGTGGATCCGGGAACCCCCTTGTAGATGGAGACGATGAGCTCCGGGTAAGCGTCGAGTGCGCCGTTGCAGGCGAAGAAAACCGTATGGATATTTCCCGCCTTATTCTGTATGTATCCAGGGGGGATTTTGAACCACATGGATGTGGAAAATGCGGTGCGATTGTGGAATAGGGTGCCCGGCGCGGCGAGATGGTCGTTGCCCGCGTCGAAAAGGGCTCCCTTGGAAATCATTCCTGAGTTGTCGATGCTCATGCTGAGCTGGCGACAGTTAAGGGGTTGATCTCCGCCAGCGATATCGGCAAAGCTGTAGTTGGTTCCGGAGACGGCCATGGTCTCGAAATCCCATCTGCCGATCAGACCCGACTGAAATCCTGCGGAAAGATTATTGTTTCCGTCCGGATCCGCGACGACTGCGTTCACGGTGGGAAAGGGATCGGTGCTGTTAGGGATGCCGTCGCGATCGGTATCAGGCAGCTGAGCCATTACCGGGAAAATGCAGGCGGCTGTGACGGATAGAAGCCGAGAAGCCGAGAAGCCGAGAAGATTTAGGTGCATAATTAAAATGGCTGCGGAGGCATGATCTCGAACACAAAAAAATCAAGCGAATTTCCCCACAAAGGCAAAATCCTCTAAGGCGGTATGCAGAAATCCTATCGGATCGTTATATAATAGATTATTGAGAAATCGCTAGACGCTGGTCTCAGAAAGTGGGGCTTTCATTGCCGGGGGCGACGAGTTTCCCGACGAGTTTCCCGGGGATGGGGAAGACGGAGTTTACGGCGGCCTTGGGGTCGCGGCCGAGCTCGTCGAGGTCGACGGCAAGCGATGATTCACAGATTCTTATCCGTCACCGCGCCTTCACTCGCGCTGGTGACGAGCTTCGCGTATTTCGCGAGGACTCCGAACTTGTAGCGCGGTTCCGGGCGTGTCCATTTCGCTTTGCGGGCGGCGATTTCCGTGTCGGGGAGGTTTACGGAAATACGGTTCTCGACGGCGTTGATCTCGATCTCATCGCCGTCCTGGAGGATGGCGATCGTGCCGCCTTCGAAGGCTTCCGGGGTGATGTGGCCGACGACGAAGCCATGGCTGCCGCCGGAGAAGCGGCCATCGGTGATGAGGGCTACGTCCTTGCCGAGGCCCATGCCCATCACGGCAGAGGTAGGGCCGAGCATCTCGCGCATTCCGGGGCCGCCCTTGGGGCCTTCGTAACGGATCACGATCACGTTTCCTTTCTCGATCTTCTTGTCGAGAATGGCGGTCATGGCCTCCGGTTCGGAGTTAAACACGCGGGCCTTGCCTTTGAAAGTTTCGCCTTCCTTGCCGGAAATTTTCGCGACCGAGCCGCCTTCCGCGAGGTTCCCGTAAAGGACGCGGAGGTGGCTGTCCTTTTTGAGTGGGTTGTCGAGCGGGCGGATGATCTGCTGGTCGGCGGGGTATTTGATCGGGGATTTCTCCAGGTTCTCCCGCATGGTGCGGCCGGTGACGGTCATGCAATCGCCGTGCAGGAGGCCGGCTTCGAGCAGCATGCGCATCAGCGGGACAGTGCCGCCGATGCGGACGAGATCTGCCATGGCGTATTTGCCGGAGGGCTTGAGATCGGCGAGAACCGGTGTTTTTTTGCCGATGCGCTCGAAGTCGTCCAGGGTGATCACGACCCCGGCGGAGTGCGCCATGGCGGGGATGTGGAGGCAGGCGTTGGTGGAGCCGCCGAGGGCGATGAGGACGGTGATTGCGTTTTCGAACGCCTCTTTCGTCATGATGTCGCGCGGCTTGATGCCGAGCTTGATGAGGTTCAGCACCGCCGCGCCGGCGTCGAAGCAATCGCGCATCTTGTCATCGGAAATGGCGGCCTGGGCGGAGCTGTTAGGCAGCGACATGCCGAGCGCCTCGATCGCGCTGGCCATGGTGTTGGCGGTGTACATCCCGCCGCAGGAACCCGGGCCGGGGATCGCGCAGGACTCGACGTGCTCCAGCTCCTCATCGCTGAACTCACCGTTCGCGTGTTTGCCCACCGCCTCGAACACGGATACGATATCGAGATCCTTTTCCTCGCCCTTGATCTTGCCGCAGCCGGGCAGGATGGTGCCGCCATAGACGAAGACGGCGGGGCGGTTCATGCGGCCCATCGTCATCACGCAGGCGGGCATGTTCTTATCGCAGCCGCCGATGGCGACGAAGCCGTCCATGCCTTCGCAGCCGACGACGGTCTCGATGGAATCCGCGATCACCTCACGGGAAACGAGCGAGTATTTCATCCCCTCGGTTCCCATCGAGATCCCGTCGGAAATGGTGATCGTATTGAAAATGAGGCTCTTGCCGCCCGCAGCATCGACGCCCTTTTTGGACTCGATGGCGAGCTTGTCGATGTGGATGTTGCAGGGCGTGACCTCGCTCCAGGTTGAGGCAATACCGATCTGCGGTTTTGCGAAATCGGCTTTCTTGAAACCCACTGCGTAAAGCATCGCACGGCTCGGCGCGCGGTCGGGGCCATCAAGCATCAAACTGGAAAAAGGGCGTTCTTGGTCGTTCATCGGGCGGTGATGTTTCCCGAAACGGACGGGATTGGCAACCCGGTTCCTAGAACCAATTTTCCAGCCTGAACCGCCGCCTAATAACAGTGGGAATATCCGCCGTGGTAATGGCCACCGTAGTGACCGCCGCCATAACCATAGCCGCCACCGCCGTAGTAATTGTTTTGGCTGTAAGAGTGGTTATTGTCGTCGGCTAGGGCGTATCCGACGATTCCCGCTGCGGCGACGCCCATCAGCGCGACACCGGGATCGACGGATTGCCTCGGGTTTCCGTAGGCGTCGTAGCTGGTGGTGCAGCTCGCGCTGAGGGGTGCGCAGGCGAGCAGGGCGGTGAGGCGAACCGGGGACAGGATTGTCTTCATGGTAAAGGAATGACGCGGCGCCCCGTGATTTCATTCAGCGGGATTTCGGAAATTTTTTACCGACTTTTTTAGCGGGGCGCGTGGCGGGTTTCTGCGGTTTGGAAACATCCCTTTCCCGCGTCCGTTTCCGCCAATCCTTCTTGGCGGGCGGGATCACGATTGCGGGGGATTTCGCGTAGTAGTCGAAGCTCCTCAGCTTTTTCCGCGGCAGGCGCTGGCCGATGGCCATTTCCAAGATACCGAGCAGGTTGAGATCGCCCTTGGGCACGAAGCTGACCGCCTCGCCCTCGTGCTCCGCGCGGCCGGTGCGCCCGATGCGGTGGATGTAGTCCTCGGGGTTCACGGGGAAATCGTAGTTCACCACGTGGCTCACGCCATCGATGTCGATCCCGCGCGCGGCGAGATCGGTGGCGACGAGCACTCGCACCGCGCCGCTTTTGAAATCCGCCAAGGCCTTGATCCGCTTCTCCTGCGTGCGCCCGGAGTGCAGCCTCGTGACGCTGATTTTTTCCTTCCGCAGGATCTCCGTGAGTCGGTTCGCGCCGTCCTTCATGCGGACGAAAACGAGCACGCGCGCGAACGCCTCGTCTTTCAGCAACGCCAGCAGCATCGCGTCCTTGAGGTGCGGCGGGACTTCGTAAACCGCCTGTTTCACGGTGTCCGCCGGGTTGTTTTTCGCGCCGACCTGCACCCGCTTCGGCTCGTGCTGGAAGCGCTTCGCGAGCGATTCGACCTCGCGCGGGAAGGTGGCGGAAAACATCAGGGTCTGGCGGCGCTTCGGGAGGGCGGCGACGATGGTCTCGATGTCCGGCAGGAAACCCATGTGGAGCATGCGGTCGGCTTCGTCGAGGACGAGCACCTCGAGCCGCGAGAAATCGAGCTTGTGCCGCCCTAACAGATCGATGAGCCGGCCGGGCGTGGCGACGATGATGTTCGCCCCTTTGCGCGCCGCGCGGATCTGCGAGTTTTCATCCACCCCGCCGTAGATTGCGGCGACGCGGATGCTGAGGTGGCGACCGTAGGAATGGATGCTTTCCGTGATCTGGATGGCGAGCTCACGGGTCGGTGCGAGGATCAGGGCGATGGTGCCGTGGAGTTTGTTCTCCGCTTTCCGCAGGGAAAGCCGGTGCAGCATGGGCAGGACGAAGGCCGCCGTCTTGCCGGTGCCGGTCTGGGCGATGGCGGTGATGTCGTCGCCGTGCATCACCTTCGGGATCGCGGCGGCCTGCACGGGGGTCGGGCGGGCATAACCGACTTTTTTAATGGCGCGGAGGATCCCCTCCTCCAATCCGAATTCGCTGAATGGCATGGAGCGATCCTAGACTCACACCTGCGGCGCTGGCACGGATTTAAATCACAGCCTCATGCGCTCCGGTCAGCGGTCGGCAAACTCACGGCCAATCCATAGTTGCGAATGGGCACTGGGGGCTTCGTTCAGAAATCCCTGCGTCCCTGGAGGGCGCGGATCAGCGTGAGTTCGTCGGCATGCTCGAGGCCGCCGCCGGCGGGGAGTCCTTGGGCGATGCGGGTGAGCTTCACGGGTTTTCCGCGCATCATGTCGGCGAGGTAGTTCGAGGTGGCCTCGCCTTCCACATCGGCGCCGAGGGCGAGGATGATTTCCATGCCGCCGCCGTTTTCCACGCGCCGCATCAGCGAGGGGATGTTGAGGTCTTCGGGGGAAACGCGGTCGAGCGGCGAGAGTTTTCCGCCAAGGCAATGGTAGCGGCCCTTGAACGCGCCGGATCTTTCCAGCGGGATCACATCGGTCGCCTGTTCAACGACGCAAAGGATGGAGTCGTCGCGTTTCGGGTCGTCGCAGATATCGCAGCGTTCGCGGGTGGCGAAGAAGCCGCAGGCGGAGCAGGCGATGATCTCCTCCTCCGCTTTCACCAGCGCCTCGGCGAGGACTTTCGGCTCGGCCTTGCGGTTCTGGAGGAGCCAGACAGCCATGCGCTCCGCGCTGCGCGGGCCGATGCCGGGGAGGCGTTTCAGCTCGTCGATGAGGGCACGGACGGGGATGGGGAAATCAGCGCGCGCCATGGTCTTTCGATTGGGGTTTATCCACGGGCAGGACGTGGTTGGTGGTGTAGAACATGGCGCAGAAACCCGACCACAGGACGGCGACGAGCGCGACCCCAATCTCCGGCTTGTGGGCGGCCAGCAACAGCACCGGCCCCCATGCGAGGGTCAGCGCGAAGGTGAGGCTCCAGACCACCATTCTGCGCCAAAGGCCGGGGACGTTGAGGATGACGGCGGGGAGAAGAAACGCCAGCAAGGCGGAGCCGCCCCACAGCGCGATGGGGCCGAGGGATTTCGCGGAAGCCGCCATGCTTTGCGGCGCGAGGAGGCCTTCCAACAGACCGTCCACTTTCCCCATCAGCCCGAGGAAACTCAGCCCCGCCGCCAAGGCCAGTGCCATCACCCCGGCGGAAAAAACCGCCAGGCCGATATGCGGGTGGTCGTTGGGCTTCTCCTTCATCCAAGGATTTCCAGGAGTTTCTCCGTGTGGCTCAGCGGCGAGACCTTTTCGAGCACCGCCTTGATGCGTCCATCCGGGCCGATCACGAACGTGCTCCGTTCCACGCCCATGAATTTTTTCCCCATCATCGACTTCTGCACCCACACGCCGAAAGCCCCGCAGACCCCCTTATCCGGATCCGCGATGAGCGGGTAAGGCAGTTGCCGTTTCGAAATGAATTTCTTGTGACTCGCTGCGCCATCCGCGCTCACGCCGAACACGCGCGCCTTGCCCTTGAGTTCCGCCCAATGGTCGCGCAGCGAACAAGCCTGAATCGTACAGCCCGGCGTGCTGTCCTTCGGGTAAAAAACGAGCACCACCGTCTCCCCTAGCAACGCCGAGAGCGTGAGTTCCGTTTCCGTTTCCCCGTCCACCACCATTGCGGTGAAATCCGGTGCCATCTCGCCAACCTTAGGTTTCATGCGCGGAGCATCACCGCGCCGCGCGGACGAATCAACCCCGCTTATTCGGATACCTCGGGCGGCAGGAAGGTTTTCCCGCCCGGCTGACATTGCGGTTGTATCACGGGGGCCAGCGGTTAGGTTTTTCCCGATACACACACCGAACTGAACCCACTTTGACGCGTTACCTTTCCATGTTCCTGCTCGCCGCCCCCGCGCTCTGCGCCCAGGGAACCGCGCCGGACGTGAAAAAAAACCCGGTTTCCCTTTTGCCGAGTGGCAGCGTGCTTAAGGGCGTGCTGATCCCGCGCTATGACAAGGAGCGCAACCTCGTGGGCGACATGAAGGCGGAGACCATGACCCTGATCGACACCGAGCGGGTGCAGGGCGAGAACGTGCTGATCCGTTTGTTCAACCGCGACCGCAGCCTGCGCGGGAAAGTGAAAATGGAGAACGCGTTGTTCGACCAGGCGAAGTCGCGGCTGTTCGCGAATGAGCCCGTGGAAATCACCGCCGACAGACTAGTTGCCCGGGGCGTCGGGCTTGTGTATTCCTTGCGGGAAGGCAAGGGTTTTCTGAAAGGCCCCGCGAGCACCTGGATCTCCGCCCCTCCCACCGCTACCTCCATGATCAGCAGCCCCTTTTCCGCCGCCGCGCTCGTCGCTTTCTGCCTAGCGCCTTCACCACTCATCGCCCTGCCACCTCCGTTCGTTTCCGAAGAGGAAATCGCCGCGATCAAGGCCGACTCCGCCCCCGCGAAACCGGAGGCGGACAAACGCTCCGCCGCCACGCAGGCGAGTTTCAACGAATCGGTCGAGCAGGGAAACAAGGCGTCTGCCGCCGCGCTAGAGTTCATCAGCACCAGCGAAATCAAGACCGTCGCGATGCAGGAACCCGGAGCTAAAGAAGAGGCCAAGCCGCTCGAAGTGAAGCCCGGCCCCGACGACACCCTGATTACCTGCGACGGCGGGATGTATTTCGACTCCGACGAGGGAATCCTCGTTTACCTCGGGAACGTGAAAGTCACCGACCCGCGCATCAGCCTCAGCGGCGCGCAGCAGCTCAAGGTCTTCTTCGAGAAAAAGCCGGAAAAAAAGAAAGCGAAGAAGGATGACAAGAAACCGGGCGGCATGGGCAACTTCGGCGATGTGCAGAAAATCATCGCTGAGGGCGCGGTGCTGATCGACCAGAAAGGTGTCAACGGCGAAGAGCCGATTCAGGCCAGCGGGCGCATTCTTACCTACAATATCCCCACCGGAGAGATCATCATCCATGGCGGCTTCCCATGGGTGAAACAAGGCACCTTATTCAACCGCGCCAAGGAACCAAACCTCACTCTCCGCCTCCTCACCAGCGGCTCCTTCTCCCTCACCCCCGGCAACTGGGAAATGGGCGGCAACCTGAACCTCAAGGGCAACTGACCTCTTTCTTAGGGTTTAAAATTTAAAGTTTAAAGTTTTCCGAAGTGCACGATCCCGGCTCCACCTGCAAGAACACCGAAACCGCCGTCCTGTCCGCACAGGGCTTGCGCAAAACCTACGGCGGGCGCGCCGTGGTCGATGGCGTTTGCATCACCGTCCAGCCGAAGGAAATCGTCGGCCTGCTCGGGCCCAACGGCGCGGGGAAAACCACCTCTTTCTACATGATCGCTGGCCTGATCCCGGCGGAGGACGGCACGGTGCACCTCAATGGTGAGAACATTTCCAAGCTGCCCATGCACCGCCGCGCCCGCCTCGGCCTCGGCTACCTGCCGCAGGAGGAATCCGTGTTCCGCAAGCTCTCCGTCCTCGATAACCTCCTCGCCATCCTGGAAACCCGCCCCGGCCTCTCTCGCGCCGACCAGAAAGCCCGCGCCCACGATTTGCTCGACCGCTTCGGCATCACGAAGCTTTCCACCTCGCTTGCCATCACGCTTTCCGGCGGTGAGAAGCGCCGCCTCGCCATCGCCCGCTCCCTTTGCTCCGATCCGAAGGTGCTGATGCTCGACGAGCCCTTCGCCGGCATCGATCCCATCGCCGTCGAGGACATCCAGCGCATCGTCCGCGAACTCCGCGAAAAGGACGGCCTCGCCATCCTCATCACCGACCACTCGGTCCGCGAGACCCTCTCCATCACCGACCGCGCCTTCCTCATCCACGACGGCAAGGTCATCCTCGAAGGCGCTTCCGAAGAACTCGTCAACGACCCCATCGCCAAGAAATATTACCTCGGCGAGGATTTCAGGATGTGAGCGATCACACCGTGCAAATCCCCACGCCCTGCCTTAGGCTGGCAAGCTTGTCCGGGTTTTTCGGGATGAATTCCTGGCCGACGTAGCCCTTGTATCCCGTGGCGGAAATGGCGCGCATGATGGCGGGGTAATTGAGTTCCTGGGTCTCGTCGATCTCGTGGCGACCGGGGCAGCCGCCGGTGTGGTAGTGGGAGAAATGCGGGTGGTGGGCGCGGATCGTGGCGATGACATCGCCCTCCATGACCTGCATGTGGTAGATGTCATAAAGCAGCCGGAAATGCGGGCTGGCGATCCTTTCCGAAAGGCCGACGCCCCACGCGCTGTGATCGCACATGTAGCCGGGATGATCGACCCGCGAGTTCAGCAGCTCCATCACCAGCGTGATGCCGAGCTTCTCGGCGAGGGGCAGGATGCGCTTCAGCCCGACCGCGCAGTTTTCCAAGCCCAGCTCGTCGTCCATGCCATCGCGGTTGCCGGAAAAGCAGATCAGCTGCTTTGCGCCGACCTCCGCGCAGTCCTTCAGTTTCCTCTCATAAACCTCCACCAGCGCATCGTGGTGTTCTAGGCGGTTGAAGGCTTTCTCGATCATGCCGACCTTCACGCCATCCTTGGTGACGGCGGTGGGAAAGGTCACCACCGCGCAGTCTAGGCCGTGTTTGCGCAGCGTCGCGAAGTCCGATGTTTCTAGTAGTTCGATGGAGCCGATGCCCATGCCTTTCGCCGCGACGCAAAAATCCTCCAGCGGGATGTCAGCGTAGGGCCAGCGGCAGACAGAGTGGTTGATCGGGTTGGATACGCTCATGGAGAGATGCTGGACTTGGTCCTCGCGAGTGGCAATCCAATGAATCGGCTATGGCTCTGGAGCCTTCAGATCACATCCTTTCGTTCATCACGCATTGGACTCGGCATTCACAGGCGCGGCTTTTTCGGCAATTACTTTTGGAAACAGTCTAAATGAGCTCGCCAACCGGCAGGTGATGGGAAAGCACCGAGATCAACGGGCAAATGGTGCCTTTTTTCCGAGCGGATATGCGCAGGGTTTCTGCTTTTCCAGAAGGTTGCTTCGGGTGTAGTGTGTGGTATGAAAAAAATCCTAGCCGCCGTTGATTTCTCAAACTCTACCGCCGGAGTGGTGAATACCGCCGCCGAAATGGCTAAGGCCTTCGGTGCCGAGCTGCACCTGCTCCATGTCATCGAGCCAGAGCCGACCTACACGGCCTACGGCTTCACACCGGATGAGTTCCCCGCGATCCAAACCTTTCACCAGGACACCCGTGCCCGCGCACAAAAGACCCTCGATGAAACCGCCGCGAAAGCGGCCACTCCGGATCTAACGCCCATCACCCACCTCAGCGACGGCAGTCCGCTCCATGTTCTAGCGGAAGCGGTGAAAACCATCGGCGCGGATCTCGTGGTGCTTGGTTCACACGGCCACGGCATCGTCGCCTCGCTGCTGCTCGGCAGCGTCGCGGAGGGGATGGTGCGGAAATCCATCGTGCCCACCCTCGTGGTGCCCGCAGGGAAAGCGGAAGGCGTGTGACTCAGAAATCGCTGTCCGGATGTAACTGGTGGTATTTGATCGCCTCCACCGCGACGGCGGCCGCAGTGCCGAAGATCGTTTCCACGCTGGCGGTGCGCGGCACCTGCGCGGCAGGGCGGGCAAGGCCGAGGATAATCTGGCCATAATTCTGCGCGCCACCGAGATGCTGGAGCAGCTTCATGGAGATATGGGCGGCATCGAGGTTCGGGAAAACCAGAACGTCCGCGATGTCACGGCTCGCCGCGTCGGGCAGTTTCGTTTCCGCCGCGCAGGGATCGACCGCCACATCTGCCTGCAGCTCGCCGTCGAGGCGGATATCGATAAACTCTCGGTCGATGCGGTCTTTTGCCAGCGCGGAGGCGGCGGCGACCTTGCGTGCCTCGGGCGTGGTCGAGGAGCCTTTCGTGGAGTGGCTCAGCAGGGCGACATGCGGCGTGCGCCCGAGGAAATGGTGGGCGAGCTTCCCCGTCTCGATCGCGATGGTGGAGAGCAGTCTGACATCGGGATCGGGGTTCAGTCCGGTATCTGCAAGGAAAATCACACGATCCTCGCCGAGCAATGGAAAATGTGGAGCCATTAGAACTGTCACGCCGAAGATGCGGTCGATGCCAGCCTGCGGCTTTATGTTGTGGAGTAGGGCGCGAAAATAGGAAGCCGGTATCGCTTGGTTGCCGCCGACAATGGCGTCCGCGTGGCCGTATTGCACCATCATCGTGCCGAAATAGTGGGGGCGGGCGATGGTTTCCGCCGTATCTACCTGGCCGCTCGCACGGTAGCGCGCCATGTTTTCCGCCCGTTTCACGAAAAGAGGCAGATCCGATGAGGTCTTAGGATCGATCACGCGGACGAAATTGAGTGAGACGCCATGTTCCGCAGCGAGCGCCCGGATGCGCGCCACATCACCTAGCAGGATCGGCGCGACGGCCTCCAGCGCGACCAACCGCGCCGCTGCTTGAATCACGCGGATATCCTCGCCCTCAGTGAATACGACCCGTTTCGGATGGTTCTGCAGCTGCTCAACGAGATGGCGAGTGACCTTGTTGTGGTCCGCGGGGGTGAAATCAGGCATGGGAAAATCGGTTAGAACGTGATAGGCATAGTGGGCAGTCGTGAGCTCGGAAGCAACACCCGAGATTTCTACCGCTGGTTGAAGCGCGACATTTCACGCTGGGCCTCGCGCAGCTCGACCTTTTCCTTCAGATCTTGGCGCTGGTCGGAGTGGGTCTTGCCCTTGCCGACGCCGATCTCGACCTTCACGCGGCGATCTTTCCAATACATCCGCAGCAGCGGCAGGGAGCAGCCTTTGATCGCGGTTTCGGCGGCGAGCTTGAGGATCTCACGCTTGTGGAGGAGCAAGCGGCGGGGGCGCTTGGCGGTATGGTTGAACCACTCGCCGGCGGTTTGCCATGGCTGGATGTCGCAGCCGTAGAGAAAAACCTGATGGCCTTCCACGCGCGCGAAGGCGTCGGAGACATTGATCTTGCCCGCGCGGATTGATTTGACCTCGGTGCCTTTCAGCTCAAGGCCCGCCTCATACTTGTCGAGGATGTGGAAATCCCGGCCGGCCTTGCGGTTCGTTGCGATCTCGGCGCTCATGGCCTGCGGGATATGAACCGGGTGCTCCGGATCAGATCGACATCGGTTTGTAGATCAGCCGGATCTTCCCCTCGATGATCTCGGTCAGCGCGATATCCGCCGCGCCCATGCTCGGGCGCGTCGGGATCAGCGGCGAGCGCCCGCTGTTGAGCTGGCGGACGCGTTGGGAGACGAGGTTGATGAGAACCAGTGGGTCGGTGACAATTTCTGCAGCCTGTTCGACAAGATCGCTTTTCATGGTGGAGCCGGGAAGTTGCGAAGTGGGCTCTGCCTGACCGAAAGAGACGATGTTCTCGGGGACGGCTGGCTGGGCTTTTTCGCTCAAAACAAAGGGTGGTGGAAGGTGGCGGGCTGGGTGTGAAACCAGAGAATCGTGTCCATTGCAAGTCCAATCTCGGCTGTTTCTGGCATTTTTGTCATTATGGCATCAGGTCGATCCCGAATTTCCTCAGGACGATCACCGTGATCCAGAAAAAGCCCGTGGTCAGAGCGCAGTTCGCGGCGAGGGCCGGCCAGAACGCCCAGCCGTGGCGCAGCATCCACGGCAGGATCAGGAACATCGGCAGTGTCGGCAGCACGAACCAGAAGGTGCCCTCTGCGTGGCCAGCGATTTTCGAGGAGGGCTGGCCGCTCTTCCACATCCAGACCATGGCCAGCAGGGAGGTGAGCGGCAGTGCGATCAGGACCGCGGAGAGCTTGTCGCTGAAAAGCTGGATCTTGTTGACGAACAAGATGATCACCGCCGTCAGCAGGACTTTTACAATATCAAAAGGTGTGAAGGATAGAAATTCCCCAAGGGATGGCTTGCTCATGGCGGAATTTTCAAGCACGGCGGGCGCGCTTCAACATAAAACGCGGGAAAGTTGACCCATCGGCGCTTTTGGCTAAAGTCGGCGCATATGACCGCTGCCGAACTTGCCGCAAAAATCCTCGACGCCATGCTCGGGCACCTCGGGCTGGCCGCCGAAATCCAAATCCAAGACACCGAGGACGGACCCACCCTCCAGATCTTTTCCTCGGAAAAGGAAACAATCATTGGCGACAACGGCGACCGCCTCGACGATTTCCAATACCTCGTGAACCGCATCCTCCGCCGCCAGATGCCGGACGCGGTGCGGGTGAAGGTGGATTGCGAGCATTTCCGCTCCATGCAGGAAGATGAGCTCCACAAGGAGGTGCGTGAACTCATCGGTTTGGTGAAGACGCAGAACAAGACCTACCGCATGCGCCCACTTAATGCCTACTACCGCCGCCTCGCCTACAACGTGATCGCCGAGGACAGCGGGGTCACCGCCAGCTCCCCGCCGGGAGATGACCGTCTCAAGCGCATCAGTATCTCGCCCAAATAATCCGCCCTAGCGAAGCCTGCCCACCCACCCGTCCCACCCATGAAAAAATTCCTCTTCGATTGCGGCACCCGCGATTCCACCGCCTCCCTCGGCATCCTTTTCCTCCGCGTCTGCACCGGCCTGATGATGTTTTTCGGCCACGGGCTCGGCAAGATCCAGGGCTTCGCGAAAATGAAAGACGGCTTCCCCGTGCCGGACTTTTTCCCGCTGAAATACATGTCGCCACCGGTGAGCCTGATGGCAACGATCGGCGCGGAGGTCGTATGCTCGATCTTGATCATCCTCGGCCTCGCCACCCGCCCCGCCGCATTCATCCTCGCCTTCACCATGGTCGTTGCGGCGTTTGGAATCCTTGGAAATGCACCATGGTTTATCCCTGCCGGCATCGGCCCCAAAGAAGGCCCCGTCCTCTACCTCATCCCCGCCATCGCCATCCTCCTCACCGGCGCCGGTCAATACTCCTTCGACGCCAACATCCTGAAAGAACGCCGCAAAAAATGGTGAGCGAAAATTTCCTCTTCCTTAAGGTTTAAAATTTCGAGTTTAAAGTTTTGGAAACGCACCATCTCGTCCTCCCCGGAGACCTGAACCACTACGGTTCGCTCTTCGGCGGCCGGTTGCTCTCATGGGTCGATGAGGCCGCGTGGATCGCCGCGTCGGCGGAGTTCCCGCACTGCCAGTTCGTCACCATCGCCATGGACAAGGTCGAGTTCCGCCACGGCGTCGGCGACGGCACGATCCTCCGCATCGCCTGCGAGCGGACGAAAAAGGGAAGCACCTCCGTGACCTATCAGGTCCGCGTTTTCGATGCGAAAAACGCGCCCCATGTCCCCGTGTTCCAAACCCACGTCACCTTCGTATCGGTAAATGACCGCGGCGAGAAACGGGCGATCTGATTTCGGTAGATGCTCCACAAGGATTGGATTTCTGCCCCATTGATCTTCGCCACGGTTCACGCGGCGATGTTACCGGATTTGGTTTCGATGGCTCCAAGGATGCGGTCGCGTTTACGGCGGGCGGATTCGAGGTCAAGGGTTTTTAGGGAATAGGCGGGGCCGGGTGGGAAGTATGAGTCGTGGCAATTCGACCAGGTGGCGGTGACTCATGTGCCGGTGGATCCGCATTCCATGAGCCCGCCGAGCGAGCGCCGGCTCCCCCGCCTCCCATTGGCCAAAGCCAAGCCTCGCACGAAGGCACGAAGCCGCGAAGAAGATGCAAAACAAAGCGGCCAATTTCCTTTGCCTCAATTCCTTCGTGCCTTCGTGGCTTCGTGTGAGACATCTTCTAACCCCGCCGCCTTCCGCGAAGACCTCATTGACGCCTGTATGATGGAGAAGGCGTGGGAGGCGATGAGGAAGCGGCGGGTGGATGAAAGAAGCACTTCCTGAATGTTTGGTTCTGGCTCTGGCGGGGCATGGCGGATGCAATCCGCCGCCACGGTTCACGCGGCGATGTTTCCGGAATTGTTGTGGAGGTCGGCGAAGATGCCGTCGCGTTTGCGGCGGGCGGTTTCGAGGTCGGGGGTTTTTAGGGAATAGGCGGGGCGTATGGATTCTCCTGTGGTTGATCGGAGGGTGAAACGGATCCACCAGGTTCCGTGGTTCTTCCAGAGGTGGTGGTTGGGGTTGTTTTTGGTGCGGCGGGTGGCTAGGTGGTGTTTCGTGGGCATGGTTCGAGTGTGTTCTAGTTTTTGTTTTCCACGGCTTGACGGCCGTCGGGGTTCGGGATGGCCTGATGATTGGCTAGTTTTTAAACAGCCCGGGCGGGCGGCTCGCGGGCGTGGTTCTCCCTTGTTCAGTTTGGGGAGGAGTGGAATCCAAGCCTATGGCTGCGTAGAAATCGCCCGATAAATCAGGCAATACCGCTAGTTTTGATGGGATTTCTTAGGTAAATCCGACCTATATCGTGTTATTGCTTGATTAATCGGGCGAAACATGGAATTTAGCTCCTATTGTTTGGGAGGAACTTCCTTCCATGAGCTTTAATGCCTGAAAAATCATGCAAGAGAAACAGTTGGCATCGTTGATTGGTTGGCATCGCCGCAAGGCGGGGCTGAGTCAGGTGGAGTTGGCGCGGCATGCCGGGGTAAGCCGGTATGTGGTGCAGGATTTGGAGGCGGGGGCGGGTCGCACGACATGGGCGCGGATGATTCCGGTGTTGCGGGCCTTGAATCTGCGGCTGGAACCGCAAGGGCCGTTGGTGGACGAGTGGAAGGCCCAGGCAAGCAAGGAGGTTGAGCCATGACCGGGCCGCGCAGGGCGTTGATCCGCCAGCATGGTGTGCCCGCCGGGGAGTTGGCGGAGGCGGATGGGGGCGGATGGCTGTTCGGATATTTTCCCGGTTATGCCGGGCCACCGGTTTCCCTAGCCTTGCCGGTGCGCGAGGAGCCTTACCGGTTTTCGGGTTTCCCGCCATTTTTGGAAGGTTTGTTGCCGGAGGGGCCGCAGTTGGAGGCGATCCTGCGTAGGCACAAGATCGATCGCGGGGATTGCTTCGGGCAATTGATGGTGGTGGGCGGTGACGTCGTGGGATCGCTCACAGTGGAGGAACCGACACAAGGGGAAGGAGCCGAGTCATGAAAAGCTGTCCCATCACGCTGGAGCCTGTGGAGGATGGATCGGTCTTTTCCAGGAGGGGATTGAGGTCGCTGCATCCGCAACTGATCGATCTTTCGCCGCTGCCTCTGAGCGGCGAGGAACAACTTCGGGAGGCGCGGCTGCGGGCGGATAAGATGTCGATCCAAGGTGTGCAGCCGAAGCTCTCGGCGGTGCTGAGGCCGAAGGAAGGACGCTTCGAGATCGTGGATTGCGAGGGGCGTTTCATTCTGAAACCGAACCCGACACCCTTCGAGGAAGTGCCGGCCAACGAGGCGCTGACCATGAGCCTGGCTGCGGCTTCCGGCATCGAGGTGCCGGATCATGGGCTGCTTCCGGCCATCGACGGTTCGTGGGTGTATTTCATCCGCCGCTTCGACCGCGCGGGACGGGGCAAGCGGCTGCATCAGGAGGACTTCGCCCAGCTCAGCGGTGCGGGGCGCGAAACGAAATACGACAGCTCCCTGGAGCAGGTGGCCAAGGTGGTGGAAACCCACTGCACGTTTCCGGCGATGGAGAAGGCGAAGCTGGCGCGCTTGCTGTTGTTCTGTTTCCTGACTGGCAATGAGGACATGCATCTCAAGAACTTTTCCCTGGTGGTAAGGAACGGGGTGGTCGGGCTGGCGCCGGGCTATGACCTGCTCAACACGACGCTGGTGCTCGAAAACGCGACGGAAGAAAGCGCGCTGCCGCTGCGTGGGAAGAAGCGCAAGCTCACCCGGAATGACTGGGTGGAGTATCTTTGCCGGGAGAGGCTGGCACTACCCGAGGCCATCGTGAAGGACATTTTATCCGACCTGCGCGATGGTATGGGGAAATGGACGGAGATGATCGGCCGCTCCCAGCTCTCGGAGCTTCGTCAGGAAAAGTATCTGGAGATTTTGCGGGAGCGACATCAGCGGCTGTTCGGGGCTCAGGGGGCGGCTAGTCCTGCTTGAATGGCAGGCGGATGCCGCAGGCAAGATGCTCCGCTCCCTTACCTCACTTCGAGGAGACGGTTCGCTTCGTGGAACCATTTCCGCGTGTTGGCCGCGCCCCGGTTGGTCGCCCGGAGCATGGTGGTGATCATCGATTCCAGGGAGGCGTGAGGTCCGTGCCTTCGGGTGGGGTCATGGAAAGCATCCGACATCTCCGGGCTTGGCACGGAAACCACCACCTCGCGCACGCTGAGCCGATCCGTCGCGAAGACGACGATCCCGTTCAGATCCTTCGCCTCGCCCCAGCCGTGGATGCCGTAGCGCACAAGGATGGAGCGCAGCTCCCGCATCCGCTGGTCGTGGAGGTCTGACTTCCGGTCATCCCATCCCGCATGCATCTTCACATCGACATGGTGCCGCGCCAGTTGCACCGCCTCGTTGAGGGTAAGGCGCTTGTTGCGGGGCATGGCCTTGAGCGGGTTTTTCACGAGGATCTCATTCCCGAAATTGCGCTTCAGGCTGTCGAGCGTCTTGCGGTCGGGCGGCACGTCCAGCCGGAGCAGCCGAGTTCCCGGCTGTAGCTCCACCCGGAACATCACGGGGCCGAAATACAGCGCCACCCGCCAGTTGCAGGATACGTAGGTGCCGCGCCCATACATCCCGTCGTGCAGCCACCGCGTGGTGCCTTCCCCGACCTTGTATTTGATTTTCGGGGTCGATTCCGTCCACGACCAATCCCTCAGGCCCTCGCGCAGGATTCTCCGCGCGTTGCGCTTGCTGGTGCCGTGGTAGAACACCCGGTTCTCCGTAGGCAAATGCAGCGCGTCGGACAAATCCCGCCCGTCCGTGGAGATCTCCAGGTCGTCGTCATACGGCGCATCGTGCATAGCGATGTATTTCCCATGAACCCATCGCCGGGAAAACACCAAAACATCCGGATCCTCCGCTTTGTGTCATAAACGGAGCCGGGTTGCTTGACCCGAGGGACGTGGAAAGATAGGGGATATGGACTGTTCCATGATTCCACTCCCCGAGCCAGCTTACGACCTATCCCCGCTGCGCCCCGGCGAAATCCCGCTCTGGCAGCTCGTCATCGCCCAATTCCGCCTTCCCGAACCCACCGACCACGGCGCGTCCCACTGGCTGACCGTCCTTCGCAACGGCATGGAACTCTGCCGCCACCATCCCGCCGACGCGGAGATCGTCCGCCTCTTCGCCCTCTTCCACGACTCCTGCCGCCACGACGAATACGCCGACCCCGGCCACGGCCCGCGCGGTGCGCAGCTCGCCATCGACTTCCGACAAGCTGGCCACTTCCATCTCGACGACCCGCGCATGGAACTCCTCGTCACCGCCTGCCGCATCCACAACGGCGGCATGCCCCAATCCGAACCCACCCTCGCCGTCTGCCTCGACGCCGACCGTCTTGACCTCGGCCGTGTCGGGATTACCCCGGATCCGCTGCGGCTCTCTACTTCCACGGCGAAATCCATCGCGAGCGGCCTCCCCATTTCCTCCGCATCCAAGACCACACCCTCTCCCATCCCGCTCTCCGTATTCATCCGCTAACCAACATCCCACGTGCCATCCGAATCCCAACACCTCGAATATAAGCGCGAGCTGATCGACACGCTCGAACGTGAGGTCGTGGGCTTTCTCAATAGCCGCGAGGGCGGCCGTATCCTGATTGGAGTCGATGATGCGGGATCAATCGTGGGCTTGGCCGATCCGGATGGGGATCAGCTCAAGATCAAGGATCGGCTCAAGCAGAACATTCAGCCCTCCTGCCTCGGACTCTTCGATGTGCTGACCGAGGAAAGCGAAGACCGCACATGGATCAAGCTCCTGGTCGCCAGCGGATCCGAAAAACCCTACTACCTCCGCAAGCAGGGCATGAGTCCCCGGGGCTGCTTCCTCCGCATCGGCAGCGCGACGGAACCCATGCCCGAGCGCCAAATCGAGACCCTTTTCGCCAAGCGCACGCGCAACTCCATCAGTCGCATCGTCTCCCCACGTCAGGATCTCAAATTCTCCCAACTCAAAATCTACTACGAAGCAACGGGGCGAGAACCGAATGCTCAGTTCCTCAAAAACCTGGAGCTCTACACGGAGGACGACCGCTACAATTACGCCGCCTACCTGCTTGCCGACATCAACAACACCTCCATCAAAGTCGCCAAATACGCCGGCAAAGATCGTGTGGACCTCATCGAAAACGAGGAATACGGAAATTGCTGTCTGGTCAAGGCCACCAAGCAGGTGCTCGACAAGCTCGATCTCGAAAACCGAACCTTCACCCGCATCACCTCAAAGGAGCGCCAAGAAACCCGCCTGCTCGATCCCGTAGCCCTGCGCGAGGCTGTGATCAATGCCATCATCCACAACGACTACAGCTACGAGGGAGTCCCCAAGTTTGAGCTCTTTGCTGATCGGCTGGAAATCACCTCCACCGGCAGCATTCCGCAGGGCATGTGCGAAGCCGAGTTTTTTGAGGGCTACTCCATCCCCCGCAACAAGGAACTCATGCGCATCTTTCGCGACCTCGACATGGTGGAATACCTCGGCTCCGGCATGCCCCGCATCCTCCGGACCTACCCCAAAGAATGCTTCCGCCTCAGCGAGAACTTCACCCGGATGATCTTTCCTTTCACCGAGTCGGAGATCACCCCGCAAGTCACCCCGCAAGTCACCCCGCAAGTTACCCCGCAAGTTACCCCGCAAGTCACCCCGCAAGTCAGAACACTTCTCGGAGTGATCAAAACGGAACACACCAGAGAGGAGCTACAGGCGAAGCTCGATCTTACAGATCGTGAAAATTTCCGCCTTGCCTACCTTATCCCAGCTCTCGAAGCCGGTCTCATCGAACGCACCATCCCCGAAAAACCCAACAGCCGCCTCCAAAAATACCGCCTCACCGCAAAAGGCCAATCCCTCATCAACCACTGATCACCAATCACCGACCCCTGTCCGTCGTAGCCTTGGCGAAGTCGGAACCAATCCCCAATCCCCAATCCCCAATCCCCGATCCCCGATCCCCGATCCCTAGGGGAGCTGGTGGATGGAATTCTTCTCCCAAAGCAAAGCACTATGACACAACGGCATCACGCCCCCTTCACAAAGCCGCAACATTCTGATAGGGATGGGTTTGTTCCCGAACGAAGCCTATGAAAGAACCATCCATCGACTTCCGCCAAGCCGGACACTTCCATCTCGACGACCCGCGCATGGAACTCCTCGTCACCGCCTGCCGCATCCACAACGGCGGCATGCCCCAATCCGAACCCACCCTCGCCGTCTGCCTCGACGCCGACCGGCTGGATCTTGGCCGCGTGGGGATTATCCCGGATCCGCTGCGGCTTTCCACTTCCACCGCCCGGGAAATGGCCAGGCTATTCGAAACGTCGTTTCAAGCCTGAGTTTCCGCCCCGCATCGACGGATGCCCTTGCCACTCTCGGGATTCATCGCCAGTTTCTTTCCGTAGTCAGAAAAAGTTAGATTATTACGCGCTGCCCCATGCTATACGATAACTCAACACGTGAAAAAAGCGTCGCCACCTGGATCCTGGAGCAGACCAAAACCGGCAAGCTCGACGTCACTAGCGGCTACTTTACTGTCGGCATCCTATCATTCATCAGCCGCCAACTGAACCAGAAGATTGAGAACTTCCGCTTCGTCCTCGGCGACATTGTTGCCAACGATCAGGACAAGGAAAACCCCATCAATCTTCTCACCGAAACCATTACGGTCGATGCCGCTCTCCAGCTCAACCGGCTCGCCCGGGAAGCGGTCGAGTTTCTCCGGCAGGACAAGGTCAAAGTCCGCACGGTCGAACCGAACTTCTGCCACGCCAAGACGATCCTCTTCCGCACATTGCGCCAACCGGACAGCTACTTCGTCACGGGCAGCTCGAATCTCACCGAAGCAGGCCTCGGCCTCCAGCACACATCCAACATCGAGCTGAATGTCGCTGGCCAAGGCTCCGCCGCCGATTACCTCGAAATCTGCCGTTGGTTCGATCAACTCTGGGAACGCGACCAAACCCAGGATTTCAAAACGGTGGATGGCAAAAAAATCCCCTTCAAAACTTATCTCATCCAGCAGATCGAGGGCATCTTCCGCCTCTACACTCCGCGCGAACTCTACTTCAAAACCCTCTTCGAGCTATTCCGCGATCAGATGCTCGAACTCGAAAGCAACCCCGAACTCCAACAGCGGATCGGCCACCTGAAGCACACCAAGATTTTTCGCACCCTTTACGAGTTCCAACAAAAAGGAGTCCTCAGCCTCATCAAAAAAATGGAGGACTACCAAGGTGCTATCCTCGCCGATGCCGTGGGCTTGGGCAAAACCTGGAGCGCCCTTGCTGTCCTCAAGTATTACGAAATCAAAGGCTACCAGTGCATCCTGCTCTGCCCGAAAAAACTCTCCCACAACTGGACTCGCTATCTCAAAAACCGGGGTTCCATCTTCGAGAGCGATCGCCTCGACTACGTAGTCCGCTACCATACCGACCTTCAGGACAACCGTCTCGAAACCAATCACACCGACGGCCTCAGTCTCGAAACTTTCTTCCAGAGCGACAAACCCAAGCTCTTCGTCATCGACGAAAGCCACAACCTCCGCAACCGGAAGTCCGGCCGCTACCAATACCTCGTCGATCAACTCCTCACGGCCAACCGCGAGGTCAAGGTGCTCCTGCTCTCCGCCACTCCCATCAACAACGACTTCAAGGATCTGCGTAACCAGCTTTCCCTGCTAGTGAAAGATGACGACGCCGGGTTCACCCATGCCAAGGGCATCCACGTCGAGAGCATCGACACCCAGTTCCGCCTAGCCAGCAAGGCCTTCGGAAAATGGAGCGAAGACCCCGATCGGAACATCCGCAGCCTGCTCAAGGAGCTTCCTGAACCCGTCATCCGCCTAATCGACCGCGTCATCGTCGCCCGCAACCGCCGCCACATCAAAGGTCTCTCGGATGGTCTCGACTTTCCGGTCATGAACCCGCCGAGAAACGAATGCCTAGACTCCCTCAATATCAGCGAATTCGACCGCTTCGAACAGATCCTCGACGCCCTGCCGCAGGTGTTCGCCGCCTACAAGCCCGCCATGTATCTGCTCCAGCCAGACCCCGTAAGCGTGCTTGAAGATGAGGCTCTGCGCGACAAAGCCCTCGTCGTCATGCTCAACAAGCTGCTCGTCAAGCGGCTCGAATCCTCGTGGCGCGCATTCCACCAGACCCTCAAGGCCGTCCTCCTCGTCCACCGCCACACACTCACAGCCGTTACCACCTTTATCGATCACCGCCGGGACGCTTCGCTGAAAACCGATGCCTTCCCTTTCATCGATGGTGAGGACGAAATCGATCTCCCCCTCGGCAAACGCGAAATCCGCATTTCCGAAATCGACGCCGCAGGTCGTCTCCCCGCCTTCCGCGACCATCTCCGCGAGGATGTCCAGCGCCTCGAATCGCTCATCGCCAAGCTCGATCAATACGCCGCCGGTATCGCCACCGAATCGACCATCACCGGCAGCGATCCCAAGCTCCAGCGCCTCGCCGCCCTGATCGACGAACGCCTCGACGCCGCCGCCCGCCCCGAAAGCCGCCGTGTCCTCATCTTCACCAGTTACGAAGACACCGCCAACTACCTCTTCGGCGAACTCACCCGGCGCGGCTACACCCGCGTCGCCTGCGTTTCCGGTTCCGGTGCCCGCGTCTCCGACCAACCCGCCGTCCTCCACAAAAACTTCGAACCTGTCCTCGAGCGCTTTTGCCCCTACACCAAGCTCTTCCGCGAAAAGGAATGGAAGGATTTCGATAAAGCCGACGGCTGGCCAGACTTCGATATTTGGAAATCATGGGTGCGCGACATCAGCCCTGCCACCGCCGAAAAACTCGACGCCCCGGTGGAAATCCTTATCGCCACCGACTGCCTCAGCGAGGGACAGAACCTTCAGGACTGCGACACCGTCATCAATTACGACATCCACTGGAATCCCGTCCGCCTCATCCAGCGCCTCGGCCGTATCGACCGCATCGGCTCTCCGAACGCCACCGTCACAGGCATCAACTTCTGGCCGACCCCCACCGTCAACGACTACCTTGGCCTCCAGAAACGCGTCGAAGACCGCGCCGTCGCCATTGCCGTTGCCGGTTCCGAAGTCCCCGGCTTCACCGATAAAGTCCGCGAACGCCTTCAGGATACCACGTTCCAGGAGCAACTCGAAGCCCGCATGCTCTCCCACCTCGAAAGCTCATGGGACGACCTTGAGCACAGCGCCGAGACCCTCGACTTCTCCGATCTCTCGCTCGAAGTCTTTCGACAGGATCTCCTGCGCGAACTCGGCGAGCACCAGCACCTCTACCATGCCATGCCCCTCGGCGTCTTCACAGGTTTCCAACCGGACACCACCTCGCCCGAAGGCATCGTCGCCCTGCTTGGTTACCCTTCGCGCAAAAACGGTGCCCGCACCCCCTACAAACGCCACAACCTCGTCTATCTCGACCCACAGGGAAACGTCATCCTCGACCGCTCCGCCGAAGTCCTCAAGTTCCTTGCCGATCACCAGAGCCACGAGCGAGTCGTCCCTGCCGCCATCGACCGCAACGAACCCGAGGCCATCGGCACCCTCTCCGCCGCCATCAAGACCTGGCTCGCCTCCTTCGCCACCGGTGACGCCCTCGACGACCTACTCATCGGCATCCAAAGCGGCGACCCCGCCAAAACCGCCCAACTCACCGACGGCAAGACGCTCGAACAACAATACGACCCCGAAAACTGCGACCTCATCCTCTGGTTCACAATCAGCCACCATTCCTAAGCAAACTCGCGCGTGATCGCCTCTCTCATCCAGAAACCGGAAAGCAAAACGCTTGAATTCAAGCGCGACTTATCGTCTCCGCGTCCGTGGCTCAAGACCCTAGTGGCCTTCGCCAACTCCGCAGGAGGGCGGTTGGTTTTCGGCGTCACGGATGACCGCCAAATCATCGGCGTGGAAAATCCCCTCGATCAAGAGGAGCGCATCGCCAACCTCATCGCCGATTCCATCTCACCGCGCCTGGTTCCGAACATCGAACTCACCTCCCTCCATGGGAAAACCCTGCTCGTCGTCGAGGTGTTTCTCAGCGGCACCCGTCCCCATTTCATCAAGGCGGATGGCATCGAAAAGGGCACCTACGTCCGCCTCGGCTCCACCAACCGCCAAGCCGACACCCAACTCATCGCAGAACTCCAGCGCGGCGTCTCCGGTGTCAGCTACGACGCCCTTCCCATGCCGGGACTCACCGTCGAAGCCCTCGACCTCAAGGCCATCGAGCGTGATTTCCAAGGCCGCAGGAAAGTGGACGAACGCATGCTGCAAAGCCTCCGCATCCTTGTTGCGGAACAAGGCCGTCTCGTCCCTAGCCAAGGCGGCATCATCCTTTACGGTCTCGACCGCCGCCAGTACTTCGACGACGCGTGGATCCAATGCGGGCGCTTCATCGGTGATGACAAAGCCGACATCTTCGATCATATCGACATCCAGGATCCTCTTCCCAAAGCCGTGGAGGAAATCATGCTCTTCCTCAAAAAACACGCCATGCGCGGTGCCGACTTCTCCGGAATCCGCCGCAAGGACATCTGGAGCATCCCGGTCAACATCCTCCGCGAAGTCGTCATCAACGCCCTCGTCCACGCCGATTACTCTCACCGCGGCACGCCCACCCGCATCGCTTTCTACGACAACCGCATCGAAGTCGAAAGCCCCGGCCTGCTCCTTCCCGGCCTCACCATCGAGGACATCAAGCAGGGCGTCTCCCAACTCCGCAACCCCGTCATCGCCCGCATCTTCCGCGAGCTGGAACTCATCGAGCAATGGGGCAGCGGCATCCCCGGCATCTTCCGCCAGGCCAAAGCCGAAAACCTCCCCGAACCCAGCATCGAGGAAATCGCCGGGCGCATCCGCTTCAGCGTGTCTCTCCCGGAAATCCTCCCGCTCACCCGCGAACAATCCCGCACTGGCCGCCTTCGAAGGCTAGATTCAGGGCTAGGGTCAGGGGCAGAGTCAGGGGCAGAGTCAGGGGTAGAGTCGAGCCTTGCCCGTCTAGTCGCCTGTCTGGCGGAGCATCCTCATTCCAAATCCGAGCTGGCTGCCCGTCTCGGGCAAAAAGGCGTGACCGGTGCCCTCAATCGAACCGTGAAACAGCTACTCGAAGAAGGAATGGTGGAATACACCATCCCCGAAAAACCCAACAGCCGCCTCCAAAAATACCGCCTCACCGCAAAAGGCCAATCCCTCATCAACCACTGATCACCGATCACCGATCACCGATCTCCTCTACCCATGTCCCTAGAATCCGCCCTCCAATCCTTCACCACCCAGTCGCTTCTCAAAGCGAGCCGCAGCCTCTTCAAGGACACCCTAAACATCCCTCTCAGCCCGCTCGCGGATTCACCGATTACCCCAGATCGATTCTTCCGGGACAATCTCAAGGACGCGCATGCACCTATCCAAAGCATTTATTTGGTTGGTCGCGTGGAAGACCGCACATTTGGTAAGCAACTCCCGCCTGACGACTTTGAGACCATCGAAAAATCCCTAAAAACCGATTACGAAGGTCTCTTCATCCTCGCAGTGGATCTTGGTGAAAACCATGTCACCCGATCAGAGCTTTCCAGCCTGACCCGCGACTTCAACCGCGCATTCAAGGCCGCTCCCGTCATTGTGGTTTACAAATACGATCACGACCAGACCTGCATCTCACTCGCCTCCTGCGAGCGCTCTGCCTACCAGCAGCAATGGAGGGATGGGGAAAAGCCGGGCAAAGTATCCTTGCTGAAAGACATCATGCCGGGGCAGCCCCATGCCGCCCATTTACGCTTCCTCCTACAGCTCACCGTTCCCGAGCGAGGCAATACGCGCCCCACCAACTTCCGCGATCTCCACCGCTATTGGCAGCGCGTCTTCGATAACCGCGTTCTCAACGAGCAATTCTACAAGGAAGTCGCCGCATGGTATCAGCATGCGATTGGCTGCATCCGCTTGCCAGACTGCCCCTCCCATTTCAGGGACAACTCCGAGGCGCACGTCAAGGACTTCACCGTCCGCCTGATCTGTCGCCTGATGTTCTGCTGGTTCCTGAAAGAGCGCGGCCTCATTCCCACTGAGCTGTTAGAACTTCGTGATTACCGGGGGCGCGCTTACCCTTTGGTTAGGAATTCCACGGAGGCCGATCTCAACCTTGAGCTGTTCGGCCAGAGCAGTTCCTACTACCGCGCTATTCTCCAAAACCTTTTCTTCAACGCGCTCCACCAACCCATCGCTTCCCGCAAGCGCAAAACCACCGAGTGGTATCGCCCGGAGGAGTTTCACCCGGACTTTGATCAATCCTCCTTTGATCGCGTGCCCTACATCAATGCCGCGCTCTTTGAAAAAGATGACGGCGATAACGTGAGCAATCGTTCCGACGAGGGCGTTTTTCTAGTCCCCAACGAACTCTTCTATGCCGAGGAAATTACCGTCCAGCGCGGTGCCGGTGCCCGCAACCGTGTGGTCACCAAAGGCCTCAACCGCATCTTCGCCCAATACAAGTTCACCATCGAGGAAAACACCTCGCTCGAAGAGGAAGTCGCTCTCGATCCGGAACTTCTCGGCATGGTCTTCGAAAACCTCCTCGCCGAAATCGATCCCAATGATGACGGCTCCGCCGACAGCGCCCGCAAGGAATCCGGTTCGTATTACACCCCGCGGCGCACCATCGATTACATGGTCAACGAGGCGCTGCTCATCCACTTGCGCAATGCCATGGGATACCGCGAGGGAACCTTGCCCTCAGGCTACGAGCAGAAGCTCGAAAACCTGCTCTACTTCGATCAGATCGAATCCGAAGACGCGGATTTCCGCAAGGCGGTCATCGAGGCGCTCGACCGGGTGAAGATTCTCGATCCCGCCTGCGGCTCTGGTGCCTTTCCCGTGGGCATGCTCAACCGCATGGTGCAGCTTCTCAAGCTCGTGGATCCGGACAATCACCTCTGGATTGAACTCCAGGTCCAGCGTCTGCCGGATGAGCTTCAGGAGCAGACCCGTCGCGATCTTCTCTCCCACGACAATAACTATCCGCGCAAACTGGGACTCATCCGCAACGCCATCTACGGCATCGATATTCAGCCGATGGCGGTGATGATCACCAAGCTGAGATTCTTCATCTCCTTGCTCATCGATCAGAAAATCGATCCCACAAACCCAGCGGCTAACTACGGCATGGAGCAGCTCCCCAACATGGAGACGAAGGTCATCTGCGCCAACAGCCTGCAAAACTTCGCTGCCGACATGTATCAGGACGCGGCCATTGAGGATCTTGCCCGGGCACGTAAGCGATACTACCAGCGCGACCTCAGTCCCGCCGAGCAAGCCGCCGAGCTGGACATCATCATCACCAAACTGGATGAGGCGTTCCCTCAATTCTTCAAAGCCGCTCTCGGCCATCCCGGCTTGAACGATGAAGCCGGACGCCGCCGCGCCAACCGCAAGTGCCTGGAAACATGGTTCCACTTTGGGTCCATGGCCGCACCGTTTTTCAGTCTCAAATTCTTTTTCCCTGAGGTCGCGCAAAACGGGGGCTTCGACATTGTCATCGGAAATCCACCATATGGCGGCACACCGATTCCAGATCCGCTGAAAACCTCACTCAACCTTGGCTCAAAAGATCCCTACGGTGCCTTCATTTCAAGGTTCATCGCCCATGAACCACCGCTCAAACGCCATGGCGTGCTCGCCTACATCGTCTCTGATACCTTCATGACGATCAAATCGCACAAGCCGCTGCGCGAACAGATCCTTCAGAGCTTCATCCACCGCATGATACGTGTTCACCCGGATACTTTCAATGCCACGGTGAACACGGCCATCATCATTTTGGAACGGGAGATTCCCCCCTCAGACATGGACCGGAAAAACCTAATTCCCGATAACCACTCCTGCCTCATGGCAGACCTCACCCAAGTGAGCATCCACGAAAACTACAGCCGCTTTCTTCAACTACTTTATCGCACATCGGCTGCAAGTGAAATTGGCAAGGATGCGGACGAAGGGATTCACATTATGATGGGTGATAATTGGCGCAGCGAAAGCTCGCCAGAATATGCACTCTACCGCTACCCGCAGAATCTAATACGCACGAATTCCAATATCCCGTTCTTCGTCGCCTCACCGAAGCTTTTCATACTAATGAACGATACGACGGCAGAGGTTGAATATCGGGCGATCGGCGGCAAGCGCATACCAGTGCGGGCAGTTAAACTCAACGGTCAGTCAATCAAACTAACCAAACTCGGAGATATTGCGGAAGTAAAACAAGGGCTAGCAACTGGAGACAACGATGCCTACCTCTTTCAGAATCCCGATGCATGGGGGAACTATCGTTCCATCGATTCCTACCGCGAATACTTACTGTCCGAGGAGGATCTCAAGCTGATCCAAACCAATGAAAATATACGACAATCAGTCATTTTTAACGGAATATCAAAAGACGATCCAACTTCAAAACAGTATTTCCTAGGACGTTACATCGTGCCTTACGACAAAGGTGGAGGATCGGATGCCGATGGCGGATGGATGCCAAATTATTGGGTCGCTACGGATTACTTTATTGATTGGAGCGAATGGGCAGTAAACCGCATGAAGACACTGACCACAAAACAACGAAATAAAGAAAGGGGGCAAACTGGCGGCAATGATACGGTAGCGTCTCGGTTTCAAAACGCGTTTTCATATTTTTCCAATGGAATTACTTTTTCTTCACGCGGGATATATGCTCCAACATTTCGCAGTAATTCAGGAGCATGCTACGACAAAGAAAGCAGCGGAATTTTCTTTCACGGCGAAACGGAAGAGTTCTTGGGTGCTCTATGTTCAAAATCAGGGAGATTCTTCCTAAAAGGATTTCTCCAACAAACCGTATCAATGGACGTCGACGCCCTTAAAGAGCTTATTCTTCCAGACGGGTTAAACATGATTTTAGATCAAGTAAGTTCGATCAGGCAGGAGCAGCGGAAGGTTCCCCGCTACGACTACGCCAGCAACGAGCAAATCGAAATCGACCGCTTGGTTTACGAAGCCTACGGTCTGAACGAAGACGACATCCGGGAAGTGGAGAACTGGTATGCCCGCCGCTACCCCGCCCTCGCCGCCGCCCAGCGCGCGAATCTGGAACGCAAACTCGCTGCTGAAAAGGAGACTGCCCGATGAGAAGCATTGCTGAGATTCACGAACTCTTGGATCGACTGGAAGAGGTCGTCGCCGACGAGCTGGAAGATCAGGATCTTGATTTCAAGGAGTGGAAGGGAAGCGTGGATCACATGGTCAAGCTGGTGGTGGAGATGGCGGTTTGCATGGCCAATGGGGGAGGCGGGACGGTGGTCTTCGGGGTGGCGGATAAAATCAAGGGTCGCGGGAATGCCCTGGGCGGAGTGCCGCTGGAGATCGATGTGAACCGGCTCAAGAAAGCAGTTTACGACACCACCGATCCCAAGCTCACGCCGGTTTTCGAGGAGATTTCCGTGAGCGAAGGCAGCGGACGCCTCCTCGCCATGCACATTCATCCGGGCATGCCGCCTTATACCGATACCAGCGGACGGGCGAAGATCCGCATCGGCAAGGACTGCCAGCCGCTCACGGGGACGCTGCGCAAGAAGCTGATGGTCGAGACCGGAGAATCCGATGTCACCGCCGAGGTGTTGGAGACGCCGTGGCAAGCGCTTATTTCCCCCACCGCCATGGAGGCGCTCAGAAGCATTTCCGCCGCAGAAAAGGCACCGCGGGAACTCCTTGCGCTGACAGACGAGGATTTCCTGAACCAGCTCCAGCTCCTGAAAAAAGGCAAGCTGACCAAGGCCGGGCTGCTGCTTTGCGGGAAAAGCGAAGCGGTTCTGGCCGTCTTTCCCTCCCATGTCTGGACGTTTCTCCGCATGGAGTCGGATACCCGCTACAGCGACCGCAAGGACGGCACCGAGGCTCTGCCGCTCGCCCTGCGGGAAATGGAACAGCGCATCCACCTCGACAACCCGATCCGCACCCTCGAACTAGGACTCATTCACCCCGAAGTCCGCGCGTATCCCCAGATCGCCCTGCGCGAGGCGCTGATGAACGCCTTCTGCCATGCCGACTACCGCCTGCCCGGCCCGATCCTCGTGAAGCAATTTCCCGGCAAGATCGAAATCAGCAATCCCGGGGGATTCATCGGCGGGATCACGGAGCGCAACATCCTCCACCATCCCCCGGTTCCGCGCAATCCGGCACTCGTCGAGGCGCTTGCCAAGCTGCGGCTGGTCAACCGCTCCAACCTCGGCATCGGGCGGATGTTCGAAGCCATGTTGATCGAGGGCAAAGAACCGCCCCAAATCGTGGAATCCGGGGATTCCGTGACCGTGCATTTTCTCCGCCAGGATGTGGTGCCTGAGTTTCGGAAGTTCGTCGCCGAGGAGAGCCAAAGCGGGCACCATCTCGGGCTGGATGAGCTTCTTGTGATTCAATACCTCCTCCGCCATGCCGAGCTGGAAACCATCCAAGCCGCAGCCCTGTGCCAGCGCTCGGAGGCGCAGATGCGCAATACACTCAGCCAGATGGAGCGCGACCGCGCCTACATCGAAAGGGGCGGAACCGGCAGAGGTGCCTACTGGGTATTGTCTGCCAAACTGGCCCAACGGCTCCGCCCCGGATCACGGGACGAAGCGCAACGCCGGATCGACTGGGAAGGAGCCAAGACCCGCGTCCTTAGCATCCTCAAACAAAGGGCGGAACGCGGTGAGGGTGGCATCACCAACAAGGAAATCCGGGCGATCACGCATTACGACCGCAATCAAAGCTATCGGTTGATGAAAGAACTTCGCAGCGAAAACCTCCGTATCAAAAGCGAAAGCCACGGGAAAGGAGCGCGCTATGTGTGGGAGTAATGGAAATTGCGCGTTTCCTGCGCTTACGCAATTGTGCGCGCAATTCAGGCTCTTAATTGCGCGGCTAATTGCGCGTAGGCAATTCGGAATGCAATTCCAACGAAGCCATCCATGAGCAGTCATCCTTCCGCAAAATGTTGGCTCATCCGCAGCCCCTACCAGCACCGCACATGGGACGATGTGCTGATGCGCAATCTTTTCCGACTGCAAGGGATCCGGAATCCGGAATCGGCACGAAACGTCGGGAAGATGCAGCCCGGTGACCTGGCGCTGTATTACGACAACATCGAATCCAAGGGAGTCTTCGGCATTCTTGAAATATCCGCCAAACCCTACCCCGATCCCACCTCCAACGAGTCCTGCTGGACAGCAATCGACGCCATCCCGCTGAAAACCTTCGATCCTCCAGTAAGCCTGGAAGCGATCAAAGCCGCACCCGTCATGGCATCGTGCCCCCTCCTGACACGACCTCGCCTCTCCGTCGCTGAGCTCACGCCGGAACATTTTCAAGAAGTCATCAATCTCTCTTTGTCATGAACGCCCCCGACCAAAACGACGTATCCACCGCCCTTGGACTGCTCCGCGATTCGCTCGCCGAAGAAGAGCAGCGCATCCGCAACGAGGGAGCGAAGGCGATGCAAGGTGGAGACTACGACACCGCCACCTCCGTCATCGAATTCGCCAAGCGCCTGCTCGCCTTCCAGAACAAGGTGGAAGGACTCGTAAACGAATGGGCGGAGCTGGAAGACCTGCGCGATGCCGCCAGCCCGGCCGTTCAGGAGATCGTCAGCAAGAAATTCTTCGGCAAACGGAAGAAGGGCGAGATCACGCCTCACACCGCCTTCTACCGTGCCATTCTCGAATCCCTCGTCGAACTTGGCGGCAGCGCCAAGACCAAGGTCGTCCTGGATCGGGTCGGCGAGAAAATGCAGGGCATCCTCAAGCCCCTCGACCAGGCCGTCCTCCCCTCCGACGGCAAATCCATCCGCTGGCGCAACGCCGCCCAATGGGCGAGAAACACCATGGTCAACGAAGACGGCCGCATGAAAAAGACCAAGAACGGCGTCTGGGAAATTTCCGGCGAAGGGCGCAAGTGGCTGCAGCAAAAACATTAGCCACCATCTTCTACTTTTCTCGCACAACCCTTTCAAAACAGTAACCCCATTTCCAAACATGCAGCCAATCAACCGAGTGAACTTCGAGATCCTCAAAAAGGAGGATCCTTCCGCCGAACCAACCTTTGACCAAGCGATTGGCCTGACGCTGGATTGGCTGAAAAGCCGGAATTTCGTCGAAGATCCGGGGGCGGTTTTGGATCTTGTGGAGGCGACTTCTGAAGTTGAGGTCGGTGCCGGGGTTCATGTGGAGAGCATGGTCCTCGAGGATAGCGAAAAGAGGGCATGGGGAATTCGCTACAGTCACCCGGATCGCTCAAACCCCGGCCTGCGCTGGATCGGGGAAATCACCCTATGCGACAAGGGCGGTTCCCAAATCTACTACAGCAACACGCTCGGGATCACGCAAAGCGATGAGCGGGTCGCGCCGGTGGAAGTCCTGCCAAGCAATCCGACCCTGAACCGTGAGATCCTCGCGGCGCTGAAAGGACAAACACGCCACAAACACCGCCTTTTCCCCAAGCCACATGTCCTTAACGGAGACGCCGCATCGATCGAAATTTTCGTGCGTATCGTGGCAAACACGGAGAGATCCCACCCTCTGGTTCTGGTCACTCCGGGAAGCAACAACCTGCCTTTGGTCAACGCCGATGCCCTGGCCAGATCACTGGCAGGCATGGCTCATGTTCTGGTGGCGGAATCCACCGCCGCAGCCACCGCCGCGGCCAAGGCGTTACCAAGCGGGCTTGGGTGTCAGGGCGGCGGGGTTCGGATCTATTGGCCTGATTTTCACCAGAACAAGGATGCCCACCACCACGACCTGTTCCTCGATTGGGAAGTTCTGAAATGGGGGGACAAATTTCCGGGGCTTTTGGTTGAGATCATATCAAGGCAGGCCGTCATCCGGATGCCAGAGGACTACATCAGTTGGGGCGATCTGAAGACAGCCAGTTTGCGCCGCTCAATCGAAAGTGAAAGTACGACCGAGGACACCCTTGGGCTGCTCAAGCTGTTCGAAGAGGAGAACATCAAGCTTCAGAGCGATCTGGTCGCGGCGAATGAGAAGGTCTCCAGCCTCAATAAGATCTTGGACAAGATACGCCAACAAGTCGCGCAGATCGGGATGACCTTGCAGGATGTCGCATCAGACCAATCCCCGGAACCCGCCGAACTCTCGTCCGAATACGAGGCGGTCATCGAGGACGAGCCGATTCAAAATCCAGAATACGGCGTGGAGCCTGAGAATGATGATAGCGAACCGAACTTTGATGAAGCTGGCGTTGAGGGCGGTTTGCCATTTTACAACTATGACACTTACCTGTCTCGGATCCAGTATGTTGAGCGCCAGGCGCATCCCAAGGGTGCTACAGGCACCGCGCCGCCGACTACGAGGGTAAAGCCTGAGAGTGTGAGGATTGCGAACGGAGCGCATGCACGCGCTGGCGATTGGGTGCTTGATGAAAATTATGGGTTCGGGAAAATACTGGAACTCCACTCCGAGTTCTACCATGAGGCATTGGACAAGCATAAGATTTGGTTTTTCAACGCCGGCAAACCCATGACCATGAGCAACCATAAGCTACGGGTGCAGGGCATCCGCGTAGTCGAAATTCGAGAAGTGCCCGAGGAGGTTTTGGAGCTCTTCGAGACCATGGAGTCGAAATCTTAACGAAGGATCCGCGGCCATGAACCAACAGGAAAAGAATGCCTACCTCTCCATATCCCGCGAAACGAAGCGATTCCTTGAGCAGCACCTTCCACAGATCGGCGGCAACGACTGGTGGCAAACCCACGTATGCAGCCAGTTGACGTATGGCCAGCAAGGGCAGGTGCGTAGCCGGGGAATTCAGACTCTGGGCGGTCTCGATCTTGCGGCGCTGCTGAGAGTGTTCGAGCGCAACTGGGCGGAGCTTTCCTACACCGCCCACCTGCCGGCGGTTTTGCGAACGTATCTCCACGAGATCAAGGAACTGCGGAATCTGGTCTCCCATGAATCCGTGGACGGCGGGGACTACAGTCCGTCGGATCGCTTCCGTTATCTGGATACGATCCTGCGGGTGATGAAGGCGCTGGGTGCGGATGAGGATACCTGCAAACAGACTGAGGAGGAAAGGGATGCGGTTTTCAAATCCCCCGAAGCGGTGGCGGCACCACCCGCCGAACCCCGAGTGGTGGAAGTCATCCGCGAGGTGAAGGTGGAAGTGCCCGTGGAAGTCATCCGCGAGGTGGTGCGGGAGGTAAGGGTGGAGGTTCCCGTGGAGGTCATCAAACATGTGCGGGTGGAGACACCCGTTACTCCGGAATCAGAACCGGAGGGCGGCATAAAGGTCGGGGACTTTCGCCTTCATGGCCCCGGTGAGCCGTGCGATGGCACGCTGCCGGGCTTCGATGGGAAAGAAGTCGATGCAACTCTGATTCCATGGACGGTGTATGGTGATGGCGGGCTGTGCCTGGGCATTCAGGTAGCCATGATCAACGAAGGAACCGCCACGGAAGTGGGGCAGGTGGTCTGCACAAGCCGCAACAAGTCGACCCAAGTGTGGGACGATGTGGTGCAACGCCTCAGGATCGGCATCCGTGATGCGGGCGAAGGCATGTGGACCATGGAGCTTCGCAGCGCAGTCAGACCCGGTGGAGGCCGCGCCACCCGCAATGTCTGGAGCTTGTCCGAATTTCACAAAAAGACAGGGCTGTCATTGGAAGCCGCCCTCAAATCCTACGGAGCGGAAGCGGTGGGGACACGAGCTGAAGTGCTCGAAGATAAAGGGAAAAATCGGAATTTCCCCTGCGTGCTCTTCGCGGCGGGTGATTCACTCGTCCCCGCCGCAGCCTGGGTCTTGGTCACGCTGCGGCCGCTGCTTTCCTAGCCGCCCGTGTGCGTTGCGCCTTTGAGGCCACCCGGTTCTCCTTTACGAATCGCAGCACGTTCTGCGGATCGGTGAAGGCTTGCTGGAAATCCTCGGAAAGGATTTTGGTTTTGTAGCGACCAGCCAGATGCACGATGGCGTCGCGTTTCCTCGCATCGTATGACTCGGGGATCCGGTAGCCGGGATCATCGCATTGGATTTTTTCACAGATCTCCCATGCCTTATCGGTGACTTTCGTGCTGGGGTCGGCTTCGCTGCCAAGTATGTAGGTGGGGGAGAAGGCTAGGGAATAGAGCACGTAGCGAAGCTTGAGATTGTTGGGAAGGCCACCTTTGGGGGTGGGCGGAATACATTCACTGCGGCGAATCCCAGAACCGGTGAGATGGAGCATGCCGCCGTTTTTGATGATTTCCCCAACTTGCAGTTGGAGTTCATTGAGTCTTGCGCCGTGGGATCCGAGTTCGATGAGTTTGTTCCAATTTCGTGACATGGCCTCACCCTATCAGGAGGCCGCCGGTATTACAACCCACCCGCCGATGGTTGTGTCATAACGAGAGGCAAAGCGGATTTCGGTCTTTTCCGGGAATGGCGGGCCGCTATTGTGTATCCATGAATGACCTATCGAAAGACGATCCGAATTCCTCCGCCTACCTATAGGGACGTTGCGAGGGTTGGGCGGAGCTGGGGAAAGAAGGGGGGATGCGTCTATGGAGAAGGGGTTTGCAACCCCTTTCACTTGCAAGGATTTTCCCTGGATATGAGTGAAGAAAGGGGTTACAAACCCTTTCTCCTTATTGCCCACAAGCCTATGCCAAGCGGCTGGGGGAAAAGATGATGAAAGCGGGTATGAAAACCCATCCGTAGACGGGCGCACGAGGCTGGACGCGAGGCTTGAGGGGCAGACGGTAGACGGCACTCGGAGGGCGGGTGAATTGGATACGGGCGGGACACCCGCGTGCTTGTTCACGCCGCGATTTTGCCGGATTGGGTTTCGATGGCGGTGAGGATGCGGTCGCGTTTGCGGCGGGCGGCATTGAGATCGGGGGTTTTTAGGGAATAAGCGGGGCGCATGGTTTGTCCTTCGGTGGATCGGAGGGTGAAACGGATCCACCAGGTTCCGTTGTTCTTCCAGATGTGGTGGGTTGGGGTTGGTGTCGGTGCGACGGGTGACTAGGCGTAGGGATGGTTTGGTTTGCATGGTTGGCGACGGGGTATCATCAGATGATCCGGTAGTTTTTACCGGATCATCGGTGCCCGACGCCGTTCTCGGCGGAAGTCACCCAACACGTGAAGCGCCCTGCAATATGAGGCAGGGACTTCTACGTGAGTCGTTCCACCCAGCGGCCGCGCATCGGGGAATTCCGGCGCTGGCTGCGGTCATGCGTGAAGAACCGTTCGTTCATGCGTAGTGATTTACTGTCAGGTTTCAGGGCTTCTGTCAAATCTCCGACGGTGCTTGTGTCATAGTCTCAAAGCCTGTGCCGCGAATCAGCTTTTGGGCTTCACTGTGAAGGTGATGGTCGGGGCTTGTGCGGGCGAGGCCAGGGATGAGAAGCGGAACGTCCTCCTTCGCCGTGGTGCGGATGGGTTGTGGGGGGAGCTGGGGAAAGAGGAGGCGGGAGCTGGGAAATTCAGCTTGCTAGTCAGAAAAAGATGCCTAGATTTCTGACTGAACGAAGTCCTTGAAACGCATGGCAACCATTGAAGAATCAATCATGAAGCGGGTTCGAGGGCGGGGGCGTGGTTCGGCGGCGACACCGGCCGATTTCCTCGATATGGGGACGCGGGCAGCCGTGGATCAATCCCTTTCCCGGCTGGTGAAGAAGAGTGTGCTGACGCGGGTTTCTAGGGGCGTGTACGCCTATCCACAGATCAACCGCCTGATTGGTGAGATTTCGCCATCGCCCGAGGTGGTGGCCAAGGCGCTGGCGCGGCGCGGTGCCCAAAAGTTGCTGCCCTCCGGGGCGTTGGCGGCCAATCTCCTAGGACTCAGCGACCAGGTGCCGGCGAAGGTGGAGTATCTGACGGATGGGCCGCCCTGCCGGGTGATGGTGAAGCGCATCTGCGTGGAACTCAAACAGACGACGCCCCGGAACCTTGCTACGGCGGGGCGGATCAGCGGTGTGGTGATTCAGGCGCTGCGCTTCCTGCGCCGCCAGCAGGTGAGCAGCGAGGTGGTGAAAAAGTTGCGTAAACGCCTCAAGCCTGCCGAACGCCGGCAACTGCTGAAAGACATCCCCTACGCCCCCGCCTGGATGGCACCCATCTTCCGTGAAATCGCCGAGGAAAGCGGGGTGGACTCATGAACGCCATCGCCAAACTGCCGCCCAAGGAGCGGGGACAAATTTTTACCGAGGCAGGCGCACGGCTGGGTTTCGCCCCCTTCCATGTCGAGAAGGATTTCTGGGTGTGCTGGACGCTGGCAAGCTTGTTTCGCAGTGACAGGATCGGTGAAAACTTGGTGTTCCGTGGTGGCACCTCGCTCTCGAAAGGTTGGCAGTGCATCGAACGATTTTCGGAGGACATCGATCTGGCGATCAATCGAAGCTGGGTGGGGGGCGAGGAGCTTGTTGAACTCAAAGCTGGCATTACCACGAGCGAGCGGGAACGGCGTTACAAGCGGTTGCGCGAGCAGTGCCGCCGGGTGATCGGGGATGTCATCGCTCCGCACCTAGTTGAATCTTTGGAGGCGATTTCGGAGCGAGGCAGAGAAAGAGTCATCACGGAGAGCATTGCATCCGACCGCGATCCCTTCGTGGTTCGGGTGGAGTATCCTGGTTCGGGGCTCACGCCACCCGACGACTATTTCCAGCCGTCCGTGAAAATCGAGCTAAGTGGCAGGGCGGAGGACGCACCGGCGGAATCCCGGGAAATTGTTCCCTACGTCCGCGAGGTTTTTACTGAACTTTTCGAAGACGAGACCACTCCCATTTCATGCATCCTGCCCCAGCGCACCTTCTGGGAAAAGGCGGCGTTGCTCCATGAGCAGCATACCCATCCGAAGCCAGTGGAACCCGCCAACCGGCAGTCCCGGCATCTGTATGACCTCCACCAACTTTGGACGGTAGGGAATCTGATGGCATCCATCACCCATCAAGATCCGATGTTCAGGAAAGTGATGGTACATCGCAACGACTTCTTCCCGTATGGCTGGGTCAACCATCTGGAGCTTTCGCCCGGCGATCTGAAACTGCTACCGCCGCCTGATCGGATTGGCGCATGGCAGGCGGATTTCGTGAAAATGAAGTCGATGTTTTTCGGCGTGCCACCTTCCTTTGAGCAGGTTTTGGCAACGGTTCAGAGTATCCAAAACTCACTGAGCCGCGCATGAGTGCGAAGACCCGCTTCGATGCCCTCCCGCATCCCCAAGGATAATCATCCGAAATGCCCATGAGCCGCAAACGCCTCCCCCGTCCCTCCGCCTACCTCTGGGGTCACTGTGCAGGCTGGGCGGAGCCGGGGAAAGAGGAGGGGATGTGTCTATGGAGAAGGGGTTTGCAACCAAATGTGTTCGGCATCCTCTGTGCTTACCGTGTTCTTTCCGCGTCTTCTCCTTTGGCTCCTCCGAGGATGTTTACTGCACTTACCCGCTGTGGGGGTGATGCTCTTGCCTTCCCGGTGGACGT